>OERT01000207.1_pt1 | contig 15108 bp, 10 predicted proteins | sample 1540111 | NCBI WGS metagenome assembly OERT01 (sample SAMEA3891235, study PRJEB23780) | metagenome | biome: terrestrial biome; feature: animal house; material: water of meat washing | place: Italy | collected 2015-05-12
CATCTCTAGTAGGGTTGGTACACTTGCTCTCACAAGGCCATTTCTTTCTGCGTTTCTATGTACGACATCCTGTCGTGCTAAAGTCCTTTAATGGTAATGTATTATAACAAATAGTGGAGTTCTTTTTGTGGGGACATTTTGATGGGCTTTTATGAAGGGCTATAAATATTGTATATTTATGGATATAAAAAGTAGGGTTCTTATAATACTCCAGCAGAAAAAATTCAAAATACGCGAACCTTCTAGCGCCATTGTTGAGATTGTCGGTATAAGCCAATATTGTCGTGATAACAATCTAGATTCTGGATCTCTCAAGAGTTCTTAACGGTAAAGCAAAACAACACAAATCATACACTGCTCCAGAATATGATTCAAAATATAATAGGTGAAACTTATGACAGATCGTTTAAAAAATTCAAAAGATGCTGCGGATTACCGTAATAAACTGCTAAAAGAACAAGATTACATTGATCCAATAACCAAAGAAAAAATTCAAAAAGGTTCCGAAGTTTTAGATCATGCCCACTACGGAGAGCAACGGTGTCGTGGAGTATTAGCTCGTGAATGCAACTCCTGGGAAGGTAAAGTAACAAACGCCTTTAACCGTTATATGAAACATCTAACGAACAAGCCGCTCCCTGAGATTCTTCGAAACTTAGCAGACTACCTTGAACAGGAAAATGACTCTAAACCTATCCATCACACAGCACTGGGGCTTGATGTGAAGAAGTTTAGTCGTAAGCCAGCAGACGAACAAAAACAAATCTTGCAGTCATTTGACGTTGAACCTGAAAGTAATCAAAAGAAACGTGCCAACCAGGCTCGTAAACTTATCAAAACTGGTAAATTGAAAATTTAATAAAGAGGCGCTTATAGCGCCTCTGCATCGTTCTGTTCAACAGAACTAAATCCATTCTCTTTCACAATCATCATGATGTTATTGGCTTTCTGTTGTAGCTCTTGTCGGTGCGTAATCAAGAAAACATTCTTGTCACGTTGCTCACCAATCTCTACAAGCATCTTATAACAATCATTCACTCCGGCGGGATCTAGACCGTTATCCAACAGCTCATCTATCATTAGCGTGTTCACTGCAAAATTCAAAGATTCAAATGTATCTCTAAACGCAAGTGTCAAAGCAACAACAACCCGAGTCTTCTCACCTCTGGACAAGTTGTCAAAGTCATAGTTATTACCCATGTGAGTAATGTCTACACTCAAATCGTTCAAGAACGTAACAACGTGTGGTGATCCACTCTTTGCAATGTAATGTGAGAGTCTATTATTTAGGAACGAGAGATTCTGGTCAATTATGCGTTTACGCACAAATGAGTTCTTGTTTGTCAACAACTTCACAAGGAACTCTTGGTGTTCCTGCATCTTGCGCAGTCTATTCAATTCATCGTAATCAATGTTTTGCAATGACGAATCACGTAATGTATTGATTTGCTCAATATACGGATTCTTGCTTGCCTCTGCTGCATCCAGTTGTTGTACTAAACGGTTCCGAGTATTTTCATACTGATACACATCTTGATACGTTACGAACTGTGCTTCAGGTACATCAACCCCTTCCCCAAGTTTCTCAACATTTTGCTTCATGATCAATGCAGTAGTCAAGCTCTGATTGTGTCTGTTTTGAATTGTTTGTAATTCACTCTCAAGAGAAACAATGTTTGCTTGATGCTTGTATGCATCGGCTACGTTGTTATAATGAGTAACAGGTTTAGGCCCTAACTCAATTGCACTGGCAATATTCAGATCTAGCTTGCGCTGTAAAATTTCAATCTCTTCAGTTGAGGATGATTGAATTTTTGCTTCTTCATCAATTGCATTTTGAATCCCACTTAGAATTTCAAGATGCTTTTCATGTTCCACTTCTGAATTACAAGTAGGACATCTTGCTCCAGTACTGCATTCAATTTGCTTTTGTAAGCGAATGATTGAATCAGTAGAAGTTTTTAGCTTGTTGCGAGCAGTTGCGATTGTTGATTCAATAAGTTTCCGTTCAGATAGATTGGCAACTTGTTTCATCTTGTCCGCATTCCACAGCTCAACAGCTTCGTGCGCTTTTATTTCGGCATCGATATCAATCTTGCGCATTGCTTCAATTTGCAACGTTACCTTAGCGATATCGTTCTCGCGAGTTTCTTCAAACTTAGTAGCTTTTAGAACCTCTTCGTCAAATTGGATCTTGGAACGAAGGACTTCGTTATTATGATCATTAGCCGCCTTTACTGCATCGATTTGTTTCAAGCACACATCTACTTCAATAGGAGGGTGATTGGCCAACTTAGTGGATGCTAGATTGATATTTGCCTGACGAGTTTCTTCCCAATCCAAAGATTGCTGTTCAAAACCTTTGATCGTCTCAAGGATCTTTGCATTGGATGCTTCGATAGTCTCGCAACGAAACTTCTCGCGCTCAATTGCTTCCTTGGTACCCTTCACTAATTCCTTGAGCTTTTCAGCCTTTTCGGACAATTGGGTGATAGTGAGCAGTTCCTCTATTAGTTGGCGCTGTTTTGCAGCACCCTTCGCCAGGAAAGGTTCATCGCTTGTACTGAGGGTTACAATTTGGGTGAACATTTCCTGGCTCATACCGATAATTTCTTCAATTACCTGTTGGGTGGCGCGGTTCTCGCCTTGTGCTTCGTCGTCCGAGGTGGAGTTCTCAGGATCAACGATCTCTGTATTGTTAACGTACAGATGGACGTTTGTAGGGGATCTCTTGCGAACAATGCGATAGTACGCACCATCCTTCTCAAATTCCACAGCAACTTCGCAGTTTTTCTTATTTGTTTTATTTACCAAGTTGGTGAGCTTGATTCTATTGTCGATGGATTTTCCAAAAAGCACAAAGTTCAATGCTTGCATTACTGTACTCTTACCAACACCGTTTCGAGTCTCATCCCCATTCTCGTCCGATGTTGCGTCATTGTTGGTGCCCATGATCAGTGTAAGAGGGGAGCTGTTAAGCTCCACTCTCTGAGGCACGTTACCAAAACTAAGAAAATTTCTCATCTCAATATATTTGAAGCGTAACATGTGTATCCTTACAAGTTATCGTAAATTTCTATCAGCAATGCTTTATCCAGTGTGTCAGAGTCCAATGCGTTTATTTGATCAATAACAACTTGATCAACGCTTTCAACTTGAATACCAGTGTCCATTTCGATTGCAGCTTCATTCTTCCTATTACCTACTGTTTTGAATTCGGTAAGTTTGAAGAACTTTCTGTATGTTTCTCGAATAAAGATGATTTCTTCAGCAGTGAGATCAATATCAAGGTTTGCCTTGATTGTAACTGACTCGCTTAGGTATGAATGCGGATCCTCTAACAGGTCGCTAATGTTCGCTGTTCGATATTTAGGGCCTTCGCTCCAGTTCAAATATTCCGGAGTTCCACCGTAATCTAACATAACACACCCGCGAGCATCATCCCACGCATCATTGAAGTTATGACAGAATGGATTACCAATGTAATGAATTTGCGTTCCGCTGTCTAGCTGTTTGCGCTGACGTTTATGGAAGTGTCCACTGAACACATACTCACATTGTTTGAATGTTTGTTCTGATTCTTTTCCATGGTCTGGCATTTCTATAAGCGAGTTCAATTTATAGCCCGGTAATTCAAGATGGCCAAAAACATATTTCGCCTTATAGGCTTCAATCTGCTTCCATTCGTCACCTACCAAGAATGGTAAGAACAAACAGTCGTCGATCATTTCAATATGTTGGACTAGATGAATATTTGGGAAGGTAGCTGCAAACTTTACTGAGGTGACGTCGCGCTTGTTTCGATGATACATATCGTGGTTGCCCACAATGAACCATGTTTCGTCAAAATACGCATTCAATAACTGAAGCCCTTGGATGCCATAGTTCATAGTATCAACGTTGATTGTTGATCTGTTATGAAAATAGTCGCCCAAAAACGCGCACTTCTTGATATTACGAACCTTACACTCTTCAATCATCCATTCGATGAATTTTATACACGTCTTGTTATGCTCAATGCTATTACCACGTAAACCGAAATGTATATCGGTAAACATACAAAGTTTATCAAATAATGCCATTTGCCATCCTTAGTCGTTGTATGTTAGAATGCCGTCAATATCGTCATTGTCTGGAGGTGTTGCATTCTTATCGTGGAATGCACGAATCATATTCTCCTCAATCTCTACAAGACGTGTTATGCTAGGGTCAAATCCATTGGCCTCAAGTAAATCGTCACGCAGATTTCGACGTTTCTTTTCGTCATTCAAAATTGCCATAAACGCATGGCTAACGACTGTGGTGTAATATGCAAATGGGTTCAGCTGTTTAGTCTCTCTGGATTCGTCAAACAGTAACGCATTTTTGATAAGTTGGAATCTAGCAGTTGATTTCATTTCATCTAAGAATGAATATCCTCTAAAGCACGCCTTAGTACCAATCTTGTCTGATAGTTTTACAAACATGTTGGCTAACTCGTTTGTTATCTTTCCGTGGTTCTGAGAGAACGCCCCATCGCGGATGGTTCCTTTCCAGTGTGACCACACAACCTCTTCCAATTCTCCGTCCTCATGCAAAACAACATGTTTGAACGGTTTGAAATTAGTTTTGATTTTTTTGGTGTTGGACTCGTCGTTCTCATCCTCATAAGGAATGTGTTCGTCGGTCATTACACGAACGACAACATCGTATACTGTAATTTCGGGAACGTCGACGCGATCCATCTTGCGCTCCATATGAGCAAGAGCTTGCTTTGGGGTGCAGTTTAGATTTTTTTGGATTTGTCGCACAACGTTATTCACTATACGTTTTTGCCGGGTTTCGATTCCACTTTGCAAGAAGCGCACATTGATTTGCGAAATGTCCTTTACGATAAGGTCGTAGTCGAAATGCCTCTCATCATGAGTCGAGCAGTACGACATTTTTGATTTATGCAACTCGCATAACATATCAGCATTGTTCAAATAATTGATACGCTTGCGAGGCTGTAATGTTGACATCAAGTACTCTCCATGTAGTGTCAAAATAAAGTCCTACATTATTATAACAAATTGTGCAAATTCCGTTTAATATGTTTCAGCTATAAATACCAAAAGTCTATAAGGAGATTTATTATGCCTCTTGTAAAAGATATTTCATCTACAATTAATACTATAAAATCAGGTGCAGAGGATATCATCAATGGTGAGCTGAATTATGCAAAAAACACGATCACCAATGCGCGAGGTGAACCAATCCGTCTTCCGATTGACCGTCGCGCACGTCTACGCCCTCAGATTGGTTCCGAGGAGTACGTGTACTCACTAATGGATAACTCTAAAGCTACCCTGAAACAAAAATTAGCTAACAAAGTGCTAAACATGGCCCCGGCCATTGTTCAAAACATTGGGCATCGGTTACTACATACTGAAAATGTTCCTGCCGGTCTAATGAGCGTTCTACGCGCAACAAACGGTATGGTGTTCACTGAAACTCCGAGCATCTCAGAATCACAAACTGTAGAATACAGCTCGTATGACCCGGTACACAGTCTAGCACGTTTTAACAACTATGTAAGAACACAAAACGCATCGCTGCGGGTTACTGGTACTTTTCATGTCACTAACGCAACTGAAGCTCGATACCTGCTAGCATGTATCCATTTTTTGCGTTCTGTTATAAAAATGGATTTTGGGCGTAATGCAAAGAATCCTGGTACTCCACCACCAATTCTGTTGTTTTCGGCGTATGGCGCATATATGTTCAACGATATACCAGTTGTTATTAAAAGTGTATCACTAGATTACTCCCAAGAAGTAGACTACATACAAGTACCAATGGATGGTTCAGACAACCCAAGAGTACAAAGCTGTATCATTCTACCAAACACAAATGGAAGAAGAAAACAAAGTGTGGGTCCCAACAAAGATGACTATTAGTCTCCAACTTGAACAACAAATTGCCGCTGATTGGCTCACGCAAGAATTTAACCTTCAAGATTTTAAGAGTGGACTTCTATTGCAACGAGGTAAAGGAGGATACATCTAATGGCTGAATATAATAGATACTCACCATACAAGAACACACCGCGGACATGGTATTTGGATCGTTATGTGCCCATCACTATGTACCCGGCAAGCGACGATTCGTTCTATACCATTCCAAGTAAATATCATCAAAAGCCGTGGATGTTAGCTAAAGAAGTATATGGCGAAGAACGTTTACATTACATTTTTGCTCTTCTAAACATGGACATATTGAAAGATCCATTATACGACTTCAGAGAAGGGGTTGTCATTAGAGTTCCATCGTACGAGAGAGTACAGAGAATAATCGGAGGCGGTTAATGGCTAGCCAGTTTGATTTTGATAAAAATAAAAACGGACAACAAGAACGTGATCTGCGCGTGGACCCACGCGCACAACAGGTACTCGATTTCAATGAATTGATTAACGATTACGAAAACGTCTTGTTAAAGTATAATTCTATTTCTTGGTGCTTTACTCTTTCCACTATCTCAGCAGTGGATCTGTTGAAGTACCAACAAGGTTTTTCTGATAGTGTCCAACACTTTATTATCAGTAAGACTGGGGTAACAGGGAAGTATTCGATCGATGAGGTTGTAATTAAATCTCTTCCACCAGGACAACAAAAAACAAAAACCAACACCTTGCGCGAAATGGTAATTACTTTATCAGAACAAGGCGATCTTACATTCTACGATGAATTACAGAGAATGACTGCCATTCTTGGATACCAACAAACGATGAACGTTCCATTGTTTTTGAATTTGGAGTTTAAAGGTTATTCTGATTCCGAGCCGCATGTTCCTATTGTTATTCCGGAAGCAACTAGAACTTGGCGCTTGCGAATCAACAACATTGAGTGCAGAACTGACAACCAAGGTGCAACTGCTATCTATGATATTAAGTGTACTTCTGGCTCCCACGCCCACCAAGATATGGAATGGCGTTTGCATGAGCAAATCGAAGTAGTTTGCGGTGCAACGGTTGGGAGTTTTATGACTGCATTTGAAAAGAGTCTAAACATCGTTGCAAACGGACAATACGGTTATATGACCTTATTATTCCCAAATGAGATCCAACCAGATAGTTTCTATACATTCCATGTTCATCCAGATGTTGCAAATTTAATCATTACTAACGATAAAGAGCAAGATACCGCAAACGACAAGACTGATACTGGCGAAGCAGGTTCTAAACGATATTCGTTTAACCCATCACAAACAATTGGTAATGTTATTGATTCTGTAATGGATAGTGCGTACATGCCCAGCAACACGAGCCAATTCCCTAACAGACAATTTGTTCACGTTATCCCAGTGGCGTATTATGTTGGTTATGATAGATGGCGTCGTAAGATTGCGTATCGTTATGAGATCTACATTCTACCATTGAAAACAATTGATGCACAGAATGTTGACGAGCATAGAAATAAAAATAAAGCCATTGACCTGCTTGAAGTTCTTGAACGTAACGCAAGGGTGAACAATAAGCTGAATATTAAAAGATATGATTATCAATGGTCAGGTCTAAACAATGAGATTCTGAATCTCAATTTTGATTTCAATGCTGCATATAATGTCATGTCAACTCGAAGCATTAGCAGTTTGTATGATCCTTATAACCGTACTGGTGAGAAAGCATCAACACTTTCAGCCGAAGATCAGCTTACTCACGAACAGGCAACAATGATGTATCAGAGAAAGTCCGAGCTCGAACAAAAAGAGAGATCAACTGGATTATCAGCTGAAGAACAAATTGAACTACGTTCAGTAAATGCCTCATTAGACGAGATGAAAACAATTGTCGTTGAAGGTGAAGAAGCGCAAGCAAAAGTGTTAAGTGCATTTTCTAGCAATGATGGTAAACCTGTATATGCGGAAGATATTTCTGCAGAAGCATGGCAAAATACTCTCAACAAAGTACCGCTTGATTATGTAAAGGCACCAATTGACTATGCTAACATTAAAGACGATTCATCCAATACAATTGATAGCAATAGTAACACTGGCGAAGTTGAAAAACGTATGGCTCGTTCAAATTACTACAACGATTCATTCTTGCTAAAACTTGATATGCAGGTTGTTGGAGATCCTCACTGGTTAGGACATAGCGATAAAGATTTAATGGACAATATAAGATTGATTATGAACGGACAAGAGTTGCCAGTAAATCCCACCGTTCCAATTGCAAACAGTCTTACAACGGACCAAGCGTTCTTGCTAAATCTGTATCCTGTGACAGGATTTAACACAATTGGAAACCCTGAACATAAATATGATCGTTTCATGAGACAGGCAATATACCGAGTAACAGAGATTACAAGCACATTCAACGATAGAGGATTTATTCAAAATATCAAAGGATGTGTTGTTGCTCGCTCAATTAACCGTTGGTAAGGATTATAAATGGCTAACATGAATAAGAAACATATCGATGCCAACAATGCGCGAATGAATGCGCAAATGATTCAAGTTGGTATCGTTAAAGATAATAGAGACCCAAAGAAAATGGGTCGGTTAAAGGTATGGGTTAATGGCTCATCCTCTCTACAAGATAATAAAACTGGCTGGATCACTTGTAGCTATGCGTCTCCATTCGCCGGCAACGTAAAAGGTTCACCGAACGCTGACAGTTACAGCACACATCCAAAATCATATGGATTTTGGGCCGTTCCGCCAGATGTTGGTACTCGAGTATTCGTGTTCTTTGTTAACGGAAAGCAAGAAGAAGCATACTGGTTTGGATGCTTGTATGATTACGGTATGAATGCAATGGTGCCTGCACCAGCAGCCCAACGCATCAAAACAAGCGACGTCGATGCTGATTACCCAGTGATTGAATACGACAAAAATACCCCAGGCTCTGATCCACAAGCACATTATATTAACTCACCGTTACTGGCTGGACTTGAAAAGCAAAAGCTGTTGTACGATAAGACTAAGGGTGCAATTAACCGTTCAAGTAGACGACAAGCTCCTGCTCAAGTATACGGCATGTCAACTCCTCGTGGAAACCACTTTGTTATTGATGATGGGTATACTGATGCGGAATTAAATCCGAAATATTGGGATGACGATCCAGACAACATCCAGAACACTGAATACAATAACCCAGCCAATGACACAGTTCAAGGTGCTCGGAAAAGTGAAGGTATCGTTTTACGAACTCGATCAGGTGCTCAAATTATTATTTCTGAATCCGATGGCTTTGTATACATTATCAACCGCGATGGTACAGCACATATTGAAATGACTAGTGAAGGCGATGTTGAAGTTTATGGTTCTAGAGATATTCATTTCCGTGCTGGTAGAGATATTACATTCCAATCCGGTCGTGACATTCGTAATGACGTTGGTAGAAACTTCAAGTTATATGTTAACGGAGTGTCAAATCAAGAATATATCGGTGAACACCATTCTACATATCACGCAAACGCATTGTTCAACGGTGATGCCGATATTCGGCATTATGCTAAAGGCAAATTGCTCGTGAAGGGAGACGGTTCGTTGCATTTGGACTCACCAGCAGAAACAAACGTTAGTTCAGGTAGTACCCTAAGCCTAAATGGCGCAAGTGCGATTAATAGTACTGGAGGTGGTGGAAACACTACTCTCAAGGGTGATTTCAATGCGTCCGGGTCCATTTTGAGTGCCGGAGACGTTAAATCCGCGTCTGCTAGTCTTAGCGCACATACTCACAATAACGTTCAAGGTGGTAAAGATATGACTCCTCCACCAGTAAGCGGCTCGGGTGGCGGTGCCAGCGCAAGCGGTGCAGCCGAGGCTGAAAAGGCATCTGATCAAGCAACGGTTCGTCATGAAGTGAAACAAGTGGATGATGCAGCTAGCGTTTCGGCTGGAAAACAAATCAGTAAAAAACAAGCTAAGGATATCAACGTTCCGCAAACTACTGGTCTATCTGCCATGAGTGCTGTAATGCCAGCAACTGGTACAATTGATAATGCTGGATACTGGGGTAAAGATGTTATGCAGCCAAAAGGTTTTAAAGCTGATAACCCTGGTTGGTTGATTGTTGGCTCCGGAACAGTTGCCTCAATGTACCAAGGTTACGTTGTTAATAGAACCGCAAACTCAGTGCAAATAAATCATCGAAATGGTTTCCAAAGTATGTATAAAGGAATAACAGTCGATGATGCTATTCAAGACGGTACACCGGTAACTGCTGGACAGAAGATTGGTTCGTATAAGAGTAATTTCCTATTTGAAGTCCGCGGTATCGGTTCACCATTATTCGGTTTCGCTGGCACAGTGGATCCTGGTAGGTTCTTCATTGAAGAAACTGGCATCGGAAAAGATTGTGCAGGTAAATCGTTAACTTTGAATAAGAAGACTAATACTAGCACCCAGGTAATCACAACAGCTGATGGCGGATCCGAACTTGTATCAAGATCAAAAGTAAACACAGTGCTGGATCGTATTGTTCTATCGGGATCACTACATACCCCTAACAGTAAAGCAATATCAGAAACGCAATGGAGAAATGCTAGAGATCAGCGTGGAATTGAGAATGATCCAACGTTTAAGGGAGTACCAACACCAATTGGCTGGGTAGTTGAACCTTCTGATACAAATCTACAAGAAAAGATAAAGAACGACGAAGGTACATATGCATACCAACAAAGTAAAGGTCTAGCCAGAAACGGAAGATTCCATTACTTCTTGGATATTAGCAATAACGGTGATTACTGTATTGGATACGGGCATAACTTCCCTCCAAGTTTACGTTCAAGATATGCAAACGGGTTATCTATTGCAGAAGCAGAATTGCTATTACAGCAAGACCTAGTTCATCACGTAAATGAGGCCAAGAAACTATACGCTAGATATCAACTGCAAGTTCCTCGTGAAGTACAGCAGATTATGGTAGAGATGGTGTACCAAATGGGATCTGGCTCAGCGGCCGGTTTTGTAAAATTCTTCACAGCATTAAAAAACAATAATTATCGTACTGCTGCGGCTGAATTGCAAAATTCCAATTGGTATAGCCAAACACCGGAACGTGTTCAAGGACACATTAACATTTTACTGTCACAAGCATAAATATTAGTGTCCGCATACAAAAGGAGTAAATTATGTCAACATGGACTTTACATACTCCGTCTAAAGAGTTTTTGGACAGAGTAAAACAAAATGAAGGTTCCCAGCTTTATCAAGCCAAGAAGGGATATTTCAAAAATGGGAAATTTTGGGTGTATAAAGATTCACTAGGATATCCCACAATTGGTTATGGCCACTTGGTCGTTAAGGGAGAAGACTTCTCTAATGGCTTAACCGAAGACCAAGCCCACGCTCTCCTTATTAAGGATTGCGGTACTGCATTTGAATCAGCAAAATTCATCGCCGACAAATACGGCATTGATGCTCCTGAATCTATTCAGGAGATGTTAGTTGAGATGGTATTCCAACTAGGCAAGGGTGGAGTTCTGAAATTTAAGAAATTCCTCACTGCATTGTCGTCAAACGATTACGCTCGTGCAATCGTCGAAGTCAAAGATTCTACCTGGTACAAGCAGACCCCTAACAGAGTAAATGGACACATTGCTGTTCTTAATGAAAACATTTGAGGTGACTAATGGCCGTCTTTACTGGTTTTGCAAGTGGCCCAACTGGTAACACTAAAGTCCTGCATGATATTGATCTTATCAAGCAGGACTTAATGAACCAATTCAATACCATGAAAGGCGAACGCTTGATGGATTCTGAATATGGCTTTATTGGCTGGGATTTGATTTTTGAACTGAAGGTGCCTGGTACTAAAAAAGTACTCGAGGATGATTGTAGAAGAATTATTCTTTCTGACCCTAGAGTCACCGAACAAGATATTAACATCATAGAAGAAGAGCATGGATTTACTGTTTCAATAAATCTAGTGTATAATGAGTTCGCAGTTGCGGATACTCTTGTAATGTTCTTTGATCAGAGTATGGTGGTTTCATAAGGGTTGCTAGTCAACCCTTTTTTATTATAAATACTGAAAAGTGAATATCAGGAGGAACACTCTGTGGCCACACAAATTAGACAAAGTAATTTGTTCGCGGCTGAAGACTGGACTGTAGTGTATGAAGCGTTTCGTAAGATTGATCTACAATCATACGACTACGATACTATTCGCACCGCTATGGTTAATCATCTGCGAACAACTTATCCAGATACATTTAATGACTGGATTAGTAACCAAGAATTCATCTTTATTCTAGACACTCTATGCTTCCTAGGTCAGAACCTTGCGTTTCGTATGGACTTGAATACTCGTGAAAACTTTATTGACACTGCTGAACGTCGTGAATCAGTTCTACGTTTAGCACAAATGTTATCATATAGCCCTCGCCGGAACTATCCTGGTAGAGGAACTGTAAAAATTACACAAATCAGCACAAACCAAGACATTCGCGATTCCGCTGGTGAATCATTGAGTGGTCGTATTATTCGTTGGAACGATCCGCTGAACCCTGATTGGTATGAACAGTTCATTTTAGTATTGAATGCAAACTTCGTTGAGAGTAACCCGTTTGGTAAACCAGTCAAACGTGTAGCCACTCCAAATGGTCAAGTACAACTGTATAAGACTACATCACTGGCGTTTAGTAACGTGGTATACCCGTTTAGCGCAACTGTGAACGGTCAATCAATGAACTTTGAAGTTGTTAATGCTGACGTAGACAGCACTGGTACTGTGTTTGAAAGACATCCAGATCCGTCATCAAGCATGTATATCATGTACCAAAATGATGGTAACGGTTTTGCATCACCAAATACAGGCTTCTTCTTGTACTTTAAACAAGGTACAATGAAATTTAACGATTTTGAATATGCCGTTGCAATTGAAAACCGTGTAACAGATATTAACGTTGCAAACATTAACGAACTTGATGTATGGGTACAACGTACTGGTATTGATGGATCCGTAGTAGATACTGATAAGTGGACAAAGGTCCCAACTACCCAGAACATTATGTACAACTCAGTAAACCAGCAGATTAAGAATATTTTCTCAGTAGTTACTCGAGATCAAGATATGGTCAGCATTCGTTATCCTGATTCCAATACTGGTCAAGTGCCGCGTGGGAAATATCGTATTTGGTACCGAGTGAGTAATGGTTTAGGATATACCATCAAAACAACTGATATCCAAAACAAATCTATTCGTGTGCGTACTCGTGGTCATAAACAAGCCCAGCATGAAGAATCCATTCTGGAATTGCGTTTCAGCCTAGAGCACCAAATACAAAACTCACAGCCACAAGAAACAATTGACCAAATTCGTATTCGTGCGCCACAAACGTACTATACTAACAACCGTTTGATTAACGGCGAAGATTACAACATTGGCCCGTTGCGCCAAGGTAATTTGGTTAAGAAGTCAAAAGCGATTAACAGAACATATTCTGGTCATTCTCGTTTTATTGATATCAATGACCCAACCGCGCATTACCAGAGTGCCAACGTTTTTGGTGACGATGGAGTAATCTATAGAGATACAGTAAATGCTAGAATGCACACCGCTGAACCTCTACCAAGCACTCGTCCAGATTCGGCAATAGTTGCGCAGCAATTGCAACCGCTATTGGGTTATTCTGGAACACGCCAGTTGTACGAAGAGCAAGATACCGCGTTTGGTTCCGGTGGCTATCAAATTATGATGCCAAATCGTAATACGACCTGGAACGTTGATTACAGTAGAGCTCCGTATGGTTCTGTTGGTACATTTGAAGGCGCTGCATTCCCAGTATCAACTCCGCATGTTGGCATGTTGCTGAAATTTGTTAACCCTATGAATGAGAGAGAGCTTGTCTGGGCTAGTATTGCAAGAAGTGATGATTCTGATGGGTTTATTTCATTGTCCAAGATTGTGCCCAATGGATGGTATATTAAATCGTATTATGTAAGTCTACGTACTTCATTTAATATCGACGAGCTTAATATTGTTGCATTGGAAATGCAAAAACGTACAGATTTTGGTCTATATTATGACATCGCAACAGTTAGCTGGAAAGTAACTTCAACTGCGACGCAATTTAACTTTGATTCGGAATTTAATACCAGTACAAACAAATGTTTCATTAAAGTGGAATATAATGGTAAGAGTTGGGATTTTATTGCGCGTGGTGTAAGCTATGTGTTCATGACTACTGGTACTGTTCAGTTCTTCTCGCAGAATCAAAACAAGCAAGCGGATATCAATAGTGGTATTGCTAAAATGGATGAAATCAATATCTTACGTGGCAACCCTAATCCAAACAACAATAATCTAGCATACGATGATGATTTGGCATTCGCGATTGATAATGTTGTTAAGCAAGTTGATGGCAAGCTGGATTATAATCGAGTTCTTGTAAAGACTGGCAAGATTGACGCAAACGGTACTCCGAATAACCCAGTAGCATATAAAGAACTGGTTCCGCCAGGCACGGCATATAATACTGAGATATTTTTAACCACTAATAGTGATAATAGTGTTCGTTTAGTAGGAATTAAACAAACTGACTCATTCTTTGTGTATGATCCAACATATAACTCAAGTACTGCAACTAATGCTCAACGCCCAACGTGGAAGTACAAAACTGCATTAGATTTGTCTAAGCCTGTAGGAACTGTTTTCTACTACGCACCTAGAAAAATCTTTATTCGTTACGTTATTGATCAGACTCAAAGTGCAGTATCAGTACTAGACAACAACAAGATGACTCCAGCACTAATTGGCTCTTATCTAGCATCTCTTGGTATGGAAGTTGTTACTAACTACTCGGTTTATATGGGTAGATCCGGTATCTATTATCAGTGGATTCACTATGCCGCAGAGGATCGCCGAATTGATCCAGCAATTACTAACATTCACGATATGTATGTTATCACTAGCGAGTACTATCAGCAAGTTGACCAGTGGGCTAAATCCAGATCCAATAACGCGATTCCAAAACCGCCGACTAGTACCGAATTGCGGTCCAGTTTTGGCGAGATTGAGAAAATCAAAGCAACATCGGATACTGTTATTTGGCACAGTGGTACATTTGTTCCGTTATTTGGCTCAAATGCTAGAAGCGAACACCAGTGTACGTTTAAGGTAGTTCGTGTTCCTGGCTCAC
>OERT01000208.1_pt1 | contig 15095 bp, 18 predicted proteins | sample 1540111 | NCBI WGS metagenome assembly OERT01 (sample SAMEA3891235, study PRJEB23780) | metagenome | biome: terrestrial biome; feature: animal house; material: water of meat washing | place: Italy | collected 2015-05-12
ATATATCTGTGAAGAATGTGGTTGTGTTATAGATAGAGATTATAATGCAAGCATTAATCTTTCAAGATATGAATTAGTAGCCTAATCACTTAAAAGATACTACTAATATGTACCATGCGTTGTATGGGAATTTAAGCCCTTGGAGTGTTGTATCAAACGAAAGTAGCTTTATAGCAAAATCGAACACGTAGAACAGGGAATTAAACAAGCTTTATAGAGTTTTATAAGGTTTTGGCAACGGGTGTTGAAGATTGGCAGAACAGAAAAAAAGTCCGACTAATTATAGACCAAGAAGCGTATTGCCAAAAGAAATGCCAACCGATAAAATGGCAACTTGCTATGGGTCTTGTGGAAAAACTAAAAGAGTTGGAGAGTTTTACAAGTCGTCAGCAGACGCAAATGCAGTAGGAGTAATCCCTTTTTGTAAAAAATGTATAAAAGAGTTGGTAACAAACGAAGATGGGACTTATGATTTAGACAAATTAAGAGAAATATTACGACATCCATCTGTGGATAAGCCCTTTTTAGATAAAATATGGCAGTCTGCACTAGATTCTAAGCAAAAAGATAAGATTGGTTTTTATTTTAAATTGATAAATGGATTTGGAGCTATGGGACTTACTTGGGCAGATAGTGACGACGAATATAAGGTCTTACCAAAGACAGAGATAAAAAGAATAATTAAAGAAAAAGAGAAGCAACACGAAGAAATAAAGAAAATAACTAAAAATGATATTGATTTTGAGTTGGAAGGCTGGATGATTGAGTTATTTGGTGAGGGTTATACCTCAGAAGAATATAAACGAATGGTTAAGAAGTATAACTTTTTAAAAGAAAACTACACCGAATCGACAGCTATGCACACTGAAGCTTTGGCTACTTATATTAGGTATAAAGTAAAAGAAGAAATAGCTACAGTTGAAGGAGATAGTTCTCAGGCAAAAATATGGTCAGACTTAGCCAATAAGGCATCAACAAATGCAAAAATAAACCCCTCTCAATTAAGTAAGGCTGATTTATTGGGTGGAATATCAACGATAAGTGAGATTTCTCAAGCAGTAGAAGAAGCTGTCGATATTGTAGAGATACTGCCTAGATTTAAGTTTAGACCAAACGACGCTGTTGATTTCAATATATGGTGTTATATAAACTACAACTTGCACTTAGAGGGTAAGCCCTTGGCTGACTACAAAGATATTTATAAGTTTTACGACGAAAGAAAGGCAACCTATATCGAACAATATGGAGACCCTTATGGAATCTTTACAAATGATACAACAGAAAAAAACAGAGAATCAATCGAAAGATTTATAGCTACTGAACAAGAAGAATATTTAGAAGAATCGGTAGATGAAGTAGGTGATATTGATGGCTAGTTATGGTAATTTTCAATCAGACAACAAAAAGTATGGATTAAACAATAGGGACAATTATAACCCTGCCTTTAACTCCACAGTAAAAGCCAAATCAGAATCGCAAGAAGACTCCTTTAATAAAAGTATTAATAATTGGGTTGAGTTTTTAAGTTGGGCAAGGTGGAATCCCTGACCTACTCCTCGATTTAATTAAACCTGAAAAGGGTGGGGTAAATCTACACCTCGACCAAAGAGTTTTTTTAAGATGTATTATGAGGTTTGTTAGTTTGTATGGTGTTTTTCCGAGGGGTTATGGTAAGACCTATGTCGAAGTTCTTGCTGGAATATTATGTTGTATACTATATCCCAACATAACAATCGCACTGACAGCACAAACAAAAAGCAATGCGAGTCAATTATTAAAAGACAAGTATGAAGAAATAACGAGACATTTTCCTCTTTTGAAGAATGAGGTGGTAAAAACCAACTTTTCAAAAGACGAAGCCTCCATTACGTTTTTAAACGGTAGCGTCTATGATATTTTGGCAAACGCACAAACATCCAAAGGTCAAAGACGTAGAAGAATTGCAATAGAAGAGTCTGCTCTTTTGAATAATGATTTATTCGAAGATGCACTAGAGCCAATTGTTGAGGTCGGTCGTTCTACGGTTGGAAATTTAGGCGTTGTAAACCCCGAAGAGCTTAATCAACAAATAAACTTTTTTACTACATCTGGATTTAGAGGTTCTGATGAGTATATGCGTAGTTTGACTATGTTAAAAAATATGAAAGAGCTAAAAGGTGAAATTGTTTTGGGGTCAGATTGGCATATGGCGTGCTGGTATGGTAGAGGCTCAACAAAAGAACAAGTGTTAAAAAGAAAAAAAAGAACATCTCCTGTTGCTTTTGCCCAAAACTACGAATCTAAATGGGTTGGTTGTACCGAAGATTCTCTTGTTGATGTTAACAAACTTTTAGCTTGTAGGAATCTTGAAGAGCCAGAGTTTGAATATAGCGATGGTTGTGAATATGTGATAGGGGTGGACGTTGCACGTTCTCAAAAAACATCAAATAACCGAAGTTCAGCTTCAGTGATAAAGATAATCAGAAATGCTGACGGAACTGTAAGAGAGTTGCATTTAGTAAACCTGTTTTTAATATCAAACGCACTAACATTTGAGGCACAAGCAATTGAAGTAAAAAAAATAAAAAAAGCATACAAAGCGAAATGTGTGGTTATTGACGGTAATGGTCTTGGTAGTGGATTAACTGACGCACTGTTGAAAAGTAATTTAGACCCAAAAACAGGAGAAACTCACGAAGCTTGGGCTACAAAAAACACAGACCACGTATCTGAAGACGACAACGCAGAAGAAGTTGTTTATGTTTTAATGCCTCAATCAGCACAATCAAGAATAGTAACTTGTTTTATGGATGCTGTTGACGGTGGAAAACTAAGACTTCTCACCAAAAAAAAAGAAGAAGATTTTTCTTTATCAGACAAGGACTCTATAATAAAACAAGCTTCTCATATGCAAACTGACGTTCTTATTGAAGAAGTTACAAACTTAAAAGTAAAGCACTTAAATAATGGTGGTTTGACTATTGAAAAAGTATTGAGAAGAATAGATAAGGATAGATATGCCAGTGTTGCTTACCCGATATGGTGGATATTGGAAAATGATAATCACGCAAACGTAGATGATACAAGTATGTTGGATTATATGCAAGCAATGATTGGCAATATGAGTGTATCTGGAATTAAAAAAAATAAATATTTCAACTAATTGAAGAAAGGAGGTAACATTGAGCGAAGATAAAAAAATGGCTACAGACGAGCAACTTAAAGAGATTGATAGTTTGGTAAGTCAAGTAGGTTTGGGTCAAAACTGGGATGATTTTGCTAACCAAATGTATAATATGCACGACAGAAAAGATTTTGCAAAAAGCTTGTCGTCAACATTGAGTGGTATAGAGCAAATAGCATCACAGGCAGGACATGATGGCATATATCAACCGATACTATCTCAAGATTTACTACAAGATATAAGTATCAATCCAAAAGAAGCAACGTCTAGCAAAATAGAACAAATGCTCTTATCTCCACAAAAACATTATAAACAATTAAATAGTATAAATCAGTATTTGGCATATGCAGTTGGGGTTTATAGACGTAATATTTGGTATAACAATACCATAAAATCTTTCAAATATGACTTGAAACCAATCAATATTCCTGTTGATGGAACATTTGATAAAGACGAGTATATGAAAAGTTATGAGAAAGCAATGAACGTTCTTAGAAAGTTAAATGTCAAGTATCAATTTAAGAAAGCAGATTTACAAGTAATGTATGATGGGTTTGTATGTTATTGGATAAGTGAAACATCTGATAACTACACATTTACACCATTGCCAGCAGAAGCTTGTTTTATTACTGCACCCTATACATTTGGTTGGAGAGTTGCTTTTGACTTGTCTTATTTTGACAAATATAATCTAGGTATAGATGCAATACCTGAATTAAAATACGCTTATGAAGATTTTGTAGAGAGAAGAAAGGCGTTTTTAGCTGGAAAAAAAGATTATAAAGGTCAATTGACTGTGTCACAATACTATTCCTTACCAGTAAAAAATACAGCAGTCTTTACATTCGACCCAATACATCCAGACAGAGTGCCACCATTAGCAAGTGCTATGGGAAGTGCTGTAGATATATTGAGTTACAAAAAGCTTTTAAAAGACCAATTAGCATTAGATTTGTTTAAGCTAATCAGCTTTGAGATACCACTTAACAAAGATAATAACAAACCTGCAATAGAATACAATCAAGCATCTTTGATAATTCAAGCTATAAAATCTACATTACCTGAGAATATAGTTCCGTTCTCTTCTCCATTCAAAGCAGAGAGTATAAGTGTTGACCAGACAAAGAAGTATGAAGACATAATTAAAATCAGTAACGACTCTTATTATTCGGCTTCGGGTGCAACGCAATCTGTATTTGGTTCAGCAGAAATCAAACAAGGAACAGCAATTAAAATAGCTACAGATGTTGACTTTTCTTATGTTTCATCGCATATGTATGAACAGTATAATAATTGTATTAACAATATTTTGTGGGCAAATACAGGTAAGTATAAGTTTAGAGTTTCATTTTTTGGGAACTCACTAACTGATAAAACAGATGTGTTAGATTATGCAAATTTAGTGAGAACAGCAAATATGCCTGTATCAAAACTTTTTGCTTATGAAGATTATGAGCCTTTTGAGATATACGGTGCTTTAAAATCGGAAGATATTTTAGGTATTAAAAATATGATGAAACCTTTAGTTAGTGGTTTTAACACTAAGGGTGGGGTGGCAGAGGGTCAACCTACCAAGAATAGAGTTTCAGACGGTGGGGAAATTTCAAGAGACTACGGAGATGAGGAATAATATGTTGATAAATGAAAGAACTATAAAAGAAATAAACCTCGTATCTCAACAGTGTTTTTGGCTCAACAGAGTAGTAGATAGGGCTGTAAGTGTTCTTGGTGTTAAGTTTGGTATGCCAATAACATCTAAAATATTACATCAAGGTTTGGCACATAAATATCCTTTATTAGCAGATAGTGTTAATGAAATTTTAGATATGTACAACGAACTTGTAGATTATTTAGAAACACCAACAGACACAAGAGATTATGAAGATATTGTTGAATTATTTCAAACTATTTTAGATGAAAATATTAAACTTTATGATGTGACTAGAAGTGCAATTTTTGTTTCTAGGGAAACTAGAGATGTCAATGTAGAAACACATTTGTTAGATTTTTTAGAAGATGTCAATAAATATGTGGCACAAACTATAACGCTAAGAGACAAAGCTGTAAGTTTAAAAGATAATGTTGAGATGTATGAGCTTTTAATTGATAAGATTTTTACTTTAAGTTAGGGGTGTGTTATGAAACTATACGGAATCCCCGAAAAAGTAAGGCTTTACAAATGTGGAAGTCCTAACCAATGGAAAGCATTAGAAGAGTTATTTATTCTACCAATAGACGCTTTTGTGAGTGCAAAAAATGGTAGATTGATAAAAGTTTATGTTTGGACTGATGAGATAACTGAGTTTTTAGTTAAGTGGTCAGAAAACAAACCAAGAAAGGAATAGGTTGTGGAATATAAGAATATAGAATTTTCTACAAATTATATGAACATCCTTCATTCCGATGATGACGTTGTAATAGTAAAATTAAGGTTAATGCACACAGGTGAGAATAGAAACAAATGCGATATTTCAACCGACAGTGTTTTAGCTTCAATCAATACGTTTTACAACAAGCCAATCATATATGATTTAAACAATAAATACACACCGAAACTTTCTACTGATGTGTCTGACCACAATAAAAGCAAAATAGATTCTACAATGAATATTGCAGGCTCTATAATTGAGTCTGGTGGCTATGAACTGATTAACGAAGACGGTAAAGAGTATTTATATATGGTTGGTGTAATTCATAAGATATATCAGCCATTACTTACCAAAATAATAAACGATAGAAAAGGCGAGCTTAAAGTTTCAATTGAGTTAAGACCTACAAAAGCCTCTCAAAGAGAAGATGGGGTGTTAGTAATCGAGGAGTTTAAACTCTTATCTGTTTGTTTATTGGGTAGGAATGTAATGGAGGGAATTGAAGGGTCTAAAATGCAAGTATTAAAGTATTCTTCTGAAGAATATAATAACAAATATATTGTATTTAGTCAAGAGTTCTCTAAGTTTAAAATGGGAACTAAACCTGCAATTAAAATTGACAAGTCAAAAGAGAGTTTATCTGAAACATCTTGGGGTGATGTAGATAAATCAACTCTTATGAAAAATATACTAGAAGCTAAGAACTACAAAACATTAATCAAGAGTGTATATTTACTTGTAGAAGATGGTTGGGAAGATGCACCTTCTGAACATCTAAAATATCCAGTAATGGAAATAAAGCAAGGTAAGTTAGTGTATAATAAATATGCACTTGCCTCAGCTTTAGGCGATGCTAAGAAAAACAACGAAACTACTGTTGTTAGCAAAGCAGAAATATTGTATAAAAAATTAGAATTAGAAGAGGAGGTTGAGTCGGTGGAAAATGAAGTAAAAGACGACGTTAAAAAAGAAGAGGAAGAAGTAGTACAAAACTCTGAAACTGAGACGTTTGAAGAAAATGCTGACGAAACAAAACCGTCTGAAGTTAAAAAAGAAGATGACGACAATGATGACGACGAGGAAGATGTCGAAGACGGAAAGGTCGAAAATTCTACTGAAGAAGAAATGATTTCTAAAAACGCATATACCGAATTAGAGATGAAGTGTAATTCTTTAGAAAAAGAACTTCAAACATATAAAAGAAAAGAAGAAATGCAAAAAATGTTTGAGCTTATTGATAAGTTCTCACATTGTTATTCAGAAGAAGAGAAAGAAGCTTTTGCCAAAGAGGTTGAAGCTTGTAATTATTCTGAAATGGAAGCAAAAATAGACAATAAAGTAAAAGAATTTGCTTTAGGACAGAAAAAAAATGAAGAAAAACCACAAGCTTTTTCACAAGGTTTTGGTATAAGTATAGTTAAACCAGTTGAAGAAACAAAAGGTTTTGATATTAAAGAATATGTTAAAAAAATGAAACAATCTAAATAATAAGGAGCGAATAAAATGGGAAAAATATGTTATGCAAGCGTGGAAACACCTAAAACTGATATACTAGATGTTTTAGTAGGAGCAGATGAATTAACAGCAGGAAGCTTAGTAGTAGCTGACTCTATAAGTGCATTAATAGCAGGAAACTTTTCAGTAAGAACAGCAACTAAACCACTTACAGCGAATTTAGGAAAAATAATGGCGATAGTGCTTTCTGGTGGGGAGTTTGAAACTCTATCAGACGGAAGAAGACCAGACGGAAATCCAGACTACGGAACTTACTCTTATAAAACTGGAGAGGTAGCACCAGTAATGCTATTAAATCTTGGAAACAAAGTTTGGATGTCCAACGGAGCAACAAGTGGAGTTATAGCAAAAGATGCTATATTAGAGCCAGTTAACAACTCTTATGTACCTACAGTTGTAGTAAGCAGAACATCAGGAACTTATTCTGCACTAAAAGTTATGGCTCTTAAAGCACAACCTTGGGGTGGACAATTCGGTGGAGAATTTGAAGCTGGATTCTATGCAGAAGTAATACAATAATTTATAATTTTAAATAACTAAGGAGCGTAAAATAATGAACAAAATAGAAGAATTAAAGCTACAAAGAGTAGCGTTTTCAGCAGACGAAGATGTGATAAGAAGGGGTATAATAGAAAAAGCCACTGAAGTTGGATGTCATTCAGCATATCAACTAGACAATGGAAAAGGAATAGTTGGAAAATTTTCAATATCTAACTATGGAGAAGTTAATAAAGATGTTAAAGACGCACTTCTTAAATTTGCTTGTGAAAAATCAGGAATTAAAACTCCAGAAACAAAAGCAGATGTAATGGAGGCTTTTGACAACTCTGTATTCAACTCAGTATTCAATAGTATTCAAAAAGACGTTATATTAGGAATTATAGCTAGAGTTCAATCACCTCAAATAATGGCTATGGCTAACATTGAAACGGTTGACTTAGGAGATTCTTATACTTGGGAAATAGATTCAAAAGGACTTCCAGTGGCTCAAAGAGCTTCTTATATGTCTAATGTTACTATAGACCAAACTTCAGGAATGAAATCTATAACTGTTACTCCTAAAGTGTATTCTCTAGGTGTTACAATGGATTTCACTAGAATTTTAGCTAACGACTATGATTTCGGAAAACAAATAGCCAAAGTTGCTCTTGGTATGCTTTATGCACAACACAAACTTATAGTAGGATTAGTGTTTGATACTACTAAAACTCCACTATACCAAGCTACATTTGACCAACTTAAATATGTTACTATGGCAGATGACATAAAAGCACTTAATGGTGGAGCAGAAGTTACAGCTTATGCAACTAAGGTAGCTCTTAGTAAACTTGGTGCAAGTATTTCTACTAATGGATTCTTACTAAAAGACGAATTTATTAAAGAAGGATATATCGGCTCACCTTATGGAGTTCCTACAGTAATGATAGACCAAGCTACAGACTTCTCTGCTCCCCTTGTTGGTGGAGAAATAGCTTCAAGACTTGTTCCAAACGATAAGATGGTTATGCTTTCTGGAGTTGGTGACAAACCAGTCAAACTTGTTAGAGAGAATTATATAAGAATAATCCAACAAGACAACATTTCAGGTGCTACAAATAAATTAAGATATTCTTATTTTATGGCATTTGATGCTGGACTAGCAACTCAACAACATTTTGGAATTCAAGCAGTTTAATCAATAACTTAGCTCACCTGCAAGTGTAGGAGGAGTTTCTGAGAGCGTTTATCTTTTGGGTAGACGCTCTCTGATGTAACGTATTTTAACTTATATGAAGGAGATAGTGATGGCAGTTAAAAAAGCAGAAACAAAAGAAGTTGTAAAAGAAGAAATAGTTGTAGATATAAAAAAAGATGCAGAAATAGAAAAGCTACAAAAAGAAAAAGAACAAATGAGCAATGACTTAGAGTCTTTAAAAACTCAAATGGCTTTACTTATGAAGCAAGTGTCTTTACAATCAGCGATAGCACCACAAGAAGAAAAAGAAGTTGAAGTTACTTGCTACTGTATAAATGGTGGAGTAATAACAAATAATGACGGCAGTGTGAGATATGACATAAAATACAAAGAGTCTGCTATGATACCAATGAGTGAACTTAAAGAATGTTTTAAAGCTAAAATGAATGACTATAGAGCTTTATTTAGAAAAGGTATGTTCGTTTTTGAAGACAAAGATGTTTATGCTGATTTTAAAATAAAAGACGTAATAGATATGTCAGACGATGTTCTTGTAGAAATGCTTAATAAAGGAGAAATTCCTTACCAAGACAAAATGGAAGTTGGTGGAAGTATAGATTTTATACTTTCTAACACTTTAATCTATAGAGTTGCAGATTTAAGACGAGCAGGTAAGTTAAAGGATTTATCTTATGGAAACCAAAAGAGATTTGAGACTTATTTTGATATAACGATAGATTCTTGTATAAATCAATTAGAACTACTTCATATGTAGTTGTGGAGGTGGTAAGTTGCCAACTAAACTTTCGGATATTTATTGTTTGAATGAAACGATAAAAAACGATATAAGACTATCCAAAGTACCTAAATACCTATTTAACTCTATGAGTTTTAAGTATTTAAAAATAGGCATAGGATTTGCTCAAACTGTTGTCTCCTCCGAATATAACGACTTCATAAAACAAGTCGGTGTCGCTATTGAGCCTACTGAAAAAGATTATGAGTTTATTGGAAACGGTGTGGATAATGAGTTCTTGCTTAATCCTGCACCACCATTAAATTCGGAAATATATGTAGGTTTTGAAGTTGACGGAGAGTATGTTGAGCAAAAAAACTTTACTTTTGATAGTGTTTTAAATGTTGTAACAACAACTGACATTCCTTTACTAAATCAGAAAGTTGTAGTGATTGCTTTTACTGATGGTGAATTTGTGGGAGATTTAGACTATTCTTTACAAACCATAATGGCTGAAGCTATGAATATTGGTTATTTAGAAGAAAAACAAAACACTTCTAAGATTTTAGATACTCTAGTTCACTCAAATGCTTGGAGAGTTTTTTCACAAAACGACCAACTTAGGGGTGTCAATTATGTGTCTAATAATCAAAGAAATTATGTTGAGAATCTTCTTAAAGACTATTCGTACTCTCACACAGGGAATGCTATGACAGGATTGATAGGAAAGCAGGTGTAAAATGCTTACACCAACGAATGTTAAAAATAGTTGCTGTATTCAACAAATAAGAGATTTTAAGTCTATAGATAATGAGGCTAAGGATATACTGGTGCAAAACATAATTTTTGGATTTGAACAAAGTCCATCGTACGAACCTGTGTATGTCAATTATGACCTTACCAAAGTATACAAGACTTGGATTCAAGAAGGAAATAAAAAAGATAAGATAGTAGGTTTTAAAGAATTAATTTCTTATCCATACGAGCAAATAAAGTTCAAGGTAGGAGATTTTATAAGTTGGAAATACAGAAAGGATGTAGCTGACTTATCTGTTTGGCTAGTCGAATCATTTAATGAACAACAATATTATGATGCACGAGGAAGAATTTTAGAGTGTAATCAGAAGATAAAGTGGCGTAAAAGTAGTGTTGAAGTGGAGTCAGTAGATTGTGTGCTTATGGATAATATGACTTATGTCAATTTCTTAGGTAAGGGTACTGACGGATTAGTAGAGCCAAATGCGAGTATTGTTGTAATGACACAAAATAACGATAAGACAGACTACATTAAAAAGAATAGACGATTTATTTTTGGTGATAATGTTTATTTAGTTAAGCAAACTTTTAGAGGGCTTAATGATAATTTTCTAAAAATATTTCTAACAGAAGTTCCAAAGCAAAACGAAGATGATTTTGTTAATGGTATAGCGTGGAATGGCGAAGACTTGCCTGTTGAAACTGACAATAAAACTGTCATTTTACCAGAGGTAGATTTTATAAGATTAGCACAAGAAGTTACATTTGACGTATTTAAGTATGTCGCAAATGTGCAGTCCACTGATACTTTCACGATTTCGGTAAGTGGCGTAAGTAACGAATATTATTCATTAACAATAATAGATGGAAATAAGTTTAAAATCAACAATCTTAAAGAAAATAAACAAAATCAACTTGTAATTAGTTGTAAAAATAATATCACAAATGAAATTACTACTAAAAATATATGGTTGAAAGGTAGGTGGGGATAATGAGTTTTTCTAACACAGACTATACAAATGTGGCTTACAACAACATGATACAAGCTAGAAGATTACCACAAAGTATAGTTGATAGATTGTTTGATGACGCTCACGATGTTTGGAAATTACTTTATTATCCTCAATCAACCGTAGGAAAACCAAATGTTCCAGACAATATAAAGGCTGACATGATAGCTTCGACAGCCACAGGTGATTTAAGTAATTATCAAGTATTTTTTGAACTTTTTAATACAGACTCTACTGTTTCAGCAGATGCTCAACTTAGACTAGCTGTATTAGAAATAAAACCAGTTAATAGAACTAATGTAGTAGTTACAGTTGTTGTACAGTGCATTGTAAACAATAAAGCTACGGTTGTTAGCACAGATACGGTTGCAGTAGAAAATAAAGCTTTTGCTATCGCCCAAGAGGTAGTAAAATCATTGAATGGTACTGAATTAATTGGATTAAAAGGTGCTTTGTGGCTTGATATGTCTCAAGACAGAGGTACAGGCATAAGGAAGGTTTCATATTCTGATAACTTTTCTGGGTATGAAATTGTTTTTGGTGCGTATATTTAGAGGTGGCTTATGTTTATAGACGACGGTTTTAATGATACAGTAGAGTATAAAGGAATCTTGTTAAGGAGACTGACTCTTAGAGATGGCTATTATATGATTAAAGCCAGTAGTGAGGCTCTAACTGTGAATTTAATGATTGAAAAGGATTTAGAATTATTAGGGCTACCATATCTGACATACATTTATAGAAAAGCACTAAAAGATAGTGAGTATGTATCTTATTGGCAAATACTAAAGTGGTGTTTGTACAAGTCTTTTGTAGATTGTGACATTGAAGTCCGAGAAGATGAAATAATTGTTTACAAAAAGAAAGATGATTATTTAAAATATGCCGATGAGTATTATTCTATTTTGGCAAGTTTAGAAATTCTCGCAGAAAACATAAAAGACAATGAAGATGAAATCATAGAAAAAATCAAACAAAAAGAAGATTTTGAGGGGCTTATATACGACAAAACAGAACTTAACTGTATGGACTTTGATAAAATTAAGGATATTATATGTAAGATAAATGGTTTTGATAATACCAGATACGACCCGCATTGGGAGTCAATATTGAAAGAAGCTAAGGATTTGAAGAATAGCATTTCAGAAGATGGGTTAACTTTGTCGGATTTAATTAACACCTTAGCGTTTTACCTAAAGAAGTTTCCAGTAGAATTAAAAGATATGGACTACTATGTTTTTAATCATTATGTTAAGTTGATGGGTGATTTTGAAGAGTATAAGCTTAATAGAAGTGCCGAATTACAAGGAACAGAATTTAAACAAAAATTAAATCATTGGTTCACACACTATAAGCCAATGGGTAAATACGACGACGTTGTGACTTCTAGTAATGTTGCAAAAGAGTTAGAATAGAAAGGAAATACGATATGAGTTCAATAGGAAGAATATTCGTGTCCGTTGCTGACGTTAAGATATTAAACGAGCAAATGACACAAGAGATAGGTTCTGCTGTGGGTTTAACCGAGTCTGGTTTCTCATCAGAAATACAGTCAAATCTAGTTAAGGGAGGGTACTTAAATGCCCTTATAGATGACATAAAGCACAGTAGAGAACTAAGTATAAACCTTACATCTGCCGTATTCAAACCAGAGTATCTAGTAATGCAAACAGGTACTTTGATAGAAACAGCACTAAAAGATGTTTATAAATTTGATGAATGTAAAGAAGCTTTAAATGGCGTGGTTACATTAAACGAAATTCCAACGAAGGGAAAAGTTCATGTTGTTAAGCCAGATGGTACGGTAATAGATGTAACTCCAACACCTGCAAGTAAGGTTATAAATGTTGGTGCTGGAATAAACGGACAATGTTTGTGTTCTTATTTTTATGGACTACCAAATGCAGAGTCTATAACAATAGATACCAGACAAGAACCAATGACTGTTGCTATAATGATGAACGTTCATTACAGAGATACAGACGGAACTACTGGTATATATCAAATCACAGTTCCAAGACTTAAATTTAATGGTACAATAGACTTTAGCTTTACAGCAGATGGCGTATCAACTACTTCTCTAGGTGGTATGGCACTTCAGTATGTTGGAAAATGTGGAAAAGCACAATATGCTGAGTTTGTTGAAATTCCTGATGTAAAAACAAATGTTATTCCTGATGCTGTAGTTGCAGTACCTAGTACTATATCAATAGCTGTTGGTGGCACTTTTACAGCTAATATAGTTGCAGTAATGCCTGCTTTATATTCTAATCTAGTGTTAACTAATGGTGGAACTCTGACTTTTGCTAGTGGTACTCCTGCTAATGCAACCGTTGGAGCTGAGACTGGTTTAATTACGGGTGTTTTAGCAGGTAGTGCAGTAGTTACAGCTACTTACACTCCTGTAGTGGGAAAAACTTTCACAACAACAATAAACGTTACAGTTACAGCATAATGATAACCCCACATTGCGTGGGGTTTTATTTTTCATCGGAGGAATTGATATGGAAAAGAAATCAAAAGAAATAAAAAAAGAGGTGAAGGTTTGTTCTGCAAAATACATCGACGGCAACATAATGTTTGATTTTGATGGTTTTGGTATTGTAGTAGAAAACAAGCTTGAGCTTAGTTCAGATAAAATAAAAGTTCTTTATCAGGGAAAAATAGGAACACCAGACTTCAGTTTTGAAGTTGTAAAGTAGGTGTGTGGATATGACATTTACAGATTTATTAGAGTTTTCTAGTAAAATATCATCTTCATTTATGACTATACTAGCTTTTATTACTATCCTTTTGGGGTGGAAGGTTAAGATTAAAGGTGGACTTAAAGCTATGGTTAGAGATGCAGTTGGTATTGAAGAGATAAAGCAGAGTTTAGACGAGAACGCTAGATTAATAAAAGCACAATCAGACAGTTCTAAAAGATTACAAGGTGCGATAACCTGTGTTCTTCGTAAGGAAATAAAAGATATTTGTGAAGAATGTATTGAGAAGCAATATATAACAAACGAAGAATTGGAAATGTTAACACAAGAATTTGACAGCTATGTCAAGTTGGGTGGAAACTCTTTTATACACGATTTGGTAGATAAAGCTAAGGGTTTACCCTGTAGAATAGCTGAATAGAAAGGAACTTATATGAAATTTAAAGAAAATATACAGTTTGTGGTTGAAGATGAGAAATTTGATATTAAAGCTTATTTGACGCTTTCAGAGAAAATGTTGTTAGTAAGACACGCTGTTCTAGCTTATGTTGAAGGCAATGAAGGCTTAAAAGATGATGTAGTTACTACCGATATGAATAAGATGACGGCTGATTTTGTGTTTAATACAATACTTGTTTCTTTGGTAAGTGATGAATTGAGTGAGGTAGATTCAGACATACTATCTTCGCATAATGTATATGAGAGATTGCTGTATGAAGTAGCAGGTGCATTAGAAGCAAAAAGATATTTTGACGACTTAGTAAAGCAAAGAAATTCTATTGAGTATAAAGTCGGGGAAGCTTTAGAAAAGCTAATAGCTAAACTACCAGATTCAAAAGATATTCAAAAATTATCTAAGTCACTTATAAAAGACTTAACTAATCCTAAAAATGCAGAAATGTTTAGTAGGATAAAAGATTTACTAGATATTAAGAAGCAGGACAACATATTATAGGAAGGTTTTATACGAACCTTCCTTCTTTTTAGATTGAATGACAATAAAATCAGTTTTTTATAAGCAGTTTTTGATTTTAAAAGTCAATAATCTATTATACTTTGAAAAATGAAAAATGGTGAAAAAGATGGGGTATTTTGCTAGAGGTAAGAAATGTGAAATTGATTGCATAAAATTCGATTCTGAGGTTGAAGCAGAGTATTATCTCAAA
>OERT01000210.1_pt1 | contig 14975 bp, 9 predicted proteins | sample 1540111 | NCBI WGS metagenome assembly OERT01 (sample SAMEA3891235, study PRJEB23780) | metagenome | biome: terrestrial biome; feature: animal house; material: water of meat washing | place: Italy | collected 2015-05-12
CGGCATCAAGGTAGATGCCGGGATGCGTACCTCGGATCCCTTTATCTATGCGGTGGGGGATGCGGTGGAAGAGATTGACTTCGTCACCGGCGAATCTGTGCTGATCCCGCTGGCGGGCCCGGCCAACCGGCAGGGGCGCATCGCCGCCGACAATATGCTGGGCCGAAGCGAAACCTACAAGAAGACGCAAGGGACCGCCATCTGCAAGCTGTTCGATCTGGCGGTGGCCAGCACCGGCCTCAACGAGAAGCGACTGGTGCAACTGGGATTGCCGTTCGAGAAGGTTTATGTCCACCCGGGCAGCCACGCCGGTTACTACCCGGGTGCCCATCCGGTCAGCCTCAAGCTGCTGTTTGCCCCGGATGGCAAGATTTATGGCGCCCAGGCCATCGGCAAGGATGGCATCGACAAGCGCATCGACGTGCTGGCGGTGGCCCAGCGCGCCGGTCTCACCGTGTTTGACCTGCAGGATCTGGAGCTCACCTATGCGCCGCCGTTCGGCTCGGCCAAGGATGTGATCAACATGGCGGGCTTTGTGGCAAGCAACCATCTGAAAGGGGACACCCTGCTCTGCCACGTGGCCGAGGTGCAGGCTCGTAACCCCCATCAGCTGGTGGTGGATGTGCGCAATGGCCCGGAGCTCGACAAGCTGGGCCGCATTCCGGGGGCGCTGCATATCCCCCTCGACGAGTTGCGTGGTCGCCTCCATGAGTTGCCCAAAGAGAAAGAGCTGCTGATCAGCTGTCAGGTCGGGCTGCGCGGCCATGTCGCCTGCCGCCTGCTGAGCCAGCACGGCTTTAAAGTGAAGAATCTCTCCGGCGGCTTCAAAACCTGGCAGATGGCCACCGCCGAGTAACCGTTTTATTTCTGTGCCTGTTTGCCCCTCTCCCTTGTGCGTGCAAGATGAGGGGCTTTTTGTTTCTGCTTTTCGCCCTTCTTGCATTCCCCTCGTTGCTGCAATATTTCGACACACTTTATTTCCTGTGCCGGACAAAATTAACGTTTTGTTCAGGGGATGGGTGCTATAACCCCTGCCTCGTTCATGATGAACCGTGTAGTAGGGAGAGTGACATGCTGGATATGCTGATGGCCATTTGGCATCAGGATTTTGACGCCCTGGTTCAGATGCAGGCGGTACCCCTGCTGATCAGTTGCCTGATGCTGGTACTGCTGCTGGAGTCCGCATTCGTCTTCCTGCCCCTGCCGGGGGACAGCCTGGTACTGCTGGCCGGTGGGTTGGTGGGCATGGGGGTGTTTGGCCCCGAAGTGACTCTTGTCTATCTGCCGTTGGCTGCTGGCATAGGTTCTGTGCTCGCCTACTGGCAGGGACGGGCCCTGCAGCGCACCCGCTTTATGGATCATATCGAACGGATGTTGCCTCCCGACAGCCTGCCCAAGGCGACCCGGCTGCTGAAAAAGTACGGTTTTCTGGCGATGTTCTCCTCCCGTTTTATCCCGTTCGTGCGGGTGCTGACCCCCATGTTGATGGGGATTGGCCGCCTGAGCGTGCTGCGGATGTGCGTGGCCAGCTTTGCCAGTGCCTTTATGTGGGCGCTCTGCCTCAGTTTGGTGGGCAAGCTGGCGATGAATACCCCCTTCTTCCTCCACCACAGCGAACTGTTGACCCGGGCCCTGCTGATTACCTCGCTGGTGCTGTTTCTGGCGGCCGTCATGGCCATCCTGTTTCGCTGGTTCAAAGGCGGAGCAAAAAACGAGACCAGCCACGACTAGATGACAACCCTTGCCGCACTGGATCAGTGGGCAAGGGGGTTCTCGTGCTGCAGGGGCGCGGAATTGTGCCCATTCGGGTAATGAGCTTTGTGTCGGGTGAGCAGGATGCCTTATCCTGTTTCCAGCCACGCTGCGTTTGCAGCGCTCCAACTCGGGATGGAACCTATGCGCCTCTTCGACTCTCCCTCTGCTTCTCACCGCTCTACCGCTGAAACCGGCGCTCTGCGCCGCCGCTGGTCAACCCTGCTGCTTTGCGGGGTGGTCGGTTTGCTGTCTGGCTGCGGCCCTGACAAGCCCACCAGCCAAGTACCGACCACAGAATCCACAGCCCAGCAGGAGGCCGGGGCGCCAACTTCTGTAGTGCAGGCCAATGCCCGCCAATATCGGGATGCCCCGGCGCTGGCGCTGGTCTTCTCCGGCCCCCTGTCGCCCAAGGCCAATTGGCAGAGCTGGCTCGGGGTCAGTGAGGGGGGCAAGCAGGTGCAGGGGGAGTGGATCCTCGCCGACGATGGTCGCACCCTCTATTTCCCGAACGTCCAGCCCGATAAAAGCTATGAGGTGAGCCTCAAGGCGGGGCTGGGCCCATCCCCCCAGAGCTGGACCCTCAAGACCCGGCCGCTGGAGGCGGGGGCCTCCTTTACCGCCAGCGGCATGGTATTGCCGCTGCGTCAGGAACTTCGCTTGCCCATCAGCGCGGTCAACGTGGACGAGGTCAATATCGATTTCTTTCGGGTCGATGCGGAATATCTGCCCCGTTTTCTGGCGGAATATCGCCCCGGTGCCGGCATGGGGAACTGGGAGCTTGAGCAGATCACCAAGCGGGCCAAGCGGGTATTCAGTGGCCGCTATGCGCTGGAGCTCGATGCCAACCGGCGCGAGACCCGCCTCATCAATGTGAAGGAGCCGCAGCTGGCGGAGGCTGGCGTCTACTTTGCGGTGATGTCGCCCCTTGGCAACTACGACTGGCGCAAGGAGACCACCTATTTCGCGGTGAGCGACATGGGGCTCAGTGCCCGCCGTTACCGCGATCAGCTGGAGGTGTTCGTGAGCTCCCTGGCCAGCGCCGACCCGCTCAAGGATGTGCAGCTCTCCCTGCTCGATGAGAAGGGCAACCGGTTGCAGGTGCAAACCACGGATCCGCAGGGCCATCGCCGCTTCGATCAGGTGCAGGGGGCTCGCCTGCTGCTGGCCGAACAGGGCAACCATCTGGCGGTGCTGCGCCTCGATGGGGCGGCGCTCGATCTCTCCACCTTCGATCTCGGCACCCAGCCCTGGCAGGCCCAGCAGTTGTATCTGTTCAGCGGGCGCGATCTCTATCGCCCCGGCGAGCGGCTCGACAGCGAGATCCTGCTCAAGGGGCAGGATGGCCAGCTGTTGCCCGGCATGGCGGTGGAGCTGGAGGTGAAACAGCCGGACGGCCAGCTGCTCGAGCAGAAACGGCTGCTGCCGGACAATTTGGGCGCGGCCCACTACGGTCTGCGCCTGCCGGACGATGCGCCGCTCGGGCGCTGGACCATCAACCTCAAGACCGCCGCTGGTAGTCGTTTCGAGTGGCCCTTTTTGGTGGAGGAGTTTCTGCCGGAGCGGCTGAAACTGCAGCTTGGCAAGGGGCCGGATGGTGAAGTGACGGATTTGGGCGCCTCCCTCACCCTGCCGCTGCAAGGGGACTATCTCTACGGTGCACCGGCGAGCGCCACCAAGGCGAAGGCGGAGGTGAAGATCAGCCGCGCCACCATGCCCTTTACCCAGTGGCAGGAGTTCACGCTGGGTGACGTACTGCTCGCCGAGCAGGCCAAGGATCTCGAGCCCCTCAGTCTCACCCTCGATGCGCAGGGGCAGGGGACTTTTTCGCTTGCTGATGAGCTCGATGGGGTGCGCGCCCTCGGGCCGCTGGAGGTGGCCTATCGGGTGTCGCTCTCCGAGCCTGGTGGCCGCGCCGTCAATCGCAGCCGCACCCAGTATGGCTGGCCCGCGGGCAGCCAGTGGCCGGCGCTCAAGGCCGACTTCGTGGCGGATCGGGTGGAAGGGGGCAAGCCGCTCCCCTTCCAGATCCTCAACCTCGATGAGCAAGGTCAACCGGTGGCGGGGGCGGTGAAGGTGCGCCTTATCAACGAGTACCGCGACTACTACTGGCACTACGCCGATGGCGAGGGGTGGAAGTACGAGTTCAACAGCCAGCCCTATCTGGAGCAGGAGCAGACCCTGCAGCTGGATGGCAAGGGGCCGACCCCGCTCACGCTGCAACTGGCGGCGGGCTGGTATCGGTTGGAGGTGGAGAACAGTCAGGGCCATCAATCGAGCCTGCGGGTGGAGATCGGCAGTTACGCCTGGGGCGGCGGTGGCGAGCAGGCACGGCCCGACAAGATTGCCATCACCCTCGACAAGCGCGCCTATCAGGCGGGCGACAAGGCCAAAGTGACGCTGGTGGCCCCGCGCCCCGGCAAGGGCTTGCTGCTGGTGGAAGATGGCGACGGCCTGCGCTGGTGGCAGCGTATCGAGCTCAAGGGGGCCGGTGGCGATGCCAAGGATGCCCGCGGCGAGTTCGAGATCCCGGTCAGCCCCGAGTGGCAGCGTCATGATCTGCACATTTCGGCCCAGATCGCCGCGCCAGACAGCGCCTCCAAACCGGTCGGCAAGCAGCAGGGGCAGAGCCTGCGCTCGGTCGGGCTGGTGCCGCTCACCCTGGATCGGGAAGCGCGCCGTCTGCCGCTCACCCTGAGCGCGCCTGATAAAGCGGTGCCGCTTACCCGGCTGGAAGTGACCGCCACCTCCACCCCCAACAGTCAGGGCCGCGTGGTGCTGGCGGCGGTGGATCGGGGCGTGCTCAATATCAGCGACTACCAGCCGCTCGACCCGTTCGAGATCTTCTTTGGTCGCAAGCGCTTCTCCCAAGATTTGTTCGACAACTACGGCCAGGTGATCCCGCCGCAGGATGGCAAGCTGGCCCGCCTCAACTATGGGGGCGATCGGGCGCCGCTGAAAAAGGGAGGCGCGCTGGAGAGCCGGGTCGAGATAGCTGCGCTCTGGAGCGGCGAGGTGAGTTTTGACCAGCAGGGCAAGGCGGTGATCCCGCTCGATCTGCCCAACTTCAACGGCGAGCTGGCGCTGATGGCGCTGGCCTGGAACGAACAGCAAGTCGGGGAGGCCGAGCGCGCCGTCAAGGTGGTGGCGCCCTTGGTGGCCGAGATTGGCTGGCCGCGCTTTGGCGCCAGAGGGGATGAGACCCGGGCGCTGGTGCAGCTGCGCAACATGAGCGGCGAGGATCAGACCCTCTCCCTTGCCTGGACCCTCAATGGCGGGCTGAAAGCAAACGGCGAGCTGCCCGGCACCCTTTCCCTTAAAAACGGCGAGGAGCAGTGGCTGACCCTGCCGCTCACCGTGACCGGGGCGAGCGGCGTGGCAAGCCTGCAGTTGGCGGCCAGCGGCAAGGATTTTGCCATCAGCCGCGACTGGACTTTGCCGCTGCGCTCCCCCTGGCCGGCCGAGACTCGCCAGCGCTACCAGATGCTGGCTCCCGGCCAGCAGATGAGCTTTGCGCCAGCTGAGCTGGCCGGGCTGGATCGCGCCAACCTGCAGGGGCTGCTCAGCCTCTCCGGCACTCCCCCCTGGGATCCGGCAGCCCAGTGGCAGGCGCTGGCCGACTACCCCTACGCCTGTCTGGAGCAGACCTTGTCCCGTGCCTGGCCTTACTTGCTGACCACGGCCGATGAGCGGGCCGCCTGGAGCAAACCCGCAGAGGGCAAGAAAGCGGCGAGTGAGGCGGATGTGCAGCGCGCCCTGCTGCAACGGCTGCAGCGGTTGCAACTGCCAAGCGGCGGCTTTGGCCTCTGGGATGGTCGCTCCGACGAGGAGCAGTGGCTCACCGCCTATGCCGCCGACTACCTGCTGGCGCGCAAGGAGGCGGGCGACGCAGTGCCGGAGGCGATGCTCAATCAGGCGCTGAACCGGCTGCAAAGCTATCTCACCGACAGTCAGTATGGTGAGCGCTGGAGCAGTGCCCCCGAGCACAGCCGGCTGGCCTATCAGGCTTACAGCGCCTATGTGCTGGCCCGGGTGGGCAAGGCGCCGCTCGCTACCCTGCGCCTTATCTGGGAGCAGCAGGCCGATCACGCCCGCTCCGGTTTGCCGCTCTTGCACCTCTCGCTGGCGCTCTCGGCCATGGGGGATGAGCAGAACGCCGCCAAGGCCCTCAGCCGGGCATTGGCGACCGAGCGCGGTGATGACTATCTGGGTGATTACGGCTCACCGCTGCGCGATGAAGCCCTTGAGCTCTCCTTGCTGCGCCAGCACAAGCTGGCTGCGGAGCGCTGGCCTGATCTCAGCGCCAAGGTGGCCGATACCCTGGCCCATCGTCAGTGGCTCAGCACTCAGGAGCGGCTCGCCCTGTTGCGACTCGCCCGCTTCGATCCGGCCGTCGACTGGCAGGCCAGGGTAACTTCCTCTCTTGGCAGTGGATCCCTGATCGGTTCGGCTCCGCTACAGCAGGGCACCCCCGAGGCGCTGGCGGCGAGCACCGTCACCAACGAGGGCAAGGGCTCCCTCTATGTGCAGCGCACTCTGGTCGGTTACCCCGAACAGGCACCGGCACGGATCAGCAAGGGGATGAGCGTGACCCGCAGCTGGTTCAACAGCGACGGTCAGCCGTTTGATCCCGCCAAGGTGAAGGTGGGCGATCTGGTGGTGGTGCGGCTCAACGTCAGCAGCGAATCGGCGGTGCCCGATGCCCTGCTGGTGGAGATGGTGCCCGCTGGCTTCGAGCTGGAGAACCCGGCCCTTGGCAACAGCATCAAGCTGGAAGAGCTCTCCATCGAGGGGAAACCGGCGTGGCAGAGCGAGTGGAACGACTATCTCAAGCATCAGGAGTTTCGCGATGACCGCTACACGGCAGCGCTGGATCTGAGCGAGGGGAGCAACCAGCAACTGGTCTACCTGATGCGGGCGGTGACGCCGGGTCGCTATCAGGTGCCGCCGACCCAGGTGGAGGATATGTACCGGCCCGAGCTGCGGGCTGTGGGTGAGGATATCCACGAGGTGCGTATCTCTGAGTAACAAACCCTCCCTTGAGCGGGTTCGCCCGCTCACTTTCTGGCAGCGTGGCTGGCTGAAATTAGGTCGCACTGGCCGCGCTGGCTGGCGCTGGCTTGGTCGCCTGCCACGCTGGCTGCGTTGCTCGGTGCTGGGAGTTGTAGCACTGCTCCTGTCATTGCTGGCGCTGGATCGGATTTTCCCGCCGCCGCCACTCGACCCTGCCTACGCACGGGTGGTGCTCGACATGAAGGGGCGACCGCTGCGCGCCTTTGCCGATACCAGCGGCGTGTGGCGCTACCCCGTGACCCTGGAGCAGGTCTCCCCCCGCTATATCGAGGCGCTGCTGGGCTACGAGGATCGCTACTTCTGGCGTCATCCCGGGGTCAATCCGGTGGCCATGGTGCGCGGGGTCTGGCAGTGGCTGCGCTATGGGCGGGCTGTGTCGGGCGGCTCGACCCTCACCATGCAGGTGGCGCGCCTTATCGAGCCCTACCACAGGAGCGTGCCCGGCAAGCTGCGCCAGATGGCCCGCGCGCTGCAGCTGGAGTGGCACTACGACAAGCGCACCCTGCTCACCGTCTACCTCAACCGGGCGCCGTTTGGCGGCAATCTGGAGGGGGTGCAGGCGGCAAGTTTTGCCTATCTCGGCAAGAGCGCGGCCAAGCTGACCTATGCCGAGGCGGCGCTGTTGGCGGTGCTGCCGCAGGCTCCCAGCCGCAACCGGCCGGACCGGCATCCCGAGCGGGCCCGCGCCGCCCGTGACAAGGTAATGCAGCGGCTGGTGGCTCAGGGTGTCTGGCCCGAGCCGGTGTGGTTGGAGGGACGTATCGAGCCGGTGCTGGCCCGCGGTCACTTCACGCCGATGGAGGCGCCGCTCTTTGCCCGCCTTGCCGCCGATAATCAGGCCGGGGCGCTGGTGCACACCACCATCGACGGCGATCTGCAGCGCTGGTTGGAGGGGCGGGTGGCGAGCTACATTCGCCGCTTCCCCGAGCAGACCTCAGCGGCGTTGCTCTTGGTAGATAACAAAACCATGGCGGTGCGCGCCTATGTGGGCAGCGCCGAGTATGGCAATTTGCGCCGCCACGGTTATCTCGACATGGTGCAGGCAATCCGCTCTCCCGGCTCCACCCTCAAGCCCTTTATCTACGGTCTGGCGATGGATGAAGGGTTGGTGCACTCGGCCTCCCTGCTCTCCGATGCGCCGAGGCTGGGATCTGACTATCGCCCCGCCAACTTTTCCGGCGCCTTTCAGGGGCCGGTGACCCTCGCTCAGGCACTGCAGCAATCCCTCAACGTGCCGGCGGTGCAGGTGCTGGAGGCGCTCGGGCCCGACAAGCTGGTCAGTCGCCTCGACAACGCCGGGGTGCGGCTGGCGCTCTCCGACAAACCCAATCCGGCCATCGCGCTGGGGGCGGCGGGCATTCGGCTCGAGCAGCTGGTGGCGCTCTACAGTGCGCTGACCCGGCAGGGGCAGGTGGCGATGCCGGTCTGGCTGGCGGGGCAGCAGGCGGTGTCACGCCCCTTGCTGAGCCCGGGAGCGGCCTGGATCATCTGGCAAATATTGAGCGCGCAGGGACGGGCGGACCAACCCTTTGCCAGCGAGGCGACCGGCCGGGTCAACCGACTGGCCTGGAAGACCGGCACCAGCTATGGCTATCGCGACAGCTGGGCGATGGGGGTCTCCGGTCGCTGGACCATCGGCGTCTGGCTGGGGCGCCCCGACGGCACCCCCATGCCCGGTTTTTACGGCCAGAGCGCAGCGGTGCCGCTGCTGCTCTCGGTCTACTCGCGGCTGGCTGACAACAGCCCTCTGCCGGCACAGCCCAATACGGTGAGCGAGGCCGAGATCTGCTGGCCGCTGGGGCGCAAGGCGAGCGCGACCCTGCCTGAAGCCTGTTTGCAGCGCCAGAGCGCCTGGTTGCTGGAAGGGCGCGATCCTCCCACCTTGCCGGATCCCATGGACTGGCCCTCGCCGCTGCGCCAGGTTGCACTGACCGCCGCGGGCAAGCCGACCCTGGCACGCTGCCAGGATGCGGCGCAATCCGGTTTTCGGGCCCTCTGGCCATTGTCGCTGGAGCCGTGGCGGTCCCCCGGCGAGCGGCGGCAGGCGCTGCTCGCCAGCGGTTGTGCAGGGGAAGGGCAGAGCGCCGAGCTGCAGGCCCCCATTCGCATCGTGGCGCTGGGGGAGGGCAACCTTATCCGCAGCCAGCGCTATCGGTTGCAGCCCAAGGTGCTGGGCGGTGTCGGCAAGCCTGCCTGGTTTCTCAACGGCCAGCGACTGCGCTGGGACGGGGATCAGGTGCTGAGTGTGGCGGGTCGTTATCAGCTGGTGGTGGTGGATGAAGCGGGCAACAGCGATCGTATCGAGTTTCGCGTGGTGCATCCTGACAGTGATGCCGGCACCATCACCCGTTGAGCGTTTTGCCGACAGCCATTGAGGTGAATGTAATTAACTATTTGAAATGCATCAATATTTGATTGGATGAATTAATTTGTGAATAATTACGAATTCATTCAAATCCAATCGGGAGTTCTCTTTTGCTGCGTGTTCTGTGTCCCTTGCTGGTGCTGATGAGTTCGGGTTGTGCCACAACCAATCATGGTGATCACCATGTTTCTCCTGAACGTACCGGGTTCTATTCACCTTTCGAACCAGCTTCCGAGAGTTTTGCGCGTTGCTATCAGAAACAGTTTGCCTGTACCCCTTCCAATATCCGCCGTGACAGGGCGATGGAGGCGCGCAGGCAGGCGCAAGAGCGGGCCAATCACCGGGGTGATGATTGGTAGGCAGCAGAAAACGAGAGGGGTTGGCAGATGCCAACCCCTTTTTCATTCCGCCAATTCAGCCCTGTTGGCGCAGATGACCGAGCCGGGTGAAGAAGTGCTGGCTCTTGCGCTGGTGAAAGTGGCTCTTCTTGATGGGATGGAAGATGAGGTTGCTTTCGGGATGGCTCGCCTTTAACTGGTGGAGCATGGCTACGGCGGGCAGGCTGGTGCTGACCAGGGTGGTGAGTGGCATGCTGAGGGTCTCGGGCCCGAGCAGTTGATTGAGCCCTTGCTGAGCCTGCTCAAAGCGGGTCAGGGCCGCCGGGTCGGCATAGCCGCTACCCAGCATGGTGAGCAGGTTGTCGAGGGCCAGATGAAATTCGGCCAACTGCTGGCGAAAGCCGCTGCGCCCGCGCAGGGCAATCAGCTCTGCAAACGGAATGTCGGCCAGGTGAGTGGGCACTTGCAACGGGATTTCGAGGTGGAAGCAATCCTGACCGCCGCGATTGTGGTAGCGGGATTCGAGCAGATGGAGCAGGCGGTCGAGATAGTCGTGATCGGTAATAAGCGCCCCGTCATTGGCGAGTGCCCACTCACGGGCGAGACGCATGGAGAGCAGATTGGCAAAGCGCCGCGCCATTCTGATCCCACCCTCATCCCGGGTCGCAAAGCCGTGAGTCAGGCAAAAGCCGTGCAGCCGCTCCAGCCCCGCCTGATCCGGGCAGAAGCAGTCGTGGTTGGCCTCCTGACGCCAGCGACCAATCAGCTCCTTGTTGCCAAACACCTTGTGGCGGACGAAATCGGGGGCCACCAGGCCGCTTATCTGGCTCTCCAGTTGCGGGGTAATGGCGGCAAAGAAGGCGGCATCGGGCCGCTCGGCCAGCAGATCGGTCTGCTGTTGAAGGGTATCGAGCAGGGCGGTGAGACCGCTCTTTTCGCTGACGGTGAAGACGAAGGCGAGCCGCTCCAGATAGAGCAGGGCAAATTTGAGCCAGAGCTCGTCGCGTACCTCCATGCCGGGGTAGTAGATATAGGTCTTCATCGGATCAGTCTGTTGTCAAAAATCTGGCGAGGCGCAGGGTCGGGAATATACGCAAGATTGCGGCCGCGCGGCAAACATTGCGTGGGGGAATGTGAGCAAACGCTCATCCAGTAGGCGCTGGCCACAAAGTTCTGATATAATTCGCGCCCTTAAATCAAGGTCACCCGAGTCATTACCATGAAGTTCATTATCAAGCTGTTCCCGGAAATCACCATCAAGAGCAAGTCGGTTCGCCAGCGCTTTATCAAGATCCTGCAGGGCAATATCCGCAATGTCCTGCGCCGCTTCGACGACGATGCCCGCGTACGGATGGATTGGGACAAGCTGATTGTGAGCTCCCGCAATGACCAGTTCCGCGAGCAGGCTATCGAAGCTTTGGCCTGTATTCCGGGCATTCAGGCCTTCCTCGAGGTACAAGCCAGCAAGTTTACCGATCTGCACGACATCTTCGAGCAGGTGAAAGCCGTTTGGGGCGACCAGCTCAAGGGCAAAACCTTCTGCGTGCGCGCCAAGCGCCACGGCAAGCATGAGTTCTCCTCCCTCGAGGTTGAGCGCTATGTGGGGGGCGGTCTGAACCAGCACTGCGAAAGCAATGGTGTGCGCCTCAAGAACCCGGATGTGAAGATCAACCTCGAGATCGACGGCGAGGAGCTCTTTATCGTCAGTGCTATTCATCAGGGTCTGAGCGGCATGCCCATCGCGACCCAGGAAGATGTGCTGAGCCTGCTCTCCGGCGGTTTTGACTCCGGCGTGGCGTCGTTCCAGTTCATCAAGCGCGGCTGCCGCGTGCACTACTGCTTCTTCAATCTGGGCGGTGCTGCCCACGAAATCGGCGTCAAGCAGGTGGCCTATCACCTGTGGAACCGTTTCGGCTCCTCCCACCGGGTGCGCTTCACCGCGGTGGACTTCGAGCCCGTGGTGGCCGAGATCCTCGAGAAGATCGACAACGGTCAGATGGGCGTGGTGCTCAAGCGGATGATGATGCGTGCTGCCGCCAAGGTGGCCGATGAATTCCAGATCCCGGCGCTGGTGACCGGTGAGTGTGTGGGTCAGGTATCCAGCCAGACCCTCACCAACCTGAACGTGATCGACCGGGTGACCGACAAGGTGATCCTGCGCCCGCTCATTACTTGGGACAAGCCGGATATCATCAACGAAGCCCGCCGTATCGGCACCCTGGAATTTGCCGAGACCATGCCGGAGTATTGCGGTGTCATCTCCAAGAAGCCGACCGTGAAGGCCGAGCTCTCCCGCATTGAAGAGGAAGAGGCCAATTTTGACTTCTCCATTCTGGACAAGGTGGTCTCCGAGGCCCGTTACCTCGATATCCGCCGTATCGGTGAAGAGACTGCCGCTGAAGTGCAAGAGGTGGAAACGACTCAGGTGCTGGGCGCTGACGAGGTGATCCTGGATATCCGCTCTGCCGACGAACACGACGAGAAGCCGCTGGTGGTGGAAGATCGTGAAGTGCTGCATATCCCCTTCTTCAAGCTGGCCACCGCCTTTGGCGATCTGCCCAAGGAGAAGACCTACCTGCTCTACTGCGATCGCGGCGTGATGAGCAAGCTGCAGGCGCTCTATCTGAAAGAGAAGGGCTTTGACAACGTCAAGGTGTACCGCCCGTAAGCGTGTTTTTCACTTTCAATAAAAAATCCGGCCAATGTGCCGGATTTTTTTATTTCACAGAGTGAGTAATGACTATCAGGGACAGGGAACCGGAGTGAAGGAGTCTTGCCCCTGACAACGCCAGCCCATTTCCGCCTCCCGCATCTGCCACAGGTTGTTGCTGCGATAGAGGGTCAGGATGTAGATCATGTCGCTCTTGCTGCCGTCGAGGGCGACCGAGAGCACCAGATCATTGTCCAGCTGCTGGGCATGGATGCGGCTGGGCGTGTCACCATGACCGACGAATCGCAGAGCGACCTCACGGTAGTCATTAACCCAGTTTTGCTGTTGATGGCTTGCCTGGCGTATCTGCTGGTTGAACTGCTGCACCGGCGCCGAGGCCAGTCGTCCAAATACCACTTGTGCTTCGGCGTGGGCTGCCGTCACGTTCGCCAGGAGGAGGGTGGTAAGCATACCGATTTTGCGCATGAGAAGTTCCGGCTAACAACGACTGCTTCTATGACAACAGAAAAGCCTATTTGGTTCAACGCGCGGCCCACAGCGACATGATGACGCTGTGGGCCTGCTCTCAATTGCGTTGCAGCGAGAAGGTGGGCAGCGACAGATGCCAGTAGATAGCCGCGACCCGCAGGCCAAACACGGCCGTCATGCAGATGAGCATGGCCGTTACCCTGTCCATGTTCGCCTCCAGCGCCAGGGTATAGAGAATGCCGCCGAGGATACAGGCGGTGGCATAGATCTCTTTTTGCAGCACCATGGGCACCTCCCGCGCCAGTACATCGCGGATCATGCCACCGGCTACCCCGGTCATGGTGCCCATGATCACGGCAATCAGCCCCGGGGTGCCGAAGTTGAGGGCCTTCTGGGCACCGATCACGGTAAAGAGGGCCAGTCCGAAGGCATCCGCCACCGGCAGTACATACCAGGGCATCCTGCGGGGCAGTTTGACCATCCACATACCGATCAGCGCCGTCGCAATGACGACCCAGATATAGAGGGGATCGCGCACCCAGAATACGGGGGTGGCTCCCAGGATCATGTCACGGATGGTGCCGCCGCCGATGGCAGTGACCGCCGCCAAAACCATGACGCCAAACCCGTCCATTCTGAGTCGGCCAGCCACCAATACCCCTGAAAACGCGAATACCGCAGTACCAAACATGTCGCTGATGTAAACAATCTGCTCAACCAGTGTCTGCATGGAGAACAACTCACGCCAAATTGTTGATGGGGCCGCGATTTTAGGGGCTGGTGAGCCCAATCGCCAACAGTGCTCGACAAAATTGAGAGTCGGGACGGATTTTTTCTCGCGGCATGAACCGGGTGAGGCTCGTGCGTGCCCGTAGCTCTCCGCCGTTGGCGAGCTTTAGAAGGTTGAGTTCCATCACAGGTTTAGGCCCGATTTTTTCCTTAAGTATCCCCCCGACCCGCCGATATATAAGGTAAGCGGCGTTAATGCGATGAAGCGTTGAAAAAAATGCTAAAGACATCCAAAAACGAGCCGTTAAATAAGACGCATCGGGCACAGAAAATAATAAAGCTCGAGCAAATAGAAGAGTAAATTTAATAGCTTAGGAGAATAGTCATGGGCCTTTATATCAACACTAACGTTTCATCACTCAACGCTCAGCGTAACCTGATGAATACGACCAAATCACTGGATACTTCCTACACTCGACTGGCATCTGGTTTGCGTATCAACAGCGCCAAAGATGATGCCGCGGGTCTGCAAATCTCCAACCGTTTGACCTCTCAAATCAACGGGTTGGATCAGGGTAACCGTAACGCCAACGACGGTATCTCTCTGGCTCAAACGGCTGAAGGCGCGATGGATGAAGTGACCGGTATGTTGCAGCGCATGCGTACGTTGGCACAGCAATCTGCTAACGGTTCCAACTCAGCCAAAGATCGTGAAGCATTGCAGAAAGAGGTTGACCAGCTGGGGTCAGAGATCAATCGCATTTCCAAAGATACGACTTTTGCGGGAACCAAGTTACTTGATGGTTCTTATACAGGTACTTTCCAGGTCGGTGCTGACGCCAATCAGACGATCGGCTTTGCACTTGATCAATCCGCTGGTTTTAGCATCTCCGGTATTGCTGCCGCCGCAGCGACAACTATTGCTACAACGGCAGCTGCTGTTGGTGTCACGACCATTTTTGTTGGTGGAAGTGCTGGTGGTATCAGCATTAGTAGTCAGAGTAACGCTCAAAACGTATTGGCGGCAGTGGACTCAATGTTGGGAGTGGTTGATAGCAAACGAGCCGAGCTTGGTGCGGTACAAAACCGATTAGATTCGACTATTCGTAACCAAGCTAATATCGCGGAAAACGTTAGTGCCGCTCGCTCTCGTATCCGTGATGCGGATTTTGCGACCGAGACTGCTAACATGACCAAGCAGAATATTCTGCAACAGGCCGCATCCAGTGTCTTGGCTCAGGCTAACCAGAGACCGCAGTCTGCTCTTTCCCTGCTTGGGTAATGGGTTGACTAGGCTGACTAAGATGGGAGAGATAAGATGGCAACCGAAATAGGCAATCTGTCATCTGCCAATGGCGCTTCCTTACAGCTAAGTGACAAGAGCGGCCAAGTGGCCGCTCAACTGCTTTCTGGCACGGTAGAGGATGCCGGGACTGTACAGCAGAAAAATCAGGAGCAGCCGAAGGAAACTGAGCTTCAACAAGTGCAGAACCAGGCAGATATTGAAAAACAGGTACAAAACTTGCAGGAATTTGGCATATTGCAAGGGTGGACCGTTAATTTCAGCATGGAGCAGGAG
>OERT01000212.1_pt1 | contig 14798 bp, 21 predicted proteins | sample 1540111 | NCBI WGS metagenome assembly OERT01 (sample SAMEA3891235, study PRJEB23780) | metagenome | biome: terrestrial biome; feature: animal house; material: water of meat washing | place: Italy | collected 2015-05-12
GCTGATGATAGGATCTCTATCAACAGAATTTCCAACACACACATTTCTCTATAAAAAATGGAATGGAACTTCATGGCCCACTTCCCAGACAATTTCCACTGGAACAGGCGCAAGGAGCGTCACGTTTTATAACGGGAGTGTTGGCGGAGCCACCCCAGGGTACTGGGCTGGTAGCCGAAAAACGTTGGCTTATGACGGCAGAACGTTCGACGTCATTTTCACAAGTTACGGCTTAAACGTCCCAACGCAATTCAACGCGCAGGCTGAACGGCACGCCGAGCAGCTTCTCACGCTGAAAAACGACCATCCGCTTGCCCAGATTATCAGTTGCATACAGCCCGTTGATTACAACCTAAAAGACCGGAGCGCACTTAGGGGCGCAGCTCAACGCTTCGTGAATGACGCGTATGGCATTAAAACTATTGACGTGATGCGGCTATTCTTGGACCTGGTTAAATCTACAGGTGGCAGTTACGCCCCATGGTACAGCGACGGCCTGCACCCAAACGCAGCTGGAAGTGCAAAATGGTCGAGCCTAGCACTTAGCGCAATGCTATCTGATAAAGGCGATGCAAGGTCTATTGAGGCTGAAACATATGCCAGAGCCTGCTTACCGAACAGCGCATTTGAATCCTTTCTCGGCGGCCCAAGCACTACACCCGACTTTTACGGAACCAATGGCTGCACAGTTGCTAAGGACACAACTGTCTATGAAACGTTCGGTCAATCCGTAAAAGCGTTCGGCATTAACGGCACTGTTGGGACGATATTTTCATCTCTCTCTAATGAGATAGTATCTAGGCTCCAGCATCTGCCGTATTTCGTTATCGCAGTCAGAGTGTGGTCTAATTCCCCCAGCGAGACAGGTGGGAAGGTTTTCTTTGCGCACTCGGTATCGACTGCATACACGGAGATAGCAAGCAGCCAAGCGCCATCAACAGATGTCGATGGCGGATTTAGATGGTCATTCCTTAAAGTCGATAAGCAGTGGTACAGGGGGCTGTCTGACTTCAGGATTGGCGTTTACACGGGTAGCAACACATCGCAGTATGTATATATAGACCGTATTATAATATCTCCATCCATTGTGATTAATGATGTTATGGATACTGGGTACGTATACTCAATAATCAAATCGTCTGATAAGTTCACGATGACTGCCGGGCAAAAGACGTTTAGAAACTTCACTGACACAAACGTCCGGCCGGGGATGTTTATCAAGCCATCAATGTATCCAAGTGCGGGAGACGTCGTTATTAACGCGCACTGCAATGCCGCAGGGGTGATAACGCTAGAATACTCAAATCCATCAGTGGGCGGGGTAGCGCTACCGGACAACTCTGTACGATTTAATATCTCAGTCTAAGTCTAAGTCTAAAGCCCCTCAACCGAGGGGCTTTCCTTTTCACCGTCGTATCAGCGAGTCTTTATTCGCGCTTGCCCTGGTCGATCCGACCCAGTACACCACGCAACTGGCGAGCAGGCCAGAGACCTGCCCTGCCATATAGACCACGATGTCCTTGTTTTCACCCGGTATGGCCCAGATGAACAGGGCGCCAACGATGCAACCGAACATGGCGCACATCACCATCGTGATCGCAGACGGCATCCAGTGGTGCTGGTGGGCCTTGCGGGCGTCCTGCACATCAACAGTCTCAATGCGAAAGCGCTCGACCTCCATTTCCGTTAGGCGCTCCTGGTGACGCAGCTCAACCTCCCGCAGCTTGATCGCCGCCTCAGGATCTGCCTTGATGGCTGCCATGATGTTGGCCGGGGTTGGGGTGTCGATGCCGAACTGGTTGGCTATCATTGCCCCTACAGCCGCGCCCGCTGGGCCACCCAGTGCCCCGCCGAGGATTGGCGCCCCCATCTGGATTGCCTGCTTGCCTATGTCTTTCCAGTTCATGATGTCACCGCCTTGCATGCTACAGTGTAGAGTTCATCCCAGGTCTGGCGGTGGGGCCGTCCTGGTCGCCACACCCGCTGATACAGATCCCAAGCTGCCTGAGCATCACCGATTTCCGGCAGCGCCTTCGGGTCGGTATAGAGCAGCAGGCGCCCCAGTCCGAACGCCAGCACATCGTTGAACTCCATGGCCTGGAATATGGCGGGGCGATCAAATGGCACGGCCAGTGCCTGGCACAGGCTTTTTGCTGAGGTGCTGGATGCTGAGTGGGTCATCACCCCCTTGACACCGCCGCCAGACTCGAATTGCAGGAAGGACTTGGCGGGGCCGCCGATCTGCTTACGGTGGGTAAGGCGGCTTTCTTGCAGCCCGATAGCGAGAAGCATCACGGTTGCCTTGTCGCTGGTCATCTTGGGGGGTAGCAGGGCCATGGCGGGGTTGATGGCGTATTCAATGATGGCTGCGCAGCGCTGGGCGGCGGTTAGTGGTTGCATGGATTACCCCTTGTTGCGAATTTCGGGTTGATTTCGGAGCTGTGTTGCAACTTCTGCAACGGCTGCATCTTTGACGAGGGCAAACATGAACCAGAACAGAGCGATCAGGATAGCGCCATAAAGAACCTTCTTTCCGTGATCCCTTACGCCATTGGCGCTGACCTCCTCCTGGTACTTGCGATCCAACCATTCCAGGCGCTTGCGCACGTCAGCTTCGGTGGCTTGGCCGGTCATGCCGATATTGATCATCTTGCGCTGGTCGGCCTGGATCTGCTCGATGGTCTGCTCCATACTGTCCTGTCTGTTGGCAAGCCTGGCTGTGCTGCGGGAGTTTTCGTCCACCGACTCCACGAGCTTGGCAAGGGTAACTGTGTTCTGGTGTAGGGCTTCGGCCATCCTGCCAAGCTGGTAAGCTCCTTGCGGGTCATGGCTTGGCGGGGTCGGCGTCATCTCTCGTCCTCGTCGAGTTGTTATTGGGATTATCGCACAACAACTTGACATTCTAAACCCGGCAAGAGTCAATTTGGGTTGAAGATCCTACTGACACCAACCCCAGACAATTTCCGTCACCCTGGCTATGTACAACGGTCTCCTGGATCTGCCGCTGCCAAAGATGCCGTGACGACATGGCGAGCAAGGCCAATAAAAAAAAAGCCCCTCATTGAGGGGCTTTCACTTATCACAGGAGATAACACGCAATCAAATAGCAGTGGTGCAACAACAGGAATGAATCACATATCAGCAAAACAATCCTATGTCACTAAGTTGTTTTTGTCAACGCCTGCCCTTGCTTTAATTCTTGTAGTGCCGCGTCACTGGCCGAAACTCGCAATACTGGCCGCTCCGCCACTCGGTTGCGTAACACTGCGGGACGTATGGTTCCGGCAGCGCGTGGCGAACTCCTGGCTCATGGTGCGGTGAGCCCTGGTATAGCGACCCGCCAATGATGACGATGATTGCGCACCACGCCATTACCAGCCACCACGGAGAGCAGTTCGGCAGGACTGAATGGTAGTATCGGTGCATCAACCAAGCTCCTCAATTGCCTGTCTAAGGTACATCGCCAAGTCTAGCGCCTCTTGGTACGCATCCCAAAGCGGATTTCGTCCGTTGTGCGCCAGCAATGGCTCGCCGTACTTTTCTTTGCCTTCCAATGCGCGATTGGTCAGGTCAGCAAGCACCATGCCAAGGATTGGGTTTCCGCTTCCTTTGGGGGCTGGTTGCTTGGCGGTTGCTGCATCTTCTTTAAGTGGCAGGCTTCGGCCAATAATCCCTCCAGAATTCTTAACATCACCATCGCTTTGCATGATGGTTATTTTTGCATCTTCCACGCTGACGAATGGCTTGAATTCTTCCGGCCGCTTTTCTAGAGTGTCGCGCCAGTCGCCGAGATCGCAATGGCAAGAGGCCGCCATCATTGCGCGTCCGTCCGTGCTAACCTGCCATGTATTTTTCATGGCAACAGGCTTATCGGCGTACCACCACCACGCAGATTCCTCGTCCTTGTCTGGTGAGTCCTTGGCAAGCCACCGCGCCCAATCCGGAGCATCCTCCCAGCTCGGCTTGTTCTGCAACTCTTCGCGGCGGGCGAGACATTGGTCTTTGGTGAACCAAATGGCGCAATTGCGATTGTGCTCATGAAACACATGCCCACCATCGGTGTGATTAACGCAGACATAGTTAGCGCCTTCGAGCCACACGCGCACACTCAGCGCCAGCCAGTCCAGATCCGTTTCGTTACTCATTTCCTTCTCCTTGATGCAAAACCCGACCACCCAAAGCTCGTATCGTCTTGCCCGACTTCTTGGCAAGCAGGAACTCGATATAAGCCCCCTCCGACTGCTCCCAGCCCGGCAGCATGACCAGCTCGTGAGCCACTGCCACCATCGGCAGGCAGATCTGCATGTACTGGCCCTGACTCAGGCCGTCCGGCAATGTAGCCGGGTTCAGTACGCTGTGTCCCTGATCTGACAGCTCAGCGGCGACCATGTTGAACAGCGGTCGGTTAAAGTTTTTGATGCCGGACATTGGCCCAGCCACGTAGATGATGGTCATTGCTCTTGATCTCCTGGTTTATCCTGCGGGGCCTGATTGCCCCAGCAGTCCCAACCCGCCGCCGCATCTCTGGCGAACAACTCAATGCGCGGAACATCTCCGCACAGCTTCTCGATGGCCTCGCGAAATGCGTGCGGCTTCTCACTGTGGCGGCCGACAGGTGCCTCGATAACAGCGCGCACGGAGTGGTCATCAATGAGCTCCCCCAGTTTGCCTCGTACACCGATGAGCGCACTTTCAGATCCAGCCCGTGTGGCGAACCCCATACCGAAGAATGGAATGCCTGTTTTAGTCAGCTTTCGCCACACAAATCCATTCATGTTTACCAGCCGGAAGCCCCACGCTTTGCACAGGTCGATGGCTTCTTGCGGCATGGCGCCGACCCACCACATAATCAGCAGGCAGTGCTCGTCGGCGAGCCAAGAAACCGGCAGGGCCGCCATATCGGCCAAGCTGGTTACTGTGTATTTAGCCTCGGCAGCGCTTTTCATGGTGCCGCCGGTATTACGATTTCCGAACTGCCAGGCGGGATCGGCATAGATCACCCGGTACTTGCGCGGCGGGTTGTTGATGTCAATGTTCACTTTGCTCCCTTAATCAGCCTGGTGATCCCCACATACGGACACTGCGACCGGCGCACCACCGCCCATCGCTCCCGCTCGATAGTGATGCGGCGGCCAGTAGGCCTTGGCTTATCTGCGTTGCGCTGGATGGCCTCCAGGCGCTCCGGCGATAGGGCCGCGACATAGGCCGCCCGATGTTGCTGGTATTGTGCCTCGGCGCTGGTGAGTGCTTCTGCGAGGGTCATGGCTTTGGTTCCGGCTTGGGGGCGACGGCGAGCATGTCAGACGCCAATGCATGCAGGATTGTCGATGCGATGTTTTCAGCATTGAACGAGGCTACGTAGAAGCCAACGCCATCCTTTCTGACCACAATGCAGTCATTATCCAGAGCCTCAAGCTTCCAACCTTCCGGCACCACCGGCACCAGCTGCCAGCCTTCCGACATCAAGCTTTGCAGGCGCGAGAGCTCTAAATCCCTATCAAGCATCCCGTCCACTCGTTTCATTGCAATCAGATTCATTTCTCGCAGGCGTTCGACCTTAATGCTTTTCTCTGCAAGTTGCGCCTCCAGCTCCTCAATGCGCTTTGCCATGCACAGGGGTTGATCTGCTATGTGCTCACCCATGGCTGCCAGTTGCTGTTTGTCGTTCATTCCCAAATCTCCCGATGTTGGCGCTCAATGCGGCGCATCTCTTTTTCCTCTTCCAGATCCCAGCGGCGCTTTGCTGCTGTCATATCGGTCTGGCGAGGTCGGCGGCACGGGCTGGCCAGTTCCTGGTTTCGGCGAGCCTCGGCGCTGCGCAGGCGCTCTGCGAAGGCTTCGCTGGTGGAGGGGCGGAGTTCGAGGGTCATGCTGCACCGCCTTTGGCTTTGGCTATAGCCGCTCCTGCCACTCCTTGCAGCGTTCCGAAGTCGCATACAAAGGAGTCACCATGAAATTCCTCAGACGCAGCGATAATCTCTAGCGCTGCCAGCAACTCGTCGCGCTGAGATATCAGGCCAGCAACACCTTTTAGAACTCCTCCAGGCGGAGAGGACTCCAGTTGCTCGGTAGGAAGTCCAGCACAAGCATTCACGCAGGCCACTATGCGGCGGGCGTTGTCCTTGCCCTCTTCATTGGCTAGCTGGTCATCTCCTCGCGGCCATACATCGCACACTGCATAACCTCTTGCGTCACCTACAGACTGGTCATTGCGGCACAGCTTCCAAGGCTCCGGTGTATGCTTGCTCATCACTCCACCCCCTGCTTATCCAGAACCACCATGCGGCAGTGGGTCATGCCCATGATCTGGCGCGCCTGCTCTGGCGTTGCGCCCTGAACGTTGGCGGTTTCGAATCTCCCGGTGCGGCGGTTGGTGCCGCTGATGCGGTAGGTTTTGGCCTTGGTTTTCATCTCTCTATCTCCTGCGTTGTTGACCCCTTCAATGTAAAACGCCCCGCAATAAATTGCAAGGCGCTTTGTGTATTATGTTTGGCTTTGTTGCAGGGCTACCGGTTGAACACCGCAAACCGCTTGGCAATGAAGATCCTCAATCGGCTGTTGGCTGCAAACCGTGCCTTGCCAATCTTCCGGTAACTCACTGGCTCAGCTTCCCACGCCTCGCGGTATGCCTTGGCGTAGGCGTCGCACACCTGAGAGCGCAGCGCCGGGTCCAGCATGGCGAGACGTGCCGAGATGATCTTCGCATCATCCTGATAGTAGTAACACGGCATCTGGCCCCATCGCTTATCCTGCGGCACCTTGCGCAGGGTTTCAGCGTCCATGCTTGGTCACCCATGCCCGCACCATCTCCATGGCCCCAGAAGCGCCCAGCGCAACGCCAGTGAAGGCCCCGCCACTGGCAGCAGCAACCAGGTAATCGACCTGCTCCTTGCTGATGGATGACAGCGTGTGGTCTTTTCGCTTCATCTCCATCACGATGGGCGGGCACACCGGGATGATCACATCGCTGGCCCCGGCGTTCATCCCCTCCTGCTGGTGCTGACACCCCTGGCGCTTGGTTCGCTTCCCCTCGTTGCGGATGTGCGTGGCAACCTTTGCCAGCTCGGGGAACTCCGCCCGCAGCTGGCAAAAGAAACTGACCGCCTCGGCTGCCTCCAGAGGGCACTTGCCGCGCCAGTCGGGATCGCCGTAGAGGGGGATCGCGTTCTTGGATAGTGTGGTGAGGTTCATGATCTACCCCTCCGAATGGCAAGGCAAATAATTGCGGCGCACCACACAATTAGCTTATCCAGATCGGGAGCCCCGCCGATTGATATAACCATCATGACAGTCAGGCAAATATAAACCTCGATAAAGTTTTTCATTGCATAGACTCCCCGATGGCAGCGGCGGCGCGGACGATGGCACGGCGGGTGGCTGCCAGTTCGTCCTTGTCGTTAACTCTGACGCCAAGAACTGGCAGCGTCTCAGCTCGGCATGACTCAGTGGTGATGCTCACCTGCATGTGCAACTTCACCGCCAACCGCAAAGCATCTCCGTCGTCGGTTAGTGGGTTCCACCTAGCCGCAAGCTCTTGTTCTGGGTGGAGCTTTACAAAAGCAGACTCAAGAACTTCACACTCGTCATCGTCTTCGTTTTCACCAATCCAGCTGTATCCGCACAGTTGCAATCCGGCCGCCTTGGCCGCCAATGCCAACAATTCTCGATCGCTATACATACGAAACCCCCTGCACCTTAAAGTTGTAATACCCATTCGGTCCCATGGTCTTTTTTACCTTGACCGTCTTCGGCACTGCCCGCCACTCGGCGCACTCGGCATACTCATCCCCGATCGTCTCCAGCTCCCAGCCGTTGGCCGTGGCCATGCGGTTGAATATCCAGTGGGCGCCCTTCGTGTGCCAGGCGGTGATGGCGCCGATCTCGGTCTTGTAGACCACCTTCAGGCTGTGCTTGCCAGCCTGTCCGGTGTACGGTTCGCATTTGATATCGAGGCACAGCACATCCTTGGTCTCGCCTTCGGCCATGATCCCGGCAACCCCCGCCTTTTCGGTCAACTTCTCGTTGGGGTCAACCAGCCGGATCTTGCACTCGGTGCAGTGCCGGGCCGCGATGTCGTTCTCGGCAAGGCAGTCTGGACACATCTTGAATGAAAACCGGTGAGTGCATGGATAGGCCACACCATTAATTGCCGCCGCCTCCGGATTGCTGCAGCGGCGGGAGTAGTGCGCGGGCACTGGCACCTCCTTGCTGTCGCAGTCGCCGAAATCGTCTTTGGTGGATGGGTCCATAACTCGGGTCGTCAGAACCATGCCATCCCACTCGCAGGGGTCGCCTTCGGAGTTAGTGGCAACCACTCGCTCGGTGCCGGACACCAGGAAGTTTCCGAACCGGTCATGAGCCAGCCCGGTGTACATGGGATCGTTTCTGCGCTTCTTCATGCTGATGGCATGGCAGGCCGGGCACTCCACCTGGATCTCCACCGCCTCGCCGGACGCCTTTCGGGTCTTGATCTCCGGCGTAAACACGTCCGACTCCAGCCCGTGGCGCTTGATGTTTTCGGCGTAGTCCAGCACCAGGCAATCCGCCTTGTTGTCGTGCAGGCGCAGGCCGCGACCAATGATCTGTTGCAGTAGCCCGGCCGACTCCGTGGCGCGCAGGATGGCCACCACATCAACGTGCGGTGCATCAAAGCCGGTGGTCAGCACCGACACGTTGACCAGATAGCGCAACTTGCGGGCCTTGAACGCCTGGATGATGGCATCGCGATCTTTCTTCTTGGTTGACCCGGTTACCACCGCAGCCTGATCTTGCGGCAGGTATCCGGCGATCTCCTCGGCGTGGCTGATGGTGGCGGCAAAGATCATCACCCCCATTCGGCCCACCGACATGCTGACCACCTTCTCGATGATCGTCCGGGTTTTGGTGCTCTTCTCGAACGTCAGCGCCGTGGACTGGGCGGAGAATCGGCCAAAGCGGTCTGTCTCCAGGGTGCTGGTGTCGTAGTGCTCGCCAGCATCCTCCCCGATCACCGGCTTGGTGAGAAAGCCCTGGCTCACCAGCTCACCGGCGGTCACCCGGTAAACCAGGCGAGAGTAATAGGGGTCGATCGCCTTCTCTTCATCATGGAGCCGCGGCGGATCGATGGTGTGGTCGGCGGCGTAGATGTAGCCGGTGCCCATGCGGTATGGGGTGGCAGTCATGCCGATCACCCGCAACAGCTCGTTGATGCGCTGGCCGCCAAGCTCGTATTCCTGCACCCGCTTGATCAGCTCAAGCATGGTAGGGGTGATGCCGTGCGCTTCGTCCACGATGATGGCGCTGACCCCCATGTGCGCGATCTTGTCGATGCTTTTCAGGGCGGTTTGCGGGCTGGCAAATATCACCTGGTGGCGTAGGCACTTGGAGCCTGCGCTGGCGCAGTAGATGCTGGTCTGGTAGCCGTAAGCCTGGAACTTCTCAGCATTTTGCTCCACAAGCTCCCGTGACGGCGCAATGCACAGCACCCGTTTGTTGGGCGCGGCCTTGGCCATGTAGGCGGCAAGCTCGGCCACGATGAGGCTCTTACCTGCACCAGTTGCAAGCTCAAGCAGACATGGCGACAGGCGCCGGCGGATGTGCTCGACCACCGCATCGACGGCTTCTTGTTGGTATGGGCGGAGGGTGAATCCCATTGCGATCTCCTGTTGTTTCCCCTGTGAGAGAAAGGCCGCGCGCGGCGGCCTGGGTGCTGGATGTTAAAACCCGATGTCCTGGTCGCTATCAACCGGCGTGCCTTGGTATTGCTGCTGATGCTCACTAATGGCTTGCTGCACTTTCCGAGTGTTCTGGTCTCCAGGCATATCCATTGATGCCGCCTGGCTAGACTGCTGACCAACCGGCGGCAGCATCTTCTCGCGGAGGTAGCCGAAGCCACGGACGAAGTTGATCTCCCGGCCATCATCCTCGGCAACCAGCAGGCCGAACTTGACGCGCATTTGCGCCTTGCCGACCCAGTGGTCCTCGATGTTCTCCGTGGTCAGCTCAAGGCGGCCATGACTGAGCGGGAAACCGGCCTGAGCATCCAGCACCGACAGGTTTTTCATGGCCAGATCGCGCTTTCCGGCGTCCATGTCGTAGACCTTGGCGTTGTAGCGGTACTTCTGGTTGTAGAACTCGCCGGGGGTGGAGATCACGAAGTTGATATAACAGGACTGCACCGCCTTGCCTTCTTCGATCCCGTTAAATCCACCGGTCACGATTGCGCTAAGCTCGGTGCCTTCCGGGATGATCTTGTTCTGCCCGTCAAAAAAGCCATCGTATTCCAGATCTTCTTGGGAAACCTGATTAAGAAAAAGTCCTGACATTTCATCTCTCCTGCTTGTGGTTTGTTGGCGCGGGGCGGTTTGGTGTCCTGTGCGCCGTTGACGAAGTGAATTGAACACCATATTAACTTTACATGCAATTGTTTTTTTATGATAATTGCCGCACCAAAACAGAAGGAGCGAAAAATGAACCGGAACACCCAAGCAGAGAAGGTTAAACGCCGCCCAGGCCGTCCGGCCGGCACCGGCAACTTTTCCAAGGAAAGAATGGAGGAAGACGCCAAGCGAGTGGAGCCAGTCATGGAGCGGGTGCGCGCGGCGATCTACTGCGGCATTAGAGTATCTGCGATCTGCGATGCGGCAGGGGTCAGCCAGGTAAAACTGTCTCGGGTCCACCGCAGGATCGGGCGCTACTATGGCAACTGGAAAGAGCACCTGACCTTCACTGACGCCGAGCTCGCCGCCATCAGCAAGGCGATTGACGACATCAAGGCCGCCTTGTAGGGTCACCACCTGGCCGCGCACATGGCGGCCAAACACCACGGGTAAACCGGCAAGAACGGCCGCGCACAGGACAAGCACAGGAAAAGCACATGACCAACCTAAAATTCCCCCTGACCCTCTCATGTGGGTGCAAGGCGCTTTCAAATTGCCGCTGCTGGAGTGAGCGCGGCAACTCTGGCCGGGTTGATGGTGACAGCCCGATCGATCGGGTGCTGCGCGAGTTCAACGGCGCATGGCGCCAGACCCTGGAGAATTACGGATGCCACCTACCATCCGGGCGCCATCACGGGCCATGCCCGGTGTGTGGAGGCAAAGATCGCTTTCGCTTCGATGACAAGGAAGGCCGGGGCACCTGGTTCTGCAGTCAATGCGACCCACAGAGCGGCGGCGGCCTGCTGCTGCTGTCCCGATTCCTGGGTAAGCCCACCATCGAGGTTGCCAACGAGCTGCTGGGCAACACCCCCGAGCGAAGCCGGGCGCCGGTGTATCGCTCGTTCGTGAGCGAGGACCAGATCCGCAAGGAGAATCACGAACAGGCGCGAAAGGGTGCCGAGGCGCTGCTGGCTTCCTCAGAGCTGCGCACCCACCCCTACATGTCAGATCGCGGCCTGGATGGGCAATGGCTGGTGAACGGGGAGCCGATAATGGGAAAGGACAGAGTTGTTATCCAGCCGGGCGATCTAATGCTGGTTCCGGCCTACAAGGCCGAGGGCGACGGCTCAAAACTGGTGAACGTGCAGAAGATCAAGGCCAACAAGGAGAAGCGCCCCATCTACGGCGGCGACATGGCGGCTGTCTATCACAAGCTGGACGGACATCAGAAGCTGATCGCCATAACTGAGGGGTACGCTACCGGCGTGACCGTCAACCAGGTGACTGGCGCAACCACCTATTGCGCATTCAACACCGGTAACCTTGCCTCGGTGTCGGCCTGGGTTGCCAGCCAGCACCCAGGTGTGTCGGTGGTATTTTTTGCCGACCATGACGAGCTGGACATCACCCACCAATGGCGACCAGGGGAGAAGTTTGCCAAGGATGCCGCCGCCCCGATCGGAGCAACCGTGGCGCTGCCGCCAGGGCTTGGCGACTGGGACGACTACCGGCAGGCCCATGGGGTGGAGGCGACCAAGCTGGCTATGCGTCAGGCGATCGCCGCAGATCGGGAGTCTTGCGGGGTGGCGGTTGCCAAGCCGGCGCCAGCGGAGCCAGCACCAACCACAGCCGCAACACCGGAGCCCGCTCCAACTATGCAGCAGCCCTCGCCGTTCGGCTTCACCCTGCCAGGCATGCCGCCAGCGCCTACACCGGCACCAGCCAGCAAGCGCAAGGCCTCCCCCAAGGAAAGTGACCTGCCGCCCGGCATCGACTTCAGCGGCATGGACATCGACACCCCGCCAGGGCTTGCCGGCCGGATCGTGGAGTACATCCGAGAGGGGGCCAACCGTCAGTTGAGCGGAGGGGCATATTCCGCCATGGCGCTGCAGTGCATGGCGATGGCTGCCGCTGGGCTGCCCGGGCTGGGGGGTACCAAGCTTTCGCTGATCACCCTCACCCTGGGTATGTCGGCGGCTGGCAAGGAGTGGCCGCAGCGCGTGGTCAAAAACCTTCTGGACGCCCACGGCAAGACCATCTATGGCGACATCCGATCAGACAAAGACGTGATCCGATCGGCCATTTATGACAACGGTCACTGCTTCTACGTGGTGGACGAGGCCCAAAAGATCCTGTCATCCAACACGGGCAGCCAGCAGAACAAGCACATGTCGAACGTGATCAGCACGCTGATGGAGCTTTCCACCACCTCCTGTTACAAGCTGTCACAGTTGCACCGGGACGAGTTTCTGGCCCATATCGAAACAGCCCGCGCCAGGGTGGAGAAGGTGATCGAGGCCAAGCGCGAGGCCATCGCCCACATGAACCAGGATCACGAAGAGGGGCGCATCAAAAAGGCGCAGCTGGAGATCGAGCAGCTGGAGCGAAAGCTGGCCGACCACGACAAGCGGGCGATCACCGCTAGGGACGGGGTGCGCAATCCTTCGCTGCACCTGCTGGCCTACTCAACCCCCCAGAAGCTGGCCGCCATCGTGGACGAGGACAGCATTGAGTCGGGCTTCTTGGGCCGGGCGCTGATCAACGACTGCGGCATTGAGCGGGCGCCGCAGCGCCTGACCATTGCCGACTTGAAGAAGGCGCCGGCCGGTGGCCAGGATATGCAGTTCGAGATGCTGAAAGCGCAGATCGGGCTTATCTGCCAGCTGGCCGACGACGAGAGCAAGCACAGCGTGGACAGCGAGTTCAATGGCTCACCGTTCCGATACGACATCACGCCGGACGCCGAGCGGGATATGTGCGCCATCCTGCAGCACTACGACCAGCACCACTACCGCAACCACCCGCGCGTGGGTGCCATCTATGCCCGCCTGGTTGAGCGTGTAATGTCGCTGTCGTCCATCATGGCCTTGGGTAACTACGGATGCGACGGAGCACGCATTGAGAGCTCATACGTCCGTTACGCGCTCATGCTGGTGCTGCAGAGCCTGGAGCACCTCACCAGCAACCTGAAGATTAACGAGGGCGCCACCGAGGAGACCATCGAGGCCAAGCTGGAGGCAGTGCAGGCCGCCATCCTCAAGATGATCAACATAGACCGCCGCAAGGACGACCAGGACGGCTGGCGCTATGTGAGCGTCATCAAAGCGCAGATGAAGCGCCGCAAGTTCTACCAGCAGATCCAGAAGCAACTGGACGGGGCGAACCAGGACGCCATGCAAAACGCCCTGGCGATGCTGGGCGGCAAGGTGGAGATGGACCCGAGCGGGAAGCAGATCAGGATGAGGAAGTAGGGGTTTGCCGACAGGCCCAAAAACATCAACAGACCCAAAAGCCACCGCAAGGTGGTTTTTTTGTGGGCGGTTGGTGGCAGTGGTGGCAATCTGTTTTGGACGTATAGATGGCCGATGCGCAACCACAAATCCATGCGATTTTTTTGCACTCACAACCACAAAACCCTAAACTCATCACCCCAAATAAAGCTTAACATATTTGCAGCATTTCCCTCTTAGGGTTCTCGTCAGCGATAAATTAGGGTGTAATACACTTTTTTGCATATCAAATGTGCAAAAATTTATTGCTCCACATCCCAGAGTTGGCGCGGGTTTGTGCGTTTTTTTCAATTATTTGTGCGCCTGACCCACTTCTCATTTTCTATATATTTTAATCAGTTGGGTCTTGGGTATCCCCTCCTTTAATTAAAGTAAGTAGTAGTAGTAGTAGTAGTAGTAGTAAAAAGTAATAAAAGGAATAAATCCACTCTAGACCGCGCCACATAAGGGTTTTCACTTGTGCAGATTGTTGTGTAAGTGAAGCACTAAAATGCAAAAGCCAACAAAAACAATGACTTATCGTATGCGGGCTAAACCTGAGAGAAGTTTCACTTATCTGGTTGACCTATGGCAGGCGCCGGAGCTAGTATCACCCCATCAACTCGACGTGGAACTCGGTTGATTGCAGCGCAAGGCGCGAAGACAGAACGAGCAAGGTTTAAAACCCCCGTCAGGTGCTGTGCTCGCAGCCGTTCCAACTGATGGGGGTTTTGATTTTTGGGGTTTCAAGATGGCCAGAAGGGCGAGGAACGAAAGCCAGATCAAACTGGATGTCAGAGCCGAAATTATCAAGGCGATAGGCACGTCGAGAAACAGCCTGGGTGTCATATCGTCCGAGTGGACGAGCATCGACAAAATTGAGTCGGCTGTCAGGAGGAGGGCGATATACGGCCTGGCCATCAGGCTCGGCATAGGGGCTAGAAGAGAAATTGGGCTGATGGTTTTTGAGGGGCTGCTTGAACAAGACCAGGAGGGAGATCTGGTCAGGATTGCGGGAGGGATAGCCAAGTGACAGAGGGACGGATCAGAAGGGCGGTGTTGCTCCGGGCGGCCCAGATAGCAGGAAAGAAAAAATCAAAGGGGTGGGCATCAATAGTCGAGATAGTCCACTACGTGGAGAGTCGTGGTTATGGCGCCGAGGCGTCAAACA
>OERT01000217.1_pt1 | contig 14620 bp, 10 predicted proteins | sample 1540111 | NCBI WGS metagenome assembly OERT01 (sample SAMEA3891235, study PRJEB23780) | metagenome | biome: terrestrial biome; feature: animal house; material: water of meat washing | place: Italy | collected 2015-05-12
ACACTAAAGCATCGGCTGCCGGAACCAGTGGCGCTACCGCTCGGTTACGATCGCGGTCGTCGCGTTCTTTGATCTCGGCCAAAAGGCGCTCAAAGTTAACACTAAAGCCCTTCTCCTGCAACTGTAGCATGCGGCGATGCGCACGTTCTTCCGAGGAGGCGTCAAGGAAAATTTTCACTGGCGCATCAGGGAATACCACCGTTCCCATGTCGCGGCCATCGGCAATCAGGCCTGGTAATTCGCGAAACGCGCGTTGGCGACGCAATAATGCTTCACGAACGCGTGGGAATGCCGCGACTTGTGAAGCAGCATTCGCCACTTCCTGAGTACGAATTTCGCCGCTGACATCTTCCCCTTCGAGGATCACTTCCAGATTGCCATTGGTTGACACAAAACGTACATCCAGATGGGATGCCAGCGGTACCAGCGCATCTTCCGACGCAACATCAACATGGTGATGTAATGCCGCCAATGCCAGTACGCGATAAATTGCACCCGAGTCCAGCAGATGCCATTGCAACGCTTCCGCCATAGCCTTACACAAGGTGCCTTTCCCTGCACCGCTTGGGCCATCAATGGTAATAACCGGGGCAATTGCCGTCATCTTTATCTCCTTAAAACAGGCGTACCGTTAACATAACCGCGCGCATTATACGCGCCGACGCCACAAATCGTTAACGTTGTGTGCAAAAACCAGTTTTGTCTGTATTCAGATGGGGATTTATTGCGCAATTATAGCGGGCTGGCAGAAGACCAGCCCGAAAGATGACAATGATTTACTTACCAGAGGCGATACGATCACGGATGTGTTGCGCACGCTCTGTTGATGGTGGGTGAGAGTCAAACATGGACTGGGTGCGACCGCCATCCAGACTAGCCAGTTTTTCAAAGCTGCCAACCAGCCCCTGGGTGCTGATGCCACGTTTCTTCAACAGATCAAAGGAGAAATCATCTGCTTCGGACTCTTTATCACGGGAGTATTTAGCATTAATAGCGCCTTCTGCGATATCACCCAATTGTGAGCGGGAAAGCTGGGAAGCCACACCGCTGGTAGCTGAAATGGCATCGCGTGCGGCAACGATCGCATAAGAAGCTTTCATTTCAGCCAGCGAGTGACCCAACGCGACGTGGCCCAGTTCATGGCCCAGAACGCCTTCAATTTCGTTGTCATTCATCATGTCCATCAGGCCACTGTAGACACGAACACAGCCGTTCGCCATCGCCCATGCGTTGACGTCGCTGGTCATATAAACCTTATAGTTGACCGGCGTGCCATTAATATTGTTACCCAATGCTTTGGCGATTTTTGCCAGACGTTTACCGTACTTGCTGGATTTACTTGCGACTTGATTGCCGCTGTCCATTTCGGCACAGCCCTGATTGGCAATCGCTTTTGCATCGGCATCGCTTAATGTTGCTGCTTTATAGGCATTTAAACCGGAGCTGATAGCCATATTGGTATCAATACCGTGGGTATTTTGACACCCTGTCAGTAATGCTGCAGAGGTCGCAATCGCCAGCAGTAATTTAGTATTCTTCATGTGAATCATCCGTTGATTAATCATATATAAATATTATGTATCAACAACTTACATTGACAAGCGACGCTACCATTAATCAAAATGACTCACAAGGTCCGAAAAAAAACGCCGACAATGTGCCGACGTTTTGATAAAGAAAGATTTGGCTATTTATCGCCCGTTGTTCATTCAGGCTGCCTGGCTAATCCGCGCCAGCTGCTCGAAATAATCCGGAAATGTTTTGGCCGTACATTTGGGATCAAGAATCGTCACTGGTGTATCTGACAACGCCACCAGCGAGAAACACATCGCCATCCGGTGATCATTGTATGTCGCGATCTCGGCAAAGTTCAGTTTTTCCGGTGGAGTGATACGAATGTAATCGTGCCCCTCTTCCACTTCCGCGCCGACTTTACGCAGTTCTGTTGCCATCGCAAACAGGCGATCGGTCTCTTTAACACGCCAGTTATAGATATTGCGCAGCGTGGTGGTGCCTTTTGCAAATAACGCCGCCGTGGCAATGGTCATCGCCGCATCAGGAATATGGTTCATATCCATATCAATAGCGTTCAGTTCACCACGCGTGCAGGAAATATAATCATCGCCCCAGCAAATGGTCGCGCCCATTTTTTCCAGCACATCAGCAAAGCGAATATCACCCTGCATACTGTTACGTCCAATACCGGTCACTTTTACAGTGCCGCCTTTGATTGCTGCTGCTGCCAGAAAGTAAGAAGCCGAAGATGCATCGCCTTCGACCAAATAAGTACCCGGAGACTGATAAGACTGCCCGCCTTTTACGACAAATTGTTGATAGTGCTGATTTTCAATTTCAACACCAAACGTCTTCATCAGATTGAGTGTGATGTCGATATAAGGTTTAGAAACCAGATCGCCTTTAATACGAATCACCGTATCTTCCGGCGCAAGAGGCGCAGTCATTAACAGTGCGGTGAGGAATTGGCTGGAAACGGAGCCATCAACGTCAACGTTGCCGCCAGTAAAGCCGCCCTGTAAACGCAACGGCGGATAATTTTCTTGTTCCAGGTAAGTGATCTTCGCCCCGCCCAGGCGCAGCGCATCCACCAGATGACCAATCGGGCGTTCTTTCATACGCGGCTCACCGGTCAGCACAATATCATTGCTACCCAGACAAAGAGCTGCCGCCAGCGGACGCATTGCCGTTCCGGCGTTACCGAGGAACAACTCCAGGGCACCTTCTGCGTGTAATGGACCGCCGTTACCGATAATTTCGCAACGCGTACGATCGGCTGAAAGCGTATAGCTTACCCCTAACGCTGCTAATGCATTCAGCATATGGCGCACGTCATCGCTATCCAGCAGATTGGTTAATACTGTTTTGCCGTGTGCTAATGCCGCCAGCAATAAAGCGCGGTTAGAAACGCTCTTGGAACCGGGCAGATTAATAGTGCCATCGACACGAGCGATGGGTTGTAACGTCAGGGATTCCATGAACTCAACTCTCTACAACAGAAATAAAAACCCCACAGGCTGGCTGTGGGGATTAAGCAAAATTTCGGCATTAACCGTGACGGCGTTCGAACTCAACCATGAAGTCTGTCAGCGCTTTAACGCCTTCCAGCGGCATGGCGTTATAAATAGACGCGCGCATTCCGCCGACCACACGGTGACCTTTCAGTGCATGAAGGCCAGCAGCAAAAGACTCTTCAAGGAACAATTTGTCAAGCGCACTGTCCGCCAACTGGAACGGCACGTTCATCCGCGAACGGTTAGCTTTCGCCACGTCATTGCGGTAGAAATCGCTGTTATCAATCACCCCATACAGCAGTTCTGCTTTTTGCTGATTGATTTTATCCATTTCAGCTACACCGCCGTTCGCTTTCAGCCATTTAAAGACCAGACCAGATAGATACCAGGCAAATGTCGGCGGCGTGTTAAACATGGAGCCGTTATCGTTGAGGATGGAATAATCCAGAATCGACGGACACGCGATATTCGCTTTGCCCAGCAAATCTTCACGAACGATGACGATTGTCAGGCCAGCCGGGCCGATATTTTTCTGCGCGCCCGCATAAATCATCCCGAAACGGCTGACATCCAGCGGTTTGGACAGGATGGCCGAGGAGTAATCCGCAATCACGATTTTATCGCCGAAATCCGGCTCTTCGTGGATGGCAATACCATCGATGGTTTCATTCGGGCAATAATGCATATAAGCAGCATTATCAGAGAGTTGCCATTCACTCATTGGCTTAACTGCGCGAAGACCATCAACGGTCACTTTCGCATCAAACACATTTGGTGTGCAGTATTTTTTCGCTTCTTTAATGGCACTTGCCGCCCAGTAACCGGCATCAACATAATCTGCGGTGGTTTTATCACCGAGAATATTCAGCGGTACCGCAGCAAACTGACCGCGACCACCGCCATGGCAGAATAATACCTTGTAGTTGGAGGGGACATTAAGAAGATCGCGAAAATCCTTCTCGGCTTCCTCTGCAACCTGAATGAACTCTTTGCCACGGTGACTCACTTCCATCACCGACGTACCAAGACCGTTCCAGTCGCGCAGTTCCTGTTGAGCCTGTTTAAGCACCTCTGCCGGTAGCATTGCCGGACCAGAACTAAAATTGAAGATTTGAGCCATTTCCCCTCACCACGTTGCGTTGCTATTAACCCGCGGTCAATCGATTGCGACCACAGGTAATACATTATTCCTGTGGCTATCGGTTTTATCATTCAGTGACACACATCGCAATGAGTAAAACCGTTGAGGGCAAAAATGTGGCTTGCATCACACAAAAGAATCTCTCGGATTATTAGCAAAAAGCCGATGTTTTTACTGTCAGGTCACCCGTTTTGCCCGACTTGCCTTCGTCCATTCTGGATTTGCACAGCGCGGACATAATTGTTTTTCCCCCGCTTTCATATGAATGATTTCACTACAACGAATACAGGCATAGTCCGCCGACTCCGGCACCACTTTGTAACGCTGCGTACAATCACTGGGTAAAATAAGTAAACCCGGTTTCACCTTGTCATCTTCAAAGAAATAGACACTGATTTGCCCGTTGGTTTCGAGAATCGCCAGACGTACCTGCCCCAGCTGCTCCACGCCACGCAATCGTAGCTCCATAAAGAACTCAAATTCCGTCATGTTGGAGTTATTGAGTTTCGACCAGGCCAGCTCGCCATCTTCAATAATGACAACTGGCTTGCCTTCCAGAAGATCTTCCAGTTTTTCACTGTGCGCCATCAACCACATTACCAGGCGGTATAACAACGCCAGAGTAATAAAGACGATAAGTACCGGGACCATCGGCACATCATCATAAAACGCCACATCTCCCGCCGCTGATCCCAGCGTCAGAATGATTAAAACTTCAAACAGCGACATCTGCCGCACACCGCGTCTTCCGGTCATTTTGAGGAACAAAAAGACCAGTACAAAGGTGTAGAGACTGCGTAACGCAACTTCCCCCAGAAAATCCATGGGCACCTTATCAAGCGCCATACGGTGCAAATCGAAAGCTTTCATTATTATGCTCTAAACGTGGTTGGTTGTAAGAAAGCATAGCCAATGCTTTTATTTACGCCTGAGCTCCGGCGGCGATAGCGCCGTTCATTGAAAACCCGTATCATTGCGCGCTTTACGTACGATAAAAGTGATCGCCATGACTCAAACATTTATCCCCGGCAAAGATGCCGCTCTGGAAGATTCCATCGCTCGCTTCCAGCAAAAACTTTCAGACCTCGGCTTTCAGATTGAAGAGGCCTCCTGGCTGAATCCCGTGCCTAACGTCTGGTCTGTACATATTCGCGACAAAGAGTGCGCACTGTGTTTTACCAACGGTAAAGGCGCAACCAAGAAAGCGGCGCTGGCTTCTGCACTCGGTGAATATTTCGAGCGTCTCTCAACCAACTACTTTTTTGCTGATTTCTGGCTGGGCGAAACCATCGCCAACGGTCCGTTCGTGCATTATCCCAACGAAAAATGGTTCCCACTGACCGAAAATGACGATGTGCCAGAAGGGCTGCTCGATGACCGTCTGCGCGCGTTTTATGATCCGGAGAATGAACTGACCGGCAGCATGCTGATTGACCTACAATCCGGTAACGAAGATCGTGGTATTTGCGGCCTGCCGTTTACGCGTCAGTCCGACAATCAGACCGTTTATATTCCGATGAATATCATTGGTAACCTGTACGTCTCCAACGGTATGTCCGCAGGTAATACCCGCAACGAAGCACGCGTTCAGGGATTGTCTGAAGTTTTCGAACGCTACGTGAAAAACCGCATTATTGCTGAAAGCATCAGCCTGCCAGAGATCCCGGCAGACGTGCTGGCGCGTTACCCAGCAGTAGTTGAAGCCATCGAAACGCTGGAAGCGGAGGGTTTCCCAATCTTCGCTTATGACGGTTCGCTTGGCGGCCAGTATCCGGTGATTTGCGTGGTACTGTTCAATCCTGCTAACGGTACCTGCTTTGCCTCTTTCGGTGCGCATCCTGATTTTGGCGTAGCACTGGAACGTACCGTGACCGAGCTGCTGCAAGGTCGTGGCCTGAAAGATTTGGATGTGTTTACTCCGCCAACCTTCGATGATGAAGAAGTCGCTGAACATACCAACCTCGAAACGCACTTTATCGATTCCAGCGGTTTAATCTCCTGGGACCTGTTCAAGCAGGATGCCGATTATCCGTTTGTTGACTGGAGCTTCTCCGGCACCACGGAAGAAGAGTTCGCCACGCTGATGGCTATCTTCAAAAAGGAAGATAAAGAAGTTTATATTGCCGATTACGAGCATCTGGGTGTCTACGCTTGCCGCATTATCGTGCCTGGCATGTCCGATATTTATCCGGCTGAAGATCTGTGGCTCGCGAATAACAGTATGGGCAGCCATTTACGTGAAACGATTCTTTCGCTACCAGGCAGCGAGTGGGAAAAAGAAGATTACCTGAACCTCATCGAGCAACTGGATGAAGAAGGTTTTGATGACTTTACCCGCGTGCGTGAGCTGTTGGGTCTGGCGACCGGGTCGGATAACGGTTGGTACACCCTGCGTATCGGTGAATTAAAAGCCATGCTGGCGCTGGCTGGTGGCGATCTGGAACAGGCTCTGGTCTGGACCGAATGGACGATGGAGTTTAACTCATCAGTATTTAGTCCGGAACGCGCCAACTATTATCGCTGCCTGCAAACGTTGTTATTACTGGCACAGGAAGAAGATCGCCAGCCGCTGCAATATCTGAATGCGTTTGTTCGCATGTACGGCGCAGATGCCGTGGAAGCCGCCAGTGCGGCAATGAGCGGCGAAGCGGCGTTTTACGGCCTGCAACCGGTAGATAGCGATCTGCACGCGTTTGCTGCACATCAGTCGTTGTTGAAGGCCTACGAAAAGCTGCAGCGCGCCAAAGCAGCATTCTGGGCAAAATAAAATCAAATAGCCTACGCAATGTAGGCTTAATGATTCGTCTGAGTTATATTACGGGGCGTTTTTTTAATGCCCCGCTTTACATATATTTGCATTAATAAAATAATTGTAATTATAAAGTTAAATATCGGTAATTTGTATTTAATAAATACGATCGATATTGTTACTTTATTCGCCTGATGCTCCCTTTTAATTAACTGTTTTAGCGGAGGATGCGGAAAAAATTCAACTCATTTGTTAATTTTTAAAATTTATTTTTATTTGGATAATCAAATATTTACTCCGTATTTGCATAAAAACCATGCGAGTTACGGGCCTATAAGCCAGGCGAGATATGATCTATATCAATTTCTCATCTATAATGCTTTGTTAGTATCTCGTCGCCGACTTAATAAAGAGAGAGTTAGTGTGAAAGCTGACAACCCTTTTGATCTTTTACTTCCTGCTGCAATGGCCAAAGTGGCCGAAGAGGCGGGTGTCTATAAAGCAACGAAACATCCGCTTAAGACTTTCTATCTGGCGATTACCGCCGGTGTTTTCATCTCAATCGCATTCGTCTTCTATATCACAGCAACCACTGGCACAGGCACAATGCCCTTCGGCATGGCAAAACTGGTTGGCGGCATTTGCTTCTCTCTGGGGCTGATTCTTTGTGTTGTCTGCGGAGCCGATCTCTTTACTTCCACAGTGTTGATTGTTGTTGCTAAGGCGAGTGGGCGCATCACCTGGGGTCAGTTGGCGAAAAACTGGCTAAATGTCTATTTTGGCAACCTGGTCGGCGCACTGCTGTTTGTACTTTTAATGTGGCTTTCCGGCGAGTATATGACCGCAAATGGTCAATGGGGACTAAACGTCCTACAAACCGCCGACCACAAAGTGCACCATACTTTTATTGAGGCCGTCTGTCTTGGTATCCTGGCAAACCTGATGGTATGTCTGGCAGTATGGATGAGTTATTCTGGCCGCAGCCTGATGGACAAAGCGTTTATCATGGTATTACCGGTCGCAATGTTTGTTGCCAGCGGTTTTGAGCACAGTATCGCAAACATGTTTATGATCCCGATGGGTATTGTAATCCGCGACTTCGCATCCCCGGAATTTTGGACCGCAGTCGGTTCTGCACCGGAAAATTTTTCTCACCTGACCGTGATGAATTTCATCACTGATAACCTGATTCCGGTTACGATCGGCAACATTATCGGCGGCGGTTTGTTGGTCGGGTTGACATACTGGGTCATTTATCTGCGTGGTAACGATCATCATTAATCTGATGATGCCCATTACACGCAGTAAATAAAAAATCCACTTAAGAAGGTAGGTGTTACATGTCCGAGCTTAATGAAAAGTTAGCCACAGCCTGGGAAGGTTTTACCAAAGGTGACTGGCAGAATGAAGTAAACGTCCGTGACTTCATTCAGAAAAACTACACTCCGTACGAGGGTGACGAGTCCTTCCTGGCTGGCGCTACTGAAGCGACCACCACCCTGTGGGACAAAGTAATGGAAGGCGTTAAACTGGAAAACCGCACTCACGCGCCAGTTGACTTTGACACCGCTGTTGCTTCCACCATCACCTCTCACGACGCTGGCTACATCAACAAGCAGCTTGAGAAAATCGTTGGTCTGCAGACTGAAGCTCCGCTGAAACGTGCGATCATTCCGTTTGGCGGCATCAAAATGGTTGAAGGTTCCTGCAAAGCGTACAATCGCGAACTGGACCCGATGCTGAAAAAAATCTTCACCGAATACCGCAAAACCCACAACCAGGGCGTATTCGATGTTTACACCAAAGACATTCTGAACTGCCGTAAATCCGGTGTTCTGACTGGTCTGCCAGATGCGTATGGCCGTGGCCGTATCATCGGTGACTACCGTCGCGTTGCGCTGTACGGTATCGACTACCTGATGAAAGACAAACTGGCACAGTTCACTTCTCTGCAGGCTGATCTGGAAAACGGCGTAAACCTGGAACAGACTATCCGTCTGCGCGAAGAAATCGCTGAACAGCACCGCGCTCTGGGTCAGATGAAAGAAATGGCTGCGAAATACGGCTACGACATCTCTGGTCCGGCTACCAACGCTCAGGAAGCTATCCAGTGGACTTACTTCGGCTACCTGGCTGCTGTTAAGTCTCAGAACGGTGCTGCAATGTCCTTCGGTCGTACCTCCACCTTCCTGGATGTGTACATCGAACGTGACCTGAAAGCTGGCAAGATCACCGAACAAGAAGCGCAGGAAATGGTTGACCACCTGGTCATGAAACTGCGTATGGTTCGCTTCCTGCGTACTCCGGAATACGATGAACTGTTCTCTGGCGACCCGATCTGGGCAACCGAATCTATCGGTGGTATGGGCCTCGACGGTCGTACCCTGGTTACCAAAAACAGCTTCCGTTTCCTGAACACCCTGTACACCATGGGTCCGTCTCCGGAACCGAACATGACCATTCTGTGGTCTGAAAAACTGCCGCTGAACTTCAAGAAATTCGCCGCTAAAGTGTCCATCGACACCTCTTCTCTGCAGTATGAGAACGATGACCTGATGCGTCCGGACTTCAACAACGATGACTACGCTATCGCTTGCTGCGTAAGCCCGATGATCGTTGGTAAACAAATGCAGTTCTTCGGTGCGCGTGCAAACCTGGCGAAAACCATGCTGTACGCAATCAACGGCGGCGTTGACGAAAAACTGAAAATGCAGGTTGGTCCGAAGTCTGAACCGATCAAAGGCGATGTCCTGAACTATGATGAAGTGATGGAGCGCATGGATCACTTCATGGACTGGCTGGCTAAACAGTACATCACTGCACTGAACATCATCCACTACATGCACGACAAGTACAGCTACGAAGCCTCTCTGATGGCGCTGCACGACCGTGACGTTATCCGCACCATGGCGTGTGGTATCGCTGGTCTGTCCGTTGCTGCTGACTCCCTGTCTGCAATCAAATATGCGAAAGTTAAACCGATTCGTGACGAAGACGGTCTGGCTATCGACTTCGAAATCGAAGGCGAATACCCGCAGTTTGGTAACAACGACTCTCGCGTTGATGACATGGCGGTTGACCTGGTAGAACGTTTCATGAAGAAAATTCAGAAACTGCACACCTACCGTGACGCTATCCCGACTCAGTCTGTTCTGACCATCACTTCTAACGTTGTGTATGGTAAGAAAACCGGTAACACCCCAGACGGTCGTCGTGCTGGCGCGCCGTTCGGACCGGGTGCTAACCCGATGCACGGTCGTGACCAGAAAGGTGCTGTAGCGTCTCTGACTTCCGTTGCTAAACTGCCGTTTGCTTACGCTAAAGATGGTATCTCCTACACCTTCTCTATCGTTCCGAACGCACTGGGTAAAGACGACGAAGTTCGTAAGACCAACCTGGCTGGTCTGATGGATGGTTACTTCCACCACGAAGCATCCATCGAAGGTGGTCAGCACCTGAACGTTAACGTGATGAACCGTGAAATGCTGCTCGACGCGATGGAAAACCCGGAAAAATATCCGCAGCTGACCATCCGTGTATCTGGCTACGCAGTACGTTTCAACTCGCTGACTAAAGAACAGCAGCAGGACGTTATTACTCGTACCTTCACTCAATCTATGTAATTAGATTTGACTGAAATCGTACAGTAAAAAGCGTACAATAAAGGCTCCACGAAAGTGGGGCCTTTTTTAGCACGAGAGCCTTTTTTGTCAGCTATCTATACTTTAAGGTGACTGCCAAAACAGACTCGACGTAGCCTTCGAGCTGCGCACCAACACGGCCTCAGATGGGCCACATCTGGAGAAACACCGCAATGTCAGTTATTGGTCGCATTCACTCCTTTGAATCCTGTGGAACCGTAGACGGCCCAGGTATTCGCTTTATCACCTTTTTCCAGGGCTGCCTGATGCGCTGCCTGTATTGTCATAACCGCGACACCTGGGACACGCATGGCGGTAAAGAAGTTACCGTTGAAGATTTGATGAAGGAAGTGGTGACCTATCGCCACTTTATGAACGCTTCCGGCGGCGGCGTTACCGCATCCGGCGGTGAGGCAATCCTACAAGCTGAGTTTGTTCGTGACTGGTTCCGCGCCTGCAAAAAAGAAGGCATTCATACCTGTCTGGACACCAACGGTTTTGTTCGTCGTTACGATCCGGTGATTGATGAACTGCTGGAAGTAACCGACCTGGTAATGCTCGATCTCAAACAGATGAACGACGAGATCCACCAAAATCTGGTTGGAGTTTCCAACCACCGCACGCTGGAGTTCGCTAAATATCTGGCGAACAAAAATGTGAAGGTGTGGATCCGCTACGTTGTTGTCCCAGGCTGGTCTGACGATGACGATTCAGCGCATCGCCTCGGTGAATTTACCCGTGATATGGGCAACGTTGAGAAAATCGAGCTTCTCCCCTACCACGAGCTGGGCAAACACAAATGGGTGGCAATGGGTGAAGAGTACAAACTCGACGGTGTTAAACCACCGAAGAAAGAGACCATGGAACGCGTGAAAGGCATTCTTGAGCAGTACGGTCATAAGGTAATGTTCTAATTTCCCCGTAAAGCGGCAACTTTATTGAGTTGCCGCTTTTTTATTCCGCGCTGCATAAATAATTCAGAGCTCTATTTCTAACGCCCTTACAGCACAGCTTCCAAATGTATTACCCAAACCGCCAGTATATGTCCTGCGGCTTGCGCGCATTTCTCGATTATGTAAAAACGGGTCAGATCTGCCAGAGTCAGCGTCACCGACCACAATAATTATTTACTATTCGCTTTACGCGCCAGCAGCGGGAATATCAGTCCTAATCCTACCAGCACAAACGGCGTTGCAACATTCAGCGCCAACTGGAAGGTCCACTCTGCAGTGAAGGCTTCCATTTTCGGGAAGATCCCCGTCAAACAGGCAAAGGCGGTAAAGGCAAAACACCAAATCCCGACGGTCATTGCCAGAGGCTTATTACGAATAAAGACATATTCTGGTTTATATTTCTGCGCCAGGCGAACGACTGCAATAAATGCAACAAATACCCATAAATAACGCAGCGGCATCACTACCGAATTAAGGTTCAACAGCCATTTATAGAGATTGTTCATATCACCGATGCCGAGAGTCGGCAGCATAATCAGAATTGCCACCAGCACCAGGGTCAGAAAATAGCCATTAACGGGCGTACCAGAAGCGTTGGTACGACATAAACTGGCTGGAATATATTTGCTGTCAGCATCACCTAATAGCACTTTAAGCGGGGCATCAATCGAGAATACCAGCGCAGCTACTTGTCCCAGGGTATTCGCAATGGCGTAAATCACCATTAAAGTATTACCCATGTTGTAATACTCGCCCAGCTTCTGAAAGGCGTAATATTGACCGTTAGTCATTAAGTCATCCGGGATATTACGCGAGTCAAACATCATCCCCATCGCCAGTGAGCCCAGAATGGCACAAACCGCAACCATCACCGCCAGGCATAACATCCCTTTTGGAAATTCTTTTCCTGGGTTGCGCGTTTGATTAACGTAAGGAGAAATCTTCTCTGCTCCGCCAACCGCGAAAACCAGCATTGAAATAGTGGTAATGTAGGTAAAGTCGATATGAGGAATGAACGTTTCCCAGGTAATGTTTGTGGTCGCAATATGCACTTCAGTAATTGCAGGCGCGGTTACCGCCATCGCCACATACAGGAGCGACATAACAAACATCGCAATCCCTGCCACAGAACCGACGATTTTCAGCGATTTCATACCGCGTGAAGCAACCCACATAAAGAAGATAAACAGCACCAGCGTTAACCCCTGTAACGCTACGACTGAATATTCTTTGATTAGCGAACCGTCGCCTTTCATCGCCCAACCGAGCGCAATCAGAATTGCCTGGGGTTTTTGTGCCAGATAGGGAATATGCACCACCCAGTAGGTCCACGCGGCGAGATAAGCCAGTCCGGGTCCCATCGTGTGTTTAATCCAGGTACTGACCCCGCCCTTCCCATCTTTGAAGGTCGAGCCTAACTGACCAACAATTAGCGCATAAGGTGTGAAATAGAGTGCAAAGATAAACACCCATGAAAAAACAACCACCAGCCCCTGGTTGGCATAGTTATTAACAACGTTGCCAAAACCCCAGACAGTGATAAAAGACATCAGCGCAATGTTGTACCATCGCAGCTGTTTTTCCTGAACATTCCCAGCCATAGACAAATCCTTCGCCAAAATTAAAGGGGCATCTGTAAAACGAGGGATTATGCGCGGCAAATAAGAAGTGCGGAAATAGCGAAATGCAAAATTATAACCTGCTGCACATTTTATTTTTAAACGAATAAAATTTGGAATAAAGCAAGTCAGATAGAAGAAACAAAAAAGCAGAGTGTGAAACAGTAAGTTCACACTCTGCTTGAATTCATTTACACGTGAGCAACGGGTTTCGGCGTATGACCGGCGTTGCGCAGCAGCATCAGCAAATAGATAAACGATACGCTGGCGATCATGATAAACAATAAATTATCGGAGAAATTCTGCATTAGCATAGCGGTAAATGACGGGCCAAGCAGACTTCCCACGGTATAGCTCAACAGTAAGGCCTGGTTCATCGCCACCAGTTGATGATGTTCAACTTTCTCGCAAGCCCATGCCATCGCCACCGGATATAGCGTAAAGCCAGCGGCACCGAGGATGAATAACGCTGGGGCCATCGCCGCCTGGCTAAGCATCGCGATACTGCCGAGAATGACGACAAAGACCTGAACACGCAACACCAGCAGTCGACCAAACTTATCCGCCAGACGTCCAATCGGCCATTGTCCAAGGATACCCGCACTGACCAGTACCGCCATCCAGAAACCAATGCTGGCATTGCTCACCCCTTTGTGATTGAGGTACAGCGGCATCAGGCCATATAGAGATCCCAGAACGATTCCTGAGATAATGCAGCCATTCACGCCAAGCCGCGCCTGACGGAGTTTTAGCATTGACGTAATTGACGTCGAATCATGGTTTTCAGCCTGCTGATTCAGCACACGCGTAAACAACAGCGGTAAGATCCCTGCCAACGTCAAACCTGTAACCCACGGCAATACGGACATCAGCTCGGTTGAAACTTTGCTGACCAGTAACTGGCCTAAAAACGTTCCCACGTAATAAACCATCATATACGCAGCAAGCAAACGCCCACGGTTACGTGACGTCCCACTGCACATCAGCGCGCTCTCAACAACCACCCAAATCATGGCACAGCCGACGCCGGCGACAAAACGCCAAGCCAACCAGCTCCAGAATCCAATCATCAGGCCAAGGCCGGCACAGCCAGCGGCAAAAATGAAGGAGGCCAGATAATAGCTGCGGTTAAAGCCAATGCGCTTAATGACATACCCTGTCAGCAATGTACCGACAAGGTTGCCGGTAAAATAGGATGAGCTGACAACGCCTACCTGCCATGTGGACATGTGTTCCTGGGCGAGCCAAAGCGGCACGAGTGTATTTAACACCGCAATCGCCAGAGTCAACAAAAGCAGGCCAGACAGCAAAAGCATGACAGGCTGGGTATACGTGGACATGAATTAAAACCGTGAGGAAGTTCAAATTTCATGCGCATCATGCCACCGCCAAAAACATTGTCAATGGGTGAAAATACGCGATATCCCAGCGGCGGTATTATCGATTTATATTACTCATTCATAACGCTAATGCTGAAGAGATGATTAG
>OERT01000238.1_pt1 | contig 13892 bp, 8 predicted proteins | sample 1540111 | NCBI WGS metagenome assembly OERT01 (sample SAMEA3891235, study PRJEB23780) | metagenome | biome: terrestrial biome; feature: animal house; material: water of meat washing | place: Italy | collected 2015-05-12
TTATATAACAGCTGTAACTATTGATATCAGGGGAATACAAAGAATTAAAGTGGACAGATTCCTACCAATAAGTGGACGGATTCCTACCAATAAGTGGACAGATTCCTTTATATAAAAGGACAGATTCCTTTATATAAGAGGACAGATTCCTTACATAAATGGACAAATTCCTTTCAAAAAAAACACTTCCGTTTATGGACGTTAAGTAGTATTGTCCATATATTGGTAATCAAATTTTTTAGCACTAACATATGAGCAATGTAATCTATAAAGATAATAATTTAATTGAAGCTTCCTATGCACTAAATCTTTCAGAACAAAGATTAATTTTAATAGCAATTCTTGCTGCCCGTGAGATTGAAAAAGAATTAACGGCCGAGACTATGTTAACGATTCATGCCTCGGAGTATATGAAACAGTTCAAGCTTGGCCGACAATCAGCATACGAAGCATTACAAGCAGCATGTGATAATTTATTTGAACGTAGGCTTACTTATAAAACAATAGATCCTGTTACAGGAAAAAAAGCAGTTTATAAGAGTCGATGGGTATCCAAAGTAGGTTATGTCAAAGAGGCTGCATGTGTGCAGTTGATATTTGCGCCAGATATCCTTCCGCTTTTCATTAAGCTTGAAGAAAAATTTACTAGATATGAACTTAAGCAAATTTCACAACTTACCAGTGTTTACTCTATTCGATTGTACGAGCTTTTAATACGTTGGAGATCCACAGGTAAGCTTTATGTCCCTATAGCAGATCTTAGAGAGAAATTAGGCTTGCTAGAAGATGAATACTCTCAAATGGGAGATTTTAAAAAGCGCGTTCTAAAAGTTGCTATAGAACAAATCAATAAATTTACTGATATTGAAGTTACTTATACCCAGAAAAAAGAAGGTAGGACTATTACTGATATAGAGTTTACTTTTTTTGAAAAAGATACCGTTCTAATACTCAGTGATAGAGCTCCAGAAAATTTATATAAATTAACAGCAAAGCAAATTTCATATTTTGCGCAAAAACTTTGCGATATTGATGACAATCCAGATTTTGGACGTGCTTTTGGAAAGATAGGCGAAACACAAGAAGATTTTCAGGAAAGAATTGAAGCCGAATTAACAGATCAAGAGAATGTTAAAAAATATTTTTCACATCTATTAAATGTTGGTTATAAACCAAAAAATGGGAAGCAAAAATAGTTACTGGATTGCTCACAGTATCCTAAACATGAGATAGCCTTCATTTTGAAGCGGCTCAAATGCTTCTGGGCTCATACCATCCAGATGTGAAGGCGCCTAATTCGATTGTAAAATATTCGATATAATCAAACACATCCGCACAGGCTATTTCTCGTGTTTTATGGCTCATCTTTTTAATATCCTAAAAAAAAGGGATACAGCAACAGCATTATCCCCCAACATGAGCTGTATATTGCGCAAGGTGGCGACTCATACTCTGAACCAAATTATGTTTTTGACAGAATTTCTCCCAGTCCACGCTACTGTATTGTAAGCCGTGATCTGAATGTATGATCCAGGTTCATTTGATCTACGTTACTATACAGCCATGGGAAGTGCATCCAAAACGATATTCTTGGTATGAGTGGGTTTTATTGGCAACCGAGGAATTTTTTCGAATATAAATCAAGAACTCCAGCCAGATATAATCAGCCTTGCCAATTTTATAAATTACGCAAGTTACATAACTTATGATGCTTATGTAATCCGGGTGCTGGGTAACCAATTCTGGATCATAAGCAGCTAAATACAGCTGTTTAATCTCATAGAATTCTGTAACTCAACCCAGAACTATCAGATCAGACAAAGCTGTCTCACTGCCTGATTTATCCATATTATCAGCTATTATAATGTCGTATTTTTGCTCGACAAAATGTCGTATTTTTGCTAGTTTAAAGGTATGTGAAAACTGATGTATAAGGGAGATGCGATGACAATTAAAGCGAAAATGCAAATGCGCATCAAACGCTCAAAACGTTATGTTTTTATGCGTGATGATTTTAAGGACATTGCGAATTATGACCAAATTGGAAGAGTTCTGCGAAACTTAGTTCAAGAAGGTGAGCTAATCAAAGTTGGTTATGGTATTTATACCCAAGCAAGAAAAAACCAAATTACCGGCAAAGTAATGCCAGCCTGTCCAGAAGGTGCGGATGCAGTGATCTTAGAGGCATTAACAAGATTGGGTGTGCGGGTTACGTTGGGTAAGGCTACGGAAAAATATTTATCTGGTCAATCCACCCAGATCCCAGCCTTTACTCAAATTAAAACCCCGCGTCGTTTTACACGCCAATTGTCTGTAGGTCGTAGCCAAATTAATGCCTGATATAAAAAATCTGTTTGCAGATGTCGCTGATGCGCTTGGTATTGGTGCAACTTCTATTGTTGAAAAAGATTACTATGTTGTCGAGTTATTGAGACTATTAGAGTCTCTAGAATTTGAAACGCATGACTTGGTTTTTGCTGGTGGAACTTCTTTAGCTAAAGCAAATATTCAGTTAAATAGGATGTCTGAAGATGTGGACATTAAAATAGTTCCAAAACCGGATATTGCATTAAGTCGCTCTAAAGCTAAAGTTGTACGTAAACAATTGCTTCATCAAGTACAAGACAAAATCTCTCAATCTGATTTCTTTAAAATTGAAGAGGAACCAGTTGTCTGGGATGAATATCGTTATATGGAATTACTAATTCGATATCCTCAGCATTTCAATCAAGCTCCCTGTTTACGACCATTCATTAAATTGGAATTAGTTGAAACAGACTTGCTTGAGCCTTTTGAATCTAGAAGTATCACCTCGTTTGTGTATGACTTGGCTAAGGAAGGGAAGCCTGTCGATGCTTTTCCCTCCGTCACAATTGTCAGTACCAGTATCGAGAAGCTGATAGCAATTTTAAGGCGTACAGCGGCCTTTGCTAGAAATGCTGAAAGAGCTGATGATGAATCATTAGTTCGACATGTGTATGACTACTTTAAAATTACCTATGGTAAACGACAAGATTTTGTTTATTTAGGGCACTTAGCTACTAAAGTTATAAAAACTGATATTGAGCGTTACGGTCGTCAGCATACTCTTATGGTTGAAGACCCGATTGCTGAATTGTTATTTGGTTTAAATGAATTAAGTCGTAATCCACTCTATAAAGCCAGGTTTAATAATTTTGTTGTTCCTATGGTGTTCGGGGACGAACAGATAACATGGCAGCAAGCCTATTCACATTTTCAGGACTCAGCTCAACAGATCTTCGCTAACTTAAAGTTGTAAATGTAGAAAAGCAATTAGCTTTTTTGTATAAACCTATGCTGAAAAGTTGATGTAGCTTTAACTTTGCAATCTTTAAGCAACAAAGCATCTATTTACTTCCCTTATGAAGTTTTATAAAGTTACGTAACTTTATAAGTTATACTGTGGACTCCAGTCTACAAAATAGATAGCTATTCATAGCGAATTAATCATATTTTGAGTTTTCTTGTATAGTCACATTTTGGGTAGCTATTACATGCCATGAATGGTCCATATTTACCATTCTTTTTCCAAAGCCGTCCTTGTCCGCATTTTGGACACAGCCATTCAGGTGGTATGTCACAGTTGATTTTTTTATGTTCATCTTGTGGTATATGAATAAACTCTTTGAGATTTTTGTCTTTGGTAATTTCTTCTAAAAAAACTGAACCACGCTCACCAATTAAATAAACCTTTTCCTTTGCACGAGTCAGTGCAACATAAAACAAGCGACGTTCCTCAGCAAAAGCATATGTTTCAGGTTGTGGTAAAACTAAGTTCAAAAGAGGATCATCTTCCTTTTCAGAAGGGAATGCACTGCCACCTTTATTCAAACCTACCAAAATTACATAATCTGCTTGCAACCCTTTAGACGAATGGATTGTTTTAAATTGGACAGTACAGTTTCTGCATAATGGCTGTACATTACCTAAATTAGGCTTATGGTGGTTATACCGACCTAAAATATAAATAGATTTTTTCTTTGGATTACCTGCGTTAGCTTCATTGATATCTGAAATGATTTTAACCAGATAATTAAGTATATCTTCATTCTTTGTAGAAAAGTTTATTTCAACGACTTTGCTGGTGGTTTGGTCAATGGCTTTGACCACTTTTTGCATTTGTGCTTTATTTTTTTGAATGAAACTACTGGCAATATTGGCAATACCCTGATTGGAACGGAATGTTTGAGTCAACTGAGTTTGTTTAGTATAGCCGAAGACTTTTTCAAACTGAGTGAAAATACTGATGTCTGAACCTGCAAAACGATAGATCGCTTGCCAATCATCACCAACACAAAACAGTTTTGCTTCAGGAACTTGATTTAATAACGCCTGAATAAACCGTGCCCTTGACTGAGATGTATCCTGAAATTCATCAACAATAATCAGTTTGAATGGACTTCTATATTTATTTTCATTGACCAGTCTGGCAGATTCAATCAGTAAGTCATCAAAATCACACTCTTTGTTTGAGCTTAAAGTTCCTTCATACTTTGCATAAACTTTTGAAAATAATTCCAAGAATAAGCTTTGACGTAATGTGAGGGATGGGTTTTCCAATAGCTTAATCACACTGGCTTGATTGGACTTATAGTGGCTTAAAAAACTGCCGTAAAGGTCATCAGCATTCTGTTCGTAGATGGAGAATGCTTTGGTATTAATGTCATTGAGACTACGCGGTTGAAATATTTGCCCACGTGTTTGAAGTTCATATTCCAGCTTTTTGAACATCGAACCTGTAATAAATTCATGAAAGGTGGTACTGATTAAATCAGTTTTATACTTCTGGTGGGTTTCCGACTTCCATTTCATTTCGTCCAGATATTTTTGTCCAAAATGAGCAGGCGGTTTGCCGTTTTGATCCACGGCATAATGTTCTAAATACAGATTAATATCTGGGAAATAAAAATCGGGTTTGTACTGACGATAATTTTCATTTGCAGTTTCATGTTCATAAGCACGTTCATACTCGTAGGGAATTCCTTGGCTGTACAACCAGTTGGCAATGGCTTTTTCACCATGAGATTTAACGAGTTCACCTTGGTAGGTGACAAAACCATCTTTGAATCTGTCAAAGGATTGTTTTTGTGCTTTTTCCCATTCACTTTGAGTTTTGAATGCAAAAGGCGAGAGTGGTGCTTTTGAATAGGCTGTTTTGAATAAAAGATATTTTTCCTGAAAATCAGAATCAGTTTCATTCAACTGTTGAATGATTCGATTGAGTAATGGTTGAGTCTTGCCTGCATGCTCAGAGACGGACGGGCTTTTGCTTGTGGCTTTACCGATTACTCTTACTCCAAACTGATGAAAGTTTAGTGCTTCGATTTTCGTATTAAACTTCTCAAGAATATCTTTTAGTCTTAAATTGATTCGCTCGTTAAGTTCTTCACCAGCATTTCTGTTGAATGCTAAAACCAATATTTCTTCAGGCTTATAAAGACCTGTTAAAAGTGCATAGCCTACTTTCCCAACAATGGTCGAGGTTTTGCCCGAACCTGCCGCAGCCACCAATAAGTTGCGATCCTCAAAAATAATTGAAGAAATACGCTGTTCTTCAGTGAGAGGTGTACTTTCTACCTGATCAAAAAAATCCTTAAATGCAACTAATTCACTGTCAATGAAACGTTTATTTTTGGAATCAATGGCATGGTTTGCTTTGATGGGAAGCTCGATAAACTGTTTTAGCTGTTCAAACAAACCTTGTTGAAATGGTTCAAAGACAAAGGACTTGTCTCGTTGAATTAGTCTGTTGAATCGATCAATTTCATCTTTTGATCTTTGAGTAATATCTGCTTTGAATAGTTGCGCAAAATGATGGGATAAATAACGGTTTTGTTGAATGAAGTCTTGGTATTCGAATAAATAGGGGAGCAGTGTTGTTTTAATCTGTTCAGCATTTCTTTGGTTTTTTAGAAATTCAGCATCATTGTAAATTTCAGTCTGAAGTTTTTCTGCTTGAGCATTAAACAGACCTTTAAACAGATAATTCTGATCCTGTGTTTTCAGTGTGACTGTAGACCACATCCATCCTTTACGGATATAGGCTTCTAAGACCTGCTCAGGGTTAAGTTTTACAATAGCGCCATCAAGTTCAAGTGTAAGCTCAGGAAATTCATAGTTTATGCACCATTTGGTTGAACCTGCAAAAATATAGCTAAGTAAACTTGGTTGAATTTCCATAATGCCCTAAAGAAAAAATTATTAAAATAATGAAAGATTTGCGAGTAATTATAAAGTTATGAGATATTTTTTTCAGCAATAAGTATGGCTTTGTTGCACAAACACTTAAAAGTTAAAGTGCCTTTGTACGCCACGATCAATTCTATAGCCCTGTGAAGCAACAAATTTCGATTCACTTAGATACTGATGTTCTTGCATTTAACGAGACTGGCATCTAATCGAGTTGTCGTAAAATTTAAAACATGCTGCCTACGATAGCTCAATTAAAAATATTTGTGTAGATACCTATGCCTTGGGGGTAGAACTGGCTGTTTGCTGGCTCGCTACGCAGTGGTCAGCGAGCAGCGAACATGATGACCCTGATCCAGTCAGCAAAGATGAATGGGCTGTATCCATATGCCTATTTAAGTGATGTGCTGAAAAGGTTGCCGACAGATAAAGTGACCCAAATAGAATTACTGCGACACCGCTGGGAACCTGAACCCAATTAAAAAATAGCGATGGGGTTCAGCGGATGCTTACCAAAATTTGAGGCGAGGCACATGATTTTCTGCTCAATTTAAACTGTTTTAACAGCATATCGATCAGTTTGATAAGCTCAAAGATTTACATCTTAGGCGGTTTGTTCACTTGCTTTTTATGACTGGATTTAATGATGTTTTGTTGAAACTGTTTATGGAAATTGAGGGGTTGTAACTAATATAGTGGGAGAGTTTGCAGAATATTAGATATTTTAAAATTATAAGTATTTGAATAATATTATTATTGTGATTATTAACTAAAAAATCTTTAAAAGTAAATAAAAAAAATGTTATAAAATTTTGTGTGTTAATTTTTGGTCATTTTAGTATGATTTTTGCTCAGTCAGCAAGCAGCACTGCCCTCTTTCTTTATCAGTTCGTTCTTCCTTTCGTTACCAGAACACCAAAGCTACTTAAGTTGAAGCAGAAAGTGGAGAGTCTGATGAAACAGGAACCAGGCAAGAATAAAAACAAACAGAAGGAGTTTGAAAAATGCTATGTGAAGATATGGCAGCAGATTCTCGAGATCTTAAAAACGGACAGTGCCGTGCGTGCACATGTGCACTATATGCCACAGCTGCAGTTGATCCGTGAACTTGATATTTATATTGATCCAGAAGTGCAGGCTGAGGTTTTTGGTCAGTCAGGGAAACTCAGTGCCTATTTTTTGATGACGTTTTTTAACTTGCGCAACGAGGAGGTCAAAAAACAAGTTAAAGAGATCCTGAAAATTAAGCGTCAGTGTGATCTTAGTCCTGAAGAAAAAATTGAATTGTGAGTCATGAAACGTGGCAAAAGTACAATCTTTAGAAGATTTTTTAAAAGATAAGCTCATTACTGACGCGAAAGAATCTGAGAAATCAAATAAAGAAGAAAAAATAAATAATGATCAATTGCGGGTCAAATTCGCGATCCTATATTTGCAACTACAGCACACTGTAACATTCACAGAATTTTCTGAATTATCTGTAGATGATTTACTCCAAATTGAGCAATTGAAAGCCAATGCAGCTGAGATTTATACCTCGATTGTGAGCGCCCGAAAGCTAGGCAAAGATTATCTATTTGCGGCATTCACTTATTTTTCTACATATGTTCCTGAACAATTGGATGAAGCTGGCTACTTCCTTTTGCGGGTCAGTTATTTCTTTTACACGCAATATCAGGCGATTTATTCATTAGAGGCTTCTGACGCTAAGCAAAAAGAAATCTGTGATTTGTTGCGCTACATTTGTAAACCGCTGGTTAAGCTTGGTCTGCAACAGCAAGAGGAAAGCAGTGAAGAAAGGGACAGCAGACTATTACTGCAATGCTGCTTAGATTTTATGCTCCAACAGGAAAAGCTCAGTGGGAAAATTTATGAAAAATGGACGGGGTTTATTCAAAATCTTTCCTTAAAAGAGAAAAACTTTTCCAGCTACTTGCATGCACTGACCATCATTTTTAAACGTCTATCTGACGGAATAATCGTGTATCGAAAAGTTCGTAGGAAAATACGAAGAAAACGGATATTACAAAAAATAAAAGCTAAAAAACGGAAACCGAGAAAACCAAGACCTAAAAAGCTGAAACCTGTGCCGGATTGGCCCTCGCAAGAAGATGAAGTTGAAAAGGACTACCCGTCGCAGGGGAAGATCACTTTATCTTATTTTCCGGCTGATATCACGTTTGATCCATGGATCGTGATAGATGAAGAGGGCGAGATCGATGCGATTGAACAAGGTTGGCAGATCGAAACCACAGATCCGGGAACTGGTCGTTTTTTTAGATTTGTAAATGAATATGCGACGCATATGTTGCGACATCGACAGCGTCGTTTACAACCGCTGGTGACCAACTCTTATTATATGAGTCAGGATGTAATTCAGCATCTGTTTTACCTGTTAAATGGCGAATTAAATAGCCAAGATCCGGACAGTTCTGCCATGGCTGCCGCCTGTTTACTCAGCCTGAGCAGTGGCTTGTCACCTGTTGCACTCCTGAACTATGAACAGCTGATTGAAAAGGGGGTGCTGCTGAAAACGGGGAGCGCCAAGTGGCCGGAATATCAGGTGAGACTGTATCTGGCGATTACTCAGCAAAAAAATGAAAGTTTAATGCCACATCAGTTGAATCATACGGTATCTCATGAGCTGTATTTGTCCAGCAGCTGGTTTGAATATCTACATTTACGTTGTGGTACTGCGCCTGTGACGGTGCAAGAGGTCAATCAATATCTGAAAAAATGCATAGCAGGACAACAGCTTGGTTCAATCACTGTCGAAAAGTTACAGGCACAGTTGTACTTCCATGTTTTTCACCACACGTTTAATGAATATATTGCACATGTGCTGTCGGGCAAAGATAGTTCTCATGATCTTCCCGGCAGTTTTTACGGAGGGGTTGCAAAGAAGCAGCTGAATGAGAAGTACCGGATTTATCTGAATACGCTGTGCAGACCGGACACGGAAGCCGAGATCAAGATCGTCGAGCAGCAGTTTGAAAGCTCGAGTGAAGCAGATACCACCCGGCTGGGGAGTCAATTGGCCCTGACTCCGGATTTTGTGTCTGATTTCTTCCAGCAGCTGCACAAGGTCTGTCATGAGAAAATTCAGTTGCATCAGCACTTGATCGAGCGGATCAATGCCTACAGTTTGTGGATGTGGCATATCAGCCTGTTATGTTTAACACGACGTCCGCAAGAACATTTGTTGGGGGAGTGTAGTGCTTATGATCTGGATTTAAGACTGCTATATGTGAATGATAAAAAGAATAGCCAATCACGTAAGGATGGGCGTTTTATTCCGTTAGCGAAGTTTTTTACTCAGGCGTTTAAGCATTATCTCGATTTCTTAAACAGTGTGGTCACTCACTATGCTGACTTACTGAAATTTGTCTTCAAGAAAAATTTCACCCTTGAAGATCTGTTTGGCAAGGTGATTGTCTATCCGGGAAGCCTGCCGGTGACGGCTCAAGCATGGGACAGCCCTAAAATCAGGATCAAGCCTCTCAGCCGAGCTTGGGTGAATGAAGCGTTGTCGCGCTATGTCTCAGCGCCTATTTACAATAACTGGCTGCGCCATTTTGCAATGAATATGCTGATGGATCATGGAGTGGCGTTTAATGTGATTCAGGCCTTGTACGGCCATGATCAACGCGATCAGGAGCTGTTTTATCGTTATTCCTCAGCCTCCTTGTATCAGTATATATGCCATGTCAGTCAAGGCATCGATGAGATGATCAAGATATTGCAGGTTGAGCATTTATCCAGTCCGATGCCAAAAAAGGATAAAGCACATGACAAAGCATGATGTGATTGCTACGTATATTGGTGAGCAAGTTGAACTGACTTTTCAGCAGATGCTCCAATCGATTGCAGGGCGTAAAAGAAGTACGACAGATATTGATAAAGGGCTTGAGAAAATCTGGCTAGATTTTCAGTCAGCGCTGAAGAAATTTTTGAAGAACCATAAGCTTAGCACGGCAACACTCCGAGCCCCTTATCTACAACAGAGCGAAGCCTATTTTTTTCAGCTGAAGGAAGACTACCTGAGCGAAACGCAAGAGGCTTATCCGATTAAAATCATGTCCCTGATATATGAAAATATCAAGCAGCAAGTCGAAGCGGATTTTAATAATAAGATGTCGGATGTCATTAAAAAAAATCAGGGTAATACGCTTGAAATCGATAGCGAAATTGAGAAAATTTGGGTGGATTGTCAGGAAGAAATCAAGGCATTTTTAAAGGAAAGAAAGATTGCCACGGTCGCGCTGAGAGCCCCTTATTTACAATGGGCTGAAGACTGTTTGATTAAGCGTAAAGAAGCTTATGAAAGCGCGTCGGAAGATGCTTATTTGATTAAGATTCCATCAACCATTTATCATCAGATTGCTCAGCAAGTGGCCTTTACTTTTCAACAAATGAAGGAGGCTATTGCAGGACAGAAGGATAGCCAGCAGGAGGTCGATGACCAGATTGCCCGAATCTGGGCGGATTTCGCCAAAGGACTGGAGACTTTCTTAAGGAACAAAGACTTCACCACTCGTGCCAAGCGCAAACCGTATATCAAACACAGTGAAGCCAGTTTTTTAGCCTGTTTAGAACAGTATCAGAATGAGGAACACCAGCCTTATCCGATTAAGCTGCGTCCTACGACGCTGTTTTCTGATCCTCCACCGCGGCAGATTCTCAGCACTGAAGCCAGACTGCGGTTGGGACAGCAGCATTTTCATATTGCCAGAGGACTGAAAGCGTATTGGCGTAGCGAGACATTGCAGATGCCAACAGCACAACAGTGCTTGGGTCATCTGTATTTAAGTCTGATTTATTGTTCAGGCTGTAGTGATCTCACTCAGCTGGTCGCCATCGGCAATCGTCTGCTGGAGGAGGAGAAAGAGAAGGAGAAAATGTGCCATCCGTTGTCTGGGTATTCAACACTGTATCGAAGTGACTATAAAAAAATTACCAATCCACTGGTTCTCAGTTACTGCATGCCACACCGCTATTACGGCAATGAGATTAAAGACAAGAAGATTTATCAGTGGCGGCATGTCTGGTTCAATCCTTATGCACAACTTTTTTTACACATCCTGAAACAGCAAGCAGAGGACCTGCAACCACAACATCCGCGTAAGGTGCTGGAAGCGATTCTGAGTGTGTTCGAGAATCTTAAAAAACAGCTCAAGGTCTCGGAACAGATTGCGGCATTAAAAAAAATCTTGCAATCCGAGGATCAGGATCTCATTGAGATCACTGCACTCAAGCCCTTTCAGCATGTCAACTTGGCGCTAGAAATCCATCCAGACTTGAGTCTGGATATGTGTTTAAGTGAAGTATTGCAGAATCATCTAAAAACCGTGTCTTTAACGGCAGAAGACCAAGGTGTAGCCTGGTTCAATACCTTGAAATCCACGAATGATCTTGTCAAAGTAGAATATGGGATCCTCCCGTTAGAGACTGAAACAGCCAAACCGGTGGTTATCACGGCACATCAGCAACTGAACGAGCTTCCATTTGAGTTGGATTTTTTTGAACAAGAGCGAGCCCCGGCAGGGAAAAATAAGCAAAGCCAAAGACAACGCCATCAGCAGCAGTTTAAGCAATGGCGCAATATCCGAACTCGGTTAAATGCAAAGAAGGCAGCCTTAAAGGGTGACAATTATAAAGAAAGCAATCTGATAGAAGCACAGTTAAGACTATTGAGCTGGATCTTTTATTTGAGAAAAGAAGAAAAAGAAAACGGCAAGAAATTAAAATTGAGTAGTATCAAGCGTTATCTGAGCAGTTTTGCGAAAGACTATTTCTTTCATATCTATATGTATGACAATGACCTTGAACAGATGAATGTAGAGCACTATGAGCAATTGTATGCCTCCATCCTGAACCGCATCGATGAACGTGCTGAAACACAGCGTGAATACACAGACACTCGCACTCAGGGTCGGGCACAATATGCCTTTGGACGACTGAAAGATTTCCATGCTTTTTGCCAGAAAGAATATCCGGAGAATGTGCCAGCGGTCAGCAGCTTTGACCACAGTGATTTTCAACGTATCCAGTTCTGTCAAGCCAAGCTCATCAGCCCACAGCTGTTTATTCAATTAAAAAAAACAGTCATTCAGAAAATTGAGGCCTGTTCAACTCAAAAAGAAAAAGTCCATTTGCAGCTGTTGTTGCTAATGTACATCCTGGCTTATCGTTTGGGATGTAGACTCAATGAAATCCGGGGGCTGACGCTGGGTGAAATCATTTGTCCTCAACTGCTGTGGAAAGACGATCCAGGCAATCAAACGGTCGCCATACGCATCACCTTGAAAAATAATGTCTATCGACGACTGAAAAGCCAAAATGCGCAACGTCAACTCGATTTGAACGCGGTATTACTGGATGATGAACTGCAAGCGGTGAAAAGCTATCTTCTGCATTGTTTTCAGCAGCCGAATAATAAGAAGGCGAACGAGCAGTTGGTTTTTGAGATCGGTGGAGAAATCCTGAGCGAGCTGTATATCTCAAAAATGACCCGGCTGCTGTTTGATGAAATTATCGATCCAGGTCATGGCTATACATTTCACAGTTTCCGCCATAGTGCCGCCAATCATTTGGCAATCGCCTGGCTGGGATCGAAAGAAATGGTGATGACCTATACCGACTACAGCTGGCAGCAGGCTAAGTCTATGCGCAAGCATCTGTTCGGTGAACAGGCTATCAGGCATGAAGCGGTGATTCAGCATAAATGGCGTTTGCTGGCCGATTGGATGGGGCATAGCTCGATTGAACAAACGGCCTCACACTACCTGCATACCCTGGATCTGCTGGCGATTGATCGAATTTACAATACGCCCTGTGTAGTTCATCCTGCTGTTCTGAATAGGCATTATGATCGTGAAGAAACTGAAGCGGTGGATCTGAATCGCGACAGCCAACACCGAAAGTGCTTTGAACGTGAGCAACCGGTGTTGGGTATTGATCAGAAAGTACAACCTTATCTGATGCCCAAGATGCAATTCGAGCTGAAGCCATTATCCTACAAGGTCATCTACACGTATCTCAACACATATCAAGATGCAGAGATCCAAGCACCTCATATAGTGGATAACCTAGATATTTGGATTAAGCGTGCGCTTTGGCTTGCTGTAAAATGGCAAGTACCTTCATTCAGTAAACTTGGATGGAATTTGGACAATGCTGCATCGATCGAGAAAAAGTACTTAAGCGACCTATATGACAAGCAGATCAAAACCAAGCTGAAGCCAAAGAGCCTACAGCTATTTATCGCATTAAAAGATCTTTTAAAGGAGAAAGTTCTGTCGGCTTTAGCTGTATTGATTCAGCATGGCAAACTCAGAAGAAACCAGTTTTGTTTCCAATGTCGTTTTGATGCCCAGCAAAAGCCAAAAATGGATTGGGAAATGCAGGATTTTATCGAGGGGATGCAGCTGTTGTTACCTGAAGATGTCCAATTACAGTACGATAACTATCCGGTGGATCTCACGCAAAAAAGTCGTGAGATTCACGTCTATTTTATCGATCAACAAAGCAATAAAAACATTACATTATCCCTTGCATTTGATTTGCTACTGGAAGCTGTACAACACCCTTCCTTATGGGAATAGCCTAAGCAGATATCGTTCAATTTAAGGGGCCCAGGCCTTTGCTTTGTCAAAATCTGATTTGCCAAGCAAAGGCCTGGG
>OERT01000247.1_pt1 | contig 13478 bp, 9 predicted proteins | sample 1540111 | NCBI WGS metagenome assembly OERT01 (sample SAMEA3891235, study PRJEB23780) | metagenome | biome: terrestrial biome; feature: animal house; material: water of meat washing | place: Italy | collected 2015-05-12
ATTAAACGTATTCACCAGATCCAGAATAATCCAGATCTGGTGAAAGAATAAGAGAACAAAACAATAGCGCTAGGACTATTGTTTTGGTAGTTCTTTTACAGGACTTCCACCCAAGGCTTGCATCAACGTCACATAGGCGTTGTATTGGCTCTGTTTGGTATTGACCAACGTTAAGCGCGCAGTACGCGTGGTTTCTTGTTGATCCAACAAGGTTTTTAAAGCAACAGCACCATAGCGATAACGCACTTGGGTCAAACGTTCCACTTTCTCAGCAAGTTCTAAATTCCGCTGTTGCAATTGCACTTGTTGACTCAACTCAGTTCGCGCAGACAGGGCATTTTCCACATCGGCAAAGGCTTGGTACAAGGTCTGACGATATTGCACGATAGCTTTTTCATAGTCCAATTGACTAATCGCAAGGTCGCGTTTCATGTCGTTATATTGCAAGAACGGCAGACTTAAACTCGCACCTAAGGTTAGGGCAGGGTTTTTGAGTAATTGCGTTAGCGAGGTACTGCTTGAACCAAGATTCCCAGTCAAACTGATCGAAGGATAATAGCTCGCCGTGGTGGCATCTTTGGTCGCTAAACTCTCTCGTAAACGTAGCTCAGCTGCTTTTAAGTCTGGACGGCGCGACAAAATGTCGGCAGGTAAGCCCGCTGCGATACTTGGCAAAGCTAAGCGTGGTAAACGCTGAGGTTCATCAATATTCAACTGCTGTACAGGCATATGCAGTAACACGGCAATTGCGGTACGGGTCTCGACCAAACTTTGCTGAATTTGACTCAGACTGGCTTTTTGACTTTGTACTGACTGTTCAGCTTGAGTTAAGTCCAGTCCTGATACAGCACCAGCTTGATACTGAACTTTAACCAAGTCATACAGTTTTTGTGAGGTGGCAAGGCTTTGCTCGGCAGTTGTACGGCTTTCATTATAATAGGCCAACTGCCAATATAGCTTCGCCGTGGTGCCAATTAAGCTTTGAGCAGTGGCTTGCAAATCTTGCTCAGTCGCCAGTGCTTCCCATCTCTTTGCTTCCGTTTGACGAGCCAATTTACCAAATAAATCGACTTCATAACTGAGCCCAGCTTTGGCAGATAGCCCGCTTGATGTATCACTTCCATCATTAAGATCAAAAACATGACTTGTAGATACTGTAGAACTCACCCGCGGCTTTTGTTGATTCTCGGCCAGTTCTGCTTGTAAGCGCGCTTGCTTTAAGGTCATCCCTGCAACGGCCAAATCGGCATTTTTGGTTAGCACGGCATCGACCAGTTGATTGAGCTGTGCATCACCAAATAACGTCCACCATTGATCGGCATACAGGGCTTGTTGGCGTTGTTGTGATGTTACTTTGTCGTACTGAAACTGGGTCGGCGTCTGTACCGCTGGTGCTTGATAAGGTGTTTTAACCACAGCTGCACAGCCAACCAAGGTGCTGCCAAGCAGCATCGCGGTACAAAGGCGCGTTAATAAAAAAGGCATATTTTTTCCTTATTCTCTGGCAAGTGCTGCAACAGGGTCGAGTTTGGCTGCATTTTTTGCAGGCAAGAAACCAAACACCACACCAATTAAAGTCGAGCATACAAATGCGGCGATAATAGACGTGGTTGAGTAAGCAACCCCGAAATTACCCCCAGCAAATTTTTGAATGATTTGTCCTAGACCCAGCGAGAGCAATACCCCTAAAACCCCACCAATCAGGCAGACTAAGATGGCTTCAATCAGGAACTGCTGCAAAATATCACTTTGACGCGCACCCACCGCCATCCGAACCCCAATTTCTTGCGTCCGTTCGGTCACTGAAACCAACATAATATTCATTACACCAATACCGCCCACCACCAAAGAAATCACGGCAATTGCAGAAACCAATAGGGTCATGGTACTGGTGGTCTTTTCAATGGTTTGGCGAATACTGTCGCTGTTCATGGTGAACACATCTTGTTGACCATGACGCAAGGTGAGTAAGTTCACAATTGCGTTTTCAGCCGCGCTGGTGGAGTACTTATCGTTGATTTGCACCACGATATTACGCACATTACTTTGACCGAGCATACGACTCATGACCGTGGTGTAGGGCATATAGACATTCAAAGTATCATCGGAACCCATAGCACTGGTTTGCGGTTCGACGACACCAATAATTCGTGCAGGGACACTGCCCAAAAGTACGACTTGCCCAATTGGATTGCTACCATCACTAAAAAACTGTTTTTGTGTATTGGTGTCAATGACCACGTCTTGGGTGCGGTCACGGACGCTCCGCTGGTCAAAGGTTTGTCCATTTTTGAAGGTCAGGCCTTTCACTGTGAAATAATCGCCACCGACACCATTAATGGTGGCATTGGCTTCACTTTGTTGATAGCGAATGGTTTTGGATGAACTCACCATTGGACTGACCGCACTCACATACGGTTGGGTGGCGAGCGCTTCAGCATCGGCAGGAACAAGGGTTTTAAAGTTGGCCGTTTTGGAGTTGTCACCAAAACCGCGCCCTTGGAACACCGTAATGGTGTTAGTTCCTAAACTACTGATGTTACTTAAAATCTGTTGTTGTGATCCATTTCCTAAAGCCACTACTGTCACGACGGAGGCAATCCCGATAATAATGCCGAGCATGGTCAAAAAGGTTCGCATGCGGTGTGCATTCATGGACAAAAGTGCCATACGGAAGGCTTCACCTAAACGGTCGAGCAGAGAACGCCATGCGGAAACACTTTTATTTTTTTCTTGCTGGGCAGAAATCGCAGTTTCTGCATCAGGGTCGCTGTGTAGTTCAGTGTCATGCTCAGGTTGATTGACACGGTCTGCAATGATTTGCCCATCGCTGATCTCGATAATCCGCGAGGCATTTTTCGCCACTTGCATATCGTGGGTGACCAAAATAATGGTATGGCCTGCGGCATTTAACTCACGCAAAATCCGCATCACTTCCACGCCACTATGCGAGTCTAGGGCACCTGTCGGTTCGTCAGCGAGAATGACATCACCGCCATTCATCAAGGCACGTGCAATGGAGACACGTTGTTGCTGCCCCCCAGAAAGTTGACTCGGACGGTTTTGAGTTTTATTACCCAGTCCTAATTCTGTCAGTAAAGCAGTGGCACGTTGTTTACGCGCATACGGTGTTGCACCTGCATAAACGGCAGGTACTTCAACATTACCTTCTGCGGTTAAGTCGCCAAGAAGATGGTAACGCTGGAAAATAAAACCAAAATACTCACGACGTAATTCAGCCAATTGGTCCGGTTCGAGTTTACCAGTTTCGCGACCATTGACCTGATAACTTCCTGAGGTTGGGCGGTCGAGACAGCCCAAAATATTCATCAGGGTCGATTTACCTGAACCTGACTGGCCGACAATGGCAACCAATTCACCTTCGTAAATGGTCAGATCAATGCCTTTGAGAATTTGGACAGTACTTTCGCCAGCTGGAAACTCTCGCACCAAATTGCTGACTTCAAGCAAGGCTTTTTTGGTCATGCTTACATTCCCATTGGTGGACTGTTACGACGGCGGTTGCTGCTATTGGCAGAAGCGGCAGTATTCTCCGAACTGTCTGCAATCACCACTTGATCACCTTCTTTTAAGCCTGCAAGCACTTGTGCATTGACGCGGTTATTGATCCCCACCAAAATTTGTTTGGGTTGAGCTGAGCCGTCCGCTTGTAAGACACGAACTACGCTCAGCGTAGCTTTGCCTTCTTTAACCAATTGTTGTTGTGCTGCATTTAAATTCAGACGTTCAAGACGTGGACCTTGAGGTCGGTCTGAGTCCGATTTGCTTTGTGTCGATGACGCAGCTTGCGTATTTGAACCGCTGTTACGCTTTGCATTTGCAGGACGAGTGGAAATTGCAGAAGAAGGGACTAATAACGCATTTTTTGCAGAATCGAGCACGATGTAGACTTGTGCAGTCATATCAATACGTAGCTTGCCATCATGGTTGGGTACATCAAATAGAGCATTGTAGTAAATTGCGGTGCTGGTTGATGTGCTGGTGGTACTTTCATCGGTAATCGAGTCTGGCGCGGGCTCAACTTGACGTAGGCTAGCATAACGCTTGCTGTCATCACCTAAAGTGGTGAAATACACCTGTTGGCCTTTTTCAACTTTCATGATGTCCGCTTCACTGACCTGCGCCTTAATGGTCATGTTTTGCAATTTTGCAATTTTAACAATAGTCGGCGCACTTTGATTGGCGTTTACAGTTTGACCTTCCTCAGTCACGATCGCCACCACAGTACCATCAGTAGGTGCCACAATGCGGGTATAACCGATATTGGTTTGTGCGGTCGACTTGGTTACTTTTGCAGATTCAATCTGTGCATCAATGGCTTTAATCTGTGCTTGTGCTGTTTTATAGCTGGCCTCAGCCGATTCTAATTCTGCTTTTGATGTAGCATCTTGTGCATACATTTGTTGTTGACGCTTATATGCCAGTTGCGCCTCATTAAGACTGGCTTCTTGTTGTAGACGCTGCGCCTGCAAATTTTTAATATTGGCTTCTGCTGTTTTGAAGCTGTTTTCTTGGGTGGTTGAATCAATCTGCGCAATCAATTGACCTTGTTTAACTTCATCGCCCAGTTGCACATACATTTTCTGTACTTGACCTGAGACCTGTGCGCCGACACTCACCAGTTTGGTTGCATCTAAAGTACCTGTCGCCAATACCGTATTTTCAAGATCACCACGAGTGACAGATTCGCTAATATATTGTGGTTGTTCTTGTTTTGGTTTGAAATATGTCCACGCGACATAAGCAAGTACGGCAACACACAGTACCGCGATAACCATTTTGACAGCTTTTATTTTTTGCATTGGAATCAGGGAGTAAACAGAATTGCAGATAGTATAAAAGCGAAATACGGATAAATCGTGAATTTTTTGAACAAATAGAAATGATTATTATTTTTAAAAGACTCGTTGCGGTAATTTAAGCGGGAAAGAGTGATTTTCCACACAGCGTTGCAATGGCTTGCATCACGACATGTTCAGCATTTTCATGCCCCAAACCTTTAATCGAAGCATCAATGCGAAGCAGGAGACTGGGCCACGTTAAAAAGCACTGCGGGTTCAGTCGACGTAAGGCGTGTTGATAGACGCTGACTTTATTCTTCCAAATCCCCAGTTGTAGTGCATTTTGCGGTTGCTCAAACAGTTGCATGAGTAAACGCATTTCTTTGCTTATGCTCCACAAAATCAGACTGAGGGGTTCACCTGAGGCAATCAGGTATTGGTAAATTTTAATCGATTGCGCCAGATTGCCTTCGAGCAGAGCATCACTCAAATCGAAAGTACTATAGCGGGACTGGTCTTGTAAGCAGGCATGTAAATGATCAATCTGAATCAGCTCAACCTCGGCAAAGGTATCGCTGACACGCATTAAGCTATTTTTAGCTGCGAGTAAGTTGTGTTCATGGTGTTGTTCTAACCACTGCCATGCATCCTGACTCAGTTTAACCCCAAGCTTATCTGCTTCAATGCTTAAAATCTGCTGACGGTCACGCGGATAATTCGCGGTCAGGGCAACATGCACTCCATTGGCTTCAACCGTTTGGAAAAAGCCCGTTTTTAGGCTGGCGCTGTCCTGTTTTGGCATCACCACCAAAAGCAAGTTCTGTTCATTGCTTTGGATATAGCTTTTTAGCAACTTTAAAGCGTTAGCATCGGGCTTAATATTGCCATGAACTTCAATGGCAAGCTGACTTGAAAATAAGGACAAGCTGTTGAGTGCATTAAAGACATTTTTCCAGTCATTGACATTGTTGATGTCATGCCGTTGTCGCTCGATCTCTTGCTTGTGCCAACTTGCTCGAAAGGCATCCAGTAAATTTTGCTCAAGCAATGGTTCTTGACCTTGCATAATCCACGCGCCGCGAGCTTCATCGACACGTTTTAAGGCTTGCAAATAGTCAAGTTTCATTGTTAAACCTTACTGCTGTGCTGGTGGTAGGCGGTTCGAAGAAATCTGACGCACAATTTGCTGCGCGACATCATCCACGATGACTTGATTCAAATAGTTTTTCTCTTGGTCATCGGTATTGACGGTTTCAACGTTGTATTGATAACTACGCGTTGCAACTACGGTGCGTGGTTCAGTGATTGGACGGCCTTGTGCGTCTTCAATACGGAAGGTGACATTGAGGCGTAGTAATACTTCAATCAGTTTACCGTTCAACTCTAAACGCTGCGGTTTATAATCTAGCACGCGAAGCACATAGGCATCTGAACCACTGCTCAACTGTACACCCGACGCACCCAAATAAATGGCCAATTTTTCATGCAGTTCATCGGTGTTCTTCGGAAGCACCAAATTCATTTTTGAATAAGCAATCGGTGTTGCGCTTGGATTGGTGCCTTTTAAATGAAAGCCACACCCGACCAAGCCAGCACTTAGGCCACAAGTTAAAACAATAGCTGCCAAACGTTTGCCTAAATGCATGTGTTGTCCTCTGTTTGCTCTTTTTGATAAAAGAAAAATAATATGTCGTGATTGTATGTGCAAAGCCCGTTGACTGGCAACGGGCTTTGTTTGGGTTTTGTTTAGAAATCCCTCCCGACCTCCCTTTGAAAAGGGAGGAGTTCCCCTCTTTAATAAAGAGGGGTTAGGGGAGATTGAATTAAACCACCAAATTCACTAATTTATTTGGCACCACAATTTCTTTCTTGGTTGGACCTGTCAAGAATTGTTGAACTTCTGGCAATGCTTTAGCCAGTGCAAGCAATTCATCTTTCGATGTATCGACAGACACTTCTAATTTGCCACGCAGTTTACCATTCACTTGAACAACAATCGTTTGCGTATTACGTGTGAGTGCAGATTCGTCTACAGTCGGGAACAATACGCTGGTTAAGTCTAGTCCAAATTCAGCCAATAAAGTCTGGCTTAAATGTGGTGCAAATGGCGCAAGTAAAGTTAAAAGCGTTGTAATCGATTCACGAGCAACCGCAACATCATTATCATTTTTCGCTTCAAACTTATTGTTCGCATTTAACAGTTCCATCATTGCTGCAATAGCCGTGTTAAAGGCATGGCGGCGTTCGATGTCATCACCCACTTTTTGAATGGTTTCATGCGTTTTACGACGTAAGTCTTGTGCTTCTGTAGACAGTTGAGCAGTATCAATTGCAGAGGCTGCATTACCTTTTTCAAGGAAGCTGGCAACCAAACGCCATACACGTTTCAAGAAACGGTTTGCGCCTTCCACACCTGCATCAGACCATTCAAGTGATTGATCTGGTGGAGCTGCAAACATCATGAACACACGTGCCGTATCTGCACCGTACTGATCAATAATGGCTTGTGGGTCGATACCGTTATTTTTCGATTTCGACATTTTCTCTTGGCCGCCAACAATCACGTCCTGACCATCACCTTGGTATTTCGCAGACAGAATACGACCTTTTTCATCACGTTCGAGGTCGATATCCGCAGGGTTAAACCAAGTTTTCTTGCCTGATTCAGCTTCACGGTAATAAGTGTCTGCCAAAACCATACCTTGAGTTAACAGGTTGGTAAATGGTTCATTGCCTTGTACTACACCTTCATCACGCATCAATTTGTGGAAGAAGCGTGCATAAAGTAAGTGCAGAATCGCGTGTTCAACACCACCGATGTATTGATTTACTGGAAGCCATGTTTGAGCAGCTTCAGGTTTAACTAAACCATCAGTAAAATCAGGAGATGCATAACGTGCATAGTACCAAGATGATTCTACAAAGGTGTCCAAGGTATCGGTTTCACGACGTGCATCGCCACCACAACTTGGGCATTTGGTTTCGTAGAATTCAGGCATCTTGTTCAATGGGTTACCCGAGCCATCAGGTACGACATCAGTTGGTAAGACCACTGGAAGTTGCTCTTCAGGTACAGGAACCTGACCACATTTTTCACAGTTGATCATTGGAATTGGGCAACCCCAATAACGCTGACGCGATACACCCCAGTCACGTAAACGGAACTGAACTTTGGTGCTTGCAAGAGTTGTTGGTTCTAATTTCGCAAGGAACGCATCATAAGCTGCTTGAAAGTCTAAACCGTCAAATTCAGCAGAATTGACCAATTTACCCTCTTTAGAGCCGTACCATTCTTGCCATTGTGCAGCATCAAAGTCTGCATCGTCTGCACCTTGAGCATCAATCACTTGTTTAATGGTTAAGCCGTATTTATTGGCAAATTCAAAATCACGTTCGTCGTGTGCAGGTACAGCCATCACTGCGCCAGAGCCATAAGACATCAACACGTAGTTGGCAATCCAAACAGGAATGTCTTCACCAGTGACAGGATGCTTCACAGACAGACCTGTTGCCATGCCTTTCTTTTCAGCAGTGGCAAGGTCAGCTTCAGCCACAGAACCCATACGGCATTCTTCAATAAATGCTTTAAGTTCAGCATTATTTTCCGCAGCTTTCAGCGCCATTGGATGTTCTGCTGCAACTGCAACATAAGTCACACCCATTAAGGTGTCAGCACGTGTGGTGAATACAGTAAGGCCGTCTGCGTAAATTTCAGGATTCGCTGAAGGGAAGGTGATATCCATTCCTTGTGAGCGACCAATCCAGTTACGTTGCATGGTCAAGACTTGTTGTGGCCAACCGTCTTTTAAGGTATCTAAATCGTCTAATAATTCTTGCGCATAGTCGGTAATGCGGAAGTAATACATTGGAATATCACGTTTTTCAACCAATGCACCTGAACGCCAGCCACGACCATTTTCAACTTGTTCATTGGCAAGTACAGTCTGATCCACAGGATCCCAGTTTACTGTTGAAAGTTTACGGTAAATAAGGCCTTTTTTATAAAGTTGCACGAACAACCACTGTTCCCAGCGGTAGTATTCAGGGGTACACGTTGCAAATTCACGATCCCAATCGACTGATAGACCTAATTTTTTTAATTGGTCACGCATATATGCGATGTTTTCAAAGGTCCATTTTGCAGGTGCAACTTGGTGTGCAATTGCAGCATTTTCAGCAGGTAAACCAAAAGCATCCCAACCCATAGGTTGCAGGACAGTTTCCCCTTTGAGACGGTGGAAACGGCTGATGACATCACCAATAGTGTAGTTACGCACATGACCCATATGCAGTTTGCCACTTGGATAAGGGAACATCGAGAGGATATAACGACGTGGACCTTCTACAGAGTCGGCAACTTTAAAGGCTTTACGAGCTTCCCAGTCTTGTTGGACGGTAGGTTCAATCGCGCTCGCTTGATATTCAGGGTCAATGTGAGTAGTCATATACGTATGTAGAACAATGGTTAAAAAGTTTGTTGCACAGCATAGCGCAAAATGCACCTAAAAGTGAATTTTGCGCTATGTTTTGTGCAGGAAATTAAACAAGCTGAAAATAAATCTGGAACCGTACGGAATGATTAAACCGCAGGGCGGACTTGTTGGCCTTGTTGAAGTGCTTCATTCGCTTCACGTCGTTGATTTTCTAAATCAACCGCTGGTGCTGGGGCAGCACTTGGTACAGCATTGGGGGGAGCTGGTACGGTATTTGGCATATTGGCAGGTGGAGGTGCTTCCGATGACGCAGCTTGTGGCGAATTTTTCCAACCATAGGTATCGACTTTGCCTTTTTTCTTTGCTGTTTTGGGTGGAGGTGTCGTGGTGTAATGTGTCGAGCCTTGGCTATCAACCCACTTATAATACGTCTTGGCAAAGCTTTGTGTACTGCCCATTGCAAGCCCCATCCCCACCAAACATGCTGCCATTTTTGCAAACTGAATACTCATCTACCATTGTCCTTTTTATATCCGTAATCATTGGATTTTATCGGGTTTATCGTTGTCGTTATTTTATGCCAATTTTAGAGCAATAAGCAGTGTTTGATGTGTTTTTCATCTGAGTTTTTTGAAATATTTTGCAGGTCAAATCCTCAGTTTAATGCGTGAAATATGCGTCATGGCACAGTATGAAAATCAGAAGGTTGTGCTAAAAACTGATGAGCAAATGCTGATCTATATTTAAAACTGAAAAAATCTGAGATAGATGTTGGATTTAAATTTGGGTGAATATCTTATTAAACTTATTTATGGGTTTTATTATGTTTTTTTATTAATAAATTCAGTGAAATAGAAATCTATTTGTTTTTGCACTAAAAAACCGAGAAAAAGCGACTCAGTTTTCTTTGTTCGCGATGAATAAAAAACAAACGCTCTGTAAATAAACAAAAAAAAGCTAATTTTTAAACTTGACTTTAGTCACGAAACTCCTAAAAATGCTGTCTTTAGTTTTATATGCCTTTACTCGATCACCCTTCGATAAAGTGTCATTTCATGCAATGGACACGCTTTCTAGCCGAGACCGTGAACAAAGTAAAAAAATGTGTTTATCCCAACACGTTTTAGATCTCATATTGCTCAAACAGCATACAGATCAGAATTTTTTCCTATTGCTATGAAAACTAAGAAATATGTGTGCTATAACAGTGCAGACAATCAATGAATGAAACACTGCTGGTGCCTTCCACCATTGCAGTGATAAAGATTAGGGTGAATCACGTTGGAACTTTTATCTGGTGGTGAAATGCTCGTTCGCGCATTGGCGGACGAAGGCGTTGAACATGTATTTGGATATCCAGGCGGCGCAGTTTTACATATCTACGACGCGTTCTTTCAACAAGACAAAATCAATCATTACCTCGTGCGCCATGAACAAGCTGCTGGTCATATGGCAGATGCTTACTCACGCGTAACAGGTAAGACGGGTGTGGTCCTCGTGACTTCAGGTCCGGGTGCAACCAATACTGTGACTCCAATTGCAACGGCTTATATGGACTCAATCCCAATGGTGATTTTGTCTGGTCAGGTTGCGTCACATTTAATTGGTGAAGATGCATTCCAAGAAACAGATATGGTCGGTATTTCTCGTCCGATCGTAAAACATAGTTTCCAAGTGCGCCATGCCAGCGAAATTCCTTCGATTATTAAGAAGGCATTTTATATTGCAGCTTCTGGTCGTCCGGGTCCAGTTGTGGTCGATATTCCAAAAGATGCAACCAATCCTGCTGAGAAATTTGCTTACGAATACCCAGAAAAAGTGAAGATGCGTTCGTATCAACCGCCGCATCGTGGTCACTCAGGTCAAATTCGTAAAGCGATTGAAGAGCTGATTCATGCTAAACGTCCTGTGATTTATTCAGGCGGTGGCGTGGTTCAAGGTAATGCTTCTGCACACCTAACTGAACTGGCGCACATTTTGGGCTTCCCAGTCACCAATACCTTGATGGGGCTTGGTGCATTTCCAGGCAATGATCCGCAGTTTATTGGCATGTTGGGTATGCATGGTACCTATGAAGCCAATATGACCATGCACAATGCTGATGTGATTTTGTGTATCGGTGCGCGTTTCGATGACCGTGTAACCAATAATCCAGCAAAATTCTGTCCAAATGCCAAAGTGATTCATATTGATATCGACCCTGCGACGATTTCAAAAACCATCATGGCGCATATCCCGATCGTGGGTGCGGTAGAACCTGTCCTTCAAGAAATGTTGACACAGTTGAAACAAATGAATGTGTCTAAACCAAATCCTGAAGATATCGCTGCTTGGTGGGCGCAAATCAATGAATGGCGTAAAGTTCATGGCATGCGTTATGAGTCTGGTGCAAACGGCGTAATGAAACCACAACAAGTGGTGGAAGCGTTGGATAAAATCACCAATGGTGATGCGATCATTACTTCTGACGTAGGTCAGCATCAAATGTTTGGTGCGAACTATTATAAGTATAAACGTCCACGCCAATGGATTAACTCAGGTGGCCTAGGTACCATGGGTGTTGGTTTACCCTATGCGATGGCGGCGAAATTGGCTTTCCCTGACCAACAAGTAGTGTGTATCACAGGTGAAGCATCGATTCAGATGTGTATCCAAGAGCTTTCGACGTGTAAGCAATATGGCCTAAACGTAAAAATCCTCTGCTTGAATAACCAAGCTTTAGGGATGGTGAAGCAGTGGCAAGATATGAACTATGAAGGACGTCATTCAAGTTCTTATGTAGATTCATTGCCTGACTTCCCTAAATTAATGGAAGCATATGGTCATGTTGGCATCCAAATTGACCATGCGGATGAGCTAGAGTCAAAGCTTGCTGAAGCAATGGCGATCAACGATAAATGCGTATTTATTAATGTGATGGTTGACCGTACAGAGCATGTTTATCCAATGCTTATCGCAGGTCAGTCAATGCAAGATATGTGGTTAGGTAAAGGGGAGCGCACGTCATGAGACACATTATCTCTGTACTTGTAGAAAACGAAGCTGGTGCGCTTTCTCGTTTGGTGGGTTTATTCTCTCAACGTGGTTATAACATTGAGACTTTAAACGTTGCGCCAACCGAAGATCCGACTTTATCTCGTTTGACATTAACGACTTATGGCGATGACCATAAAATTGAACAAATCACCAAACAGCTCAACAAATTGGTTGAAGTGGTGAAAGTGGTTGATTTGTCTGAAGGTGCGCACATTGAACGTGAGTTGATGTTGATTAAAGTCAAATCACTTGGCTCGGCACGTGCTGAAATCAAACGAACTGCGGACATTTTCCGTGCGCAAATTGTTGATGTCACCCCAACGACGTATACCATTCAAATCGCGGGTACGACTGAAAAAATTGATGGTTTTATTGATGCACTCGCAGAGAACACCATCCTTGAAGTTGTACGCTCAGGTGTTTCAGGCATCGCGCGTGGCGAAAAAGTTTTAACCATTTAATTAATTAACACGATTCAACCTCCTTTTGAGAAAGAGGAGGATTTCATCAAACAATAAACCCCTTGATGGAATTACAGAATACCAAGCATTTTAGCGGAGACAGCAATGCAAATTTTTTACGATAAAGACTGCGACTTATCTATCATCCAATCTAAGAAAGTAGCGATCATTGGTTACGGTTCACAAGGTCACGCACACGCGCTTAACCTTAAAGATTCTGGTGTAGACGTAACTGTAGGTTTACGCGCTGGTTCTACTTCTTGGAAAAAAGCTGAAAATTCAGGTCTTAAAGTTGCTGAAGTTCCTGCTGCTGTAGCACAAGCTGACGTAGTCATGATCTTGACTCCAGATGAATTTCAATCACAACTTTACCGTGACGTGATTGAGCCAAACATCAAAGAAGGCGCGACTTTAGCATTTGCTCATGGTTTCTCTGTTCTTTATAACCAAGTTGTTCCACGTGCTGATCTTGACGTAATCATGGTTGCACCAAAAGCACCAGGTCATACAGTACGTTCTGAATACCAACGTGGTTCAGGTGTTCCTGACTTAATCGCGATTCATCAAGATGCGTCTGGTAATGCACGTAACCTAGCACTTTCTTATGCTTCTGGTGTAGGTGGTGGTCGTACAGGTATTATCGAGACTTCATTCCGTGAAGAAACTGAAACTGACTTATTTGGTGAGCAAGCAGTTCTTTGTGGTGGTGCAGTAGAACTTGTGAAAATGGGCTTCGAAACTTTGGT
>OERT01000260.1_pt1 | contig 13015 bp, 20 predicted proteins | sample 1540111 | NCBI WGS metagenome assembly OERT01 (sample SAMEA3891235, study PRJEB23780) | metagenome | biome: terrestrial biome; feature: animal house; material: water of meat washing | place: Italy | collected 2015-05-12
GAGATGCGTCATTGCACAATAAACGTGTCAATATACACATCTTGAAGATTTGTGAAATAGTCAAACATTGGATTACCAAGTTGTGCTATTTCAATAGAGCCATCAGTCTTTTCAAATGGTATATGCATCTTTAGACTGTCACCAGATGTTTTTTTAATAACACCTTTGGCGAACTGAGCATTTTCATAGTGTCTGTACACCATAGCGATTTCACCGTTGCCATCAGAATAACCAAACGAATCACCATCGGAATAAGTGTAGTGTACTACATAACAAGTTTCACCACGCTCAAACGGAACATTGAATGAATCAACTGACCCGTTAGGCTGGACGAGATATACACCTTGAACGGAAAACTCAAATTCTTGATGCCAATCACCATAATCTTCATCAGAACGCTCGTCACAAACACAGACATTATTGTATTTCACATATACCATTCAATTCTCCTACAAAAAACCCAGCACTAGGCTGGGTTCTTATAATTATTTGTCAGTTTTCGGCTCATCCAGATCCATAATCATACATTCAGTAGTGATCATCAAGGAACCCACCGATGCTGCAAATTGCAGAGCACAGCGAGTTACCTTGGCTGGATCGATAATGCCTTGGTAAATCATATCACCAAATTCACCAGTCTGTACGTTGTAGCCATGATTGGACAAGCCAGTAGCTACAGAATTCACGTAAACAGCAGGTTCATGGCCAGCATTTACCAGAATTTGGCGGAATGGCGCTTCCATAGCGTCCAGTGCGATTTTGACACCAACAGCTTGGTCATCATTGTCTACCTCAATTGGAGTTTTACGCAATTTATGTGCAATCTGCACCAGAGTTACACCACCACCCGCAACGATACCTTCTTCGACTGCGGCCTTGGTAGCACACAGAGCATCGTCAAAACGGTCTTTCTTCTCTTTCAGCTCAACATCAGTAGCAGCACCGATTTTGATTACCGCAACACCGCCGCTCAATTTCGCAATACGCTTCTTGAGTTGCTCTTTGTCGTGATAGTGAGTTGCAGTTTCCAGTTGACCTTGCAGCTTAGTAACATGAGCAACGATGGTTTCAGTGCTACCATCACCATCAACGATAGTAGTGCTATCCTTGGTGATTACAACACGCTTACAAGTGCCTAGGAACTCAACGGGAACCTTAGTCAGAACGTGACCAGCTTCTTCACTTACAACGGTACCGTTGGTCAGAACTGCAATGTCAGCCATAGTAGCTTTCTTGCCTTCACCATAACCAGGAGCTTTCACAGCAACAACGTTCAGTGCGCCACGAGCTTTGTTGACTACCAGAGTGGCCAGAACTTCGTTGTCAAAGTTATCAGCAATCAGCAACAGCGGCTTTTTCTGTGAAGCAACAGCTTCCAGAGTTGGCACGATGTCACGAATATTTTCAATTCGCTTGTCAACAACCATGATCAGCGGATTTTGCATCTCAACAACGCCAGTCTCGTCAGCAAAGTACGGAGACATATAGCCATTGTCTAATTGCATACCTTCAACAGTTACCAGCTCATCTTCAAAGCCTTGGCCTTCTTCTACAGTGATTACACCGTCAGTACCCACTGCTTCCATTGCCTTAGCAATGATATCACCAATGCCAGCATCGGAGTTAGCAGAAATAGTACCTACTTGTGCAATGCGATCAGTAGTGTCACACGCAACGCTCATAGCTTTCAGCTCAATAACGGCTGCATCAACAGCTTTGTCAATCCCGCGCTTCAGATCAATAGGATTCATACCGGCCGCGACGGACTTCATACCACTATTGATAAATGCTTGCGCAAGAACAGTAGCAGTAGTGGTACCATCACCAGCTTCATCGTTGGCTTTAGCAGCAACTTCTTTTACGAGTTGAGCACCAGCATCCATAAAACGATCTTTCAGCTTGATATGCTTCGCTACAGATACACCATCTTTAGTGATATGCGGCGGGCCATACGGGCGATCAAGAACTACGTTGCGACCTTTCGGCCCCAGAGTTACTTTTACAGCATCAGCCAGAATATTCACGCCATCGATCATCAGAGAGCGAGCATTTGCACCAAATTTTACATCTTTTGCGTTCATGAAATTTCCTTATAAGTTTTCCGTTTGCTACGTATTATAACAAAGTAGCACATTCCATTATCGTGTTTTTAGATAAAGCAGCATAGTCGGCGCATCAGATACTTCAAACGGATCTTCAGGAGACATATCAGCCATGTGCGGTTCCAAGAAGAACTTCTCTACTACGCCGTCAACAACCAGCATAGAATAACGCCAAGAACGATAGCCAAACCCAATGTCTTCCATAGATACCAGAGTACCAATGGCTTTTGCAAACTCTCCATTACCATCCGGCAGCATATTGACATTATTCACGCCCAGAGCTTTGCCCCAGCGGAACATAACAAATGCATCATTGACAGAAGTACACAGAATTTCATCCACGTTATAATCAAACATGGTTTGTGCAAGATGATCAAAACCAGGCAGGTGATTATCAGAACAGGTAGGTGTAAATGCGCCAGGCAGACCAATCAGTACTACAGTTTTGCCCTTAAAGACATCTTCTGTAGTTTTATCTTGCCAGCGGAACGGATTATCCCCACCAATGCTCTCATCACGAACACGAGTGTGGAATACGATTGACGGGAGCTTATCCCCTTCTTTGATGAGTGACATAATTTCCTCTTTTGTCATACGTTAATGTGCTAGACGTAGAATTCCACGGCGGCTACTTGTAGCGGAGTAACTCACACATATGGTCATCTAGGCCCCATTCAAGAAAACTTCTAAACTTTTGCTACAAAGATAAGAAGCAAGATATATGTCTCATTTAGTATATTATATATTTTTCTTGAATAGTTTTTCAGCACGAACATAAGTATTATCTAGTTTCCATTATGATTCTGAAAGCAATTGCTCTATTATAATGGGGAACTTTCATACGTTTTATGATTTGCATAATACTCATGTGTAGTGAACTATACTGAAGCGCCTGTACCGCGAAGGAGTGATGGTATCTTTCATTCCGAAGATCACATTCTGGAGACCATCGCAGTCGGTATTCTTTTTGCTTCTTAGCATGGTTCAGAAGAGCTTGCTTTATATTTGCTACATTCCATAGCTGATTTACAAGACCCTTCATAATGAAGTCCGGTTTTCTCATAGTAGTCTCCACTTCATTAAATTAATGATAGCTCTATTTCCGACTGTCCCACCCACAGACTCTTAGCGCTAAAAACGTCTTCTGAAACGGAAAAAATGGCGCCGAAATAGAACTATTTGTACGGTATTACTTATTCAAAGTTACATGCACGAGTTGTAATGATATCAGTAGCAATGTCCTGTGCAGTACAGAACTCAGATTGAGCCGTCCAGCATACAAGGTCATTTGCAAAGCTACTGTTGAACCATTCTACCTTGTTACGTTGATCATTCTCATTCAACGAGTTTAAATCACGACGCAACAAAGCCAATTTGTTTGCAATAGTAGTGCAATCAGATGAAGCAGTAGTGTATGTGTCACTACGACTTACAGAAACGTCAGGGATATAATCCGCTGCATCAATAGCAGCACTCGGCCAACGTTCTTGCATCACTTCAATAGCCATTTTCAGACCATCAATTGCAAATTTGTACTTCTTGGTACTCTTGCGAGGATCCTTGGAGAACAGCTTAGTGCATTCCTTGATGTCACGTTCAGCTGTCCCAATCAATGCGCGAGCCATGCGATACGTGCTGAACATCTTCATATTTCTGTGAAGATATGTCAGTTCTGTATGCTCAAGCCAGCCATTTCGCAGGATTTCAATAAAAACAGTACTATCACCGTCAATAAGACCCTTTACAAAGGATTGTACCGTGCAGATAATAATGTCGCGGTTGTTTTCTACATCTTTATATTGCAAAAGATGGTGGGTATAAAATGGGCTCTGTGCCCAAACATCCGAGCGACGAATAAACATCAGAGTATCTGTGTCAGAATCAGCAGTAGCTTCATTACGCGCTGCTGATCCGAAATTCACATGCATGATTTCGAGGTTCTTGCGAACAATCTCGTCATACGTGCTTTTTTCCACCAATAAATTCATGATTTGCCTTTTTGCGAAGTTCATCATAATTATCCCAAGCGCGAACAAAAACATTACGCTCGCCACTTAGAAGCCCCAACGGGAGCAGTTGTTCCGTTACCATCTTTTCGTATTGCCCAACATTAGCAGCGATAGTATTCAAGTTCGCAGCCAGAACGAAATTTTGCTCACAACATGCGTCAAGAACAGTCCTGAATTGATGCGCTTTCATTGCAATGTAAGGAATATTGGATCCTTCATGATATTGAAGTTCACACCCAAACAGACGCTTTAAATGATATCCCGCACTGGACTCAGACGGTGACATGATGGACAAATACAGCCCCATATCGTCAGGATACGAGTAGATTGCAGGGAACGCATACAAGATACCAACAGCGAGCGATTCACACACGCCAGAATCTTGTATTGCGGCTTTTAATAAATCTTTACGAACACGAACAGACATAGCAGTCTCCGTTAGAAATAAAAAGACCACGATTAACGTGGTCCTTTTGTTTATTTGCTACAACCCACTAACAAGGCTTCTAGAGTCTTGATATAAGTTTCGCTTTGTTTGTAATGAACAATTAATTTCTTCGTCTTTGTAACGGATCGATCATTCTTCTGGACTTGTACTGTGATATAGTCTTCACGCTTAGGTAAATCACTTGGCTGAATACATACTTCACGAACAGGAACTTTAACTTCCTGAACAACAACCTTTACACCTGGCTCAGGTTGAGCAGCACACCCAAACAGAAGACTCAATGCTGCAATGACGAACAACATAGTTTTTTTCATGTTATTCCCCAACAGTATTCAGTAAGCCCAGAACATCTTTACATTCGTCGCCCGTTTCCGGGGTACTCATGATATCAGACATTTGCTCTTTGAGTAGGAGCTTTTCAGCTTCTAATTTCAAGAGCTGTACCTTGGCTTCTTGTTGCTTTATTGTTTGTGCTTTAATGATTTCATCCATTTTAGTATTCTGCATTTCAATTTCACGTTGCAGTGCAGAAATGGAACTGTTACTTAATGCGAGTTCAGCTTCCTTAGCGCGGAGACTATTACCTAAGTTTTCAATTTCCAAATTCTTCATCTGGACAACTAAACATAGGCCAACAATACTCAGCACCATAAGACCGAAAACAATCTGTTTCCAGTATTGCTTGATAAGTGCGATGTACATTGTGTTTCTCCCTTAATATGCCTCAAGTTCCACGGATTTGCACCGCTATACTCGTCCAGAGCATCACAGGAATCGAACCTGTATGGACCTGTCAATATCACGAGGACTTTGTGATACTTCGTGGGATTCGAACCCACCCAACCCGCTAAGGTTTATCTAAGTTGTTGGAACTTTAATATTTATTAAGGTGAGGAGTTTCCTCCCCAGCAGTCAATTTCAATGAGTACTCATTTACGTTGGACCTACGATCTACGCCGTGGCTACCCCCAGCAGACCCCAGTTAGCTACGGCTGCCAGAACTGCTTAAACTGCTGAACCTACAATGTAGGAAAGCATTTCATGTAACTCATGATCTTCAATATGCAGCTGATCTTGTATATCGCTGATCAACTCTTTCAGAACATGCGCCTTTTTGTAATTGAAAGGAAGTTCGTCCGTATTGGTAAATCCACGATGATACATCAGCATGAATTGCTCAAACTCTTCAGGACTTTTAAAAACATCCTTACAGCCATGTCGCGTTCGTACTTCTTGGATGTCTTGGATGAATTGATTCATATAAACCTCGAATGGTGGGTCCGGCGGGGCATGATCCCGCAACCTACCGGTTATGAGCCGGACGCTCTTACCATTGAGCTACGGACCCAGTTATTCACTGAGCTAAGGGGCCTAAAATTATTTGGTAAGATGCAAATACATCATATGCAACGACTGCCTGTACGACGGATCATTGCTTCTGTCATATCCACCTACGTGAAACCAATTTTTAGGGTAACGCTTTTTGTGTTCAGCGATCAGAGCATCTTCAGCAGCTCTATCCTTGTTCTGTACTTTTTTGTACAGTTCAAAGATCTCGTTTAGCGACATCTTCTACCTCATTCAACTTGATATAGGTAGCACCACAACACGGCATAAAATGCATAACATTCATACCAGGACGATGGCATTCACACCCGCAGCGTTGGATTTCGTCACGCAGGTATTGCACACGTTCAGCGATGTTTTTTTCTTTGCCAGTCATATGACCTCCAGGTTATTTAATCGAGATGCACTATAACGTTGTCAAAGTAAAAGTTTGATGTTTATAGGGGTTGCTGTAGGCATCTCTTAATGGTTAACATGTACTACTCTGTAATGCTTACATTTCATCGTATAGACTATCGTCATGGCCAGTTGCTTCCAACCACTCACTGACACCCACTGGGTAGGGTACATGTTAATAGTGCATCGCAGGGTATAGCTCCCTCATGCACTTTCAGTCTGCCCCGTTTACTAGATGGTGGCACGTCGAACCCTTGAATCTTTATATACGATGCAGTGAAGCGTTTCCCGCGACTACGGCAGTGACGTATAGCCAATTCAAGATTAATAGGCAGGATGGAGAGGACTCGAACCTCACAACCCACACACATATTCCGTATGTCAGTAACATTGGTTGGTATGCCCCAACGCAGAAATATGTAGGCGTACCTTCTCCATCTTCACGACCTCAACCTGCCGCGATGGAGGTCTTACCCCTGTAGCGGTGCTCCACATAAAAGTCAGTAGCTAATTGACCCCGATGCTAATATGCTACCCTATGGTATCCCTTTCATCCCAAAGTTTAATGGTAGCCGAGGCAGGATTCGAACCTGCGACCTTCTGCGATTGAGGCAAATGTGAGTTGCTGTAGACACCCTAACAGGATGTACAAAGCTCTAACCAACTGAGCTACTCGGCTATAATTTTATAACGAATACGCTTTTAAGTATTCTATAACATCATCTAAACATTCAATATCAAACCATTCAGTATACCCACATGATTTATGTATTGGGCCATTAAATGATTCAAACAAAATATGGGTCGTAGTCTCACACTGACGAACGCTATCATATTTAGATGAACGCTGAAATTCTACTATAGCATCCGGAACATCCATCCGAATAGCAACAATGCGCCTATCTAAATCGTTAGTTATGCCTATTTTTATCTTATTCAATTCTCGTGATAGCATTACATATATAATACCAACACCGTCATTGTCTATAAATTTAGACACTCGCGTTTTTAGCAACCCTTTGGAAATATATTTACAAAGTGTACTTCTAGGAACTTTGAATTTTTCAACAATGGCATTTATTGGGAGTCCCTTATCATACCACAATTGAATTTCATCCCAATCATATAAATCTTCTTTATTATTGTTATGCTGATTGAGCGGGATTCCTAACTTTTTCTTCCAATACGACACAGTCGAACTTTTAATCCCTAACGAGATCTCAATTTGTTTGTTAGTGTAACCACATTCAAACAATTTGGAGATAACATCCTTATCTATATTTTTCCACAATGCCATACAAAACTCACTGAATTATTTTTAATGGCGGTCGGGGCTGGACTCGAACCAGCGACAAACGGCTTAACAGGCGATTGTGAGATTGCAGAAGGTAGCCTTTACAGGTTACACATACATACGTTGCTCTATCCACTGAGCTACCCGACCATTTTGTTTTTGCTTACAGCGTTGTGCGCTGCTTACATTATATTATAACAAGTTTTATTGGAACCGTTTAAGTTAATGTGGGCGCTTATCACGCCCAAATTTTAAATTACATTGATTTGACGATGCACTTTACCTTGCATGAAATTTACAGCGGTGTCTTCACTGCCTTTCAGCGGATTACCGTCTTTATCACAACGCATGTAGATGGTATCATACGCAATGATAAATTTACGGAAATAGATACCAGGCGCAAACTCACGAACTCCAAAATCAACCACAGTGTCCTGCTTTTGGAAGTTCTGCCTTGCTCCCTCAAAGTACGAATCTTGAGTGTTGCGAAGTACAGGATCCGGGCTATTGTCACACCCCATCATCATTAGACCAAAAATGGCAGCAGCACTATATTTTAGCAGTTTATTCATTACCAACCCTCATCATTGTCGTCTTCGTCTTCGTTGTATACTGGCGCAATATTTCGTTCTTCACAATTGCGCATCATGTCATGAATATTCTTCATGCTATGTTCATCTTGGCCAGTTACTTCTTCCCCGAACCATGAAGGCACATCAGTGAATGCGTTTGCTTCTTCTACAGAAGCAAACTCAATCTCAGCGTACAGGTCATATTTGCGGTACATTTCAGTAGGCACACAGAGAATTTCATCAAATTCAATCTTGAATTTGCCATGAGGGATAATACACCGCACCTTATAGATATACGGAGTATTGGTTCGGTACAGATTCCAGAAATAATCCCGTACTTCTTTTTCAGTCAGGTCAGTAGTATGCTCCACTCGTTCAAGACCTTGGCCAGTTTTGATAGTGCGCTCACCAGCAATAAAATCTTCGTAGAAATTAGTATGAATCCACCGAACACGGCCCCGTGAATCATACGCTTGGCGAATCATCTGGTATTTTACACCAGGTTTGTTCATGGTCATGAAACCGTCATACGCTGCCTCATATGCAGCATTGATATCGCCTATTTTCCACTTACGTTCTATTTCTTTTTCAACTTTCATTAGAAGTATCCATGTGATGATTGCATCTTATCAGCGAAGTGCGAATTGTCAAACTTTGGCGCAACCTCACGAAATTCAGATGCATAATGATTGTACACTGGCTTCAAAACCTCGCGGATTTGTTCCCAGTCGTTATTACATTCTTCGTACACTTCCAGAACTGTTTCGTATACTTCATTCATTTCTTGGAAGTATATGCTATTTGTGGTAGCGATTGATTTGCCAAATGCCAGAATGCGCAGGGAATGCCACATTGATTTACGACTACACTCCAGATCGTAACTTTCAGGAACGATCAATTTCTTCTTTGCTTTCACATAAGAATTAGAAGCAGTTTGGCTGAATGTTTCACGTAAACACGCGAGATTCACTCCGTACTGTTTGAGTTGAGCGATATATCGTTCAATAATGACCGAGGTGTCCATTAAACGAGTGTGTTCAGGAGCTAACATACATTCCAGTGTGACTATATCACAACGAAGATAATCTTCGAGAAAATCATCAAACGAAACTACGTGTACGTTGTAATCCCCAATAACCAATTCAAAAGGAGCTGGAGTTTTATCAACAACGACTTTTACATCAATATCGGAAGGGGTTTTATTCTGATATACAGATGAACCGTATACGAACATTGCCATGCGAGTTGCCGCATTAGGAAGATGGTCATTTAGCGCAGTGCTAATGATTTGTGCAGGCGTCATACCAAAATCAAGCAGATTTTGAAATTCTTGTTTGTTCATTCTTGAACTCCAGCTATTAAGTGTTTATATAGCATTATAACAAGTTAATATAGACGTGTAAAAGAAAAGGCCAGAATAAATCTGGCCTTGTAGAAATATATCTACAAAATAAGGTATATGAAAACTATAGATATTTAATAGATTTCACTGAAAAATGCCTTATTTTGTAGCACGTTATTAGTCAAAATTCTTTTCAACAAAGTCAGCGAGACGTGAACGCTGAATGCCTTGCAGCTGAACAATACTGCAACCTTCCCACCCTTTCATCTTCTCAGTCACATAAGTTAGACCGGACGAGTGTGGCGTTACGTATTGATTGTCAATTTGGGCCAAGTTACCCATCAGGATAACCTTACAGTTCTCACCAGCACGAGTAAGGATTGTTTTCATCTGTGTGGCAGTTACGTTTTGTGCTTCATCAATAATCAAGATAGTATCTTGGAATGAACGTCCACGAATAAAATTCAACGCCTTGAACTGAATAATTTTGCGATCTTCGATAAGCATCTTGAGCGCGTATTCTGGACCACGAGCATCATCTTTGTGCATATATTCCAGCGCATCAAACGCAGCACCAGCCCACGGAGAAATCTTCTCGTGCTCGTTACCTGGCAGGAATCCGATATCTTCGAACTGTGATTGCAAAGTACGGCTAAAGATAATGCGCTCGTACTGTTTCTTTTCCATAACCATTTCTAATGCTGCGGCTAGGGTAATAAGGGTTTTACCAGTACCAGCAGATCCAAGTAAGCATACTAGATCAATGTCAGTATCCAGCAATGCGTTCATTGCCATACCTTGATAAATGTCACGTGGTTGGATACCCCACGCTTTGCGACTTTGTGCTCCGGAAACAGTAATGTCTTCAAAGTAACCGTTCTTTGTGTCTTTGCCTGTGAAGCGCATTAGGTTACCAGAGTTGTCGTAGATGTAATCGTTCTTTACGAGCTCATCCATTTCTGGAATAAGCGGCATTTGTACCATATTGCGACGACCATTTCGAGTGTAATTGATATTAGCATCTTCATCATAACGCTGCCAAATATCACCCTCGATTTCTTTATATCCGTTGTGCAGTAGGTCCAAGTCTTTTACTTGAACATCATTTTGATAATCTTCTGCGTTTACTTTTGCAGTGAAGGCTTTTACTCGCAGATTGATATCACGAGTTACAAGAATAACTTCACGACCTTCGCGGTCACGCATATATTGGCAAACGTTGATAATTCTGTTATCAGCATTGCGACCATCCGGCAAATATGGAGCATTGGCAAATTCAGCTTCCATTGTATGATCCGGAACGAGATACAGCGTTGCACCTTTTGGTAATTCAGGGAATGCAAGAGTCATATCAAAATGTGTAGAGTTTTTATTTTTAGTAGCTTCTACAACTTTAGATACTAGACGAATTGCGGCACGAGCTTCCTTAGTAACATCGACTTTACGATCTTTGATACTATCTAACTCCTCAAGCACACACATAGGGATAACCACCGTATTATCGTGGAAGTGTAGTGGTGCTAACGGATCAGACAGCAGAACGCAAGTATCGAGCACAAAATATTTTTTACTCATAAAGTCCTCCCTTGGACAGAGTGAAAAGAACGGGTTTTAATTCCATGTACGATAATATTTATGTGCCGCAAAAACGTTTTTATTGTTCCTTTATGGCTGCTAAGGCAGATTCAAAATAAGCAATGCCCATCTTGACGCCATTCAAGCCGTTTATCATATTCAATTCAAATTCATCTTTTACCAAACGTTGCAAGTCTTCAACCAACAAAGTAACTGGTATATATACGTCATTGTAGTAGCGATTATAAGTTACGGCATTTGCAGGACACGCGGAATAATTCTGCATTAACTGACCCAACTTATGTAGTGTTTCAACACTGTTCTCATGTAATAGATTGGAGTAGTTGAGTAGAGGTTCACAACAAATTCGACCCCACTCTACTTGAGACATAACATCAACAAAATCCGATCCCAACATACATTCCTCTAATTGTAATGCGTTTAATGCGCTTGTGTTTGCAAGCAATAGCAGCACAAGCAACAGCAACAAACCGCGCTTATACAGCGTTACAGCGCGTTATACAGCTGATTTATAGTTGCACATAGCCAATGGAAAAAGCATAGTTAACGTAAATGCTTCGCTTTCATCGGCGATATATTTTTCCGGATTATTGTAGAATTTAAACAGACATTGAACTTTGCCCAAGAACAAATGTTGATCTTTCCACTGCATTACTAGATCGTGTAGCTCAGTAGTGCCAGTAATGTCACCATCGACTACGAAATGGAATAATCCTGCTAGATCATGCATAGTTCCCGCTTCGAGTATCATACATTTCCTTCAGATAACAAAAAAGCCGCACAAGGCGGCTTTGATTGCGTAGGGCTGTTTGCTACGATTATTTCATCGAGAAGTAGTTCACGACAGCAGCCAACCAATATGAACCTACGTACATAGAGGCCATCAGTACTGGGTCAGGTATAAAGACTACCTTACAGTCGCTCCATAGAGCTAATCATTTTATTTCTCCTAAAAGAAAATTCACTACCACGCGGTAGCACTTGTATTTATACTCGGGCTAATTTCCATTGACCAGACATAAACTTAGTTTTGATAAGTTTACGAGAGATCAGCATTGTACGCAAACGTCCGCCCATGACGTAATTCATTACACTAAACTGTGGATCGGTGTGTTGCTCAAAACGTACACTTTTCCAACTATATTTTACATTTTTACACTCATGCACTATAGCAAAACGAGTCCCGCAGTGTACTAGATACATCAACAACGAATCAACTGGTCGATTCCCATATACTTCCCGCGAAACAGAGTACATATCTACCGAGATAGTATGCAACTTATAAACAGTTGGGATAACTTGCGAAGCGTCGAAAATATAGTCGATAATATCCACAAACGCTTTCAGCTTTGTGTGGTCTGCTTGGTTACTGCTACTGTGCAGAGTTTTCATATGACTCAACATAGTAGAGTAGACATTATGTGCGCGAATGTTGATACATGTTTTGGTGTGGTCTTTGAGAACAAAACACTCGCGGTTAATTACATCAATAATATCTACTATCACGTTCATACAAGGAACTCCCAGTTTAATTAATGGCGGATACAAAGTATCCGCAAAACTCATTTACAACCTATAACGGTCACTTGACCAGTTTTCCGGTCAACACGCAGTTGAATTTCGTATTCTTCTGCACGAGAAAAAACTTCAGTTGCATGATCTGACATATTGTGTTTACGTGCAATTTCGTACAATGCGTCATCATCCGAAATATAGGCATACACCGTTACATCAAACGTTGGTTCAGGCTCCTTACAATCGACATCGTAATCACCAAATGCTCCCGGATATACTTCCTCGAGTACACCCAGACGTTGCAACGTGTTATATTCAGTTTTGGACAATTCGAACAATTTCTTCTTCGGCGTCATTGTTTATGCCTCCACTAAAAATTATAAGTATGTTATAC
>OERT01000261.1_pt1 | contig 12966 bp, 9 predicted proteins | sample 1540111 | NCBI WGS metagenome assembly OERT01 (sample SAMEA3891235, study PRJEB23780) | metagenome | biome: terrestrial biome; feature: animal house; material: water of meat washing | place: Italy | collected 2015-05-12
TCTTGGTTATTCATATCAATGCACAGCCTTTATACAGACTTATCCACAACCAAGGGTGAAGTGAGGACGTTTTACACCGGATAAATGCCTTACAAGGGTACTGGCCTGGCACTCATCCACCATTGCCGCACTGTCGCGTCTAACGCGCAGCGCCCTCGACATCTTCTATATAAGAAGGCGTATGAGGCATATATAGAAGCGCTTATCCCAATCCAGCCTCTTTGACCCAGCACGCCATCAGCTCGCCAGCGGGAAGATCCCGGCAGCCCGATACATTCTGGCCAGCCCAGAGCGGAGAGAAGCCACTGTCCCCCGCCTTCTCGGCGGCAGCACGCAGCGGTGCCAGTGCGCCACTGGCATAGGGGAAGTGAGGGGCAAGATCCGAGAGCGGGCCCAGCTCACGCATCAGACGGTTGACGATACCCCGCGCCGGGCGGCCACTGAACAGATTGGTCAGTGCCGTCTGCTGGCCCTCTGGTGAATGGATGGCGGCGCGATGCAGCGCCGAGGTGGTCGCTTCATGGCAGCAGAGAAAAGCAGTGCCCATCTGCACGGCGCTCGCCCCCATTGCCAGCGCGTTGGCGATCCCCTTGCCATCGACGATACCGCCAGCGGCAATCACCGGCAGATCGGTCACCGCGAGGATCTGCGCCAGCAGGGTCAAGGTGCTCTGCTGCAAGGCGAGATCATCGGAGAGGAAATGACCGCGATGACCGCCCGCCTCCAATCCCTGAGCGATGATGGCATCGGCGCCGTGTTGAGCGAGCCATACGGCCTCCGCCACCGTGGTGGCACTGGCAAAAACTCTGGCCCCCGCTGCTTTCACCTGAGCAAGCAGCTCGGGCGCGGGCAGGCCGAAGTGAAAGCTGACCACCGCCGGTCTGAACTCGGCCACCATGGCGGCATGATCCTCATTGAAAGGGGCACGGCTTGGCGCCGTCGTAACAGCTGGGGGCTGTACGCCGAACTCGGCGTAGTAGGGAGCAAGGCGCTGCTGCCAGCGGGCCAGTGCAACGGGATCCGGTTCCCGTTGCCGATGGCAGAAGAAGTTGATGTTAAATGGCCCAAGGCCGCTTTGGGAAAGGCACTCCAATTCGCCGCGCAGCTCCGCTGGCGTGAGCATGGCGGCAGGCAAGGAGCCCAAGCCGCCCGCACGGGTCACGGCCAGCGCCAGCTCGCTTCCCTGCACACCGGCCATCGGCGCCTGAATAATGGGATAACGCATCCCCAGCTCGGCAAACAGGCTCATCCGTTCACCCCGAGCAGCAGGGCCCGCTCTGTCGGGCCAAACCGGTTGTTGCCATCCATCTGTCAGACTCCTTTCCGATAACCGTGGTTACACATCAGGCCCGCAAGGGGCCCGATGAAGAGAGTGGAGGCTTAACGCACGCTGCGCAGCAGGAAGTCCGGCTGACCACAGGAGCGACGCTCACGCTTTTGCATCTCGGCGGAGCAGGTGACCGCATCCGTCCCCTCTTTATTGACGCAGATGTAGATCTCCCGCAGGAAGCGGCCACCATCGGCGCAAGCCACCGTGATGTTGTCGGGGGCCAGCCACTCGTTGGCGCTCGCCAGATCGGCCTTGAGCTGGAAGCTGGTTTTGCGCAGCGGCTCTTCCGGGGATTGATAGGCCGCCGGGATCTTCACCTTCTGGCGCAAATCGCTCGCCAGCTGATGGAAGGCCTGCTGGCTCAGGCCGGAGCAGGTACCGTGCTTCTCCCACTCATGGCGATAGAGGAAACGGCTGGGGTAGAGGTCGGCAAACTCGCTCTCCATATCGGGATCGAGCCGTTCGCGGGTGCAGTTGCTGGGGTAACCGCGATCGTACTGGGGCCAAAGACCATGCAGCACAAAGCCCAGCTTGCGGGAACACTGGTCCCGATCGGCCGGTTTGACGGCGCAATGCTCGGGCGACCAGGAGAGCGCCATGGCGTAATAGTCAAACTCCCCCGCCTCCCCTTTGGCCTGCACGGCCGAGGAGAGCAACAAACCACCCGCCAACAGGGCAATCATCTTCTTCATCTATATATGTCCATCTAACGCGACTCGGGATGACAGCCATGCTCCCATATTCTGGCGGCGGGAAACAGCCATGCCGAGACGGCGCGCGACAAGGGTCAGACCAGTCAGGGGTTTCACCAGAGGGCGAGCAGGGGTAAGCTGACCGACCGGTAGGCTCCTCGTCCACCACCAGATAATCCCTCTTGGCAACCACAGGATGTAACATGATCCGCAAGAATCCCTCCGGCCATCTGCCTGTCATCGACGAATCCGCCTATATCGACAAGACCGCCATCATCTGCGGCAAGGTGATCATCAAAGAGAATGTCTTTGTCGGCCCCTATGCGGTGATCCGCGCCGACGAAGTGGATGCCAACGGCGAGATGGAACCCATCGTCATCGGCGCCAACTCCAATATTCAGGATGGCGTGGTGATCCACTCCAAATCCGGCGCCGCCGTCACCATCGGCGAGTACACCTCCATCGCCCACCGCTCCATCGTCCACGGGCCGTGCGAAGTGGGAAACCGGGTCTTTATCGGCTTCAACAGCGTGCTGTTCAACTGCCATATCGGTGACGGTGCCGTGGTGCGTCACAACTCGGTGATCGATGGCTGCGATCTGCCGCCGGAGTTCTACGTCCCCTCCACCACCCGCATCAACCAGCAGAGCGATCTGACCCATATCCCGCGGGTTTCGGTAGATGCCGCCGAGTTCTCCGAGGACGTGGCCCACACCAATATCGATCTGGTCAAAGGGTACAAGGCGCTCTCCAACGAGTTCTGATCCCTTTCTTTATTACCAGAGAACAAAACGGGCGCCGAGGCGCCCGTTTTTCATCTGACTATCTATGAAGGCTAGATGGCCCTGACGCAGGTGGCGGCATGAGCCTCATCCGCCAGATCCCACAGCGGATCACCAGTGCTCAGGTCGAGCAGCGGCAACTCACCATCGTCATTGGCAGTCGCATCGCTACTCCAGTAGCGGTTGTAGAGCGGCCACCCCTGCTGCTGGAGCAACTGATCCGTCGCGCCATCCTTGTTGTAGGCGGCAAACAGCACCTCCAGCTCGGCCCGGGTCGGCAGACGCCAGTCATCGTGGCCGCGCGCCACCAGCTGCTGGCAGTAATCCCGCGCCCGCGCCTGACCCATGGTCACATACTCCAGCGGGAAGGGATTGTAGTCACCATCGCTGTCACTGCTCACACCGTCATAGGAGATGGACAGACGATCCGCCTCGTCCCTGGTCAACTGGCAGACAAAGGCCAGCTTGCCCGCCACCAGCTCGGGTTGACGACAGCCCCGGGCAAAATCGGGCTGGGCATCCACCACCTGCACCGTCACGGTCAACGTGTGACGAGCCGTGGTCGCCACCAGTCGTGCCGTACCGACCGCCACACCGCGCACCTCGCCCTGCGGACTCACGGTGGCGAACTCCGGCTGTTCGCTGCGCCACTCAACAGGCCCATCGAGCGGGCCGAGAGAGCCATCGCTCAGTTGCCACTGCAGTTGCAGAGGAAGCGTCCGCCCCACTTCCAGCTGAGGCTGGGCAGGCAGCACCGCCAATCCGGTGATCACGGCTCCCACCGGAGCCGGGTCATCCACCTCACTCACCCCCAGCTCGGCAACCGTGGCTGGGGTGCGGCGCGGCTCGGCCGAGGCACTGCGCAAAAACTCGCCGATGGCATCGAGCTCGTCATTGCTGAGGCCAAGGGCATGCAGGTGATCGGAGGCTTTGGGGAAGAAGGGATCATATTGATCCGCACCGGTCGGGAAGCCGACCCCGCTGCTCCACTTGGTCACGCCAAAGTTGTACATGGCCACCACCCCCTGCACCGAGCCGCCGATACGCTGGGCCAGGATCGGGAAGATGCCGTTGTGCATATAGGGGCCGGTAAAGGCGACGTCCCGCAAGCTGGGGGTCTTGAAGCGACCGATGTCCGCCTTGTTGCGGGTCTGCAGGAAGCGCCCGCGATCTTCCAGCTTGCCACGACCGTAATAGGTGAGCCCCACACTCTCGAACCCGTGCTGACTCAGCAGCGGGCCGGAGTGGCAGTTCATGCAGCGGCCATCGGTGCGGTAGAGGTGCATCCCCCACAGCGCCTTGTCACTGAGTGCCTGACTATCCCCTTTGACGAAGCGCTCAAAATCGCTGTCGCGGCTGATGATGGTGCGCTCGAAGGTGGCGATCGCCTTGGCGATCCGCTCCAGCGTGATCCCCTGATCGCCAAAGGCGGTGGCAAAAGCAGCCTGATAGTCGGGGCTGGCCTGCAAGCGAGCCAGCAGCTCGTCATGACTCAGCGCCATTTCGATGGGGTTCTGGATCGGGTGAAGCGACTGCTCCTCCAGCGTGGCGACCCGCCCGTCCCAGAACTGGGTCGAGCTGAAGGCGCTGTTGAGGATGGAGGGGGCGTTGCGATTGCCCTTCTGGCCCAGATGACCGACCGAGACGCTCAGGCCGTCGCTCCACCCCTTTTGCGGATCGTGGCAACTGGCACAGCTGATATCCCGCCCCTTGGAGAGCTGCTTGTCGAAAAAGAGCTGCTGACCCAGCACCACCTTGGCCCGGCTATAGGGGTTGTCGGCCGGGAAGGGAACCGCCGGCAGCGGCCCCAGCTCCTGCCATTCCACCCCTTCATCCACCCGGGCGGCAGGCCATTGGGCCGATGAACCGCTATATTGGGCGCGCAGAACCGCCATGTCCGGCTTGCTGCTGTCGCGCACCACGGAGGGGCGCACCGGATAGGGTGCCAGCGCATACCAGAGCAGACTGCCCTCTCCCTCATCCAGCCAGGTTCGGGTCGCCAGTTGATAGAGACGGGGTTGACCCGCACCATCCTGCAGCCAGATCTGGGCGGGCAGGCCAACAGCAAAGGTATTGGGATAGCGCCATGCCGACTTGTCACTGCTCAGCAGCCGTTCGAACTCGGTGAGGGTCGGCAGGCGCCAGTCGCTGCGGCCGCAAGCGGTCAGCCCCGCAGCCAGTTGTGGCTGGCTGGCAATCTTCAACGCACTGGTGTCACTGCCATAAAGCCAGTACTGGCTGCCCTTGACCCCGCTGACCGTGCGCACATCGTGCAGGCACTGCCAGGGGCCACGCACCACCAGCAGCCCCTGCTCATCGAGGCGCAGCAGATCTGCCGTCTCCGGCTCGTCCGGCTGGCTGGGATTGGCGGGATAGAGCTGGGTGCGGGCGGACTGGATCTGGGCACTGTTGCTGCGCTGATACCAGCTGCGCGCCTGCTTGTCATCGCGCAGGGCCAACAGCATCTGCCAGCTGTCGGCATAGTCGAGCACGGCACCCGGCTGGCGCTGGGCCAGCAGGAAGGCTGCATAATCCTGAAGAGCCGCCTGTTGTTGCAGGCGGATCTCCTCTGCCCTGCCCCACTCGGCCTGACTGAGGGAACCATCTCCGCTCTGATCCGCCAGCAGGAAGAGCGCCGTCTCCTCCTCGTTCAATCCCAGCCGCGGCACGCTGTTGCGGCGCGCCAGCGTGATCCCGGCCGAGAGATCCGCCACCCGCACCGATACCGCGCGCAGCAGATAGCCCTCGTCGCTACCGAGCAGCTCCAGCGGCTGATCCAGTTGCAGACCTGCTGGCAAGGTGATGCTGACAGGTTGGCCCGGTTCGATGGCCTGCTGCACGCGGATCCCGGTGGCGACCTGTCTCACCTCAAGCTGTGCTCCCGCCCCCAGTCGATCAGCCACATTGACCTCAATGGTCAGAGGAACCCGGGTATGAGTTTCCGGCGGTACTATTGGCGGCGTGATGGGCGGTTCGGTCGGCTTGACGACCGGCGGGGTCACCTCGGGTGAGGGGGTCACCGACGTATTGCTGTGATTGTCATTGCATGCGGTCAGAGCCAGCAGGCTGAGCAGTAAAAGGCTGGTTTTCATTCGGTATGGTTGGGTGGTCAGACAAGTGCGCGATTATCCAACCAAATACCAATCATTATCAATTGCATTCAATTAATATGCTTTTTGACAACAACTTCTTATCAGCACGCCTTACCACCCAATGAGAGAGGGCAGCCTCTTTGGCTGCCCTCTCTTGCTTCAAACCCGCTTGTCGAAAGCCCGACAATCTTCAGGAGCACTTCTTCAGGCTGATATGCCAGTTGGCGCCGGATTGCACCTGATGCTTGGCGGCGAAGCTGTCCATGTTCAGCGCCACCGACACCTGCAGCAGGCTGTTGAGGTAGACCAGCGGCTGACCTTCCGGCACATCGCCGAAGCTGCTGACGTAAGGGGCCTTGCCGTCATATTTGACCACATCCCCTTCGCGGATCTTGATGCAGGCGTTATCCCCCTTGTTGATCCCCGCCTTGGTCAGCAGGGCATCGTCGATATTGGTCCAGACGTTGCCGTACTGCACATCGAGGATCGGGATGGTGCCCTTGAGGGTGCCATCTTTCTCGGCGACCGCAGGCTGATAGGGGATCTTCACCACCTCGGCGGGCAGCAGCGGGCCGACCTGCTCATAGCTGATGGCGCCGGAGGCGAGCCGTGCGCCGGTGTAGGCGTACACATCGCGGCCGTGGAAGGTGTAGGACTTCTCGGAGCCCTTGAGGCGATTGCGCTTCTCGTCAATCTGGCGCACCGCCTCGATGCCGAAGTGCTCGGCCACCAGAGTCAACGTGCCATTGTCCGGGGTGACGATGTAGTGGCCGCTCCTGGTCTTGAGCACCACTGACTTGCGCTCGGTGCCGACACCGGGATCCACCACGCTGACAAACACGGTGCCCTTGGGCCAATACTGCAGGGTCTGGTAGAGGCGGTAGGAGGCTTCCCAGATGTTGTAAGCCGGGATCTCGTGGGTCAGGTCATAGAGCGGCAGGGTGCGATCCACCCCGAAGGCAACCCCCTTCATGGCCGACACGGCGCCATCTTTGAGGCCGAAATCGGTCTGGATCACCAGCGCTTCGTTGGCGGCGGCGATGCCGCTTGCCAGCATGAGAGCGAGCGCGATGGCGCGGGGAGCGGTGCGAATATCCATATCTGAACTCCTGAATCATCTGAGGATAACGAAACGGCGACAGCCATTTAGACATCCAGACTGCCACCAATGGATTTTTTTGCAAGGGGTTTGCAACAAAGTGAGGGACGACTCGCAGAAATTGTGCTCGCCAAACGTCGGCGGCGGGGGTATCAAAGGCAGAATGGGAAAACGTTTACAATACAGGAGCTCAGCACCATGACACAACCCGTACCGGAGATGATGACCCTGCTGCTGGAGATTGGTGAACAGAGCAGTCAGCTCTGGCTGAGCCAGCCAGATGCGGCCCCGTCACACTACCCGCTGGCCTTTGGCACCCACGCCATCCAGCCCGGGCCGTTTCGCCATGCGCCGCCCACCCCGCTCGAACTGGAGCGGGCCATCATGGTGGTGGAAGATGAGCTGATGCGCATCGCCCCGCAGATCCCGCCCGGCTTGCAGCTGACCCTGCGCAGCCAGCCGTCGCTGGCCGAAGTGCTGGGGGACAACCAGCTCGACCGGGATCTGGTGGAGCAAGCCTTTGGCCAGCTGGCCGCCATGGCGGAAGGGGATCCCCTCGCCGCCAGCTTGCTGCCCCGCGACGAGCACTTTGCCGCCGTGCTGCTGATCGTCAGGGAGTGGCTGCACCATCTGGCCAGCGAGAGCGTGCTGATCGTGGAGTAGGGATAAATAAGTGGTGAGGGCTTCAGCTTCTGGCAAGGTTTGTCGGTGGATCCTGTCGGGATTTCCTTCGCGTATACTTTGCCCGTATGGCGCCCGCGCCCCTATCGGTACTCTAACCAGACACCTATGACCTTATTTTCAGGTAACCCCCCAGCCTTGCGCTGGCCACCGGCGTTTGCTCGCCAGTTCATCGTCAAAGTGGCCGGATTGGCCCTGCTCGCCCTGACCGGGCTGGGCACTGTCTTCTACTACACCTATCTCACTATCCAGCACGACATGGATCTCATCACCGCCAGACAGAAGAACGTGTTCGAGGTCTTCTACCAGCGAGCCAAGATCCTCAAGGTGGAGAACATCACCAGCTATCTGGCACAACACCATCTGCTCGATCAGCCACCGCCCCCGAATAGCGTCGGCAGCGACTATCTCTACGGGTATGACCTCAAAAGCAAATACCGCTTTGCCGATATTCCGCTGCAATACCCGGCAGCCAATATCCTCAACACCTTCCGCTATGCCCTCTCCTATCCGGAGGTGATCAACATCTACACCATCTGGAATGACTACCGGCTGATCGGCATGGTGGCCGACAACAATGTGCTGCCCGCCAGACTGGCGCCGATCAAGGTGGATCTGATGACACTGCCCGCCTGGTATCACTACTTCGGTTGCGCCAGCTTTGCGCCCGGCCGCCCCTTGTGCAGCGCCGATGAGGCCTTTGTCTCCGATATCGAGATCGACAGCTTCAGCATGCGCAACACCATAGTGATGTACTTCCCCTTCATTCATCAGTCGGGGCGCGGCGGTTACAAATACGGACTGCTCGGTATCGATATCGCCGTCGATGAAGCATTTAACGATGTGCTGCGACCCTTCGACACCATCAACCCGACCCGCACCAACATATCGTTTGAAGCCGCCGAGCCCTGCCGCCCGAGGCATCTCTGCCTGAGCAAACCCTTTATGCGCACCAAGGCGGGGGATGATCTCTATCTGAAGTGGTCCTACAGCTGGTTCGATTTCGTCAAGCTGGCCCTGCAAAGTGCAGCCTTCAAGGTCTATCTCATCGTGCTGTTGCTGGGCATGGTGGCCTGGAAGCAGATCTACCTGCGGCTGCGCACCCTGGCGCACACCGACCACCTGACCCGGCTGCCACGCAGAGATGTGCTCTGCCAGAGTCTGCTCCATGAGCACGACTACCTGATGATCCTCGATATCGACAACTTCAAGTCGATCAACGACACCTATGGCCATGGCGTCGGGGATCTGGCACTGGTCGCCTTTGCCCGCCACCTCAGAAGCAATATCCGCAAGGTGGACAGCGCCATCCGTTGGGGCGGCGAGGAGTTTATCGTGCTGTTCAAGGGGATGGAGGATGACGAGATGATGATCCACTCCGCTGGTCGCCTGCTGGATCGGCCATTGGGGATCCCCGAGCTGCCCACCCCCATCACCTTCTCCGCCGGGGTGATCCGCATTCGCGACTACCTCACCGTCACCGAGGCGGTGCATCTGGCCGACGAGCTGCTCTACCACGTCAAACAGCACGGCAAGCACAACATCGCCTGCTACGAGGGCAAAAAGATCCGGCTGATCCGCCCGTTGCCGGACGACGCAGAGGCATAGCCGCCTTCTGCCGCGCCCCCTGCTTCTGTTACCATCGCGGCCACGATCACTCACTGCATCGTGGCCGCAGGCCGCGATAACCCCGACTGGTGCCTTCTATGTCCATTGCCTCCTTTGCCGAACTGGCCCTCTCCCCCCGCTTGCAGCAGACCCTGAGCGAACTGGGCTATGCCGCACCGACCCCCATTCAGGCTCGCGCCATCCCCGTCATTCTGGCAGGGCGGGATCTGATGGCGGGCGCCCAGACCGGCACCGGCAAGACCGCCGCCTTTGTGCTGCCGCTGCTGGAGCAGTTGCTACAACAGCCACAAGCAGAGCCCCGCCCGATCCGCGCGCTGGTGCTGGTGCCGACCCGCGAGCTGGCGGTGCAGGTCGCCGAGAGCGTGGCGCGCTACGGCCAGGGCACCGGTCTCACCAGCACGCTGGTCTACGGCGGGGTGAGTATCGCGGCGCAGGTCGAGGCGCTTCAAGCCGGGGTGGATATCCTGATCGCCACCCCGGGCCGCCTGCTCGACCATCTGCGTCAGGGGGCATTGAGCCTTGATAGCCTCCGCCATCTGGTGTTTGACGAGGCGGATCGCATGCTCGACATGGGCTTTATGGACGAGATCACCGCGCTGCTCAAACAGATCCCGGCGGATCGCCAGACCCTGCTCTTCTCCGCCACCTGCGACGACAACCTGTTTGCCCTCTGCAAGGTGCTGCTGCGCGACCCCGAGCTGATTGAAGTGGCACCGCGCAACACCACGGCGGCCGAGGTGGAGCAGCGGGTCTACACGGTGGACAGCGATCGCAAGCTGGCGCTGGTCGAACACATGCTGAAAGTGAAAGGGTGGGCACCGGCGCTTATCTTCAGCCGCACCCGCCAAGGGGCTGACAAACTGGCCCAGCAGCTTGGCAAGGCGGGCATCAATGCGCTGGCCTTCCACGGCGATCTGTCGCAAAGCGCGCGGGAGAAGGTGCTGCTGGAGTTTCGCGCCGGCACCCTGCAGGCGCTGGTCGCCACCGACGTGGCGGCCCGCGGCCTCGATATCACGGATCTCAACTACGTGATTAACCTCGAATTCCCGTTTGTGGCAGAGGATTACGTCCACCGTATCGGTCGCACCGGCCGCGCCGGCAACAAGGGGCTCGCCATTACCCTGTTCAGCCCGGAAGATGCGCCGCTGCTGGAGAAGGTGGAAGCGGTGCTCGACACCCGCTTGCCCCAGCAGTGGTTTCCGGGCTTTGAGCCGGATCTCACCCGCTTCGAGCCCGAGCCGCGCCGCAACAGCAAGGCGGCCCAGAAGCAGCGCGCCAGAAAGCAGGCCCTCGCTGGCAACAAGGGTGGCAAGGGCAAGCGTTAAGCCTGCCCTGCGCCGCCAATAAAAAAACGCCCGCACGGGCGTTTTTTGTTATCTGACAGGAGCCTGCTCTTGGCGAGTGACCCCCTAGCGGGTCGCCAGCACCAGTGGCAGGGATCGCAAGATCTGCCGCTCCGCCAGGGTCGAGAGGATAAACATCACCATATAACCGAGGCCCAGCGCCACGATAATCGCCACCACGTTGGCGGTGAACTCGGCCACCAGATAGTAGGCGGCAACCAGCGCCACTATGCCCGCCAGCCGGATCAGCAGGCTCTGGGTAAAGTGGCCGTGAGCCTTGATATAGGCGAGCTGATAGCCGTTGAGCATCATAAAGATAAAGAAGATGGAGAAGTGGAACAGCACAGGCACCGCCCCCACGTAGTCGGCGGGGAAGAACAACAGCACCAGCGGCTTGCCCGCCAGCAGCATCAAGCCAAAGAAGGCCAGACTGACGATGGCGGAGAGGCGGAAGATCCAGCGGCGGATAAGCCTTATCTGATGGTGATCGCCATTGCGCAGATTGACCGCCAGCTCAGGCAGCACAAAGCGGTAGATGGGGAAGACAAACAGGGTGGTCATATAGGTGAAGATGGGGCGCACCACCACCTGAAAATCCCCCAGCTCGTCGATGCTGAAGTGGCGGATGGTGAGCAGCACAGTGATGTAAATCATCAGGATGCTGGCCCCCGCCTCCAGCGAGGCGGTAAAGCTCTTCTTCACATAGCTCACCATCTCGGGGCCGAGCGCCACCTTGGCCAGCGGCTTGGTGGCGATGGCCCGGCGCCGCGAAACATACATATAACCGGCGATGGCGAGCGACGAGAAGGTCAGCCCGTAGAAGAGCGAAGGGAGCGCATCCATCCCGAGCCCAAAGTAGCAGGCCATAAACAACAGGCCGTTGGCCAGCGGCTCCAGCCAGGTGACCCGGTTGGAGAGCGCATACATCCGGTACATGGCCACCAGATTGGTGAAGTAGACCTTGAGCCCCAGCCCGAAGATGACCCCCACCAGTTGCAGATACTCCACCCGGATATGGAGCCCGTGCTTGATATAGGGGATCACCGCCCCCCAGGTGAGCAGCACGATGCCGATGAGGAAGTAGCGAAAGATATTGATGATGTCCCGATCGTTCTTGGTCTGGGAGTAGCTCACCACCATGGAGGAGCGAAAACCTGTCATCAGGATAAAGGAGAGGGAGATCAAATCCACCACGCTGTTGAACAGCGCCAGCTCCCCCTTGGCGACCCACTGCGCCAGCCACACCTTGAAGGCGAAGCCGATAACGATGCTGACCAGCGAGGCCCACATCCCGGTGATAAAGGCCTGCTTGAGGCGCGCGAGAGAGGCGTATTGCATAACGAAAATGGATAACTTTCAGGGAAAAGAGAGAGGGCCATCTTATGAAAGCCTCCCTCCCTTGAACAGCGTTAATGCCACGCACTCACAGCCACCAAAAAAACCGCAAACGCAAAACGCCCGCTTATTTCCTGAAAGCGGGCGTTTTGTGGTGTGCCGTTATGGCTGCTGATTGCAGCGATGGCACGGCTTGCTGCCAGTCTGTCGCGCAACCCTTATGACTGCGGCACCGCCTTGATCAGCTCTTCATAGTGATCAATCAGCTCGGGGCCGTGCAGCGGCGAGTCGTGACCGCCAATCACCGTCTTGATCGGCAGCTTCATCGCTTTCAGCCGCTCGATGGTCTGCGGATAGGCCTTCACATTGGCAAAGCTCAGGTTGCCCAGCTTCTCCTTGAGGATGCAGTTGCCATAGAGCACCTGCTCGTCGGGGAAGTAGACAAAGATGCCGTCCGGCGTATGGGCCGGGCCCGCGTAGAAGGCGCGCACCTTGCCCTCTTGCAGCGTGAAGTCGCCATCGTGCACCACGTTGGGCAGCACCAGCGGCAGATCCGGATACTCCGGCAGCCCCTTGCGGGTAAAGGCGACAATCTCGGCCCAGTCGCTCTTCATCAGATCCCGGGTCTGGCGCGTCGCCACCACCTTGGCCCCGATGGACTTCCAGTAGGCGTTACCGCCCGCCCGATCGGTGTGGTAGTTGGTGTTGATCACCTCCAGCACCGGCTTGCTGCTGACCCGTTTGATCAGCTTGTGCAGCTCGCGGGCGGTATCCGGCGTCCAGGTCGCCCCCACCACCGTCACCCCCTTGGCCCCGAAATAGACCATGGAGTTCTCTTTGACGTAGTAGTTATCTTCAACAACATAGACAGGGCCGCTCACCTGCTTGAGGGAGATCCCCGCCGCCCGCACGCTGCCACCCCAGAAACTCGCCATCAGCACCACGGCCCCGGCCAATGAGCACTTCATCCAACCTTTCATCAT
>OERT01000262.1_pt1 | contig 12934 bp, 9 predicted proteins | sample 1540111 | NCBI WGS metagenome assembly OERT01 (sample SAMEA3891235, study PRJEB23780) | metagenome | biome: terrestrial biome; feature: animal house; material: water of meat washing | place: Italy | collected 2015-05-12
AAATGGGGGGGAATTGAGACCTGTGTAGCAGCTTTAGGCTTGTTGTTATACATCCAAATACAGATTGCACCTTATATTAAAATTATAAGAGTTTTAGGTTTTAGACAGCCACTCTTTAATCAAGTGTTTGTACACCACCACCATTTACAAATAAGGTTTGTCCAGAAATCCATGATGAAATAGGTGAGGCAAAGAATAGCACAGCTCTCGCAATATCTTCCGGTTCACCTAATCGTTGTAATGGTGTATGGGAGAGCATTGTTTTTTCAATCTCAGGCTTCAGTACTTTTTCTAATGCTGCGGTACGAATCGCTCCAGGTCCTACAGCATTAATACGTATATTCGGACCAAAATCATGTGCCAAATTAGCGACCATATGATTTAACGCTGCTTTTGATGATGCATATCCGCTCATAGCAGGGCTTTTGTTAATTGAACTCATAGAGCTGATATTTATGATTGAGCCGTCACCAGCTTTATTCATATGCGGTGCGACGAGTTGACACAATCGCCAAGCAGCAAACACATTAAGCTGAAAATCACGTTCTATAGTATCTACGCTAATTTGATCAGGAGATTCACGGCCACCGCCACCACCACCAGCATTGTTCACTAAGATGTGAATGTGACCAAAGGTTTCGATTGTTTTATTCACTGCATTGACCAATTGATCATCTTGCAGAATATTGCATGCAACATATTCTATGTTGCGTCCAGTCAACTTCTTGATTTCTTCAGCTGTATGTTTAGCTGCGTCTAAATTTAAATCGGCAATCATAACGTCCGAGCCTGCTTGAGCAAGAATGAGAGCGCTGGCTTTCCCAATACCTGCTGCACCGCCTGTTACAAGTGCTACTTTATTCGTCAGGGATAATAAACTTTGCGGCATCATTTTGATTTATTTCCATTTATATATTAAAACTCGAAATATTTTAATCTTCTACTGTATAGCTTTATTTTGAGTTCAAAATCCTAAGCCTACCGTATCATTTTGAATTGCAGGTATTGATAGTTTTCCCTTGTTCAACTGAATTGATAAAGCTTCCAATCAGGAATTCACTTTGTCTTAAAGAGTCACGATGATCTCCATTCTTGACTGGGTGAAAGGCAATAGGTTTTTGATTCTTACATACTTGCTGATAGTAAGCATAAGTACCACGGTAATCTACAAGCTGGTCTTTATCACCTTGTACAATTAGCAGCGGCACACTAGGTGTCATATTCTCAATTGACTGTTTTTTTAAATAATTTGTCAAATGTGTCAAATCTACATTCGGTTTAAAGACTGTTTTAGGTGCTGCCTTGAGATCAGATTGTAATTCTGACAAACAGCGATTACGTGCAGAATTAAGAATTACCCCCATGTCCGGACTAACTAAATTTGCTGGAGCAAGGCCAGGATCTGCTGCTTCTGCTCCCAGAAGCACGATTGGAAAAAATGCGGCAACATCGGTAGTGATTTGCGGATTACTGGCAACATATTCAGCAATTCCCTCATATTGATACCCACCTGGTGCGAGTGCTATTGCTCCACGCAGATTAAATTCAGGTGCGTCTTTCTGACCGTCCGCTGCAACCTTCAGAGATGCTGCACCGCCTTGGCTATGCCCCATTACATACCAGTTTTTACTAAACTTATAGGGTTGTAAATGATGGGTGGCCCGGACAGCATCCACGACAGTGTGCAGCTGACTTTGTGCATTCATATATGGATGTCCACCTGGAGTACCTAACCCCTGATAATCAGGTGCGACAACTGCATATCCACGGGCTAGCCAGGCATTTAGTGCTTTCGCAGCAATTTGTTGATAGACATGGACTGGGCCACCGGCATAATCTCCGGAAGGGGCACAAGTATCTGCTACACCAGTTGTGCCATGAGCCCAAACAAGGACAGGCCAACCTCCTTGAGGAACTTTAGCTTTAGGCAGTAAAAGATATCCTGAAGTGACAATTGGTTCAGACTGTACTCCGCGACTACGATAAGTGATTAAGAACCGCTGTGAAGCATTCGTAAATAGACCGGTATTCTCTTCTTGTATAGATAAAATTGTTCCTGGCGTTTTGCTGGAGATATTAGACGTTTGGACTTTATTGTTATTTGGAAATACAGGAGAGGCTATTACGCATGTTGAAGTTAAGCCAAGGCAGCTTAGGACCAATTTTAAAATGGGATGTTTAATTTTCATTACTGGCACCATCTTTTTTATAATATCATTGTTAATGTATCAGCTTTATCTAGCTTTCTAAACAAAGTATTAAAAATTCGGTATGAGCCTAAGTTTTATAGTGATGATTTAAGGCTTATTTTATTATGTTACTTTCATAAAGATTATAAAATTTTCCTAAAATTAACATAATACACCTTATACGTAATGCTTGATATTTCTCTTTAAATATCATTATATTAAAGCAAGCCGTTCTGGAATATAGGGCACCAGAGCGGCTTTTTATTGATTATTCATGTTCCACGCTTAAAATTCGAACAGTGTTTCATGATTTTTATAAGTTAAACTAAATTTAGTTGCTAATCCCAATAAGCTATTCACTAACTTGTAAATATCGGTATACCGCCTGACGACTAATCCCAAAAGCTTTCCCTAATGCCATTTTCGATGGATACTTCCCCTCCTTCCATGCTTGTCGTAAAGCTTCAGCTTGGTCAGGCTTTAGTTTATGCACCCGACCTTTGTACTTCCCCTGAGCAGAGGCGAGTTTTATTCCTTCCTTTTGCCGCTCTAAAATGATCTCACGTTCGAACTGTGCAAAAGCACCCATCATTTGAAGCATCAAATTATCCATCGGGGTGGATTCGGCTGTAAAAGTAATATTTTCTTTTACAAACTGGATGGCGATCCCTCGTTTGACCAGTTTATCTACTTCAGTGACCAAATCTTTTAGGCTTCGCGCAAAACGATCCATTGAATGTACAATCACCCTGTCCCCTTCCCGGACATAGTTCAACATTTCCTGAAATTTAGGTCGGTCAGTATTTTTACCTGAAGCACGGTCAACAAAAATCCGATCGACCTCAATTCCTTCAAGTTGACGTCCAGTGTTTTGCTCGACAGAACTTACCCGGACATACCCTACTTTTTGGCCTTTCACTTTTTCACGCCCCAATTGGATAAAAATGAACAATTTCGTAAATTATAAATCTTTAACACTAAAGTTACATGTTACTTATGATTAAAAATCATTTAAATGATACATAATTTCATGAACTTTCAGATTGTAACTTTAGGGTATACTTTAAAGTTACACAAAACATCTATATGAAGACTAAAGTCCAAATTAGTGTTTATGTTGGTTCAATGTATTACATTTCGTATTTTCTATTTGTAACGTAATTTCAGTAATATTATGATTATGTTTTAGAACTTCTAAGGCCTTTTGATAGAGTTGATCTGTATTGCTATTCGGAGCAACCAAATGAGCAGTTAAATGAATATTTCTTGAGGATATAGCCCAGACTTTCAACTGATGAATCCCTTCAACGCCCTCTAGCTTCAATAAATCATTTCTTAACGACTCAATATCAATCTCATCAGGAACTCCTTCAAGCAGAATATGAATACTTTGTTTTAATAAAATCCAAGTTCGAGGTAAGACCCAGAAGCCAATTAACACAGCGATTACGGTATCAACCCACATCCACTGGGTAAAATAAATAACTATTCCTCCGATAATCACGCCTATCGATCCTAGAGCATCACTAAGAACTTCTAAATATGCACCTTTTATATTTAGACTTCCTTCAGCACTAGCAGAAAGGATTTTCATTGAAATCAAATTTATGACCAAACCAATGACTGCGACAATCATCATTCCAACACTTTGAATTTCAGCAGGATTCGTAAAACGTTGATAAGCTTCATATACAATATATATTGCTACCACAAAAAGCATCACCGCATTAAACAGAGCCGCTAAAATTTCAAATCGCTGATAGCCAAAAGTTCTTTTATCATCTGCGGCTTTTTTACCAATTTTGATAGCGGCAAGAGCAATAGCTAAAGCGGCTACATCAGTAAACATATGAGCTGCATCAGATAACAAAGCCAAACTTTGGGTAATAAAAGCAGCGACAACTTCTACTATTAAAAAAGTAGTCGTTAAACCTAAGGCAACCATTAACTTCTTACTATTTTCTTCAGTAACAACCGCATGGCTATGATCATGATGTTCTGACATAAAATATTTTCCTTATTCTATTTATGATGAGCAGAGATATTGGATAACAGCCAATATCTCTGCTGTAAATCGACTAATCTATTGGATTAAGAAACTTTCTTTTCATTTATCCAACGATAAAGCACGGGTAACAGCACCAAAGTTAGTAATGTTGAAGAGATAATCCCGCCAATCACTACGGTTGCCAGTGGCCGTTGAACCTCAGCCCCTGTTCCGGTTGCCAGCGCCATTGGTACAAAACCCAGTGAAGCCACACAAGCTGTCATCAACACTGGTCTTAAGCGCAAAATAGCCCCTTGCCACACGGCTTTATGCACTGGATATTTGTCCCTTAATTCCTTAATAAAGGTCAGCATTACCAGTCCATTGAGGACTGCAACACCAGATAAGGCAATAAAGCCAATTCCAGCTGACATCGATAATGGAATATCCCTTAGCCAAAGGAACAGCACACCACCGGTCAAGGCAAAGGGTACCCCGGTAAAGACCAATAGACTTTCTTTGACATTGTGAAAGACCGCCATCAGTAAAATAAAGATAGTGATTAAAGCCAGTGGAATCACGATTTGCATCCGTGCTTTGGCTGAAGCCAAATTTTCAAACTGACCGCCATATTCTATCCAATAACCACTTGGCAAAGTGTATGCTTTGAGCTGTGTCTGTACATCAGAAACAAAAGACCCTAAATCACGCCCTTCAACATTCGTTGTAACCACAACTCGGCGTTTACCATTTTCTCGACTGACTTGGTTGATTCCTTCAATGGTCGAGACTTGCGCGACATCCGACAATAAAATACTGCCACCATTTGGAAGCTGAATAGGTAACTGGGAAACAGATGCGACACTACGGTCTTGCTCTCCAAGACGGATAACAAAATCAAAACGACGATCGCCTTCTAAAATCTCTCCCACGCTTTGTCCACCAATACTGGTTGCCACAAGGTCTTGAATTGAACGCACACTCAAACCATATTGTGCAGCCAAAGTTTTATTTACCTCGACATTCAGTAATGGCAAACCTGAGGTCTGCTCAACTTTCACGGCACTGCTACCCGATATTTGCTGAATGATTTTGGAGATTTTAGTCGCCTCAGTATTGAGGACATTCATATCATCACCGAAGATTTTCACACCAACATCACTACGCACACCTGAGATCAATTCATTAAATCGGAGTTCAATCGGTTGTGAAAATTCACTATTATTGCCTGGAATCGTGGCTAAATACGTCACCATACGGCCACGTAATTCATCTAAACTTTCTTTAGGATTTGGCCATTCTGAACGAGGCTTTAACATGATATAGCCATCTGAAATATTGGGTGGCATGACATCTGTTGCAACCTCGGCTGTACCCGTTCTGGCAAATACTGCCTTAATTTCAGGGAAACTCTTTAAAAGAAGTTTTTCAGTATTCTCCTGAATACGTAAAGACTCTTCTAAGCCTGTACTTGGTGAACGTAACTGTTGTACCGCAAAGTCTCCTTCACTGAGCTGTGGTGCAAATTCACTGCCGAGTTTGGTACTGATAAATCCCGTAATCACTAATACACACAGTGCAAAAGTCAGCACAACTGCTTTGTATTGATACGAAATATCAAGAGTTTGCTGATATTTAGCTTTTAGCCATAACATCCAACGACTTTCTTTTTCTTGAATATCGCCTTTGACCCACAATGCCACAGCAGCAGGCACAAAGGTGATCGATAAAATAATGGCTGCAACAAGGGCGAGTACCACTGTCAATGCCATCGGATGGAACATTTTTGCTTCCACACCACTTAAAGCAAAAATCGGCAAATACACCACCAAAATAATAAGCTGACCAAAAATAAGAGGACGACGTGCTTGGCGGGCAGCCAGAAAAACTTCCTTAAAGCGTTCACTTTGTGTGAGAGGTCGTTTTAACAGTTGCTGTGTATGGGCTAAACGCCGGATACAGTTTTCGACAATCACCACAGCACCATCGACAATGATGCCGAAATCGAGTGCACCTAAACTCATCAGATTGGCACTGATATTTTTCTGTGCCATCCCGGTTAAGGTAAACAGCATAGAGAGTGGAATGACACAGGCAGTAATCAAGGCAGCACGGATATTCCCTAAAAACAGGAACAGAATGATGATGACCAGGATTGCTCCCTCTACCAAGTTTTTCTGAACGGTTTTAATCGCCTTCTCAACCAAGGTAGTACGGTCGTACACCGTTTCAATCACTACCCCTTTAGGCAAACTATTCTGAATATCTTGAAGCTTGGCATCCACAGCTTTAGAAACAGTCCGGCTATTTCCACCCATCGCCATCATGGCAACCCCTAAAACGGTTTCTTTGCCGTTATAGGTTGCCCCACCGGTTCTTAAATCATGCCCAATAGAGACTTGCGCAATATCACCAACCCGAATTGGGCTGCCATTTGGGCTACCCAGCATGGTGTTCTCAATATCAGAAAGCCCATTGAATGCACCCGGTACACGTACCGTCAGTTGCTGACCATTGTCTTCAATATAACCTGCACCTCGGTTCTCATTATTTTGCGCTAAAGCCTGTTGCAGTTGTTCTAATGAGATATTCAGTTGCTGCATCCGGTTTAAATCGGGAGAGACCACATAGGTTTTTTCAAAACCACCAATACTGTTGACCTCTGCAACTCCCTTAACACGTTGCAGTTGAGGACGCACAATCCAGTCCTGAATCTCACGCAAATCCATCGGCGTGTATGCAGTTCCATCCGGCTTTTTCGCATTCGGATCTGCCTTCAGTACCCATTGATAAATCTCACCGAGACCCGTAGAAACGGGGGACATCGTCGGTGCGATTTGTGCAGGCAACTCAGATTGCGCCTCCTGTATCCGTTGGTTAATCTGCTGACGGGCCCAATAAATATCAGTCCCATCTTTAAAGACAATGGTGACTTGAGAGAGTCCATAACGGGATATGGAACGGGTAAGCTCCAGATCCGGAATGCCAGCCATGGCATTTTCAATGGGATAGGTAATCCGCTGTTCGACTTCAAGCGCAGTAAAACCCTTGGCTTGAGTATTAATCTGGACTTGGGTATTGGTAATATCGGGTACAGCATCAATCGGGAGTTTCTGATAGCTATACACCCCGACCGCAATCCAGGTACAGACAAAGAGCAACACCCAAATCGCATTTTGTATGGAAAACTGAATGATTCGTTCGAATAAACCTTCTGGTTTTGGCAGATCAGAATTAATGTTCATGGCCTGCCTCGTCTTTTTCTAATTCAGATTTCAACAAGAAACTGCCTTGAGCGATATACTTCTGCCCTTCAGTCAGCCCAGAAATCACTTCAAGCCATTGTCCATCACTTGAAGCCTGCCCCAATTGCACTTTCTGTGCTTTTAAGTGGACTTGACCTTTTTGTTCTGAATCTACGATGAAAATACTGTCTTCACCTTCAATACTTTGCAGCGCAGACTTTTGAATCCGAAGGGCTGATTTTGCTGTAGCTTCCGGAATCAACACTCTCACTAGCACATTAGAACGCAACTCAGTAGCTTGCGCATCGAGTTTTGCGCGCACCACCAGACGCCCTGTTTGTACATCTGCCTGAGAGGTTAAGCTTTGTACAGTAGCTTTATAGATTTGATCTGAATCATTCACTTTAAAGTCAATTTTTTGCCCGGCTTGCAGTTGACCTGAGAATTGATTCGGCAAATTAAACTCAAGCCATAAATCTTTCAGCTGTTCAATGACAAAGAGCTGATTAGCCAGTTGCACATTTTCACCGACCACAATATCTTTTTGACTGATCACCCCAGAGATCGGTGCTTTAATCAGAAAACGCCCATTGTTATTGCCACTTGCACCTAATGCATTTAAACGTGCTTGTGAGGACTGGACAGTAATCTGCGCTTGACGGTAGGCATTTTCGGCACGCTGGTAATCCTGTTTGGCAGAAATCCCCTGTGACCAGAGTTGCTGTTCGCGCTGGTAATCTTTACGGGCCAAATCCAGATTCACCTGTGCCATACGCAGATTTGCCTGTTGGTCGATCAGTTCAGGCACGATTAGTACAGCCAGCGTTTGTCCTTTTTGCACGCTCTGTCCTAAAGCCACATTGACCTGCTCGACATGACCACTAAAATTAGGCGATATATGCGCTTGTTGATCGGTATTCACCACCAATTTACCTGGCAGGGTTGTCAGCTTTTCAACCAATCCTGTGGATGCAACAGCAACTTTTAAACCTTGTTCAACCATTTGTTGGCTGGTCAGTTGTATTTCGCCTTCTTCAGCATGTCCTTCTTCAGAACTATCTTCATCAGAATGTTCGGCATTTCCCTCATCATGACCATGCCCCTCAGATTCAGTTTTTTTTGAACTTAACCAAATAACCAGACTGACCAAGACCGTAATCAGAATCAAAATTGCAATCATGAGAGACTGGGATATTTTTCCGTTTTGCTTGGCGTTCATTTTATCGTGCTCCCCCATTGATTAAATTTTGCGATGCTTCGACTGCCTTTTTATTCAGTTGTGTATAGGCATCCGAACGGCTAATTTCTTCATAACTTGTGCCAATACTGAGTGCCTCAGCTGCGAGGGCAGTTTGCCAAGCTTGACGTAGAATTTGTAATTGACCCAATCGAAGATTCTGCAGTTGGGTGGTTGCTTGCTGAACGTCGGTAATGGACAGTTTCCCTGCCTGAAACCCTTGTAAAGTACGGCTCTGAACTTTGGTCGCCAAAGTAACTTGTGCTGTTGTGGCATCGAACTGGCTACGTAAACCTTTGAGCTGATGCATGCTGTTGGCAATATTGAGTATTTGTTGCTTCAGCTCACGCTGCTGCTGTTGGTTCAGCAATATTTGCTGTTGCTGGACCATCGGGATCGCATATTGCTGGCGGTTGAAAATATTCAGTGGAATAGCCACGCCGATTGCCAAAGTCGTATCGTTGCTTTCATTAGGGGTTTTGCTACGTTTCATGCCTACATTTAAAGTCGGATTGGGACGTGCCTGAATTCTTAAATTTTCAATTTGATGATCCGATTGCTGAATGTTCAAGGCATAGAATTTTTCTAGCCACCCTTCAGCAATATACCGTTGCACAGTTTGGAGACTTTGCTCTGGCCAAGGGATAGCGGTTTTATTCAATTGAAGATGTGAAGATGTTTCTCCCCCCCACAAATTAGACAGCTGACGACCGGCAGCTTGTTTATTCAGCATCGCTTGCTGATAAAGTCGTTGGATTTCTAGCGCTTCAATTTGGGTACGCTCAAAATCAACCAGGGCAATACTGCCTGCCTGATAGCGTTTCTGGGCACTGTCCAGATTGGCTTTACTTGTTTTTAACTGTACTGAATAAGCAGACTGCTCAACCTCAGCAAGTGCAAATTGCGACCATGCAAATTTAACAATCAGTTGGCTTTGTGCCTTCCATAATTGCTGTTGCAATTGGATTTGTTGATTCGAGGTATTGGCAATCACCCGGTTCAGCTTACGCTGACCAAATAGATCTAGAGGTTGACTAACGCCAACATTGAATTCCTGTTCTTGACCTGAGCCAAAGCCAGACTGTTCTAAACTTATACTTGGATTCTGCCATAACCGACTTTGCTGAATATTCAATTCAGATATTTGCTGAACTTGTTGCCACAGCTTGTCTTGAGTCTGGTAACTTTGTACTTTTGCTAAAGCGGATTCAAAGCTGGTAACGTTTTCAGCATAGCTATATTGCATAGCCGCTGCACATATACAAGCAACCAAGCTATGACGCAAGAGTATAATTGATTGTGAAGACATGATTTTTCCCACTTATTTAAATAATAAAAGTGGTGGGAATGTTTTAGGCTACCCCACCATGAGCGGGGAAAATTTGGGAGGTGGGCTTTGTTGAAACAGGTCAGGAGCCTGATAGCTGTTTTTCCAATGAAATTGTGGATTCACTTTAACTTCAGAGCTTGGATGAAACACATCTACTTTTTCATTTTGTACAATCAAATGCGTCATCGATGGTAGATGATCTTGATGATCTTCACCGATTTCTAAATCGCTACTGAATGTTTTTATGTTTTCTGACTGTCCATTATGATCGTGTTGACGACTATCGCTGGCACACAAGGTATTTTGGTGATGACCAAAATGATAACTCTGCTGTGATTGAGGCTGTTGTTCATGGACACAAAAGGCCGCCGCCACATTCCAAAAGCTTTGGAACATGAACAATCCAACCAAGACTGTAATCCATGTAGTAGAACGCATCATCATAACAATCGAAAAATTTGTACCAAGTATAAGGCTTAGAGCCACTCCAAGGTCAAGCTTAATAAATTAAATTAAACATTCAATGAACACTGAATAGCCGGCACTTTTGCAAATTTACCTTGTCTCTATAAGCTCACATCAATTTCAGGTAAGAATAACAATAGATAGTGAACCGTACCGGGTTTGTCGGAGACTTTTTATTTAAGTTAGGCCACCTGACCTAACTGGTTAATTTTATCATAGTACATTGCTTCAAACTCAAAAGGCGATACATAACCCAGTGCAGTCTGTAGCTCAACTAAAAAAGTGAATAGCTTTTTGGCTGCTATTCACCTGATGATCAAGCCTGTTTAACTTGGCAGCACATATCCCTTTTCCTTGATTAAACGTACTGCTGCATCACAAACTTCCGTATCATAAATTGTTCCACGCCCTTTTAAAACTTCACAAAGTGCAACATCTATGCCCAAAGCAGCACGATATGGGCGATGCGTAGCCATTGACTCAATCACATCGGCTACCGCTAAAATACGTGCCTCTGGATGAATCTCCTCCCCTTTCAAACCATTAGGATAGCCCGTTCCATCCATGCGTTCATGATGCTGACCAATGATTTCTGCAATTGGAATATTGAAAGGAACATTCTTGAGAATCTCATAACCCGCCTGTGCATGGCCTTTCATCATTTCCATTTCCAGATGCGTTAGACGAGTAGGTTTAGTCAGAATTTCAGAAGGAATGGAAATCTTGCCGATGTCATGTACCAGTCCAATTTCTTCCATCTGCAGGCAGCGTTTTTCATCCCAGCCCATTTCTTTGGCAATGGCACTAGCAATCAGCCCTACACGACGCTCATGCCCCGCAGTATAAGGATCGCGTAATTCCACCATAATAGATACTGCCTGCAAGGTGCCATACATGGTGGCTTCCAGCTGCTCTAGCTGTCGGGTAATCTGATCCTGTGCCTGCTTTTGTTCGGTAATATCTAGTGCCATGACAATCGTGGCAGGCATGCCATCGTCCCAAGTGATGCAACGTGCATGTAGGGCAAATTCCCGGATCTGACCGTTTTGATGGCGGAACGCAACGATAGGCGGCATGCCCAAATATTCCGTAGCTTGATCCTGCTCCTGGTGAATCAGTGCCAGGATGTCTATCGTTGCATCGGCAAACTCCAGAATATCATGTCCAATGAGCGCTGCAGCAGACCAGCCAAGCATGTTGGCATAACTTGGATTGACGTAGATATACCGATTGTCGCGCAGCACATACACTCCGACCACGGTATGTTCTACCATGATTCGGAAGCGCTGCTCACTGTCTTGTAATGCCTGTTCCGTTTCCCGGATTGCGGTCAGATCATTCCAGACCAGAATCACATCATTGCCGACAATCGACATGGTACGCTGGGCAATGCGCTGACTACCATCTTTTGCTAACAGCGTAATTTCAGGAAATTGCACCGGGTTGCCTTTTTTTGCTAGTTGCAATGCCTCTTCCCAGTTCTGTTGCATCAACTGTCTTTGCTCTGCACTCGGCGCCACTTTTTTCAGCCAGGCATCCTGATTTTGAAAATCTTCCAGGCGATATCCCAGCCATTTTTCATAGGCTAAATTGACTGCAAGAATGCGTTAATCCTGTATGGAAATAATATGCATCGGCACAGGAGACTGCAAAAACACCTGCTGGAAACGTTGTTCCATTTGCTGGGAATAAGATTCGGCAGTTTTGCGCTGTTGTTCGGCGGAAAAACGCTCCAGTGCAGATGAAATATCTCTGGAGAGATTTTGTAGCAGCTGAATTTGCTCCTGATCAAATTCTACCCGACCTGTGGTGTACAGCCCGATCAGCCCCCAGAAATGGCCGTTAAACAGCAACGGAGTCAATGCCGCCTGGTGCACCTGTTCCTGTTTTAAATAGTGTCTCCACGCCCGGTATTCTGGAGAAATATGCGCATCAGGAGCATTGACCAAGGCATAGCTATAGACATCCACATCTGGGCCAGTATTTTTCACATGATTCAACGGAGGATTCTGCTCCTGCTGCAAGACAGTCTGCAACGTCGGTAAAATATTGGCACTGACATTATGATGGAACTGGATCACTAGTGGACTGTCAGCCTGATCATCAGCCTTAAGTGCGATCACAATTTTGGCAAAACCACCCAAGTTCAGCAACACCTGCTGCAACTCAGTCAGCAATGCCTGCTGGTTCTGGCTATGGGCAATGACCCGATTGGTTTCACTAAGCAACTGATAGAGATAGGTTAAACGTGCCACCCGACCCTGGGACTGTAACCGAGTATATACTTGGGTGATCTGAATGGTGATATGATCGATTAAACTCTGTTCTTCATCCAGAAAATTAGCGGCATCTGCTGCCGGTGTCAATGGATCATACCAGACAGTCAAGCTGCCAAATTGCTGGCTGTCATCGGCAAAAGCTGACGACTTTGTTGCATAAATATGTAAGCATCTGATTTAAATAAATTTAATTTTGGATCAA
>OERT01000266.1_pt1 | contig 12859 bp, 6 predicted proteins | sample 1540111 | NCBI WGS metagenome assembly OERT01 (sample SAMEA3891235, study PRJEB23780) | metagenome | biome: terrestrial biome; feature: animal house; material: water of meat washing | place: Italy | collected 2015-05-12
TCAAGCCCATATACGAAGCCATCAGATTTACGTTTTCAGAAAAAAACGCAAGAAAATAATCAACCTATTACATTAAAGCGAGACGAGAAGCTGTGTAGTGGTGATACAGCAGAACAGCAAAATTGCCCAATTGAATTTTATATCGATAGTATTAAAGCTGGAAATTTTTATATAAATAATTCGGCTCAATATGCATTGAAACCAGAAACATATAATTTCAAAGTAAAAAACTGTACTGAAGAATCATGCCAAAGTTGTGATGTTGACTTAAACGTAGGAAAGCTAACAAGCAATGAATTTGTACTCTCTGTCAATACAGACGGTAAACCTTTTATTTCTAATAATGGTCAGCCTTTAAGTTGTGAGGTGAAGCATCAGGTTGCTGCTCAGGAACAGACAATACGAGTGGATTTAGCCGCGGACACTTTATTTAAATTTAACGGTTCTTCCTTGAATAATTTACTGCCAAAGGGGCGTCAAGAGGTCTTGAATGTTGCTTCGCAAATTCATAACAACTTCGTTTCTGTAAGCCGCATTAATTTAGTTGGTCACACAGATCGTTTGGGAAGTGATAGCTATAACAATCAATTGGGGCAAAACCGTGCAGACACAGTACGCAACCTGTTGGTTCAAAATGGTGTGGCAGGAAATGTGATTTCGACTACAAGCGCAGGTAAAGGCCAACCTGTGACGAATGGTTGTTTTGATGTAAAACAGCGTGAAGAACTCAAAGCTTGTTTACAGCCTGACCGCCGTGTAACTGTCGAAATTACAGGCATTACTAAATAGTTAAAGTTTTAGAAGATAAAAGAATATAATTTTTTGGGTAAAAATATGACTAATTTTATTGTAATTGAGAAAGACTCATTAAATAAGTCTACAGTAAATGCGACACAGATTACATTAACCGAAGCTTCTATTGTTCATACTAAAATGAGCCGTGATGACGTCGACGAATTTATCCGTGATGGCAATAACTTAGTGCTTAAGTTAAAAAATGGTGAAGTTGTTGTTATTGAGAATTTTTTTATAACATATGACGATGTCGCTTCAGATTTGGTTTTTGAAGAAGATGGGTGTGTTCTATATTGGTTTGATGGCGTATCGGGTTTTAAAGGCATTCCAGGATTAGAAGCATTATTGCCTGCTGTTGAAAGCAGTAAATTCGTTGGATTGTTACCTTGGTTGGTCGGCGCTGCTGTAGTTGGTGGTGCTGCGGCGATTATTGACCACAATGACAAGGATAAGACAGATTCGATCCCGAATGGCACTAATACGCTTAAAGTAAATACAGATGGTACAGTTACAGGTAAAACAGAGAATATCCCTGAAGGTACTGACGTTAAAATTACTATTAGCGGCAAAGATAAAGACGGCAAGCCGCTTGAAAAAGAAGTGACTGTCAAGGTTGATGCTGATGGTAATTACACAGCGCAAGTTCCAGCGGACTTTGCAGACGGTGACTTAGTTGTTGAGTCTGAAGTTATTGATCGCAATGGCAATACGATCACTGCAGAAGACAAATTGGGCACAGGCAAAACGGATGATCCAGCAACTCCAGGTGATGAAAGCGAAGGCTTAGACCGCGTTGATGGTTCAATCACGGTTAAAGTTGACAACAAAGGCAACATCACAGGCGGCACAACTGACGTTGAGCCAGGCAGTGATGTAAAAATTACTATTAAGGGTCAAGACAAAGACGGTAACCCACTTGAAAAAGAAGTGACGGTTAAAGTTGATGCTGATGGCAACTATACAGCGCAAGTTCCAGCGGACTTTGCAGACGGTGACCTGACGGTTAAAGCAGAAACAGAAGACCGCAATGGTAAGCCAGTTTATGCTGAAGACAACCTCGGTGCAGGTAAAACTGATGATCCAGCAACCCCAGGTGATGAAAGCGAAGGCCTAGATCGCGTTGATGGCAAGATCACGGTTGAAGTTGACAACAAAGGTAAGATCACGGGTACAACCGAAGATGTTAAGCCTGGCGAGAAAGTAATTATTACTGTTGAAGGCTTTGACAAAGACGGCCAGCCAGTATCGAAAGATGTTGAAGCGATTGTTCAGCCAGACGGTAGCTATAAAGCAGATGTGCCAGCAGAAATTGCAGACGGTTCATCCGTTGATGTTGAGGCGAATACAACAGACCGTAATGGTAAGCCTGTAGGTCCAGCAACAGATGCGGTTGAAGGCAAGACAGATCATGACAATGATCCGAACACTCCAGACCAAGGCGGCCTAGATCGCGTTGATGGCAAGATCACGGTTGAAGTTGACAACAAAGGTAAGATCACGGGTACAACCGAAGATGTTAAGCCTGGCGAGAAAGTAATTATTACTGTTGAAGGCTTTGACAAAGACGGCCAGCCAGTATCGAAAGATGTTGAAGCGATTGTTCAGCCAGACGGTAGCTATAAAGCAGATGTGCCAGCAGAAATTGCAGACGGTTCATCCGTTGATGTTGAGGCGAATACAACAGACCGTAATGGTAAGCCTGTAGGTCCAGCAACAGATGCGGTTGAAGGCAAGACAGATCATGACAATGATCCGAACACTCCAGACCAAGGCGGCCTAGATCGCGTTGATGGTTCGCTTGAGATTACCGAAATTAATGAAGATGGAGTGGTAAAAGGCCAAACTACTGATGTGCCAGTAGGCAGTGATGTTGTTCTGACCTTCAAAGATCATACCGGTAGTCAAATTAATGACCCAGTAACAGGAAAACCAGTAACAGTAACGACAGTAGTTAAGCCAGATGGTAGCTATGAAGTTCAATTACCTGAGGATTTAAAAAGTCTGACAGATCAAATTAATGTAAAAGCTGATTCATTTGATAACAATGGTAAATCAGTTAGTGACAATGAGGATACCAAAAAGCCAATTACGGAAGTAACTACAAATGGTAATGATAGTCTAATAGGAACAACAGGAAATGATGTACTTGCAGGTGATACAGGTGGTTTAAAAACCAATTTTGTAGCAGGCCATGATTACAATGTTTCGATAGTTCTAGATTTGTCTGGAAGCATGTATTTTGGAATGGATGGTACAAGACCTAAAAATCCAATAACTGGTCGGGATGATTACAGTCCGACAGGAGTCCTTCCAAATGGAATGTTGTCACGTTTGGAAATTGCGAAAGCGGGCTTAAAAGCTTTTATCACACAAATGGCAGATCATGATGGGGTGATTAATCTACAGATTTCTACATTCTCAGCAACGGGTGCAGTAGGTAATCAGTCTAAATGGGATAAAGTTTTCTTAGATGTTACTGCCGATAATATTGATGCAATTTTTGAACATATTGGCAGTGGTAAAGGTGGTGAGGGTGATGGTTTAACCGCAGGAGGAGGTACAAATCCAGAGCTAAGCTTTAAAGAAGCAACAGATTGGTTTAATTCATCTGCAATTAAGTCAAATGGTTATGAAAACCAGACTTATTACATTACTGATGGCGAGCCGAATACGGATCAGACACCACTGGATAACGCATTTAAGCCACTGGCTGAAGTTAGTAAGGTGTTTGCAGTCGGTGTGAGTTCTTCCGTAAGTAATGATACAGTCTCACGTTATGATAATACTGATGTAAACGGTAATAAAGTTACTGGTACATGGAGTGGTACAAATCATGGTACAGCGCAGGCAATTGCTGACGCAGATAAACTAATTGCTTACCTTATTGGTGGATCTGAAAACTTTGTTCCAGCTGATGTTGGAAATGATGTTGTCAAAGGCGGGGCGGGTGATGACATTCTGTTTGGTGATGCCATGAATACAGATTGGATTACGGGTCTAGATCCTCTGCAATATCCAAAGTACTCAGGCTACTCAAAACTGATTACGCATTTAAAAGCAAATGTGACGAGTGGTGCAGAACCAACACAGCAGGAAATCTATGACTTCGTAAAAGAAAACTTAAAAGAGTTTATTGCTGCTGATGCTGCTGATGCTGCAACTAAAGGCGGTAATGACATCATTTATGGCGGTTCAGGTAATGACTTTATTATCGCAGGTGCGGGAAATGATCGCATCTACGGTGGTTCAGGCAATGACACTATTTCCACTGGTCGCGGCGACGACACTATTGTTTTTGATGTGTTAAATGCTGCCGATGCAACAGGTGGTAATGGAACCGATACATGGGTCGATTATGAAGCCAATGACAAAATTGAGTTTGGTGCAGATTTCTTTGAAGGTCTACTTTCAGTAGATCAATCGGATATTGCTAACTATATCAAAGTTGAAGATGATGGTAATGGCAATGCCGTATTGAAAATTGACCGTGATGGTGCTGCTGCAACTGGTGGTATAACTCATGATTGGGCAGATTTGTTAATTATTGAAGGTAAGACCGCATTGGAATTACAAGATTTAATTAATAACCAAATTATTATTGGCTAATCGCTAAGTGGCGGATTGGTTTTAGATTGATCCTTCACAAGGAGCGTTATGTCAAACATAACGCTCCTTTCATTCATTTTAAATTTGAATTTATCTTGAGTTCATTTTAGGCAAAGATAGATTAAAATTTGCAATGAAAATGGCTGCAAATTACTGTACTCAATTTAATGCTATGACACAGCATTCGAAAACTCACACGGTATGAATTTACCAAGATGTTTAAATCATGAATTTTAGAATATCAAAGATATGGCTTGTACTGTTTCTTCCACTATATATGCCAATAACGCCTAGTTATGCAGCAGCACCAAAACATTATTTGGGCTCAGCAAAAGAAAATATTGAGCAGTTTTTTTCGCCGGCAACTGCTGATATGAATAAAGTGAGTATTCAAGAACTGAGCAAATTCTCATGGGGTGAGCAGGCAGGTTTAGATACATTGCCAATAATTCAATCGAGTGGTATTCAACCGCAACCTAAAGGTATGGCAAAAATAAGTATTAACTCAGAAGCTGAGCTAACACTTTTTGATGCAATTCATCAAGCGCTACAGCGTCGACCAGAAATTACGCAGAGTATTGCGGCTATTGCAGGTCAAGGTGCAAACATTGATGCGGCGAAGGCACAATATTTTCCTCAAATCTCTGGTGGTATAAGTACAGCTGACTTAACGACTGGCGAACGGGGAAGACAACTTTATAGTTTATCTGCGACACAGGTTTTATATGACTTTGGAAAAATCAAAAGCGACATCAATATAGAAGAAGCGAGGTTGCTGCAAGAGCAAGCAAATGCATTAGAAAGTATTGATGATATTGCATATCAAACAGCAAATGCGATGGTCAATATCAATCGTTATCAAGAAATCGTTCGCATTGCTAATCAACAAATTAAAGGAATTGCTCGAATTGCGGAAATCGCCAATTTACGGGCTAATGCGGGTATTAGTAGTCAGGCAGATCCGATTCAGGCACAGTCAAATTTAGAAGCGGCGCAGTCAAATTTACTCATACAAGAAACGCAATTAAAGCAGTATCAGCAAAAGTTACAAATGCTGTTGGGCTATGATGTGTCCCATGTAAAGATGCATATTCCAGATACGGTCATTCGTAATGCTGGTTTATACAATGACCCAAACTTTACTCAAATTCCTAAGATGATAGCAGCTCAGGCATCAGTGCAAGTCGCTAAATTTCAAAAAGAGCAAACAAAACTAAGTACATATCCAACAATTAATATTAAAGGTAGCTTAAATCAAGCGTTGAATGGAAAAAACCCGAATAATAATGAAGATGATGGTTTTTATAGCTCTGTCATGTTGGAAGCGAATAGTAACTTTTTCCAAGGCGGGGCAGCCCGATCAAAACTCCGTTCTGCTAATTATGCGGAAGAAGCAGCAAAAGCAGCAGTTAACACAGTTTATTTAGACGTCTTAGATCAAATACAACTCATTCGTGTACAGGTTGAAAATAAGCAAAAGCAAATGGATGTTCTGGCTTTAAGAAAAGAAACCACAGCACGGACAAAAGAGTTGTATCAAGAACAATATAAATTAGGCACACGCACAGTGGTGGATTTATTGAATTCTGAACAAGCAATTCATGCTGCTGCACAGGAAATTGAAAATGCAAGATATGATATTTACGCGGCCCTAATTCAATATATCTATGTTACTGGTGCTTCAAGAGCATTTTATCAACTAAATAATACTTCTATTCAAGGGTTTGAAATTTTACCATGAGCAAAACTATGAATTATCAGCCATGGCTTCAAGCCGTTCTAGCAATTGCAAAACATTATCGTATCGAACCATCTGAAGAGCGTTTACGTTTACAGCTTGATTGGAATCCGAGTCAGTCAATAGATGATATTTTGATTTTGGTGAGCCGTCAGATCGGGATGAGTCTAAGAAAAACTGAATTTAGTGAAGATATTTTGAATCCGTGGCGTTTACCACTTCTTATTCAAATGAGAGATGGGCAAGTTGGCGTATTGAATCAACTTGATGTCAATGGGAATGCAAATATTCAGTTCAGTGGTGATCAAGGATTAGCACAGGTACTCACTTTAGAGTTATTAAAAGAAAATGTGAACAATGTTTATATTTTAAGACCTGAGAAATCAATTCCTGATGTCCGTATTGATGAATACATAAAGCCTTATGAGCCAAGCTGGTTTTGGTCAATTGTGCTCAAAGACTGGAAACGCTATTTGGATGTGATGTTTGCATCATTAATGGCCAACATTCTTGCATTGGCGACCATTCTATTTTCTATGAATGTTTATGATCGAGTGATTCCTGCACAGTCTGTTCCAACTTTATGGGTATTGGCTGGTGGTGTACTCATTGCTGCAATATTTGAATTTTGTTTACGAGTTGCACGTATTTATTTATCAGACATTATCGGAAAACGTGCAGATCTAAAAATCTCAGATAAGGTATTTGGTCATGCCTTAAGAATTAAAAATAAAGAGCGATCTAAATCAACAGGTACGTTTATTTCTCAGATACGTGAATTGGAAGGTGTTCGTGAATTAGTCACTTCTACAACCATTTCAGCGATTGCAGATTTACCTTTCTTCTTTTTGTTTTTGGCAATTTTCTGGCTGATCGGTGGCAATCTGTTTTGGGTTATGGTTTTGGTTGTACCTTTAATGATTATTCCTGGAATTTTGATTCAAAAGCCATTGGCAAAATTAGCATCTGAAGGAATGCGTGAAGGCGCTATTCGCAATGCAACACTGGTGGAAGCTGTTCAAGGTATAGAAGATATTAAATTATTGCGTGCGGAATCCCGATTTCAAAACCAATGGAATCATATGAATGAATCTGCTGCAGATATTTCAATGCGCCAGCGTAAGTTAGTTGGTGTTGTCGGAGCATGGACCCAGAAAGTGCAAGGACTGACTTTTGCAATCGTTGTACTTGTTGGTTGTTTTGCGGTGATGAAAGGAGAAATGACTACAGGTGCATTAGTTGCTTGTTCAATTTTATCATCGCGCATGCTTGGACCAATTGCACAGATTTCAGGAGTTCTAGGGCGTTTTCAGCAAGCTAAAGTTGCTAAGACAAGTTTAGATGAGCTTATGAAGAAACCAGTTGACCAAGCACCAAATGCACATTTAATTCATAGACCTGTTTTGAATGGACATTATGAACTTAATAATATTGTCTTCAAATATAGTGAAAACGATGCAAAACCTACTCTCATCATTCCTAAACTTGAAATTCAAGCGGGTGAGAAAATTGCGATTTTAGGTCGTAATGGTGCAGGTAAATCAACGCTATTACAGTTGCTATCAGGGATGCAAGAACCTGTTCAAGGGAAAATCAATTTAGATGGGGTTGACTTGGGGTTAATTGATCCAACTGATGTACGTCGAGATATGGGCTTACTCAATCAGAATGCACATTTGTTTTTTGGTTCTTTACGTGAAAATTTAACATTAGGCTCACCTTTGGCGACTGACCAAGAGCTTTTAAATGTGCTCAAGCTCACAGGGGCATTAAACTTTGTATTAGATAAGAAAGAAGGTTTAGATCATCAAATTTTAGAAGGTGGTGTTGGTTTTTCTGGTGGCCAGCGTCAAGCTTTACTTTTATCACGATTATTACTTCGTCAACCAAATATTCTATTGCTTGATGAGCCGACAGCCGCAATAGATGACGTTTCTGAAAAACAATTGATTGAGAACCTTAAGGGCTGGTTAGGACAAAAAACTTTGGTCATTGCAACGCATCGTCGAGCAGTACTTGAGTTGGTGGATCGAATTATTGTAATACATGATGGAAAAATTGTTATGCATGGTCCTAAAGAGCAAGTATTAGGTAATACTCAAACCAATATAGCGAGTACAGCATCATGATTAGAAAATATATAAAAAGTGATACTGTAAAGGCTAAAGAATTAGAACCTGTATTACCGAGAGCTAGCTTATTTATCTGGATTATTTGTATTGGTCTTTTGTCATTACTCATCTGGGCATGGCTTTTTAAACTTGAAGAAGTTTCAACAGGAATTGGCAAAGTTATTCCATCTTCTAAAGAGCAAGTAGTACAGTCTCTTGAAGGTGGAATTTTAACAAAGCTTTATGTGCATGAAGGACAAATCGTACAAGAAGGGCAGGTACTTGCCCAACTTGACCCAACTCGGTTTGCATCAAATGTTGGTGAATCTGCATCCTTACTACTAGCATCACAAGCAACAGCAGCGCGACTACGTGCAGAAGTTAATGGAACTAGTTTAAAATTTCCGAGTGAAGTACTTAAAGAGCGAGACTTAGTTGAAGAAGAAACAGCACTCTATCATTCACGACGATCTAATCTAGAAGAATCTTTGTCAGGTTTACAACAAGCACTTATTTTAGTTGATGAAGAGCTGCAAATGACTGAACCATTAGTAGCGAAAGGTGCAGCTAGTGAGGTCGAAGTATTGCGGCTCAAGCGCCAAGCAACAGATTTGCGCAATCAAATGAATGATGTGAGAAATCAATATTTGGTAAAAGCTCGAGAAGAGTTGGCAAAAGCCAACACAGATATCGAAACGCAATTACAAGTCGTAAAAGGTAAATCAGACTCTTTAAATCGTACTCTTTTTAAATCACCTGTACGAGGGATTATTAAAGAAATTGATGTTATGACTATTGGCGGAGTGATTTCTCAAAATGGCAAGTTGATGACAATTGTTCCGCTGGATGAACAACTTTTGGTTGAGGCACGTATTTCACCGCGAGATATTGCTTTTATTCATCCTGGGCAAGATGCACTCGTGAAGATCACTGCCTATGATTATTCTATTTATGGTGGGTTGAAAGGAAAAGTTTCAATTATTTCACCAGACACATTGAGAGATGAAGTTAAGCAAGATCAATTTTATTATCGAGTGTATATTCGAACGGATTCAGGAAAATTGATGAATAAAGCAGGCAAACAATTCAGTATTACTCCTGGCATGGTTGCAACAGTCGATATTAAAACAGGGGAGAAAACGATTTTAGATTATCTAATAAAACCATTTAATAAAGCGCAAGAGGCTTTAAGAGAAAGATAGTTTTGAGTGAGTCTGTAAATAATTTTTGTATTTGTGCTTTTTATATGTGAATAATAGGACTTCTACTGACACCAAGATTTTAGCATAACTTTTCTTTTAATCTGTACTAGCTCAAACCTGATCTGACAGTTACCCATTTTTTATTGTGCCTGTCAGGTTAAATTTGAGCTAAATTCTTCTCAGCCCAAATCCGTTTTCCATCAAGTAAAGTTTCAAGTGGTGTACGACCACAGCACATTTTTCCTTGATGAGTCCGTTCAGTATTATAGAATTTCAGCCAATCGTCTAGATCAACTTGTAATTCTTCCAATGAGCTATAAAGCTTCTTCCTAAACGTAATTTGATAGAACTCCTGCAAAATCGTCTTATGGAAACGCTCACAGATACCATTTGTTTGCGGCGAAGCTGCTTTTGTCTTCGTGTGATCAATATCATTAACTGCCAGATACAACTCATAGTCATGTTGTTCTACCTTACCGCAATACTCAGTACCTCTGTCTGTGAGGATGCGAAGCATTGGTAAGTCCTGAGATTGATAGAATGGCAACACACGATCATTGAGTAAATCAGCCGCTGTAATCGGTGTTTTTGTTGTATAGAGCTTGCAATGAACGACCTTGCTATAAGTGTCGATGAATGTTTGTTGGTAGATTCGTCCAACACCTTTGAGATTCCCGACATAAAAGGTGTCTTGCGCGCCTAAATAGCCTGGATGAGCTGTTTCGATTTCACCACAAGCAACGTCATCCTCATGCTTACGTTCAAGTGCCGCAATCTGCTGATCATTTAATTCAATACCATCCTGTGCCACTTTAGCCTCAAGTGCTTTTAAACGCTTCTTAAAGTTTTCTAAATCATGACGAAGCCATATAGAGCGAACCCCACTCCCTGAAACGAATACACCCTTCTTGCGTAATTCATTACTAGTACGGTGCTGACCATATGCGGGATATTGAATTGCGAAATCAATAACAGCCTGTTCAGTAGCATCATCTACACGGTTTTTTAAATTTGGTACTCGACGGGATTTATTGATCAGTGCGTCAATATCACCAGACTTCACTAACTCTTGATAGCGATAAAATGTATCTCTTGAAACACCCATCACTTTGCATGCTCTGGATACATTCTGAAGCTCTTCAGCTAAATTGAGCAGACCTACTTTGTGTTTAATGATTTGATTGTTAGTATGCAACATAAGAAAGTTACCTTTGTTTGATTAAGATTTCGACACCTTTATCAAAATGGGTAACTTTATCTTTTTCAAGAGTTATGTCCGATCAAGTCTGAACTAATACATCTGATGAATAAAAAAATTTGCTAGAGGTGCACTATGAAAAATATTGCTTATCATTCTTTTATATGCAGTCTATACTTTTTACTACATGGATGTTCAAATTCACAACCACAACAGCCTTTGCAGCATCAATCAAATAAAACCATTGCAAAATCAACAACGATACCCACTCAAAAAAATCCTCAACAGACTTTAGCCTCTTTTGACAAAATCTCTTGTGATGACATTCAAAATCCACAGTTTCAGCAAGCAGTTTTAAATGCCATTAATGAAATTCGAAATCACTCCCAACAATGTGGAAAAATTGCCTACTCGGCAACTCATTCATTAAAATGGAATAATCAATTACAGATGAGCTCAACTGCGCATGCACAGGATATTTCACAACGTCAGATTTTAAGTCATGTCGGGCGTGGAGGTGAAAATCTTAGATTCCGTATTAAAAAAACAGGGTATAAAGGCGGTGGGGGTGAAAATCTAGCAACAGGTCAAACCAACCTTAAACAAGTTCTTGAAAATTGGCTGGCATTAAGCCCAGGACATTGCGATAACTTAATGAAACCGCAATTTAAAGATTATGCGATCGCATGTAGCCGAAATCCTACAACCCATCGAACATACTGGGTGCAACACTTTGGTAGCGGGAAAAACTAAAACCGAGTACAAGATCTTTATTTGATCGGGTAAAAACTGAAATTAACACTTATAAAATCTGCTTTATAAATTAAAAATCCCTCTTTTTAAAAGAAGGATTTTTAGTAGATTGATGACGTTTATTCGACTTAACGCTCGGTTAAGGCATTGTTTTTCGCTTTTAAAATTGGTTTAAGTAAATAAGAAAGAATTGTTTTCTTACCTGTCATAATATCCAATTGAACCGTCATCCCTGGAATCACAGACAATCCTTTACCGAAAGTTGGTTTGTCTGTCACTGCACGGACGATATAAAACATATTGCCTTTTTCATCGGTAAATGTGTCTGGGCTAATATGTTTTACTTTCGCATTCATTCCGCCATAGATTGAAAAATCATAGGCCGTAAATTTAATCACCGCAGGCAAATCTGGTCGTACAAAAGCAATATCTTTCGGAGACACTTTTGCCTCAACGATCAATTGACCATCTAAAGGCACAATTTCCGCCACTTGGTCGCTTGGTTTCACAACCCCACCAATGGTATTAAAGAAAATTTTCTGCACGATACCATTGGTCGGTGAACGAATATCGGTGGTTTTCACTCGGTCTGCTACGCCTGAAATACTTTCTTTTAAACTCACCAACTGCGCTTGCGCTTCTGCTAATTCATTGCGCCATTGGTTTTTCAAACTGACCGCAGCTTCAGAGGTTCTTGATTGCGCTTCGCCGATTGAGGCTTGCGAACCACGTAAGTTTGCTGCTGCCTGCTTACGCTCACCATCGGCATTGGAGACATCACGCTCTAAACGCAAAATATCCATTTCCGACACCGCACCAGTCTTTAACAAAGGTCGTGTGGTATTGAGTTCACGCACTGCAAGTTGATAGGCTCTTTCAGCTTGTCCGAGTGCAGCTTGAGCACGTTGCGATTCCTGTTGACGGGTCGAAACCGTACCTTGATTGGTCATCGTTCTTTGGCTCAGTTCGCGCAAACTTTCCGCATAATACTGGCTTTCTTGCGCCATAATGATTGCGGCCGCATCAGGTGAAACACCGGCTGGCACGCTGCCAGAAGTATAACCTGAGCCACTGACCTGTGCGCTTAAACGTCTTGCTTTGGTTTGTAAGGCGAAAATCTTGGCATTGATTTCATTCAAATTAGAAGTAAAGCGTGTTGGGTCAATACGGATTAATAAATCGCCTTTTTTGACGTGCTCGCCTTCTTGTACATAGACCTTTTCAACCACACCGCCATCGACCGATTGAATAACTTGCATCTGTTGAGAAGGAATCACTTTTCCTTCACCGCGGGTAATTTCATCGACTTTGGCAAAACCTGCCCAAAGTAACAGACCGACAAAAGTCACTGCAATAATATAAAGTGTCATTCGTGTTTTGAGTGGTTTTTGTGATTGCGTGACTTCCTTAACCTGACGTTGCCAATCATTTGCATCGGCAGGTTGATATTGTTTAA
>OERT01000267.1_pt1 | contig 12854 bp, 14 predicted proteins | sample 1540111 | NCBI WGS metagenome assembly OERT01 (sample SAMEA3891235, study PRJEB23780) | metagenome | biome: terrestrial biome; feature: animal house; material: water of meat washing | place: Italy | collected 2015-05-12
TTGCTGGGATCTATAATTTGGAACTGAGTAAAAAATGATTTATGAAAGAGGTCTATTGTAAAAATAATTTATAAACTAGATTTTAGGTAAACATAAGTTAAATGGAGTACCTGAGGTTGTGGCCTACGCAACTCAGTTGGTGCCACAGATCAGCATCGTGAATCTGCACAATTATATTCACGCTGCTGACTACGCCAATGAACATAATATACGTTATGCCGAAATCTACGCGCGCAGCCTATCGATGTGATGATCTAACTTGATAAAAAACTGTTTGAGCTGATCTATTTCTCTATCGTTGTCTAATTCTGAATTTTGCAATTGTTCTAGCACGGTCTCCAGTAGATCGCGCATGTACACATAGTCAGCCTTGGTTAAAACGCCCTTTGATCTGTCATAGCTGACTGTTTTGTACAAATGTGGGTTTACACGCATAAATCTTTACCGGCATCTTATTAATGGGGGTATCTAAAAATCCCATTCCCCACGTACAAACTTGTGGTATTGATTGTTTTTTGATCGAATTATTCATCTTTTGAATACTCCTCTTGTAACTCACAAAGACAAGCATTCAATTCATCAACACGTGAAGAAAGAACAGCCCAATCAGACGGAGATAATTCATACTTCAAAACATCAAGTTCAGACTGAATAACAGAAAGAGCTTGGAGAGTTTTATTAAAATTACTCATTATTCGATCCCCATATCACGCATGATGTCGTTTTCTTGTTTTAGTGAATCGCAGTACTCAGCAACTTTTGCAGAACGATAGCCCCAGTGCCCCATTACCATTTCAATATGGAAAAGTACCTTTTCAGAGTCATAGGCAGGATTGCCCCCCATGATCAGTTGACAGGCATCATCAAAGATAATTTTTGAGACGATTTCGAAAGCTTGTTCTTTTTCCATTGCAACAACATCACACGCAACAATTTCACAGGAATATAACAGAATTGCACGCAACACTGCAACGTGTGACACAATAATGTTGTTGCGTTAAACAATGTTCAGGTGTTACATGAAAAAATAAGACTTATCAAAAACTTATAGAGTTCGTGGTGAATTCGTTGAATCGATCAAAGAGAAATCACTGGATTTCATTATCGAAACAAAAGAAAGCATCGAAGAAGCAGACATTATTAATGCTTTTATTTATAAGCACTTAAAAGACATAACCGCTAAAGATGTAACAAAATATATCGAGGGAATAAAAAAAGCAGATTAATTATTATTGTTGATCCTGATTATTAGAATTATAAAAAATGGCGATTAATTCGCCCTTCTCTTTTGCGCTTGATGTCACATAACGTAATTTTATGTTAAATACGATACACCTGAAAGAGGCCATTTTCTTGTAGCTTTTTAACGGTAGCATATATTAAAAAGCTTTCTTTGAATTATTAATTATTTGAAATATTTTATGTATCAGCACTGTTGTAAATAGGAAGATAAGCTGTAATTTTCTATGTTAATTACGTTTAAATTCCAACCCTCTCATTTTCCAACTAGCTCAGGTTATAATAATGGCCTCCCAAAATATGGTTGATCTATTATGAACACCTCCAATGACCCTTTACACGGCAAAAAACTTGCTGACATTTTGGATGAATTATTGGATTACTACGGTGGCTTTGAAGGCTTAAGTCGTAAAATTGAAATTAGATGTTTTTGCATAGATCCAAGTGTTAAGTCATCATTACGATTTTTACGTACCACACCATGGGCACGTGAAAAAGTAGAAAGCTTATATTTGTATGTCTTACGCCAAAAAGCCAAACAGAAATCGTAGCTTTCAAAACCCCAACCTCAGCCTATATTTTATACCAAACAGTAAACTAAAATTATTGAATAGACACTGATTTTGTAGACATTTTTTAATTAGTGGTGGACTACCAAGACTCTCCTAGAAAAATCTAGTCTATACCCCTATGGTTTATTTAAAAACTTATTTTCTATCTTTACTAGGCTGTATGATCAAAATCATACTGGCACTCAACACTGTAAATTTAAGAATGAATCTGTACGTACAGACTCATTCTCTATCGATAAAGATATTAGAAATAGCTACATAGAGTTTATTTCTAGCTTATTCAAATTAGTCGTTCAAATTAGGCTTTACTACGGATGAACAATAATTTTTACAGCAGACTCATTATTATGAATCAGCGTTTCAAAGCCTTTAGAAACAAGATCATCTAATGCAATACGTTGGGTAATAAAAGGTTCTAGATTAATCTTACCTTGCTCGACTAAACGGATAGTTTCCTGATGATCATTTACATAAGCAATCGTGCCACGAATATCTAGCTCTTTCATCACCACACTATGCACATTAATTGTGGCAGGATGGCTCCAAATAGAAACGATAACGACTACACCAGTTGGTTTCATTGCTGCAACGAGTGTATCCATGACTTTATTGACACTACTACATTCAAAAGCGACATCTACACCGCGGTCTTCTGTAATTTTCATTACCTCAGCAACTACATCAACCTTAGATGGGTCTAGTACATAATCGGCAACACCCGCTTCTATCGCTTTTTCTTTACGTTTTGCACTCAGTTCAGTAATGATGACCGTGAGACCTTTAGCCTTTAAAATAGCAGATAAAAGTAAGCCTATTGGGCCTGCTCCACCAACCAGTGCGATATCGCCAGCTTTTGCGCCACTTCTGACATAGGCATGATGACCGACAGATAAAGGTTCTATCAATGCTGCTTGGTCTAAAGGAATATCATTTGAAATAGGATGTACCCAACGCCGCTGAACTGCAATTTTTTCAGAAAGACCACCACCGCGTCCGCCTAAACCAATAAAGTTCATATTTTTTGATAAATGATACTTATCATTCGGGCCAGTCGGGACATCATCCGCAATAATATAGGGTTCAACTACGACATGTTGTCCAATTTGGATATCGTCTACACCCTCACCAACTGCATAAACTACGCCTGAAAATTCATGTCCCATTGTTACAGGTGCAGATTCTCCCGAAATTGGATGTGGATGACCACAAGGTGGAATAAAAATAGGGCCTTCCATGAATTCATGTAAATCTGTACCGCAAATACCGCACCATGCAACTTGAATTCCAACTGTGCCTGGAAGTACTTTCGGTTCAGGGATATCTTCAATTCGAATATCCCCTCGATCATAAAAACGAGCTGCTTTCATTGTGTATTCCTTATGTTGATATTAACGGTAAACCATTCCACCATCTGTCAAAATAGACTGACCTGTAATATAGTTTGCATCCTCGCTGGCTAAAAATGCAACTAATGCAGCCACGTCATCTGGTGTTTCAGCACGTCCTAAAGCAATACCATCTACATATTTTTTATACGTTTGACCAATTGGTGCACCTGTAATTTCAGAGAACCGCTGATCTATTTCGACCCACATGTCTGTACCAACAACACCCGGACAATAACTATTTACAGTAATTTCAACACTGGCATATTCTTTAGCCGCAGCTTGCGTCAATGCACGAACTGCAAATTTAGTTGCCGAATAAACACCGAGTAAAGCAAAACCTTCATGACCTGCGATTGAGCATGCATTAATAATTTTTCCAGCCTGTTGGCGTTGTTTAAATTTATTTGCTGCGGCTTGAATCCCCCAAAGTACACCACCGACATTGATGTTCATAATTTGGTTAAATTCACTCGGCGTTACTTCTGCCAAAGCTTTGACTTGTGCAATACCTGCATTATTAATCATGATATCAAAACCATTAAGTGTCGATTCTGCATGATTAATAGCGTCACTGATTTGTATTGGATCTGAAATATCCGCAATAAATGTGGTGGCTTTTACGCCAAAGGCTTCAACCTCTTGTTGAACAGTATTTAACTTTTCTTGGTGAAGATCGACCAATCCAATATGAACACCTTCTTGTGCTAAACGTAAGGCAATACCGCGTCCAATACCTTGTGCCGCACCCGTAATTAATGCAACTTTATTGTTTAAACCTCTAGGCATGTTGCGACTCCTTAAATATGGATTGCACGTTGCATCGCCGACAAGACCGACTCATGCATCGCCTCAGACAAAGTAGGATGAGGGAAAATGACCTGCGCTAAGCTTTCATCTGTAGCTTCTAGGTATTTCGCGATGGCAAACCCTTGAATGTGTTCGGTGACTTCATGTCCAACCATGTGAGCACCCAACAATTCACCTGTTTCCTGACTAAAAATGGTTTTAACAAATCCTGCGCTATCGCCCAAAGCCAATGCTTTACCATTCGCTTGTAAAGGAAACTTACCCACATTGATATTCAAGCCCGCAGCTTTCGCTTTCTGTTCTGTCAAACCAATACTGGCCACTTGCGGATGGGTAAAGATACAGCCCGGAATTTGTGTACGATCTAAAGCATGTACATGACTTAGGCCTGCAATTTTCTCCACACAAAGAATGGCTTCATGACTGGCTTTGTGTGCCAAACACGGTGCGCCTGCGACATCACCAATTGCATAAATGCCCACTACATTGGTTTTACACCATGAGTCGACTTTAATAAAACCATTCTCAAATTCAATTCCCAAAGCTTCTAGGCCAAGATTTTCAGCATTCGGTTTCACGCCAATAGCTGAAAGCACCTTTTCAACAGTAATGATTTGCACACCTGTGGCAGTTTCAATATGACAATGTACTTGAGCCTGATCAGTTTCTATTTTTTTTACAGTCGCTTCGGTTAAAACCTGCATACCCTGCTGTTCAAATTGCTTTTGTACATACTTCGCAACTTCAATGTCTTCGCTAGGAAGAATCTGCTTTGCAATATCAACCAAGGTGACTTGGCAGCCTAAGTCTTGGTATAGGCTTGCAAACTCACTGCCTATAGCACCCGAACCAATGACCAGTAAAGATTTTGGTAATTGTTCTGGAACTAAAGCCTCTTTATAACTCCAGACCTGATGGCCATCTACAGGAATATGAGGCAAATTGGCCGCACGTGCACCTGTTGCGACAATAATATGCGGTGCAGAAATCTGCTGTTTTTGACCATTCGCATCTGTAAGCTCTAATTGCTCTTTGGCAATAAACTGGGCTGCTGCGTTAAAAACAGTGATTTGATTTTTTTTCAATAATTGACCGATACCTTGCACCAGTTGCTCAGAAACCTGTCTGCTATGATGGACCAGTTTTTGAATGTCAAAATCAATCGCGTTAAGCGTAAAGCCAAACTGCCCTGCATGTTTGAACTGCTGCGCAAGCGCAGCCCCGCTCAATAATGCCTTGGTTGGAATGCATCCCCAATTAAGACACACTCCGCCTAAGTGTTGTTTTTCAACGATTGCCGTTTTTAATCCCAGTTGCGCTGCGCGAATCGCAGCGACATATCCTCCAGGACCAGCACCAATAACCACAAGATCAAATTGTGTATCTGACATGACTATTCCTCCTACACCAAAATTAATGCAGGATTTTCGACAAACTGCTTAAATGCCGATAAGAATTGAGCACCCAACGCACCATCAATGACACGATGATCACAAGACAATGTTGCGGTCACCATTTCACGAACAACAATCTCATCATTTTCAACGACAGCACGTTTCTCTGCTGCACCTAAGGCTAGAATTGCACCTTGAGGCGGGTTAATAATGGCATCAAACTGTTGAATACCAAGCATGCCCAAATTGGAAATACTGAAACTGCCCCCTTGAAACTCATCAGGTGCCAATTTTCCAGTTTTGGCACGTGTCGCCAGATCACGCATATCATTGGAAATTTGCGCCAAAGATTTACGGTTCGCTGCTTTAATAATTGGCGTGATCAGTCCATTTTCGATGGCTACAGCAACCGAAATATCAGCCTGTTCAAACTGTAAAATCTGCTGATTCTCTTCATCAAACTGAACATTAACTTGTGGAACTTTAATCAGTGCAGCAGCAGCAGCTTTAATCAGCATATCGTTAATGGACAGTTTGACTTGCGGTACAGTACTGTTAATTTGCTGACGCAAAGCCTGAACCGACTCAACATTTAAGTCTATCGTTAAGCGAAAATGTGGTGCATTGCGTTTCGCAGCCTGTAAGCGCGAAGCAATTGCTTTACGCATACCATTCATAGCTACAGTAGTGAATTTTGCGGACTCTGCTGGATGCGCATGATCAGCATGTTGAGCTTGTACAGGGTTTTCACGTTGATATACAGCTTCAACATCTTCCTTACAGACTCGTCCACGTGAACCCGATGCACGACAATCATGCAAATTAATGCCCCATTGTCTTGCCAAACGGCGGGCAACAGGTGTCGCTAGAACATCACTATCATCTGCTTTAGATTTCGCGGCTTTGGTACTGGCTTGATGACGCACATCTGGCCAAGAACCACCAGCAGCTTGAACTGCGGTCTGAATATCTTGAACACTAATACGACCTTCACGTCCAGAACCCGTAATCTGAGACAAGTTTACATTATGCTTTTCAGCCAATTTCAAGGCATGTGGCGTTGCAAAAATATCATCGCTTTGTTGGTAGCCTTGTAACGCAGCAGGAATAGAATATCCGCCCTGAGTCACCGCTTTTGATCCATTACCAACACTGTTCTGTTTAGGAGCAGCTTGCACTTTGGTTTCAACTTGAGCTACAGCTACTTTTTCAGGAACCGCTGCTACCGCTTTATTTTCTGTTACAGCAGGTGTTCCACCTAAGGACTGTGCAAATGCTTCAACTTCTGTATCTGAAACTTGAGCGTCTGCACAAATTGCAATAACTCCACCTACAACCAGAGTGTCACCATCTTTAGCAATAATTTTGCGTAGCAAGCCATCAAAAGGTGCTTCAAGAACATTGACGATTTTTGTGGTTTCAATTTCACAAATTTCCTGTCCTTTACTAAATTGCGTACCTTCCTCAATCAGCCATTGGGCAATCGTACCCTCTTCCATGGACAAACCCCATTTTGGGATTTCTAAAGTTTTAATTTCGCTCATCCTAAGCCTCCAACGTCTTACGTACAGCCTGTTCGATGCGTTCTACACTGGGTAGCCATTCTTTTTCTAATACTGGTGAAAATGGTACGGGTGAATGTGGTGGAGTGACTAACTCGATTGGTGCTTTAAGATAATGAAAGCCTTTCTGTGCAATGAGTGCAGCCACATCATGTCCGAAACCGCAACGCGCCGCAGATTCATCTACAATCACTACGCGACCTGTTGACGCCACTGATTCTAAAATGCCATCTTCGTCTAATGGAGAAATGGTTCGAGGGTCAACCACTTCAACCGAAATGCCTTCTTTTGCGAGCTTATCCGCAACTTCATTGGCACGATGCACCATCAAGCTTAAGGCAATAATGGTAATATCAGTGCCTTCACGGGTGTAATTTGCGACACCAAAAGGAATAGTGTAGGCTTCATCTGGCACTTCGCCCTTAATGTCATACAACAATTTGTGTTCACAAAATACTACTGGGTCATCATCTCGAATGGCTTGAATCAACAACCCTTTCACATCATAGGCACTTGAAGGCACCACCACTTTTAAACCAGGCACTGAGGCAAACACGTTATATGGCGACTGAGAATGCTGCGCTGCTGCGGAAAAACCTGCACCGATCATGCCTCGTACAACGAGTGGCGCTTTGGCTTTGCCACCAAACATATAGCGGAATTTAGCCGCTTGGTTATACAGCATGTCATAACACACGCCGTAAAAATCCATGAACATTAAATCTGCCACAGGTCTTAAACCCGTTGCAGCAGCACCTGCCGCCATACCAATAATCGCTGATTCTGTAATTGGAGTATCAATGACTCGTTCAGAACCAAATTCAGTCCATAAGCCTTTGGTTACACCAAGTACACCGCCAAAACCTTCCAGTTTATTGTCATCGGTATTTTTGCCACCATGCCCACCACGAACATCTTCACCGACCACAATGACACTTGGGTCTCGGCGCATTTCTAATTCAATTGCTTCTTTAATCGCGTTTCGATAACTTTTATTTGGCATTTTTCTACTATTCCTTTAGTAAGAGACGTAAACATCAGTAAGTAACTGAGAGACTTCTGGGTACTTAGCTGCGCGTGCTTTTGCAACGGCATCGTCTACATTGGCTTTAGACTGGGCATCAATCGCATCCAGTTTGGCTTCGTCAATTTTATCCTTGACTTTTTCACGGAATATTTTCAATGGGTCTTTATGTTCTTTGACATAATCCAGTTCTTCTTTGGAACGAATAAGCCCCGGATCACCTTCAAAATGTCCATAAAAACGGTTGGTTACCGTTTCAATCACACTCGGACCTTCACCACAGCGGGCACGTTCAATGGCTTTTTGTGCAACTTCATACACAGCAAAAAAGTCTGTTCCATCTACTTTTTCAGCAGGTAAGCCAAAACCTGCCGCTCGACCTGCAATGTCTTTACTGCCTACGGCATAGTCATGTGCAGTACCTTCACCAAAACCGTTATTTTCAAAAACAAAAATGACAGGGAGCTTTAACACGACAGCCATATTAATGGCTTCAAAAGTTAAGCCCTGATTTGACCCGCCATCACCGGTAAATGATAGACCAATCCCACCATTTTTCAGTGTTTTAGCACTTAAAGCTGCCCCAATAGCCAAAGGTGGACCACCACCCACAATACCGTTTGCACCGAGCATGCCTTTATCTAAGTCCGCAATGTGCATTGAGCCGCCTTTACCACGACACAAACCATCATCTTTGCCAAAAATTTCTAACATCATGGCGTGAATGTCACAGCCCTTAGCAATACAATGTCCATGACCACGATGCGTTGATGTAATGAAGTCCTTGTCTGTTAAATTTTCACAGATCCCTACGGCAATAGCTTCCTCACCGCTATATAAATGGATGAAACCGGGAATATCACCTGTATTATTTTCATCGTGAAGTCGATCCTCAAATTCACGAATGTCGCGCATTCTTTTGTATGCTGCTAGCAATTGCTCTTCCGTTAATTGCATATCTTTGTTCCTTATTAACTACGCTTAAAAGAAAATCCAAAAATTAATGGTTGGATTTTTAAACCGTATATTTATATAAATATATTTTTATTTAATTTCATATTAGACTAAAAAAATATAATGCATTAAGAGATGGGAAAAATATTAAAAACAGAAGGTTATGAACTTAAAAATTTTTTAAAATTTTACAATGGTTCAATCACATATGAAAACAAACCTTTAACCAACCTTTATTTTATATGATAAGTTTTTTGCACTGTTTTAATATTATTAAAGCACCTAAAAGAGCTTATTTAATATCGGGATCTATATTAATTATTTTAAACGATGGAGTGTTTGTAATGGATTTAAATAACACAGTATTAACTGGAAAAAAGCTACGTGGCGCTGAAAAAATGGCGCGTATTCCAATTAAAGTTGTTCCAACAGAAACGACACCGAAAAAGCCAGAATGGATTCGGACTAAAATTAGTCAACCTGAGGAAGTTCAAATCATTAAGGATTTATTACGACAACAGAAACTACATACGGTTTGTGAAGAAGCGGCCTGCCCTAATTTGCCACAATGCTTTAGCGGAGGGACTGCAACGTTTATGATCATGGGAGATATTTGTACTCGCCGCTGTCCATTCTGTGATGTCGCACATGGTCGTCCTAATATCCTAGATCCTAATGAGCCAAAGCATCTGGCTGAAACAGTCAAGAATCTAAACTTAAAGTATGTCGTGATTACTTCTGTTGATCGAGACGACTTAAAAGATGGTGGCGCACAGCATTTTGCAGATTGCATTCGAGAAATTCGTCAAACCAGTCCAGAAACTCTGATAGAAATTTTGGTTCCTGATTTTCGTGGTCGTGCAGATATTGCCCTGAAGATTCTGAGCCAAAACCCACCCGATGTTTTTAATCATAATATTGAAACCGTTCCACGTCTGTATAAAGCCATGCGACCAGGCGCTGACTATAAGCACTCATTGGATTTACTCAAAAAATTTAAACACTACTGTTCTGAAATTCCAACGAAATGTGGTTTGATGGTAGGTTTAGGAGAAGTCGAGGCTGAGGTTATTGTGTTATTAAATGATTTGAAAGATTATCAAGTGGACTATGTCACAATCGGTCAATACTTACAGCCATCTAAATCTCATGCGCCAATTCATCGTTTTGTTACGTTGCAAGAGTTTAAGCATTATCAAACACATGGAGAGCGCTTAGCGTTTAAAAATATTTGGAGTGCGCCATTAGTACGATCAAGTTATTTTGCAGACCGTCAGTATCATGGTGAAGCTGTGCCTAGCCCTTACATGAGCGAATGAATTTTCATCCTATTTACGTTTATTAACATTTCAGATGGAAATAGCCATTTTCAGCTCATAAGAACACTTTTAAAGTAACTCAAGGACTGGTAAAGCCAAAAGATATGATTTAACCAAGCAAAGATAAAAGCATTTAAAATTGAAGCAAGAAGAAATGACGTAAATGACTATAAATTTGGAAACTCATTTCTAAAATTTAAAAATATTACAGTCTGATCATAAAGGAATATGATATGAACCTGTTCAATACCGCATCTGCAAAAAATCTGCAAACAACCCATTTAATTAATCAACATACTGTTCATGCCGCTCCTGTTTTAGCCTTACCTCCAGAAGATAAAACTTCTTTATTTCGCCGCTCTATCCAACATAATTATGCCGACTTACTCAAAATAGCTGATGATTCAGATATGGCGATTGGTCTCACAGATCATCAAGGTACTCTCTTATGGACATGGAGTAGTTCTGTAATGCTTTCTTCTGCCGAACAGGTTCATTTTATTGAGGGTGGGCATTGGTCTACACAGGCTGTTGGGACCAATGCGATAGGTATGACTTTAAACAGCCAAATATCAAGTTGTGTCTATTCTCATGAAAACCAAATGGACAGTGTTCGAGATTGGGTTTGTTATGCCGCGCCGATCTGGGATCCGACATCAGGGCAATTTCATGGCATTATTAACCTTTCCACAAAATATAAAAAACATACTCCTTTGGGGCTGCTTGCAGTTGAACGCTGTGCGGATTTAATACAACGAGCCATAAAGTTTGAACAGCAGAATTTTTTATACATTAAGGCGCTAGGCTCGCCTTGGGTTCAATTTAATGGGCATACCTTGAACTTGAGTCACCGTCAAATTGAAATACTTTGCATTTTAGCTTTGCACCCCCATGGCATTGGTTTAGAAGAGTTACACTATGCCCTTTATGGTGAGCGTAGTGTCAGCTTAAAAACCCTAAAGGCTGAGCTTTCACAACTTCGTAGCCTATTACCTCATTCAATTGAGCCTCGGATTTATAGGCTTAGCTGTGAAGTCCAATGTGATTTTTTAAGTGCTGAACAATCATTAAATGCAAATCTTATTTCCAGTACATTCTCGCTATATAAAGGTAGCTTTCTCTCTAAATCAGAAAGCCCTTTACTCAGCACTTGGAGACATTGTTTTGATGCCCGTTTAAGCCAGTTGATCTATCAAATAAAGGATATCGATCAATTATTAAGAATTATTGGGCAAACACATGACCGAATTGATGCGGTACAGCGTTTATTAGAGTTATTACCACAGGACAGTATCCACCGTAATTATTTTTCAAATCTGATTTAGATTTGATCTGTTGCTTCAACTCTAAAGTTTTATTGTGAAGCAGATTGAAAAGGAAGTATGATTTTCATACTTCCTTTAATAAAATTTAAAATTGAGAACTAAATACAGTGAAGTCTAGTAATTCACTTACCCAGCTTTGACACCTAGTTTGTCGCTGCAAGGTGTATCTATGCCATTACTACAGCTTTGCCGTTGTCAACGGCATTCTAAAATTGCCCCCCCTTTTACCTTACAAATGGCAAAGTAAAATTGACCCCCTTGATTTCGTATTAAGTTTCAACCTGAGGTTGAATCCCTATTCTTTTTTATCTTCAAACGATAACTCTCACCCGATATTTGTACCACATGACAGTGATGCAATAACCGATCTAACATCGCAGCGGTCAACGTGACATCATCTGCAAAGGATTTGGACCACTGGCTAAAGGGTAAGTTACTCGTCAATATCGTACTGCCTTTTTCATAACGCTTGGCAATCACGTTAAAGAACAGATTCGCTTCTTCACGTCCAAACGGTAAATAACCAATTTCATCGATAATCAGTAACTTTGGTCCCAGTACCGCACGTTGCATATAGGTTTTCAATTTACCTTGCTGATAGGCTGTACTCAGTTGCAGCATTAAATCCGCTGCGGTAATGAACTTGATCTTAATGTTGTTCATGATGGCCTTATAGTCTAATGCCATGGATAAATGCGTTTTCCCTACACCACTAGCACCAAGAAACACCACATTTTCTGCTCTCGAGATAAAGCTCAGGTTGAACAACTCGACCATCTGGGATTTCGGAGCACCTAGTGCATAATTAAAATCGTAACCTTCCAGCGTTTTCACTTGAGGCAGGCCTGAGAGTTTCATCAGGACCTGCTGGCTGCGCTGTTGCCTAGCAGCATATTCATGCATCAGCATGGCTTCAACAAAGTCGGCATAACTTCCATCCTGACCTAATGTTTGTTGCGCATGATGAGACCATTGTGACGCAATTGTATGCAGACTGAGCTTCTGGCAAAGCTGCTCTATACGGTCGTATTGCAGATTCATCAGGAAACTCCTAGCAACTGCTCATATACCGATAACGGATGCGGCAAACTCTCGTAGGGCATTACATGCTGTGCCGCTGCAACAGGTATAGTGCCAGAACCCGTATCTGATTGCGGTAATGGCGTAAATCTTTGCTGCTCCTGTTGCAGCCACCAGCCAATGTGGGCATTGGCAACATCAACATCTAACAGTAAACCCGAAGTCTTCAGGCTTGCTTTCAATGGCACAA
>OERT01000269.1_pt1 | contig 12834 bp, 11 predicted proteins | sample 1540111 | NCBI WGS metagenome assembly OERT01 (sample SAMEA3891235, study PRJEB23780) | metagenome | biome: terrestrial biome; feature: animal house; material: water of meat washing | place: Italy | collected 2015-05-12
TAACGGTTGGTGCTGCCCAACTGCCGTGCTATAAGCCGATAATTGCGGCAGCAGCGTATGGTGCAACTCACGAATCGCCTCCTCGCTAACCACACTATTTAGGTGCGACAACAGCCCCCAACTACGGTCTAATGCCAAATTGACATGGTCAAACGCAATAATGTCGTTGAGCGCTTGCTCACTTGAGACTTGCGTGCCCGCCTTCGTAGTGGCTTCATCATCTAGCATACTTAAAAAAGCCTGACCATTTGCCAGCGCCTCAGTAATAGCAGTATTTAGACGCGTCAATTCTAATTGATGAAAATTGACCAAACGTAATTGGTCATGTGACTGATTGTTGATTGTATGTGCCATAAGCGTGTCCGTTATTAACTGTGAATAAGATTACCAAAGATAAGTATTCAATTGTGACTTTTTTTTATCAAAACAAGCCAGCCCTCATAAATCGCGCTAAAATACGGCGCATCACGTCATTCTTCCCTAACAACCAAAACGACCCATACCCATTATGACCAGTCATCCGCCAAGTTTAATCATCACCAGCTACAACATCCACAAAGGCATGTCGCCGCTCAATCGCTTTGTAAAAATGCAAGGCATTGCAGACGCCCTTCAGCATGTCAAATCAGATATTATCTGCCTGCAAGAAGTGCAAGGGCAAAATCTCAAACGTGTAATTAAGTACAATGAATACCCCGAGCAATCGCAGCATGAATGGTTTGGCGAGTACCTACAACTTCAAAATAGCTACGGCAAAAATGCCGAATACCACCATGGTCATCATGGCAATGCTGTGCTCAGTCGTCACCCACTTGACCCCAAACACAACGTGAATATTACAGTGAGCCGCTTAGAGCAGCGCGGGGTCTTACACTGTGAGATACAACCCATTGGCTGGCAAACCCCCATCATTGTACTATGCGCCCACCTCAATTTATTGGAGAATGATAGGGAGCGGCAGTACGAGGTCATTCAAGATTATATTAGCAAAGAAATTGATGCAGACACCCCGCTTATTTTGGCAGGCGATTTTAATGACTGGAAAAAAATGTCAAGTAAAAAACTGGGCGAAAAACTTCATTTACAAGAGGCATTATTCACTCATCATGGCAAACTACTGCCAACCTTCCCCGCCAGACTACCATTGCTGAGTCTTGACCGTATTTATGTTCGTAATTTACAAGTCAAACGAGCTTGGGTCAACACGGGCTACCCGTGGTCAAGTTTATCTGACCATTTGCCAATTAGCGCGGAGGTTTGCCCGCTGCCAAATTCATAAACTGCAGGTTTACCCACATTTTTTTTGATTAACAGTGACATTTGCATGATTATTGCACCGATTGCAAGGTATCAATGCCCGTAGGTGTTGGTCATTTTTTGTCTTAAATGGTCAAACATTGACCCATAATCGGCAAAATCAGCAGCTTACTCAGCAAAAAGTGACAATTTTTGCAAGTGCGCTATTATTTAGATTGATTAAATTGAGGGAAAGCCATGCAACCAAAAGCGCTCATCATCTTTGCCATTGTAGGTATCACCGCCTTGGCAATTTTTAACTTAATTACCTCAGCCAACACCCAAAAAGCGATTGCCGCAGGACAAGTTGCAAGCGCAACCGCTTCAGCCGCGGCACCCTCACGGGGCGGCGAACCTAAGGCAACACTAGACAAAGCTAGCGCCGCCCTTGATAGCGCCAACCAAACTGCCAATAACAATCTGGCAGCAGCCGATAAAGCCGCGCAGTAATACTCACGCGGCTTTGGTTAGAACGTATCGCTAATACGCCGTTGCGATTTAACGGCGTTTTCTGCCTTTACCGCGGTTGTTGAATGAAGACTTCTCAAGCTGAGATACCAAGTCAAAATCAATTTGTTGGGTTTCCATGTTGACCGCTGCCACTTTGACACGGATTTTGTCGCCCAGCCCAAACACCAAGCCTGATTTTTCACCCACCAACTGCTGGGCTTTGTCATCATACACAAAATAATCCTCGCCCAAGTGTGAGATGTGAATCAAGCCATCAATAAATAGCGAGGTTAAGGTCACAAACAGCCCAAAGCTGGTCACGGTGGTGACCACGGCATCAAACTCTTCACCGATATGGTCTTTCATATAGTGGGCTTTGAGCCACTGCTCTACAAAGCGGCTGGCTTCGTCAGCGCGGCGCTCGGTCATGGAGGTTTGTTCGCCTGCGTCTTCTAGCGACCAGTCTGGGATGGGGGCTTTTTTGCCTGTGACTTTTTGTTTGATGCCACGGTGTAGCATCAAGTCAGGATAACGGCGAATCGGCGAGGTAAAGTGCGCATAAGACTGCAGCGCCAGGCCGAAGTGACCGCGGTTTTCCGGATCGTAAATCGCCTGTTTCATCGAGCGCAGCAGCATGGTTTGCAGCATTTCTGCATCAGGACGATCGGCAACCGACTCCAGCAGCTCCGCGTAGTCACGCGGTTCCGGCTTGTTACCGCCCGGCAGTTCCAGCCCCAGCTCCGCCAGCACTGAACGGAAAGAGGTAATCGCTTCGGTGCTCGGCTTGTCGTGAATACGGAACAGTGCCGGTTCTTTCGCTTTCTCAACGAAACGCGCCGCCGAGATATTCGCCAGAATCATGCACTCTTCAATTAATTTGTGCGCGTCGTTACGCTGGGTCTGTTCGATACGTTCAATACGGCGTTCAGCGTTGAAAATGAACTTCGCTTCTTCGCTCTCAAATGAGATCCCACCGCGTTCTTCACGGGCTTTATCCAGCACTTTATAGAGGTTATGCAACTCTTCGAGATGCTTAACCAGCGGGGCGTACTGCTCGCGCAGATCCTGATCGCCCTGCAGAATATGCCAGACTTTGGTGTAGGTCAGACGCGCGTGAGAGCTCATCACCGCTTCGTAGAATTTGTAGCCCGTCAGGCGGCCTTTCGACGAAACCGTCATCTCGCACACCATACACAGGCGGTCTACCTGCGGGTTGAGCGAACACAGGCCGTTAGAGAGCACTTCCGGCAGCATCGGGATAACCTGCGAAGGGAAGTACACCGACGTACCACGGTTACGCGCTTCTCTGTCCAGCGGCGTTGGCGGACGCACATAGTAGCTGACGTCGGCAATCGCGACCCATAAACGCCAGCCGCCGCCGCGTTTTTTCTCGCAGTAAACTGCATCGTCAAAGTCACGGGCGTCTTCGCCATCAATGGTGACCAGCGGTAAATCGCGCAGATCAACACGGCCCGCTTTTGCTTCTTCCGGCACTTCTTCTTTCAGCCCGGCAACCTGTTGCTCAACAGCCTGCGGCCAGATGTACGGAATTTCATGGGTACGCAGAGCGATATCAACCGCCATGCCGGTGCCCATATTGTCGCCCAGCACTTCGACGATTTTACCCACCGCTTTGGTGCGGCGAGTCGGACGCTGAGTCAGTTCGACTACGACCACAAAGCCCATCCGCGCGCCCATGATCTGATCGGGCGGGATTAAGATATCGAAGCTCAGACGGCTGTCGTCAGGAACCACAAAGCCGACGCCCGCTTCGGTAAAGTAGCGACCAACAATCTGGCTGGTTTTTGGCACCAGTACGCGGACAATACGCGCTTCACGACGACCTTTACGGTCAGCGCCCAGCGGCTGCGCCAGCACCTGATCGCCATGAATGCAGGTTTTCATCTGCTCGCTGGACAGGTACAGGTCATCTTTGCGGCCTTCAACGCGCAGAAAGCCGTAGCCATCACGGTGGCCAATAACGGTACCTTTCACCAGGTCGAGGCGTTCCGGCAGCGCATAGCACTGACGACGAGTGAAGACCAGTTGTCCGTCACGCTCCATCGCGCGCAGGCGACGACGCAGCGCTTCTTGCTGCTCTTCACCTTCAATGTTGAGTTCAGCGGCCAGCTCATCGCGGTTGGCCGGTTTTTCACGTTTAGTTAAATGTTCGAGGATAAATTCCCGGCTCGGGATAGGATTCGCGTATTTTTCTGCTTCGCGTTCCTGGAAAGGATCTTGTGACATCTCGGTTCCTCCGTTGTCATCTCTGATGAAGATTTTCGTCACTCCACCAGCAATAATTTATAAAGCGGTTGATTCTCTTCAACCAAATCGGCAAGCGTGTAGTTATCCAGTTCCGTAAGAAAACTTTGCACGGCCTTAGAAAGCGCCTGTTTCAACCGACAGGCAGGTGTAATGTGGCAAAACTCACTGCTGCAATTCACCAGCGATAAGGGCTCCAGCTCGCGCACCACATCACCAATACGTATCGCACTCGCCGGTTTACCCAGGCGAATGCCGCCATTTTTTCCACGAACAGCAGTCACGTAGCCGGCACGACTAAGTTGATTGATTATTTTGACCATATGATTACGGGAGACGCCGTAGACGTCAGTCACTTCAGAAATACTGGTCATCCGCCCTTCTGGCAATGACGCCATGTAGATCAGCGCACGTAATCCGTAATCAGTGAAACTCGTTAACTGCACATCAACCTCAAAAGGGAAATCGGGAAAAAATACATTTATATTGATGATAAACCAGCCACAAGCTGTGTCGCTAATTTATTTCAGTTCGGGGAAGGAAAAAAGCGAGGATTTAACACTGTGTCGGATAGCGTAATGGCTTAACCGACACAGCAATGTATCACACTGTTAGCCCGGCAGGCAAAATATCTGCCAGGCGTACCAGAATTACGCGTCGAACGGGTCGCGCAGAATCATGGTTTCAGTACGATCCGGACCGGTAGAGATGATATCGATCGGCACACCAGTCAGCTCTTCAATACGCTTGATATAGTTCAGCGCCGCCTGCGGCAGGCCGCTACGATCTTTCACGCCGAAGGTGGATTCAGACCAGCCCGGCATGGTTTCGTAAATCGGCTCTACACCTTTCCAGTCGTCAGCTGCCAGCGGAGTGGTAGTCACTTCGCGACCATCCGGCATACGGTAAGCCACGCAGAGTTTAACCTCTTTCAGGCCATCCAGAACGTCCAGTTTAGTCAGGCAGAAGCCAGACAGGGAGTTCAGCTGTACCGCACGACGAACGGCAACGGTGTCCAGCCAGCCGGTACGACGACGACGCCCCGTAGTTGCGCCGAATTCGTTACCCTGCTTGCAGAGGAACTCGCCAGTTTCATCAAACAGTTCGGTCGGGAACGGACCTGCACCCACACGAGTGGAGTAAGCTTTGAGGATACCCAGAACGTAATCAACATAACGCGGGCCCAGGCCGGAACCGGTCGCCACGCCACCAGCAGTGGTGTTGGAAGAAGTTACGTACGGATAAGTACCGTGGTCGATATCCAGCAGCGTACCCTGCGCACCTTCAAACATGACGAAATCGCCACGCTGACGCGCCTGGTCGAGCAGGTCAGAAACGTCAACCACCATAGAAGTCAGGATGTCGGCAACAGCCATCGTATCATCCAGAACTTTCTGGTAATCAACCGCTTCAGCTTTGTAGTAGTTAACCAACTGGAAGTTGTGATATTCCATCACTTCTTTCAGTTTTTCAGCGAAGGTTTCTTTGTCGAAAAGGTCGCCAACACGCAGACCGCGACGTGCTACTTTATCTTCATAAGCAGGCCCGATACCACGACCGGTGGTGCCGATCGCTTTCGCGCCACGCGCTTTCTCACGCGCGTTATCCAGCGCAACGTGATAATCAAGGATCAGCGGACATGCTTCAGACAGCAGCAGACGCTCACGAACGGGGATGCCACGGTCTTCCAGTTCTTTCATCTCTTTCATCAGCGCGGCCGGAGACAGCACAACACCGTTACCGATGATGCTGGTTACATTCTCGCGGAGAATACCTGATGGAATAAGATGGAGAACGGTTTTTTCACCGTTGATTACGAGAGTATGGCCTGCGTTGTGACCGCCCTGGTAGCGTACAACATATTTAGCCCGTTCAGTCAGAAGATCGACGATCTTACCTTTACCTTCGTCACCCCATTGGGTGCCCAGTACGACGACGTTGTTACCCATTTTTCAAAATCACCGTTTGCTTAAAAATGGATTCTACCATCGCTTTTTCAGAGTTACAGCACTTTTTGCACTCAAAAATGACCTCGATCAGTCTGTTTTTTGTTCAGCCAATCGTTTTCCTCAACATGTAGTAGACCACAACGCCCGCAACCACAAGTCCACCGCCAAAACGACGTAAAATATTATCGGGCAAATTGGTCATCGCAGAGATCATCTTCTTCCATGCCTTCGGGTAAAGCATCGGCCCTAAACCTTCCAGTACCAAAACCAGGGCAAGCGCCAGCCAGATTGTCGAATTCATTCATTATCCTTATAGAAAAAGAAAACCACCGACATCCCTGAGGATGCGGTGGCTTTATTGACCTGTACCGCAGTCGTTATATTAACGCGTTGCGGAAGTCGGCGTCTTCATGTAGCGGAAGAAATCGCTATCCGGGCTCATGACCATCACGTCCTGATTGCCAGAGAAGCTGTTCTCATAAGCACGCAGGCTACGGATGAATGCGTAGAAGTCCGGATCTTTACTGAATGCATCAGCAAACAGTTTGGCTGCTTCGGCATCGCCTTCACCACGCATGATGCGGCCCTGACGCTCAGCTTCTGCCAGCGTTCTGGTCACTTCATAGTCGGCAGTCGCGCGCAGTTTTTCCGCTTCTTCCTGACCTTGTGAACGGTGACGACGCGCTACCGCTTCACGCTCGGCGCGCATACGGTTGTAGATCGCTTCAGACACTTCGGTCGGCAGGTTGATCTGCTTGATACGCACATCGACAACTTCAATACCCAGCGCCGCCATACTGTTCGGGTTGATGACCGGAACTTTGCCCTTCGTCTCAGCCGTTACGCGCTCTGCCGCTTCGGCAATGGCGTTATCTGCCGCCGGGGTAGTAACTTCATCTTCTGTACCCGCAGAACCGGAGTTCAGCGCGTCACGTACTTCGAGGGTCAGACGACCACGGGAATCGGTGACGATATCTTTCACGTCCAGGCGACCAATTTCAGAACGCAGACGGTCAGAGAACTTACGTTTCAACAGCACTTCCGCTTGCGAAATGTCGCCACCACCCGTTGCCAGGTAGTAACGGCTGAAATCGCTGATGCGCCATTTGATGTAAGAGTCGACGATCAGGTCTTTCTTCTCTTTGGTCACAAAGCGGTCGGCCTGGTTGTCCATGGTCTGAATACGTGCGTCGAGCATTTTCACCGTTTCAATGAACGGTATCTTGAAATGCAGACCCGGCTCATAAACCAGAGGTTTGTTGTCATCGTCACGCAGTACCTTACCAAAACGCAGCGTAATACCGCGCTCACCTTCTTTGACGACAAAGACAGACATGTAAAGCACTACCAGCACGATGATGATAATCGCGATAACTGACTTACGCATCGTTATTCCCCCTGACGCTGGTAGTCGTTACGCTGCGCGTTGGCGCGGCGTTGGTCCATAATATCGCCCTGACTGGTGGACGACGTGTTGCTTGCTCCACTGGTTGTGGAGGAAGAGGCTGGCGGCAGACGCAGCAGATTGCTGGCACCGTTATCGCTCTTCGCCGCAGGGGCGTTACCACCTTTCAGCATCTGGTCTAACGGCAGAACCATCAGGTTGCCACCTTTATCGTTAACCAGCACTTTGCGGGTGTTGCCCAACACTTTTTCCATCGTCTCGATATACAGACGCTCGCGAGTAATTTCCGGCGCGGCTTTATATTCCGGCAGAAGTTTAGCAAAGCGCGCCACTTCACCCTGAGCTTCCAGGATGGTCTGGGCCTTGTACGCACGCGCCTCTTCGAGGATACGTTGCGCCTGACCGTTCGCACGCGGCTGAACTTCGTTGGTATACGCTTCTGCTTCACGAATGTATTGCTGTTCGTTTTCACGCGCGGCAATCGCATCGTCAAACGCCGCTTTTACTTCTTCCGGCGGACGAGCAGCCTGGAAGTTGACGTCCAGCAGCGTGATACCCATGTCATACGGACGAATCGTCTCTTCCAGTTCGCGCTGAGTATCGCTACGAATCACGGTACGACCTTCCGTCAGAATGCGGTCCATGGTGTATTTACCGATAACTCCACGCAGGGCGCTGTCGGTAGCCTGACGCAGGCTGTCATCCGGGCTGGTCACGCTATACAGATATTTTTCCGGATTGGTGACGCGGTACTGCACGTTCATCTCAACGCGCACTACGTTCTCGTCCGACGTCAGCATCACACCAGAAGCTGCCAGTTCACGCACGGCTTCCACGTTCACCGGTTTGACTTCGTCGATAAACGTCGGTTTCCAGTTCAGACCCGGCTCAACCAGATGGCTGAATTTACCAAAGCGTGTTACCACGCCACGTTCGGCTTCTTTAATGGTATAGAAACCACTGGCCGCCCAGATAATGACAATCGCTGCCGCTGCGATGGTAACGACACGACCGCCAAGCTGCGGGCGCGGGCCTTGCGATGAACTGCCACCGCCAGATCCGGTGCCTTTACCGCCGCCCAGACCACCGAGCTTTTTGCTCAGTTTGCGGAAGATATCATCTAAATCAGGTGGCCCTTGATCGCGACCGCCTTTGTTTCCATTTCCCTCAGAGTTGCCGCCAGGTTTGCTGCTTCCCCACGGGTCGCGGTCTTGTCCGTTATTACCGGGCTGATTCCACGCCATGTTTGTGCTCCATATTTGTTATGCGGTGATCCCTGTTGTCTTTCGACGCCAGAGGATATGACTCCACGCTTCAGACGCTACGCCGTTAGATCAGGTAATCGATCAACGCCGGTTCTTGTTTACAGAGGCGACGCCAGTCAACGATCGGCATACGAACTTGCAGACTTACGCTGCCGTCCTCCTCCATCCACTCTTTTTCTATTGCCTGAAGCTGATAAAAACGACTTCTCAGACGCCCTTCCTGCGGTGGCAGACGCAATGTATGCTGCGCCACCTCGCCGGAAAGCCGCTCCGTCAAAGCCTGAAAAAGCTGTGGTATCCCCGCTCCGGTCTGTGCGGAAAGCCAGACACGGATCGGTTTGTTCTCTTCGTCCCGATCAATACGCGGTTCGAAATCTTCCAGCATATCGATCTTGTTCATCACCAGCAGGGTTGGGATCTCGTGAGCGTCGATCTCTTCAAGAACCGTATTCACCGCTTCGATGTTTTCTTGTACACGCACATCCGCCGCATCAATGACGTGCAGCAGTAATGTGGCTTGCCGCGTCTCTTGTAACGTGGCTTTAAATGCCGCCACCAGATCGTGCGGCAGGTGGCGAATAAACCCTACGGTATCTGCCAACACGGTTTCACCGACATCTGCAACGTCAATACGCCGCAACGTCGGGTCGAGGGTGGCAAACAACTGGTCTGCCGCGTAGACCCGCGCTTCGGTGATGCGATTGAAAAGGGTAGATTTACCGGCGTTGGTATATCCCACCAGTGATACGGTTGGGACATCCGCTTTCTTGCGCGACTGCCGCCCCTGCTCACGTTGCTTTTCAACTTTTTCCAGGCGCGACTGTATTTGCAAAATGCGATTACGCAGCAAACGACGGTCGGTTTCGAGCTGGGTTTCACCCGGACCACGCAAACCTATCCCGCCTTTCTGTCTTTCAAGGTGGGTCCAGCCACGCACCAGGCGCGTAGCCAGATGGCGCAGCTGCGCCAGCTCAACCTGCAACTTACCCTCATGGGTACGCGCACGTTGGGCGAAAATATCTAAAATAAGGCCGGTGCGGTCGATAACACGACACTCGCACAAACGCTCCAGGTTACGCTCTTGCGCCGGGCTCAGGGCATGGTCAAAAAGAACGACCGAAGCACCCGTCGCTTTGACAGCTTCCGCAATTTCAACTGCTTTACCTTCACCTACAAAATACTTTGGGTGCGGCGCTTTACGGCTACCGGTAATCACCTGCAATGCTTCGACACCGGCGGAAGAGACCAGAGATTCAAACTCCTGGAGGTCTTCCATATCTTTGTCTTGCGTAAAATAGATGTGTACCAGTACCGCCTGCTCACCAGCATCATAACGGTCAAACAAGCGTATAACCCTCTAAATAGATCAGCGGGGAACGCAGGATCGCTGGCTCCCCGTGTAAAAAAAACAGCCCGAAACCTTATTCGGTTTCTTCGCTGTCCTGTTGCGCGGAAGTATTCTGCGCGCTGCTACCATGATGGTAGTTACTGCTGGTACCGCCACCGGCGTTGTTACTGTGATGAGAAACCGGGCGAGACGGGACAACAGTAGAAATCGCGTGCTTGTAAACCATCTGGCTGACCGTGTTTTTCAACAGGATCACGAACTGATCAAAAGACTCGATTTGCCCTTGCAGCTTAATACCATTCACCAAATAAATAGAAACTGGAACACGTTCCCGACGCAGTGCGTTCAGGAACGGATCTTGTAAAGATTGCCCCTTAGCCATTCTCTCTTTTCCTTATATGCTTATTTGTACTTTGAACCTTTCGATTCTGAAAAAATTGCGCACGATACGTCTCAATTGTACACATTCAGCCTGCGATAGCACCAACAACCTGTAATACTTCGTCACGCGCCTGTTCTGGTTTTTCACTGTCAAGCCAGTGAACCCCTTCCCAACCACGCAGCCAGGTTATCTGCCGCTTCGCCAACTGTCTCGTGGCGCAAACACCTCGATAAACCATTTCATCGTATGAGATTTCGCCTTCAAGGTAAGACCACATCTGGCGATAACCCACGCAACGAATGGAAGGCAAGTCCGTATGCAAATCTCCTCGGGCAAAAAGCGCCCGGACTTCTGCTTCAAAACCTGAAGCCAACATCTGATGAAAACGCTGCTCAATGCGTTGATGGAGCAGTTCACGGCTCGCCGGGGCGATGGCGAACTGATGCACCTGATACGGTAGAGCGTCTCCTGACGTTTGCGTCAGTTCCGTTAAAGTTTTACCCGAAATGAAAAAAACTTCCAGTGCCCGGGAAAGCCTTTGTGGATCATTTGGATGAATCCTTGCTGCCGCAACCGGATCGATCTCCTGAAGTTGACGATGCAATGACTCCCAACCTTGCTCTGCCGCCTGTTGCTCAATTCTGGCCCGTACTTCCGGGTCTGCCGACGGTAGCGGCGACAACCCTTCCAGCAATGCCTTGAAATACAACATCGTACCGCCCACTAACAGTGGGATCCGCCCCGCCGCGGTGATATCGGCCATTTCCGCCAGCGCATCGCGGCGAAAATCAGCAGCCGAGTAAGCCTGCGACGGATCGCGAATATCCAGCAATCGGTGCGGCGCGGCGAGTAACTCTTCAGCGTTCGGCTTCGCCGTCCCGATATCCATCCCTTTGTAAATAAGGGCAGAATCAACGCTTATCAACTCTACTGGTAAAATTTTACGCAGCTCAATGGCTAACGCCGTTTTACCGGAGGCCGTCGGCCCCATCAAAAAAATCGCCTTAGGCAGGCTCGCCTTACTGATATCACTCATCTTTCAGGGCTTTTATCGCCGGATGTAAATCAACAGATTGTAACAGACCACCCGGCGGCGTTTTCACAAGTTGCGGACATAACCGTTCCACGTCCGCCAGCAGGGTTATGGCCTGTGCCATTGACCACTGCGCATGTTCGCTCATCAGATTTCGTGCAATCCACTGCGCAATATTGCCAGGTTCGAATACGGACTGCTTCGCCAGGTAGCCTATCAGTTCAGGAATCAAGATTTGTAAATTTTGTTGGCGTAAGGGTAAAGGCACGGCCCTGATGGTCACATGCTGTGCATCTGACTGGAAATCAATACCCAATTCCGCCAGGGCAGACTGCGCTTTTTCTAATGCCGATTTTTCTTCGGCAGAAACTTTTAGCCGCAACGGAATAAGCAGCGGCTGGGCGCAAACGGGCGCTTCACCCGGCGTCAGTTGCGCCTGACGCAGCCAACGTTCTGCCACTGGCAAGGATAAAAGTGAAATGTTGCCATCGCGCTCCAGCAACGCACAGTCGGAATGGACGATAGTCAGTACCCGACCAAAACTCTGACTGTTCGCCGCAAGTGCAGGTTCCTGCGGTTCCGGCGCTTTTAATTTTTGCATCGGCGCGGGCGTTTGCAAAAGCTGGCGATACACTTCACCTTGCTGTTTCTGGTAGCCTGGCTGCGCATTCGGCCAGGGGGCAGCCGGACGACTGCCTGATGCTGGCGCAGGAGTGTAGCGCGGAGCTACCGGCTCACGAGCTGCCGGTTCTGCAAAGTGATTGCGCCCCGCCGCCACGCGGTTTTCCGGAATGGAACGCGGTGCAGGTTGGGGTTCATCGTCCAGCGGTAGCGGCGTTTCCAGTTGCTGTTGTAGCACGCTCAGCACGCCCTGATAGATAAAATCATGCACCAGACGCGACTGATGGAAACGCACTTCGTGTTTGGCGGGGTGTACGTTGACGTCCACCTGATGCGGGTCGATCTCCAGATACAACACAAACGCCGGTTGTTGATCGGCCCCCAGTTTGTCTTCGCAGGCCTGGCGGATCGCATGATTGATCAGGCGATCGCGCATCATGCGACCGTTCACGTAGCAATACTGAATTTCTGCCAGTGCGGGCGTGGTGTGATTTGGATCGGCCACCCAGCCGCGTAGCGTGAGATCGCCGTGTTGCCATTCAATCGCCAGCGCTTGTTCAAGAAAAGCGGTGCCGCAAATCGCGCCTAAGCGCCGTTCTTTTTGCCCGCCTTCCGGCACTGCGCGGTACTGACGCACAATTTTACCGTTATGCGACAGGTTGATCGTGACGTCGAAACGCGCCAGCGCAATGCGGCGGATGATCTCATCAATGTGGTTAAATTCGGTTTTCTCGGTGCGCATAAATTTGCGCCGCGCCGGGGTGTTGTAAAAGAGATCCAGCACTTCCAGCGTGGTGCCCACCGGATGCGCGGCGGGTTT
>OERT01000271.1_pt1 | contig 12735 bp, 4 predicted proteins | sample 1540111 | NCBI WGS metagenome assembly OERT01 (sample SAMEA3891235, study PRJEB23780) | metagenome | biome: terrestrial biome; feature: animal house; material: water of meat washing | place: Italy | collected 2015-05-12
GTCCTGGCCATCGACGGCTTCGATACGGCGGCGATGGGCTATATTGCGCCCACGCTCTCAGCCGACTGGGGCATCAAGAAACAGGATCTCGGACCGGTGTTAAGCGCCGCGCTATTGGGCCTGTCATTTGGTGCACTGCTGGCCGGGCCGATTTCCGATCGTATGGGCCGTAAACGCGTGCTGGTCTTTTCCTGTCTGTTTTTTGGCCTCGCCAGTCTGGGAACAGCCTATGCCCAGACGCTGAATATGCTCACATTTTGGCGCTTTCTCACCGGGCTTGGGCTTGGCGCGGCAATGCCCAATGCCATCACCCTGGTGTCAGAATTCGCCCCGAAACGCTGTCGTTCAATGGCGATTAACACCATGTACTGTGGCTTTCCGTTAGGGGCTGCGGGCGGCGGCGTGATCTCCTCCTGGCTGATCCCTAACTACGGCTGGCACAGCGTCCTGCTTGCCGGTGCGATTGCCCCGCTGGCCCTCACCGTATTGTTGGTGCTGTTCCTGCCGGAGTCGGTTAAGTATCTGGTTCACCGCGGTAAAGGGGTTGCACAGATTAAACGCATTGCTCAACGCTTTATGTCGGGAAGTCTGGAACAGGTTACCCAGTTTTATCTGGATGAAGACCGTATCACGGTCAAAAAAAGCAGCGTGGCACAGTTATTTAGTATGCCCTGGCTGCCGGGTACGCTGATGCTCTGGATGACCTACTTTATGGGATTGGTTATCTATTACGTGCTGTTGTATTTGGCTCTTGGTTTGTTTACAACCAGAACACACAAACAAATCCAACATGCCATAGACATGACTCATTGTGCTTGTGTCTAATTGAAATCCAGGTGAACTGCATTTAATCAATTGATACTTGCCTTTAGTGCTCATTCTATATTCTCTTGTGGCTTAACTGCGTTAATCCAGTAACTTCGCACTTTGTACTGCTGACGCATTCCAAAGCACTTGTTACACTTTACTTGCGAGCGCTTTAGCAGCGCGTAGCTATACTGCATCTTCGTGGTTTGACTGAGTATATTTCCATCCCCCCGCAAAACGGGAGGAAGAAAAAGCAAAAGTTAACTACTTCGTTGGTAGTACCTTCGAAATTCTCATATTGTAGATTTTGTGCGAACACAAACGGAAGCGGGTTGCCCTGTTTCTCCCTACTACAGTCCTATGCAACGGTCGCAGTTCTTCACTGCACTTCTTGTTAATGCTATATGAGCAACACGAACAAGTGTTTCCTCGTGGAAACTCCCTTTGGGTTTGTATAAAAGGATATGGATTTATCTACGCGCACTAAAGCCTCGCACCACGCGGTTTATGTTTATACTCTCGCCTCGCGTTACTTGATGCCTGGGTACTCCTACTTGTCTCTTTCCCCAACCGAATTAACTTATTCACCGTTCATTGTACTTCTGGAGTTCGATGCTAGGATCATCTCATATAGCCCGTCTGGCCCGGGTTGGTACATAGCTCTCACTACGCCATTTCTTTCTACGTCTTTGTGTACGCAAATGCGTTCCTAGTTCCTTGTAAATTATTATAACATGTTAGCGCCGTCTGTAATCATAAATACAGAATGAAATTATTCATATTGACTAACATATGACTTTATTTATGTTAGACGGAAAACCCGACAATATGCTAAAGGAGATGCTAAATGGCAATGTTTTCTAATTTTGACGGTACTATGCGCAAATCAATCGTGATTGGACGCAATGGTACTTCTATTACCAGTACTGGTGCTAATGATCTGGCCGTTTCTAAAAAGAATCCAGATGGTACTACTGCTGCTGTTCGTATCACAAATATCGCTGAACCTATTTCTGATGCAGATGCAGTCAACTTTGCAGCACTGAAAGCGAAGTTTGGCACAAATGATGATCAAGTACGTAATAATCTTCAATTGGATGGTCGTTACGAACAACTTGGCCGTAAAAATATCGCAAATGGTTATGTTGGTCTAGGTGCAGACGGGAAAATTGAATCAAAGTTCCTGCCAAGCATTGCTATCAATAGCGTTATCGTAGTTAAGAACAAATATGCCCGTAATAAGGTTACTGGCTTACACACTGGTGACACTTGCGTTATTCAAGGTACACCAACTTATCAGCCAAACGTTAGTTACGCAAAAGATACCGTTGTTCGTATTCAAAACGGAACACAGATGGTATTCTATTCTGCATTGAAACAAACATCTGCGCAAGCATTTGATGTTAGTAAATGGAATTCTACCACTGTTAGTATCAACGTTTCATATCCACAGAATACTGTAGTATTGTATCAAGGTGTGCCTTATATTTCTAAGGTTGCCGGCGCTACTGTTGCAGCTCTAGATGATATTACTTCTAGCACACAATTTGAACGTTATGCTGGTGCTGAATATCCTGAATTCAAATTGGCAACTCAGTATTTGTTCCAGACCATCGTTAAGCATACTGTTGGCTCGACTGTTACATTCTACTCAGCTAACACTAATATTCCGGCAATGGACCCAGCACAGTGGACTGGTACTACTATCAAGCCAACCACAGCTTATGTTGTTGGTGATGAAGTGCTATTCAATAACGCAAACTATATCGTTGTGGCTGATCACACTAGTGATGCTGCTCCTGATCCTACTCAACCTAGCCAAGCTGCTAACTATCTGTTGGATTCTGAGCCAGACGCTGGTATGTATATTCTTACTAGAAACCCAACCGGCGTTGCCGGTGCAACTGTTGACGCAGACTGGGCGGCTGTTGGCGTAGGTCTAACTGTAGAATCTTTCAACGGGCGTTCCGGAACTGTAACATCACAAAGTGGTGACTACATGGCATTCCAAGTTAACAGCGTTCCTTATGCAGACAACCATACTACTACTGTTCAAGCTGGCTTGAATCTGTTAACAGACACTAGAGTTAAAAAGTCTGGTGATACAATGACCGGCGCATTAGTTATTGATGATGGCGCAGTAGATGCTCCAGCTCTAGTATTGCCAAGCAGCTCAAAAACTGGTGTGTACGATGACGGCGGACGTTGGGCTGTGACATTCGAAGGCGTTTCTAAGTGGTCAGTGGGTGCAAACGTTGACGTTCGTACAAATATGTTCATGAACAATAACGTTATCAAGCAACTAGCCGAACCGCAAGATTCTGGTGATGCTGCTACTAAAAACTATGTTGATCTACAACCAACTATTTTACGTGGTTCTGTTTCTCCAACAGGTTCAGTAGGTGCTGACGGCGACGTGTATCTAACTGTAGTAGATGAAGGTGCTATCACTCTACCGAGCACTCAACAATGGGTTGACGGTACAACTGACGGTATTAGAACTATCTTTATCAACACAAACGCAATTCCCGTTGCTGCTGTGACGACTGATGGCGCCATTACGTGGTCAAACTCCAATATGCCTGCTGCATCAGCATCTGCTGGTGATCAGTATTCATATATTATATCTAACAACACCAACAACTTCGTAGCAATTCGCCGTATTATTGATATGACTAAGAGTACTGGTAAAATCGTCTACACGGTGGATGGAGGTAAGACTTGGAATCAAAGCTCCAAATTTACTGGTTCTGGATCATTTATCCCTGCATCGTCTGCACATGATGGTTCACCGTATATGTTGGTTCCGTTAGCAAACAGCAACAAGGTTTATACCAGTAATACTGGTGACTCATGGGATGAAAATATTCTACCGTACAGCACTACTTGGGCTGACGCCGCAGGTGCGCGTGGCACCTTCGTTCTAGTTGCTCGTGACGCTGCTGGCACAAACAAAATTGTTTATCAAGAGTTTGGTGGTGCATGGCAACAATCAACTGCTGCAACTACTCAAGTATGGAACGCAATTGGTACTACTGATGGGGTTAACTTTGTTCTGGTAGGTGAAAAGGTTGGTGCTGCAAAAGATACTAATATTGCAAACTATTCAACTGACCGCGGTGCTACCTGGACTGCGACTACTCTGCCAAGTGCAGGTCGTTGGACTTGTATTGGTTCAAACGGTACAACAATGGTAACATTACGGTCTGGGTCTAACCAGGGCGCATACAGTACCGATAACGGTAAAACTTGGTCTGCTATCACACTGCCGAGTACTCGTGGTTGGAGTGGTGTATTTGCAAGCTCAAGAGCATATTATGCAATTGCAAATGATACAACAACAAACTCACCGCTGGCAATTAGTACTGATGGTGGTATAACTTGGACCTCTAACGTCACTGGTCAAATTACCGCTCTAGGCGTTAAACAGAACGGTAAATGGCTAAACTACTCTGGTATGGATGGCGTTGACGGTTCTGGTGTTTCAGTTGTTAACCGTTTCGTTCGTCGCGACGGCGACAAGATGACGGGTGCTCTAGTAATCAGTCACGATCCATCAAAAGAAAGTTTAACCGCTTCTGGCGCAGTTAGCTCTCCAAGTTTAGTTGCTCGTAAGTTTGCAGCACAAGATGCAGCCATAAAAACTACTGGTACTATCTACGTTGGGTCAAGTAACTCTGATTCTGCTGCTGAAGGAAAAGTATTCGGATACCACGTACAGTCAGAAGGCAATATGCCAAATGGATTCGCTCTAAAAGTGAAAGCCAACACATACAAAGCTGCTGGTTCTACTGTTACTGAAATCATGAACATTTCAGATTCGCAAATGAACGTGGTTGGTAATGTGGGCATTGGTGGAATTGCTGAAGCATCTTCTAAAGCTGCTGTTATGGTAAACCTGGACAAAACCCCTCACGGTGTTGTGTTCCATCACGGCGTAGTTGATAGTAGTTCTGAACCAAAAGCTGCTTACCCAGTATTGACATTGGTTGGTGCGGCAGGGGGTGCTGGTAAACTGTTTGTTGTTAAGGGTGGTGCGCTTGATAGAACTTACGACAGCAATGAAGCAACTCCGTATGCTTCTACTCGAAACGTGTTTACTGTTGACGATCAAGGTATTGCTGATGCAAGTACTGCATTGCGAGTAGGTTATGATACTCGTGGAAATGATTACCCACTTGGCCGTATCCAAATTGTAAACGATGCAAATATGGCCATCAAGCATGGCATTTATGTAGAGCAAGCAACACCATACGCTATGAACTCTGCTGGTCTAACAATGAAGCATGGTTCTGGATGGCAGCCAAATGTCCACCACATCCAAGTGTTTGAAGATAATATTGAAGTGTTTGGTCTAAATGCGGTTAGCATGAGAACAAGCAAGAATATTGTTCAGAAGTCAACTGCTCCTAAAAATGTGTCGTTCTATACTGGTGCTACTGATGCAATGAAGATTCCAGCTGGTACCGAGGCTCAACGCCCACAACCTGCAGATTGTGAGCCAGGTATGATTCGCTACAACAGCACTTCTAAACGCTATGAAGCATACGTTGAAGTGTTTGGCTGGACTCCGATGAACATTGGTGTGTTTGCTTTCAACAGAAAAGTTGAATCTTCAGAATGGAAGGTTATTCCCGCGGTTGCTCCTGCAAATGAGCCAGCATTGAATGTCGCTGCAATTGATCCTGATCTAGTTGGTATGACCCATTATATCAAGATTCTTGCAACTGAACACAAGCTGAGTGGAAATATCAACGCAACATTCCAAACTGTTCTAGCAAATGGAATGCTAAAGGGGACCAACTATGATTACATTATGACTCCTACTGGTGACGTGTATGTTTATGCACTTCAGAAGTTGGCAAGTTCTAGTCCTGATGCTTATCCGTATGTTGATCCTAGAGATGCTATCACGCTAGCGCCGGTAATCGTTTATCTGTATATCTAAAATAAACCTAGATGGGGCGTTTGCCCCATCTATTACTATGGAGTAATAGGTTATGAAATTTCGTGGAAATTATCAAGTAAGTGGTGAAGTTGTAGGAACTGATGTTCGTGCTACTACTAAACTTTCAGGAGCTCGTTTAGAGGCAGGCAAACTAGTCGCAACTAGCGAGTTTGTATCAGTCAATGACGTTCGTATCAATAAAGTAGCAGCGCCAACTGCATCAACTGATGCAGCCAACAAAGAGTACGTTGATGGCAATCGTGTTAAAGTTACTATGCGATCAACAACCCCAAACTTTGCATCAGAGGCAATTGCAGGCAAGGATGGGGACATCTTGCTAGTCGGTACAGCGCCTGGCCCGATTGCGATGAATGATATTCGTGTATACAATTCAGCAGTTACTGATATTGATTCAGACGGAACAAATATATACGCAATCATGAAGGATACTAATAACTCATTCATGGTATCTAAAGATGGTGGATTCTCATGGAAGCACCAATCGTATGCATTTGAAAATGCTGATAGTAAATTTGCGTTCAAGTATATGAGCACTGTGGGTGATAAGATTTATCTATGGCGTGAATATATGAGTCCTGACCATCCGGGTGTCATCAGTACAGACCAAGGCAAAACATGGAGAACCCATGATTGGCTGGGTGGTCCGTACTACGACCGAGAAAATACCAAATGGCTACCAGCGAGAAGAACTCGTGGGGTAAGTGATAGTGTGTTTGTGGTCAACACCACAAGCGCAGCGAGCGCTACATCTGTTCCGATGTACGAAGTTCGTGATGCGTGGGGTGCTGGCGCTCTTCCTCTTCCGGCACCTGGAATTACAGTTAATACTACTCTAGTGTCGGCAGCATCATATGGAAGACAGTGTATTGCTATTTCATCTGCTGGTGAAGTTCTTAGAAAACACGATACTGACGTAAATCCAAATATCCAGCGGTTTTCCAAAGGTGGTACACTACCACAAGCTGGTGTATTGTGGTCGGATATCGTTGCGATTACTGCCACCACATATATTGCATGTGCGCAATCAGGTACAACACAACCAACTTGGTGTTACACTACTGACTTCGGTGCAACATGGCAGCTAATGAATATTACCGGTGCGAATCCTAACTTTACTGGTATTCATTATAACCCAACAACTCGTAAGCTAGTAACTGTGGGTGATGGTGTTGCATATATTGGTGATGTAAATAATTTCCCAACTATCAACTGGGTGAAAACAAACAACTTTAATCAGTTGACAACACAATCAATCACACCTTATGCAGACGGCTTCGTGGTAGCATCTTCATACAACAAGATTGGCATTTATAATTCCGGCAATGATTGGATTAATCAATCAAACGGTGGATTTACTGAGTTGTATTTTAACAAAGATTCATCTTGGCCAAAATATATTCCAGAATTTGATGACGCGAATTATCTAAAATTAAGCGGCGGATCAATGTCAGGGAACATTGTTATGTCTGAAGCTGCCCGTATTGTTGGAGTACCAGCTCACCCGTTGCAAGACGATGAAGTAGCCAGCAAAGCATATGTTGATAGCTTAATGGACTTGCAGGCTAAACGGTTTACTAGTGAGAAACAAACTAAACATAATAACCTAGTAAGTATCTATAATGAAGTGGAATGTATCAAGATTACGTTGATTGCGAAAGACGCAGATGATACTAAAGCTGGTAGATATTATTCTGAAGTTGTTATGGTTCTGGATCCAAAAAATACCAACCCGAATGGTTCAATTAAACCTGAGTATACTGAATACGCAGTTATTAGTACTGGTGGTTTGGAGGTAACGGATATCGCCATTGCTGACTTGTTTGCACCTTTTGGGAACACAACTCTGTCAGTAACAACTAACAGACTTAGTAATCTAACAGTCATTTATGAAATCATTGACTTCTAATAAAAAGGCAGACTCTTGAGTCTGCCTTTTTTTATTATGGATATAAATACACTAAATCATTATGAGTTTTAAGGAGACAACATGGCTACTGAATTTGTGGCAAAAGGTGGATTGTCTACACCACATGCTATTATAGGCGGGGATAATTCGCCGGCTATTGAATTTAAAAGTACACAGTCAGACTTCACCGTAAAAAACACAACTGAATATGGTGGTCGTGTATTGGATTTTAGAGTATCAGATACTACTGGAGCTAGAGAACTGTATACTTCAGGTTTATCTGGTATGGTAGCGTCAGTTGAAGGAACAAATGTCGCAGTTCTAGTAGCACAGGAAAACAAGATCTTGTGGAGCACTGATGCAGGAAATACATTCAAAACATTTAACGTCCCAACCGGAATAGGATCGTGGTCTGATATAATCTTCTATAAAGGTAGATATTTCATTTCAGGTGACCGATCTGTTAGAAGTTCAACGGATCTAATTACGTGGACTGCTCCTTCATTTCCTGGATTAGTTGGTACCCATGCGGCATGGAAGATGACAGTGGTGAACGGTGTCCTGGTTATTCCATTTGACACTAACTATGTTTTTAGATCTACTGATGGCCTAACGTTTGCAGGCGTACAAAAACCAAACGTCAGTCAATATATGCACATATATGACTTGATCTGGGATGGCGCAAAGTATGTCAGTGTCGGGAACAATAATAACCCTGCTGCGGTATATACCAGTACTGATTTGGTAACTTGGAGCCAGAACGGTCTACAGCCAAATGGCGCGCCGGAGTGTATGGCAATTGGCTACACAACAACGAATAGAACATACTGGGTCCTGAATAGAGATGAAACTTTCTGGAGCTGTACAACTCTTGGAACGTGGACTAGAGTTTCAGCGGTTCCCCAAGCGCCTGCTCAGAGAGCTGGTAGTTTTGCTGTCTATGCAAACACTTCAACTGTTCTTGTTGGATTTAGTGACGGAACGTTGTACTATACTTTTGATGCAGGCGTTAAATGGAAGAAACTTTTAGTCTCTAGCCAAGGCGTTCAACGTATTACAAGGTCCGGTGATAAGTTCTTGGTAACTGCTGGTACTAAATTGTATGAGGTTACTATTTCGGATATTGACCCTTCTATTCTACAAGTATCAATTGCAGGAGTTACTACAAATCAACCACAACCTAATATACCAAATTCATTGGTTAGAAAGGACTATGTGGACGACAAGATTGGGAATGATTTGAAATTCCAAACAGACCGTTTAGATACAAAAGATGCAGTTCTAGAAAAAGCGATAGCCGACATTAACGGCACAACATTTGATTACGGAGAATATTAATATGGCCGTGAATAAACCTATTCAATTTAAAAGAAGTAATATCGCAGGGAAAGTGCCTACTGTCAGTCAATTATTGGCGGGTGAACTTGCACTCAACACTGCTGATAAAGTCTTCTATACAAAGGATGCTACTGGTGCCATCGTTAGAATGTCACCGGACATCGTAGCTCCGTTGTCACTGACGTATGCAAAAACAGACGCGCACGTTTTGATTGAAATTATCTGGAACTGCGGATACTGGAAATATTGGAAATATCGTTTCCAAAAAGGCAGTGCTATATGCATCTGCACCTGCTGATGTAAAAATTGGGGCAAACTACGCCGATCCTAGAACGAGAGTTCTTCAGGATATTGTAATGGTAGAAACTGATCCAGCGGTAACGAGCGCTGACGTATCTGATAGCATTCGTGCATTGTCTGTTTACGGTATTGGTAAATCTGATAAGAAAGAAAACACGGCGTACATCACTGCTGCGGGTTCATTGTATTCTAACCATGTCACTATTGGTAAGTCTAAAGTATATGACACGCAACACACTGGTGGAGCATCTCTTTCAATCAACATGAGTAAAGAGAAACCGCAGCAAAGTGCTATTAATATTGAAGCATACTCTGATACTAATACAGGTCGTATTTTATCTATCAATGAAGGTTTCACTGTAACTGCGGGTAAGCTAATCACTAGTGGGGTGGCACCAACGTCTTCTGGCATGGACGTCAAAGACCCGAATGCACCACAATATAATGCATCATGGAATCTGTACGAAACACCACAAGAATTTGTTAAAATGTACTCTCACACAGAAAATGCTGCCATTTTTGGTTTAACTGCTACTGGCGAAGTATACTTTACTGGTGCTGTTTCTAGTGGTGAAGCGGGTGTTGGTGTAGTGAATGGCACTGTTCCTGTTTGGACAAAAGCTAACGTTGAAAGTGTTGAAGAGTTGTTTGTTAGTTACGGAACAACGTTCGCTCGCACGTTTGATGGAAAATGGTTCGTATCTGGTAGAGCACAAGCTGGTGCAATTGGCTCTGAAGGATCAAATACCCCATCATCTACGTTTAGACAACTATTTGGCCTTCCGGCAAATACCAAGGCTGTATATTACGGAAATGGCGGGAACGGTAGTGACTACAGTTTTGTTGTGACAGAAGACGGTACGTTATTTGTTCGCGGCTATAACGGTAATGGACAATTGTTATCAGGAAAAGGCACAAACTACCCATCTAACTGGGCAGTACATCCGAATCCTGCATTCAAAAATCCAAAATACATATACACCGCATCAAACGGTACATATTTACTAACAAGCACGAATGAACTGTGGGTTGGTGGTTATGCAGGAAATTATGGTCATCTAGGAGCTCCTGCTGACACTAGTAGCAGCTACATCATGACACCAGTTAAGATATCATTTCCGTCACCCGTTAAACAACTGTTGCCCGGATATGTTACTGGTCGTGTTGTGCTAGAAAATGGCGACTTGATGGTATGTGGTGGAGGTAGTTATGGATTCCACGGCATTGGTGATTCTACTATTAGAACATGGACAAAATCACTAGAAGGTGTTGATCGAATTTATGGTCACCGTTATCTGTTAGCAGTAAAAACTGACGGCACTCGTTGGTTTGTTGGTGACCAGGCAGTAGTTGGAGATAAGAAAACTGGTGAAATTAGAACGTGGATTTCTGCAAATACAATCCCAACGTCATCAAGCTATGTTATGACTCAAACTGTAATATATGCAAGAGGCGGTGTAAGTTCTAGATCTGTACACGCTAGTACCGCGGTGTCTAGTGGTGCTACTATCAAAGTAACAATCCCTAGTCCGAATGACATGACTGGCGACGCAACTATGTGGAACACAATGATGATTCACAATGGTGGACAGCCTGCTCCGATTTTCCGAATTGATGGGCTAGGTAACGTTGAAAGCACCGGTACATTTAAAGTTCGTGGTCAAGAGGTTTACCATCCAGGTAACCCAATGCAACTTGCAGATTTAAATGCTCGTGCCAAAAACGATAACGTATTCATTTCAAATGAAAGTACAACTCCGTTAGTTGTGGGTAGAACCGTTGGTACTGCCGACAAGGAACATATTGCCATTTCTGTAGAAGATACAGTATCGCGTATTGTTCATAACAACGATGAAATCGCCGCCGCTATGATCTTTACTATTAAGAACATCGATACGGAAGTAGGCCCGGGTAGAGGCGATGGAACAAAAGCTAGTGTTCATGATCTAGTGTTTGAAGGTTCCAACATGGGTTCCAAATTATCATTGGATGGAAACGAAGTGTACCACAAGGGCAACTTAACACTTCCTGATACTTCTGATATGTTGTCTACCGCAAAGGGTGGGTATATTCAAGGTACTTTAGGTCTAGGTCTTGGCATTAGTGATCCAAAACAACCCGTGTGGCATCAAATGAATATTGCTCGCCCGTTAGACGCAACACAACTTGATTCGGGCATTGTGCGGATTGAAAGTGGAGATGATATTGAATTCTCCGGCATTAATCAGTCATTGTTTAAAATAATCAGCAAGTCAACTAAAGTAAAAAATGCAATATCTGTACATAAGGACTACAACGTATCTAACGCTAGGACATTCAACGTTAATACTGACGGTTATATGTTTGCTAGAAACGTAAACACTCTTGGTATAACGTTAAATGACGTTCAAGGTGGAGTAGCTCTAGGAACTAATACGAGCACCGCAGGGCAAGAATGGTTCTGGATGGCTCCGTATATTAAAGGTACGGATGGTACGACTGCTGCTGATTTCGGAAAGGAACTTGGGTATCAAGTAGCTCCGAATACTTGGTACTGTGAACCTAAGTTTACTATTAGTGATGATCTGTTAGTTGGATGTGCTGATAGTACTAGACCGAAGTTTGCCGGTTTTGAAAACCACCGAGTTTCTATTGCAGCCGGTGATGCGCAAAACGGAGTAATTATCAAAACCTCACATTCTAGTCCAAGTAATTTGACGTTGTTCCATGACGGAACGGTTCCTATGACTGGTACATTGCTACGTATGATTGCGGAAGGATCCAAATCGCCCGCCGCTGGTGCATTAGCTTTATATTCGAATGCTACTTCTACAAATCAAGGTACACCGAGTTTTCAATTAATGATGAACGGCAACATTACTAGTTCTGGTCATTTACAATTATCGGATGTTGGATTTGCTGCATCAGTACAAGACAAGTTGCGTGTGCAAAGTTCAGACAAAGTATGGTCAGGAGTATTCCTAAATCAAAAACTAGGAATTCGTGATTCTACTAATTATTCCAAAAACGGTAATGGGCTATTGGTTGGAACTGTTTCTGATATGGATAGACTGTTCATGGGTATTCGTTATAAGAATGGTACCACAAACGAATGGGATGAAAACATTAATATTTTCGGTAACGGAAATATAGCCTCTAAAGGTGAAATGTCTCTTGCAGGTCGTTTAGCAATTAACTCTATTTTATCCAACGTTGCTCCAAAAACGGGTGCAACTAATCAGGGTACTGGTATGGTGTTTGAACCGGGAAACGCTGACTTGTGTACTCTACGTTTTGATAGTGATAGATTTAGAATATGGGCACCAAATGAGGGAGGAACTGAGCAAGGCAGCCCTATATTACAACTAAACCGCCTAACGGGTAATTCATATGTGAAAGAAATGTTGTATGCTCAAGGAATGGTTACTCCAATTGC
>OERT01000274.1_pt1 | contig 12639 bp, 13 predicted proteins | sample 1540111 | NCBI WGS metagenome assembly OERT01 (sample SAMEA3891235, study PRJEB23780) | metagenome | biome: terrestrial biome; feature: animal house; material: water of meat washing | place: Italy | collected 2015-05-12
TAATTTTAGCAGTGTTTGCGAGCTTTGCAAGCGGTTACTGTTATAAATGAATAAAATACAGTCTCAAATTGAGCTATTTCCTAGCTTTATCGGTAACTTACCGACCAAACCATACTGTACGGATGATCTGAGCACAGGTCTAAAAATACGTCCGAGAGATACAGCACTGGCATTCAAGTACATTCAGCCAAATAGTCCGTTTTATCAGTATTACTTTGTGCTTGATCTCGACTATGAATCAGCCCTGAGTGAAATTTTATATTCACTTGATGGCGTACCAATGCCGAATTTTGTTGCTGAAAATCCTCAAAACGGACGATTACATGCATTTTTCGAGCTAAAAACTCCAATTTATACAACTGATGCAAGCAGACAGAAGCCAATCATGCTCGCAAATGCCGTTTATTTGCGTTTACACGAGCTTTTTAATGCTGATGTTGGATACTCAGGCTTAATCAGTAAAAACCCCATGCACGAGCAATGGCGCACGTACAGCATAAGAAAAAAGCCTTACTCACTGAATGAGTTATCTTCGAAACTAGATATTAGTTGGCAGGACGCGAAAAAAGCCCCGAAACAGGATGAAGCAGTAGGACTTGGGCGTAATTGCTACATTTTCCATACTGCACGCCATTGGGCATATGTTGAGATCAGGAAATATCGTGGTAAGGCTTATAACAATTGGCTACAGGCTGTTATAGACCACTGTTTAAAGCTCAATGAAGGCATTACAGAGCCGTTGCAGTACAACGAGATTAAAAGCATTGCAAAGAGCATAAGCCGTTACTGTTGGAAAAAAGACGCATATCATTACCAAGAGTTTATACAGCGTCAGGTATACAAAGGGGCATTAGGCGGACGAAAAGGTGATTCATCTAATGGAGGAAAAGCGAGATCAGCTCTTTATGATGAAAAAAGAAAAAGAGCAAAAGAAATGCTGAAACAAGGTTTTTGTAATAAAGAAATTTCTCTTGAATTGAATATATCAGTTAGAACTTTACAAAATTGGAAAAAACTTTAATGAGTCAGAACGATAAAAAGCTAAATAAATTAATTGTCGAATTATCAAGTATTTATGCAAATGTATCTTTGCTTGGAATTACGTTAGCGTATTTATCTAGTTTCGTTTTTGATGGTAAAAACATATCGTACAAAACAGTAATTCTTCTTATCCCTATATTAATGTTCTTACAGCTTTTTAGTAGAGCCATAGTTGATGACTTAATAAAACCTATTCATAAAGTAATACAGGTAGAACTTAATAAATCAGAAGGCACTGCATACTTAATTACGGGATGTCTAGCCTTGTTATTACCAATTTGTTTCTTAGCAGCACCGTTATATACACTTACCAAGTAAGTTTTAGATCGGAAAGTGCAAGCCTAAATCAGATAATAGCCCGATAGGGTGCTTTTTTCTTTTAAACCAATTCAACCATAAATATTCAAACATTGAGGCTACGAAACAGAAAGTTCTGCTTTTGCTTCTTCTTTCTCAAACAATCCTACTCTTGATTTTATTCAGTACCGCAATAATTACAGATAGCCTTTGAACTTGGATAACAACATTCGTACCGAACATTGTTATCGCAATTTCAACATGCTACTGTAACTAAGCAAGCCTACCCCGTAGCCACAAAAACAGCCCTTACTACGTAATGTTGTTTATTGTGTCACGTGGTGCTTGTTAGGGGTTTCACCCCTAAGACCCCAATCCATTGCGGATTTAATTTAGGGAAATGTCATGGCAAAGAAGAAAAATCTAAGAACAGAAATTAAACGCTTGCGTTTAACTGAACTTGAGTCGATGCAATTAGAAAAATATTTAGCTGATCATGACCTAAATTTTAGTGCGTTTGTGAATGCTTTAATTTGTCAAAAAATCAGAGCCGAATTCCAGACTGTATCCAGTGAAATTATTGAGGGTTCAATTGAGCCAAAGAAAAAACAACGCGCAGCTAAACAACCACCAAAAGCAGACCCTGCCGTACTTTTTCAAATTGGAAGAATTGGAAATAACATCAATCAAATTGCGAAGTTTTTAAATTTTATTCGCCAAGACCCTAATGCTATTTCTAAATTTTCTTTTCTTGAATGTTTTCATACGTTAAGCCAAATCCAAAATGACTTACATCATTGGCTTGGTCAGCTTCCGAAAATTGAACGAAGCCCAGAAGCCGTAAGTCGTGCAAGAGAAAGAGCTTTGAAAAAAAGGAGGGCAGTGGATGTACATTAAATTTCTTAAGCATGGAAAAGGCGACCCTGCAAAAGCTGCAAGTTATTTAATTGATGACGTTGATCACCTGAACCGCCCTCGCCCTGATGTTCAAGTTTTGAGGGGAGATCCTCAGACGTTTACTGCCCTTGCTGAATCTATTCAAAACGAATGGAAATATACGAGCGGAGTCATAGCGTGGTCGAAAGATGATGCCCCCACTAATGATGAAATTGACCAAGTTTTAGAAGCATTTGAAAAGCATGCCTTTGCGGGCTTAAAGCCAAACCAGTATCACTTCACAGCCGTTTTGCATGAAGAAGATGATGGCTCCAAGCATGTACATTTTTTAGTGCCACGAATTGAGTTGGACACGGGCAAGGCCTTGAATATTGCTCCTCCAGGGCATGAGAAATATTTTGATCCTCTCCGGGACTACTTCAACTATTCAAAAGGGTGGTCACGACCTGATGACCCGACTTTACAACATGATACTCAAACGCCTGACCACGCTCACTTTCAAGATGCTGCCGCAGTTCGAGCAGGCTTAAAAGGTAAGTCTGTTAATGATATTCGTGAAGTGGTTGGAAGCCTTATAGAACAACGTATTTATTTTGATTTCATCAAAGATAGAACGGACGTTTTAGACGCTGTTTCAGAGCTTGGAAAAGTCACCCGAATTAGTGACAAGTTCATTTCATTAAAATTAGATGGTGCAGATAAAGCGATACGCTTAAAGGGTGCATTTTATGAGTCAGAATTTAGTGTCGAATCTTACTTTGAGAATCGAACAAGAGAAACAAGTGATGCAAGAGCATCAAGAGAAAATAGGTTTATTCCAGAAGAACACAAAAAGCTTGCTGAACAGCTCGAAAAAAGATTTACAGAGCTTGCAGAAGGACGTTCAAAATACAACGAAGGACGCTACCAATCTCTTGAACGAAGCCAAACAGAGCCTAAATTCAGCCCAAACCGCGAGTCAGAGTTTAGCCGAACTTTTACAGCAGCAAACGGAAGGAACAGCCAACCTTTTGAGCCAACAGGCAGAGCAGCTCGAGCAGTTAAAAGCCCAATCAGCTCAATTGAACAGCATGAGCCAAGGAATAGCCGAAACAGCCAAGATCAAGAAAACCCTTTTTACATCAAATATAGTTTTAGCTTCGATAGCTCTTATTTTGCTTATATCGAGTATTGCTCTAGGCTACGTAAGCAAGAGCAAATACAACGACATAAACGAGATGCAGAACAAAGTCGATTATCTGAAATCACAAGGCGGAAGCATGCTCACAATGGAATGTGGGGGGAAACTGTGCGTAGAGTTAGACCCGAACGTAAAAGAGAGTTACGCACTGGACAATGGGACGAGACCGCTTGGAATAGTAAGGGAGGTGCGTTAAATGAATCTCGAAGCGCAGTTATTACAGATTATCGAAGAACATCAACAGCAGCTCAAAGAGCAACAGAAGCAGCTAGAGCAAGCCTTACAGCTTATTCAGACTCAGAATCGAACCATAGACGAATTGGAGAAATACAACAACGAACTGGTGAAGCACTGCAATCAATTGAGAGAGCAAAGCAACGAGCTGATCAATATCATCAAGCAATTACAGAATCCGAAGTTGTCAGCCGATTTATTGAAAAATTTGGAGAACAGCTTAAAACAGCGATTAGAGAGCCATTTAAAGCAGTTAGTAACAGACTTGAACATCGAGAATCAAGCAGAGACGATAATAGAGAACATCTTGCCGAATTTGGTACAAGCCGTGATAGAAATCAAATTGAAGCCACTGACAGAACGAGTGATCGAGAAAATGAGTTCAGTAGAGCAATATCAACAAAATCTAGCGGGTTTAATCCAACAAGTATCTTCGAGGCTTTAGATCAACTTGATCAGCGTAGGGAGTTGCAACGAGCGAAAGAACAGACAAAGAAAAATGACCGTGGCTATGATTCCCCAAGCCCATTTTAATAGTTTATAGCTGTTTGGGTATTGAAAGTATATACTAGGTATTACCTTTTGATGTGATAGGAGTTTAATCATGTCCACTACAGCAATGTCTATTAAGCTTGATTCTAGCTATAAAGACCGTTTAAGCCGTTTAGCCACAACCAAAAAGCGGACAGCTCATGCATTGGCAAAAGCTGCAATTACTAGCTTCATTGAGCAAGAGGAACGCCTTGAAGCAGAGCGGAAAGAGGCTATAGCTTCTTATGAGGACTATTTGGAAACTGGGTTACATGTAACTTTGGCAGAAGCAGATGAATGGCTTGAGAGTTGGGGAACTGATAACGAGAAAGACGTACCTCTATGCCACAAGTAATTTTAACTAGAAACGCCCTTAATGATTTAAGTCGATTAAAGGCATTTTTGCAGACAAAGAACCCCGAAGCCGCTAAGGAAGCGGTTATAACTATCCGATCTTATCTAAAGGAATTAGCCATAGCACCAATGGCGCATGCACCTGACGATGAGCGACCAGATTTTAGGGTTTTAATTATTCCCTTTGGTTCAAGTGGATACAAGGCTTGGTATCGTTATAAAACTGGTGAGGATGTTGTAATACTTTCGATTAAACATCAGCGAGAAGTCGGCTTTAACTGATGCGTTATAATTTACATATTTTTATTGAAAAATCAGTTATTTGACAGCCATCTGAAAAAATGTAATATTTTTCGCAGGCGAAAAAAAACAGGTCGGCAAACCTGTTTTTCTTCGGAATTTTAATATAAATGCTTGAAAACACTAAAAATTAAAACACCCAAACCTGTCTTAATTTTAGCAGTGTTTGCAAGCTTTGCAAGCGGTTACTGTTATAAATGAATAAAACACAGCCACAACTGGAATTATTTCCAAGTTTTATTGGTAATTTACCAATAAAACCCTACTGCACGAATGACTTGGCCACAGGTTTAAAAATCCGTCCTAAAAATTCGGCTATTTCATTCAAGTACATTCAGCCAAATAGTCCGTTTTATCAGCATTACTTTGTACTTGATCTCGACTATGAATCAGCATTAAGTGAAATTCTATATTCGCTCAATGGTGTACCGATGCCGAATTTTGTTGCTGAGAATCCTCAGAATGGACGATTACACGCATTTTTCGAGCTAAAAACACCGATTTACACGACTGACGCAAGCAGACAGAAGCCAATCATGCTCGCAAATGCCATTTATTTGCGTTTACGTGAGCTTTTTAATGCCGATGTGGGATACTCAGGCTTAATCAGTAAAAATCCCATGCACGAGCAATGGCACACGTACAGCATAAGAAAAAAGCCTTATTCACTGAATGAGCTATCTTCAAAACTAGATATTAGTTGGCTAGATGTAAAAAAAGCCCCGAAACAGGATGAAGCCGTAGGACTTGGGCGGAATTGCTACATTTTCCATACTGCACGTCATTGGGCGTATGTTGAGATCAGAAAATATCGTGGAAAGACGTACAGCATTTGGCTGCAATGTGTAATGGACCATTGTCTAAAACTCAATGAGGGTATTACTAAGCCAATGCAGTACAACGAGATAAAGGGTATTGCAAAGAGCATAAGCCGCTATTGTTGGAAAAAAGACGCTTATTGCTATCAAGAGTTTATAGACCGCCAAAGTCGTAAAGGGGCACTTGGTGGAAAAATCTCTAGAAGACCAAAGACCACTGATTCTGAAAGAACTCTACAGCCGTGGTTAGAAAAGGGTATATCTCAAAGTACCTACTACAGATGGAAAAAATTAGGAAAGATTTGATTTAAAAGAGGAATGGAAAGAAAAATGGCTGAAAATTTAGTGGGTAATTTGTTTGGGGTGGATATTCATCTTCCTTTAAAAAGAAGTGAAGTTCGGGATTTAATAGTTGCTAGAGATAATTTTATAAAAAATTTGATGGAGCAAAAAAATCTTAATGAAATGCAGGCTAGTCTTGATGCTTCGGACATGTTAATTGATTTTTGCACTCAATTAAGTGATGAAGATTCAGCTCATCTGAGCCAAATTCTTCAAGAAGAAAGTATGGCTGTTATGCCTCCAATAGCAGATACTTTTGATCAAATAGAGAAAGAAACCCAAAGTCATATTGAAGCTGCGACTAGCCATATTGAAGCTCAGGCAATCTTTAATGAATTATCTGCCAATCTACAAGTATATGGATCAAATTCTGGGTTAACAGGTGCTAGACCTGCTAATGTCGATTTAGCAATAGAACATATCAATAGAAGTTTAGAATTAGAACCTAATAATGCAGCGTATTTAAATCTAAAAGGTTTATTACTTTGGCAAGGGAAAAAAGATAAGGATGCTGGATTAGCTTTAATAAAACGAGCTGCTGAATTAAACCCTAGAGATATAAACATACAGCATAACTTAAAGGCTGTAGAAGATCCTAAGGGATGTTTTATTGCTACGGCATCTTATGGAACACCTGTAGCTTATGAAATTAATGAATTACGCTATTGGCGAGATACCAAGTTATCTAAAAATGTTTATGGAAGAATTTTTATAAACACTTATTACAAAGTAAGTCCGCCTATTGCAAGGCTAATAGCTAATAGTCCAAAAGCAAAAAAAATAGTCAGAAAAATGCTTAGACCTCTTATTATTTATTTAAAGTCTACTAATTCAAAATGACAGCAAATAAGCCTAAATCAGATAATAGCCTTTCTTTCGGTTTTTGATCTGTGCTTGGTGTAACAGTGCAAGCCTAAATCAGATAGTAGCTTTTGAATTAAATAAACCAAAAATTTACCTAAGCATAAATTATTCTAAAAATTATATTAAAATAGTCCCTGCGATTTATGAAGCAAGGATACACAATAGGTACTTTTTTTAGTGCTACGCACTTTCAAAAAGTATACCTATCGTGACCTTGTTCAGGGGGACAAGCCCCCCGAAACCCCCAACCGCCTAGAACCAGAATGAGGTGACTATGGCAAAAGAATATAAACACGAAATTCAGTTTGAAAAGAAGAGACCAGTTAGAACCAAAGTTGTGAAAGTTACTTTGTTCGATTCAGAGTTCAAACTTTTAGAAGATAAAAATCCTTATAACTCTGTAGCTAAGCTATTGAGAGAGTCAGCTTTAAAAGCTGTTAAACAAGAAGATGTACATACGAGTACATATTCAAAACTTGATCGAGATTTCATTCTTGAATTAAGTCGAATCGGTACGAACATCAATCAAATTTCAAAAGCCATAAATACAAATATTGCGAGAGAAGAACCGTTTGAAGCTGTGAAGTTACTCCACCTCTTGATAGGTATTGATGAAACCTTGAAAAAGCTTAAGGAGTCAGTCCAATGATTGTGGAGTTTTTTAAAAGAGGACGGGGCAAATCTAGTGGCCCAATAGGTTATTTTCTTGGAAAAAATTTTGACAGAGAACATGCAAAATTATTATCTGGGGATTTAGATGAAGTTGCAGAACTGATCGACAGCTCGCCTTACGTAAAAAAATATACGGCAGGGTGCTTATCATTTTTTGAAGATGATCTATCAGATGCAAAGAAAAAAAACATAATGGCTGCATTTGAAAAAACACTGTTCCCAGGTCTTAAACCTGATCAATACCGAGTTGTTTGGATTGAACACCGAGATAAAGAAAATACGGAAACCGGAGATAAGCGTTTAGAGCTTAATTTTTTAATTCCGAATGTAGAAATTAGCACAGGGAAACGGTTACAGCCTTTCTTTGCTAAAGCCGATTTGAATCGAGTCGATGATTTTAAAACGATTGTTAATCACAAATATCAACTTTTTGACCCTGATGATCCTATTAATCGGCGATCAATAAAAATTGCAAAGGACTTACCGCAGGACAAAAAAGATTTTATTAGTGCGATGAATACAGAAGTTGCTTTGGCAATTACTGACGGGCTAGTCAGTGATCGTGAAAGTCTTAAGGAATGGATGACTCGCATTGGTTTAGAAATCACCCGTATTACGAAGAATCAAATATCAGTAAAAAATCCGAATAATCCAGAGGGCAAACCAATCCCTCTCAGAGGTGAGTTTTATGAGCAGAACTTCCGACATTCTGAACAAAGCGAAGATCTTAAGAGAGCAGCATCAGAACGATATAGACAAGAAGCTGATAGCAGATATGCAAACAGCATTGAAAGATACGGAAAACTTTGTGAATCAAAGAGTCGGTATCATCTCGAACGATTTGGAACAAGAGATAGAACAGACTCAGAAAAGCTTACAAGACAACTTACAGGGCAAGAAAACGAGCATACAAGCGAATATAAATACAATGGGGGAGAACTTGAGCAAGGATACCAAAGCCCTGCAGGAGAGCTTAAAGGCGCAAATAAAGAGCATGAATGCGGACTTGCAGACATTGAGCGGATTGAGCCAAGCAACAGCAGAGCAAGCGAAGCTGAAAAAAGCCCTTTTTTCATCGAATATAGTCCTAGCTTTGATAGCACTTACTTTGCTTATATCGAGTATATGTCTCGGTTACGTCAGCAAAAGCAAATACAGCGACATCACAGCGATGGAGAACAAAGTCGAGTATCTGAAATCCGAAGGGGGGAGTCTGAATATTCGGAAGTGTGGGGACGAGAAGGACTGGCGTTGGTGCGTTCAAATAGATCCGACAGTGGAGAAGCTTTACAACAACAAATTCGCAGTAGTACAGGAAACCAATTGAATGAATCTCGAAGCACAATTATTGCAGATTATCGAACAGCATCAACAGCAGCTCAAAGAGCAACAGAAACAGTTAGAGCAAGCCTTACAGCTTATTCAGGCACAGAACAGAACAATAGAAGAATTAGAGAAATACAACAACGAACTGGTGACGCACTGCAATCATCTGATAGAGCAAGGCAACGAGTTGGGCAACATCATCAAGCAACTACAGAATCCGACTTTATCAGCCGATTTATTGCAAAACTTGGAGAACAGCTTAAAACAGCGATTACAGAGCCATTTAGAGCAGTTAGTGACTGGCTTGAGCATCGAGGATTTAGCAAAGACGATAATAGAGCACATCTTGCCGCAGATGGTGGAGGACGAGATCAAAAGCCAATTGAATCCCCTGACCGAGCCATTGATCGAAAAACTGAGTTCAGTAGAGCAATATCAACAGAATTTAGAGGGATTAATCCAGCAAATATCTTCTCGGCTCTAGATAAACTTGATCAGCGCAGAGAGTTGCAACGAGCGCAAGAACAGGCAAAGAAAAATGACCGTGGCTATGATTCCCCAAGCCCATTTTAATAATTTATAGCTGATAGGGTATTGAAAGTATATACTAAGTATTACCTTTTGATATGGTAGGAATTAAATCATGTCCACTACAGCAATGTCTATTAAGCTTGATTCTAGCTATAAAGACCGTTTAAGCCGTTTAGCCACAACCAAAAAGCGGACAGCTCATGCATTGGCAAAAGCTGCAATTACTAGCTTCATTGAGCAAGAGGAACGCCTTGAAGCAGAGCGGAAAGAGGCTATAGCTTCTTATGAGGACTATTTGGAAACTGGGTTACATGTAACTTTGGCAGAAGCAGATGAATGGCTTGAGAGTTGGGGAACTGATAACGAGAAAGACGTACCTCTATGCCACAAGTAATTTTAACTAGAAACGCCCTTAATGATTTAAGTCGATTAAAGGCATTTTTGCAGACAAAGAACCCCGAAGCCGCTAAGGAAGCGGTTATAACTATCCGATCTTATCTAAAGGAATTAGCCATAGCACCAATGGCGCATGCACCTGACGATGAGCGACCAGATTTTAGGGTTTTAATTATTCCCTTTGGTTCAAGTGGATACAAGGCTTGGTATCGTTATAAAACTGGTGAGGATGTTGTAATACTTTCGATTAAACATCAGCGAGAAGTCGGCTTTAACTGATGCGTTATAATTTACATATTTTTATTGAAAAATCAGTTATTTGACAGCCATCTGAAAAAATGTAATATTTTTCGCAGGCGAAAAAAAACAGGTCGGCAAACCTGTTTTTCTTCGGAATTTTAATATAAATGCTTGAAAACACTAAAAATTAAAACACCTGAATCTGTCTTAATTTTAGCAGTGTTTACGAGCTTTGCAAGCGGTTACTGTTATAAATGAATAAATGTGAAGCAAAAGACACTGATTTTAGGTCAAATTTTTATCAAAATTTACCGCATAAACCTTATTGCACCGATGCATTGGGGGCAGGTCTAATCATTCGTCAGAAAAAAACGGCAATTAAAATGCCGTATATTCAGCACAATCCCCCTAGCTTCATTTCAAGTTTAGTTTTTGACGTAGATACGTCAGACGCTTATTTCTCATGGTTTGATGCAAACTTACCAACGCCTAGTTGGATTTCTAAAAACCGTCAAAATAATCATGCTCATATTGGTTACATGCTTGCTACACCTGTTTGTACAACGCATAACGCAAAACATAAAATCATTGAGTACACAGCAAAGATTCAACAAGCTTACAGCCTTGCTTTAGGCGCAGATCAAGGCTATTCAGGCTTAATCACTAAAAACCCATGCAACAGCCAATGGGAAAATCATATTTTTGATGTTCAACCGTATGACTTGGGTTATTTAGCGGACTTTGTAGAGCTTCAGGAACTAAAAACCGATTTAAAAGAGGTTTCAGGGCTTGGGCGAAACTGCATGATGTTCGATACCGTCAGATTTTGGGCGTATGAAGCGATTAGAGTTTTTATTTCGGGGGCGCCTGATGATTGGTATGCGGAAGTGTTAAAAGTCGCTATAAACGCAAATGATGCGTTCATACAGCCATTACCGTATTCCGAAGTGAAAGCAACAGCAAAATCAATTGCTCGCTGGGTGTGGCGCAGCCACACAGAAGCACACGCTAAATTTATCGAGCGTCAAAGCATAAAAGGCAAAACTGGTGCAATCATGGCAAACTCTAAGGGAGCATGTATTGCAGGAGGAAGGGCTAGATCACAGCAATATAGTGATATGCGTCAAGAAGCTATGAAATTTCACATACTAGGTTTTTCTAAAACAGAAATAGCTATTAAGCTAAATGTTTCTAGGAGGACAGTTATTAGATGGTTGAATAATGAGGTTAAAAAGGTCATTTAAATGATAGAAATAAAGTTATCTGGTATTAATCTAGAATCCTTTAAAAGCTTTCAAGAACAGGATTTTAGTTCTGAAAACTTAATGAAAATAAATATGATCCCTCGGCATAACCCTGTTAGAGATCCTAATAGTCCTAATCGGATAACGTTTAATGATAGTGCTCACTATGATGCACTTCTTTATATCACTACAATTGCCAAGGATGTCTGCTATGACCTTTTTATTGCTTGGCTTTTAAGTAAGATACAGGATGGAGAGGTTACACGGTCATTTAAAATAGGTGACAGCCCTGTACTAGAAGAACTGAGCAAACTTTCATTAGAAACTCTTGCAGAAGAAGAACAACTTAAAAAGGCTGAGATTAAGTTAAAGAGACTTCTTATTGAGGCTGAAATAAATAAGTTGGAAAAATTAAAAGAATAGGGGTGTGACAGTGCCGTCCTAAATCAGATAACAGCCCTTTTACTGTCGCTTATGATTGTCCATAGTCTTGCCATGACCTGTATATCAATTCACAGCTAGCCTTTGTTTTGTGCACCAACATTTGTATCAAATCTTGAATGCACGAAAACAAGATGCTATCGTGAATTAAGTTAAGCAAGCCTACCCGTACCCCCCAAAACTACGTTTTTTGGTGCTACGGGGACTTGTTAGGGATTTCATCCCTAAGACCCTAAAAGCAAAAGCAAAAGCAAAAGCGGTAAATGTGTATGACAGATAATGTTGAAGATAAAAAAGAAACTAGGGATCATTTAAAAAAATATAGATTTACTCAAACTGAGCTAGATCAAATTGAAGTTGTTTTAAAAAAAACAGGTTGGACACTTACTGATTTTTTTAGAACAGCACTACAGTCTGAAATTCAGAAACATTATTTCTTTGTTCCGACTCTTGCTCAACTGCAAGGGCGTTATGTTAAAAGTCATAAACCACCTGAAATAAAAACTAAAATTGTCAAACGCTATATTGATACTGATCCAAATCTTTTAATTGAGCTTGGGCGAATCGGTAACAACTTAAATCAGACAGCAAAGGCTTTAAATATTATTTACAAAGACCCCAATGCTATTTCTAAATTTTCCTTTCTTGACTGCTTGTATTCTTTAAGTCAAATGCAAAATGACTTACATCATTGTCTGGGTGAACTTCCAAAAATTGAAAGAAGCCCCGAAGCCGTAAACCGTGCGAGAGAAAGAGCTTTGAAAAAGGGGAGCGGTGAGGATGTACATTAAATTTTTAGCTCACGGCAAAGGTGATCCAGCCAAAGCTGCTAGTTATTTGATTGATGAAGTTGATCACCTCAATAGACCTAGAGCCGATGTTCAAGTTTTGAGGGGAGATCCTCAGACGTTTACTGCCCTTGCTGAATCTA
>OERT01000275.1_pt1 | contig 12622 bp, 23 predicted proteins | sample 1540111 | NCBI WGS metagenome assembly OERT01 (sample SAMEA3891235, study PRJEB23780) | metagenome | biome: terrestrial biome; feature: animal house; material: water of meat washing | place: Italy | collected 2015-05-12
CATCTAAAGTACATCTAAAGTACATCTAAAGTACCAAACAAAGTACAGAGACAATAACGTAATGTAGAGATGTGTTCCGCTGGGATGTTGGATCTAGATGGAAGGGATCAGAAGAGGTACGAAAGAGTACGGATAAAGTACATAGAAAAGTATATCGTGAACTGACACTGGACAGGTCCCTCGCTAAAAGAATAGGTGCTTGCTTTGTCAAGAATTTTTTCCTTAACGCAAAAAGATTTATTCTGTCAACCTTTGTTTATACTTACTCAGATTAGAACTAAGGTACCTCCATTTGTCAAGGGTATCAGAGGTTAAATCTCTAGAGGCAAAAAAAGCCCGCACATAGCGGGCTCATGGTACCTTATACTTGACGCTCGTAGCTTTGTATGTCTAGAGCTGTGAGCTCACGCTGTGCTGCTACAGCGTCCTTGACATCCTTAGCGACGTATGCTGCAAGGAACACACCATTACCTTCATGTGTTACATTGTATTGACGCCAGCCAACGATGATGTTAAGGCCTTTACCGTCTGCTTTAATCTTTGCCAGCATGTTGTTCGGTACACGGAAAGTATATTGTAATGCCATGATGTGCTCCTTGTTTGTATGCCCCTATTGTATAAGGGGCATGTTAGACTGTCAACCAATTAATTGTTGTTGTGCCCAGAGTTGTCCTTTAGTGGGCACATAGTGGTGTACCTTGTCAACCCATACTTCGTGATGCTTAGGAACATAGTGCAAGTTGCCACCAAAGCGGCGTTGAAGTGGTGCCTTGCTAACGCTTTCGGGGATGCCACGTACTTTGAGGAGTTGGATAGCTTGGGCTAGATTGGATTGCATAACGGTTACCTCCATTGTTTCGATGTGTGTATTATAGGAAAGTGCCGTGAAAGTGTCAACAAAGTATTTCAGGTCCACCGAGAAAAAGTCCAAAAAAAAGGGGCCCGAAGGCCCCTTGTGTGGTGTTGACTTTAGATTTGTTTCCATCCAAAGTTTTCAATAGTGCAACGGTTCACCAGCTTCTGCACACGAGCTGTCTCGTTCTGGATATAGTATTGCAGGTTCTGGCGAGCGTCCTTGACTTCTTGTTGTGCATTTGCCTGGCTGTAGGTCATGCCTGACTGGACATATGCGTTCATGTAGTATTGGACATCGGCTTGATAAGCCTTGACCTCTTCGCGCATATTGTCGATAACGTAGCGAGTGCGCGATTCGTTTTCGCATTCGTTGCGTTGGGACACTAGGATAGGATCTTGGCGTACTTCAGCGATGCTAAAGGCCTGCATCTGTTTGGTTTGTTTGGCCTGTTGTTCTTGGCGTACTGCCTCGGCTGCTACCTGTTGGCCTGCGTATTGTTGGAAGCGTTGTTTGGTTTCCTTAGCAGATACCTTCAGGTCTTTGATCAGGCCTGGCAGGAAGTCTGCCACATCTGCCGGAGCCATCCATACCTCTTTGGATGGATTCTTAGCGTGGCGATCTGTCAGGATATTCGCACAGGTGTTGATAGCGTTGTCGCGGGTGCTACCGTATTCTTGATCGTAAATGATACGGCCAGCGTTGCCCAGTTTCTTTTGCAGAGGCCACAGTTGATCAACGATGGGCAGGTGTTCGGCCATCAGATAATTTTCGCAGGCTTGAGTAGCCATTTGCAGTTCAGTCTGTTCTGCTTTAGCATCGGTAACGTGGAGCAGAGCAGCAGCGGACAGCAGAGCGATAGCGGAAAGTTTCAGCATGATGTGTACCTTATTAAATTGTGTTTGTTTTGCTTACATGTTTATTATAACGCATTTGCACAAGTTTTCAGAAAACTTTTCTAAAAAAGTTCTGTGAAAACATGGGGGCTTATAGCCCCACACGTATTAAACTGACGCAACTGCCAGCAGGCGCAATACCTCTTCGTGGCGTATAACTGGTTGACAATCGTGATCGCCCCAGTTCTTGTTCACTCTCTTGAAGCGATTGCCTTTTATATCAAAGGCAAGCTCTGGGAACAAGTTCAAGTCCACATATACCTCCATGGGCTGAACACCGGTGCCCATTTCAAGGGCGTATTCGGCTGCATCGCATATGTTTGCGAAGTAGGTGAAGCACCCAGCCAGTTTGTGTTCTTCTACACTGGACCAGCAAGTGCCTACTTGGTATTTGATGAATACTGCCATGATGTGTTCCTTATTGTGGATTGGTTTGCTTACATCTATATTATAATGCATCTGCACACGTTTTAGAAAAATCTTCAGAAAAAAGATCCAAAAAAAAGGCGCCCGAAGGCGCCTGAAAGTGTAAGCAAACAAAGGTAACATCATCATAGTAAACAAGAGATGAGCCTTGACAAAGCCCATCTGTTGTGTATCAATCGAAACTAATCAATCCGTTCTGTTCAGCTTGAGATACGACCGGTTCGCGTACCACGAAGCGTTGTTGTGCATTGGGCAAATCAATAAGATCGCCCTTGACAGTTCCATAATAGAATGGAAGGCCAGTCTTGCTAATGCCGTGCCAGGTGAACCCTAGCTTCTCGTAGAAGCCAACCGCTTTCTTGTCTGCAAAGAAGCGCAAGCGTTCGACATTACGTTGTTCAGCCTCTTGTACCAACCAGTCCTTGACAAGATAGGACGCTTGTCCTTTCTGTGCGCCTGGAATAGACATGACATGACGGATGGTCACATGTCTAGGCTCTATCTTTGTAAAGGATACAAAGATAAAGGTGGTATTGTTGATCCCGGCCACGACTGCACCCTCCTTGCCCCATTGTTCTTCGACGCGCCAATCCAGCAGAGCGGTCTTGAGGTGTTGGTAAGGGTTGCCAGTCTTTTTAAACTGGGCCTTGTGTTCTTTTTGCTCTTCCGGCAACATTGCGTTGACTTTTGCTTCGTATTCGTCTACGATGATCTGCAATGCATCGGGAGCGGTAATGATGTCAACGTTCATGTCATTGCTCCTTGTCCTAATTTTATATTTAATGACGAGGAAAGGGCCCCGTAGGGCCCTTGTCTATAGTACTGTCTTATGCGTTAGCAGCTTCGGGCTCAACAGCAGTCTCCGGAGCAACTTCAATCTCGGGCTTGACTTCTTGTACAGGAGTCTCAACCGGTGCAGCAGCGGGAGCGACCTGGCCTTCTACCTTGGCGCGGCGGCAGAGCATGGTGTAGCCCAGGGCGGCGTATTTGTCGTAGGTCTGCTGCTTCAGCAGCTCCAGATCTTGACCCAGGCCGATGTCAGTGGCCTCGATCACCATGACCACGTCAGTTGCTTTTTGCATCGGCTCCAGAGCCTTTTGCGGAGCGGTCTGCATGATCTTCATCGCACCAGCAGCGTTCTTGGTAAAGAAGCCCAGGTGGGTTCCCAACCAGCAGATCTTGCCACCGGTGCTGTTTTCGGATTCGGAGGTGAACACTGCCACAGCACGTTGGGCGCAATTGGTGTTGCGGCGCTGAACGGGGTTGCCTTCAGCGTCTTTGGAGGAGGAGGCAGCGACCTTAACCAGGGTGGTGGTTGCGCGGGCCTTGCGCTCTTTCTTCTCTTCAGCTTGAGCCGGAGCAGCTTGAGCCTGGTTCAGGAGAGCAGCCAGCTCGTTCTGGGTCGGAGCAGTTTGGACCATGTAGTTGGCACCGGCAGCAGTCGCTTCGTTGGTAGCCACAGAGGTGTAGTGGGAAGCCATCACAGGAGCCGGAGCCAGGATCTGTTCAACTTCGGCAGCCTTGATCTTGCAGGACTTAGCGATCTGAGCAACAGTCTTGCCTTCTACGTTCAGGGCGGCAACTTTAGCGATAACAGCGGAAGTGATAGTAGTCATGATGTTTACTCTCTTAATGTTGGGCCTAATTGCCCGTTTGGTTTAGCGCACCGTTGCGCTATGTAGGTATTATGCTTTAAAGCGTTTTGCTTGTCCAGCATTATTTTAAACTTTTTTGTGTTTGCATTTGCGCGTTGTGCGCTTTGCTTACATGTATAATATAAAGCACATGCACACGTTTTTAAAAATATTCCGTGAAATACTTTTAAAAAAGTGTGTTGCGCACTGTGTTACCAGTGCGCAACATGTTTGTTACGCTATTGCAACTTCTTTAACATCAACTTTAATAGTTGCGCGCTTGCATTGCATTGTGTAACCCATTGCAGCGTATTTGTCAAAGGTTTGTTGCTTGAGCGCTTCAAGTTGTGGCCCAACTTGTATATCTTTGTGCTCAATTGTTACAACAATGTCATCAGCTTGTTGCAATTGTTGCAGAGCTTTTTGCGGGGCGTTGCGCATAATGTTAATTGCGCCCTCAGTTGTTTTAGTTGCAAAGCCAATATGTGTACCCAACCAGCATTGTTGCAACTTCTCGCTAACAAACACTGCAATGCTGCGGGTGTCAAGGTTAGTATTGCGCTTTTGTACGCGCTCACCTGCTGCGTTAGTAGAAGCGCTTGCAGCAACTTTAACCAGTGTTACTTTGTTGCGCACTTGCTTTTTGCTGGTTGCTGCTTTAATGTGAGCTTCTACTTGTGCTTTAACTTTTTGAGCTACTGTTACGTTTTGCATAATGTTTACCTTTTAATGTGTTTGTTTAACTGTTTCTATTATAAAGCGCTTGCACACGTTTTGCAAAACTTTTTTTGTTTGTTTTGCTGTGCGCTTTGCTTACATGTTTATTATAAAGCGCTTGCACACATTTTGAAAAATTAATGTGCAATGTTTTGCGCTTTGCTTTGCGCTTTGTGCGCTGCTTACACAAACAATATAACGCGCTTGCACACATTTTAAAAAAATAAGCAGAAAAACATTTTTAAAGTTTTTTGCACGTTTTTGTGCGGGAGCGCACGTTTTGGGGTTGACAGCTCAGCCCCTTTGTGTTACGTGCGCGTGCGTGGCTATATAATGCTGCAAACTTTTCTGGTAACAATTACGCAACAACTCTAACAGTTGAGCAACATGCTCATACGCTCAGCTTCACAGCTCTGCATCAGGTAACAGAATAATCAATTGAAGATGTCAAAGATGCACTCAAGAACATCACCAAAGATACGACCACAACCAGTAGCACAAGCGGCCCAGAGTGCAGTGATACAGAGCGGCACAATAGCAAACACTGATGCTTGAACCAACGTGCTCATCTCCCACAGACAGAGAGGATTACCTTTAGGTACCAGAGCCCAGCCGGCTGCACCAGTGTAATACAATACCATAAACATCAGCCAATATTTCATCTGATAACCCTTGTAAAAGTTTTATATTGCAATACATAATAAAATATGTAATAAAACGCGCTGTAACGCTTTGTCCCAACGAGTTTTATTATATACATACGTGCGTATTACGTGCGCTTGCGCGTTGCGTATGTGCGTTATACGCATGATATACATGTGCATACGCAGGTATGCGCCTACGCGCTCGCTAGGGAGCTGGAAAAAAAATAAATGAGGTGCTGGAAAAAATCTCACTATGACCTGTGAGAGATTCTCATCAGCACCTCAGTTTTATTCTGAATAACGAGTACGTAGAGCCTCTAACAGGCGAGGGTCCAAGTCAGGATACATATCGGCTAACATGTGAGCGTGTTTGTTCTTACGAGCTCTCCAAGCCAAATGCGCCTCGTTGATAGTAGGATATACTCCTATATGCTCAGCCTTGTTTGTCAACGGATTACATGCTACTCCGCTATAGCGGCCTGATCTCTGTCGGCGAACACCGATAGGAAGTTTCCCTCTAGCCGCGGAGTTGTCCAGTATAAATGAGTTGACGATCGTTGGCACCCATGCGCACGTTGATGGCGAATATATCTTGGCACCATTGGACAGATAATCTTTATCCAGTGAGTATCCTAGTTGCCATTTGTTCTGCAGAGACCACTCTCGAAATGCCATAAACGAATGCCATTCTGGAGCAACAGTACAACCAACATACGTCGGTGTAGTCTTACCATAACAACGTGTCAACATTGAAGACCATTGCGAGTATAATGGACATTTTCATGTGCCATTTGGAGTATTGCAGCTGACCATATAATCAGCATCGTTGATACCAACGCCTTGAATCAGCTTGCGCTTATCAGGACGAGGCTTCCATTCAGCAGCAGCCAACAGCACAATATCTCGAATGTGTTGAGGGGTATTATCATGGAATATAATATCGGTCATAGACCTCCTTATCAGGTCCAGGGAAAATTCTAATTACCTTTCGGATGATACATGGACAACATCACCCATACCCACAACATGTTCATAAAGGAATGGTCCCACCAATTGCTGATACCATCCGTGAGCATGTATGTAGTAATGTCCTTGACACTCATCGGGTTAGTGAACCAATACACGATGCCGAGCACAACACTCAGCATCAGATATACCTTAACAGTTCGGATAGCTCGACGTGTCAATACAGAGAGGTTGATGCCAACTTGTAATGACATTGTTAACTCCTTATGCTGGCTTCACATCCAGAATGGAATAGTCGCCGTAGTCTTCTTTGAACTGACGACGCACATCACTGACATGATAGCCACTGATACGTGCAGTACGCTTACCATTGTCACGATAGGTTACGATGTACTCACGCATGGGTTACCTCCTGAACCAGAGCAGTGAACTCATCCAGCACAGCCTTCATACGAGTGCGAGTGCTGAAAGATGACAGGGTATGTTCAACCCCGTTGTGATCGATTACCTTGGCTTGAACAGCTTCAGGCTCTTTGTTGCGAACGGTATCGATGAACCGGACAACGTCGAGGGTATTGCGAGTGCTGATGGCACCAGCAGTGAAGCCATCGTTGTCGAAGGCATTGACGGTGAAGGACTTGTCCTGGTTGATATAGATAGTCAGGCGCATGATGCGTTCCTTAATAAGTGGCGAGCGTTATAGCTGTTACTATTATAGCTTTTATAACGTGAGTTGTCTTGAACGGCCAGAAGTCCGCTTCAACTAACAACATGAATGCAATTACTACTACGGCGATGTATTGGAGGACCTGATAGTCCTCCGAAGTGAAGTTGAACATTACAGCACTACCGGCAGCATGTATTCCCACTCACGAAGTTTCAACTCTTCGTGGAGGAGGATGATCTTGGGAGCATCGAGCTCAATAAGACGCGCCAAACGTTCTTCACGTTGTTCTTTGGTGAAGCGTGACGCAATAAACTCAACAGTGTACGGAGTATTGCGGCCTTGTTGGAAGCGGCAAGCATCAGCGGTCTTCTCAATAATGTTGAAGCCTACACTGTATTGGAACTTGGGATCCAAGTACTGGCGCGGCATCCAAACATCATGATACTTACGAGGGCGCCACAGGTTAAACTCAGGCATATCCATATAGTGCGAAGGATCATCATACGCGCCTTGCTCATCCTCACCAGGTACTTCCATACGGAGAGTTACATAGCACAGGATATCAGTTTGGTCTACACGGATAGAGTCTTCCCCTGCAAAGCCATACTTCTCATTCAGTTCAGCCAGTACCATCTTATAACGCTTAATGTCCTGAATGGCTGCGATAGTAGCCCACGGATCAATGTATGCGAGTGCAGCTTTAGCGTTTTCCAGTGCGATTTGTACGTGCTTTTCCATGATTGAACCCTTAATGTTTTGCTTGCGCGTTGTGCGCTGCTTACAAATATAATATAAAGCAACTGCACACATTTTTAAAATACTTCGTGAAATACTTTAAAAATGCGGCGAACCGCATTAGAAGGAGAACATATTGTGAAATACCACAAACAGAAATGAGCCCGCTACAACAGCGAGCCCCAGCTTAACGATGAAGCCCATACGCATCACCAATACTTCATGATGAAGTGTTCAGCTACGTGATAGATACCGTACAGCAGATACCCACCACCACCCAATGCGAACAGGAATACAATGCAGATGAGCAGCTCGATGAGCGTGAAACCTTTTTGCTTACGCATAGACCTTATCCTTCTCGATCATGATGGACTCTTGATGCTTGGGCTTGTAGTAGAAGCCAATGTCAATCAGAACCTCGTTCTGATCATACATATAGCAACGACCCAGCTCCATGGCCTGACGGTAACATTGCAGCACAACTTCGCTATCAATGTTGTGAACTACGGCAATAGCTGCCAGAGTCTTTTCCATGTGCTCAGTGGCACAATACTTGAACTGAATGTCAGCACCACTAGTACCATAGAAGTTGATGCTGAAGTACATCCAGATGACATTGTCTTTCTGTTTGCAGAACTGTTCCAATGCTGTCATGTTAATGATCCTTTAATTAGAAGCCGCTGTACTGACGCAGAACTTTGAAGCTCTCCCAACGCTCAATGAGCTCTTGAGTATCCAGAGCGCCAGTCTTATAACGAGCACAGGTGTTATCATAGAACGAATTGTCATCGTGCTCATACAGGAAGTCAATAGCAATCTCTTCCATTGAACCCCAACCCGGAGTGATACCCTCCGCAATTTGAACCATCAGCTCAGCAATACCAGGCCACGGATTGAACGGCTCCTCCGGACGTGGAATATCAGCACAGCAGGCTTGCTGCCACTTAACATGCTGAACAACTTGCTCTTGAACTTCCGGAGTGAATTCGAACTTAATCATAATGATACCTATTAATGTTGTTGCGCTGTTTGCTTACATGCTTATTATAAAGCACTTGCACACACTTTTAAAAATACTTCGTGAAATACTTTTAAAAAGGTGTGAGCCCCCGAAGGGGCTCTCATTGTTATTTTATTTGTACCAGAGAGAAACCAATTGCATCCCACGCCTGACACAGTTCGCCGAGCTCATACTCCATCTGATCCAATACGTCAGTACTGAACACATGAGCAGCCTGATCACGTGCATAGATCATATCTGCGCGCTTGACCTGAGCAGCTTTATATGCATCGTACAGATCATCTTTGATCTTTTGCTCTGCCCGGGTGCGATCAATCTGTTCCTGAAGCTTCTGTTTCTCAGCAGCGTCTTCGGCTTCATGCTCAGCCATCATTTTATCATAGCTAGCTCGCCGCGCCGCCTCGCGCTTCTCATAGCACTCATTAGTGAGCAACTCCAGGTTGAACTCATTGTCGCCATTGATACCAACGCCCCAGTTGAAGCAGTTGTTATTCATATCACCCAGGGTGAGCGGTACGCCGGCCTGATCGTAATACAGACCAGCATAAGTGTACATAGTCGGGCCAGTGTTGCATACTCGGCGCAGTACGGAGAGATCATTGGTGCAACCAACTGCCATCCCGTGGTAACCACCTTGCTGCGGCGATGTCAGGGTCACATAACGATACTTGTACTGACCACACTCTTCATCCATGCCCAGACGTTGAAGGATGAAATGCATCAGATTGGTGCTGAGGACTCGATGCCGAGTGTACTTAACACGCAGACCAGCACCAGAACAGTTGGTGAACACAGAGCCACCCAGATGCAGGTTGTTGTCTGCCAGAGCTTGATCAACTACTTGACGGATAGTGCTTTTAGCCATGATATACTCGCTTTGTTAATGTTGTTTTGCTTACAATGTTATTATAACGCGCTTGCACACGTTTTAAAAATATTACGCATATACATAAGTGATATTTTTGCTAGGTGCTCAAGCATTTTTACTTTACCTGAGCACCTATATTCTAGCTAGGTGTGAACCCAAATTTATAGTGACATAGGCATCACACGCATGAGTTCCATACCACCATCATCGAGGCCGTTGAAGAGGTCATCCCAGTGAACAACAATGTCTTCACCATCCTGATCATACGAATGAGCATGGATAGCAATGCTCTCACTGAACTGAACACCAAAGTCATGCCAGTCCTCCGGATCATTAACAACGTCAATGATGAACCACTGACCATCAATGTTGACAATGCTTGCAGCACGCAGATGGCGATGCGTATCAATCGCACGGTTGAAGTGAGCCTTCTCCTCCTCCGATGCAATGCGAGACCAGATAGCATTCAGGTTGCGCTGGCGCTGAGCAACAGCATCACGATGCTCCCAAATGTATCCGTTAAACTGATAGTGAACATCACCACCACAGGTACGTTGAGCCAATACACGCCCATGAGCCCACTCGTTGATAGCATCTTGCAACTTGTCACCGGTGCAAGTCACTACAGTGAACTCACCATTCTTCCAGTACAGAACATGTGAACTAATAGCTTGAACTTTCATGATGTAATCCTATTAATGTGGTGTAACAACTCTAAGCGTACTGAGCTATGAAGCCCCCTTCACCTAACGACGCAAACTGCAAAGTTAGAGTGCCCAGTACGCTTAGAGTTGGGGAGGTCACCCTCCCCACCCAGCATCTATTATGCTTGCACTTCTTCAACCTGCTCCACTTCTACAGCCGGAGCTTCTTGCTCAACAGCTTCCACTTCGGGCTTGATCTCTTCCACCACTTCCGGAGCAACTTCCGGAGTGGCTTCAGGAGCCGGAGCAGCAGCTTCGATCTTCGGCTTGCGGCAGAGCATAGTGAACTTCTGAGCTTCGTACTTCAGGTAAGCGTCCATCTTCGCCTGCTCCAGCTCAGGACCAACCTGCACGTTGGTGGCTTCAATCACCATGATCACGTCAGTAGCAGTCTTGAGCGGATCCAGAGCTTTCTGCGGAGCAGTACGCATGATCTTCATGGCACCTTCCGGAGTCTTAGTAGCGAAGCCCAGGTGCGAACCGATCCAGCACATGTTCAGGCTCGGGCTGTAGAACGCTGCTACTGCACGGGTATCACAGTTGGTGTTGCGGCGCTGAACGGAGTTGCCATCAGCATCCTTGGAGCTGGAAGCCTTAACCTTGACCAGAGTGGTCGAGGAGCGAGCTTTACGCTCTTTCTTCGGAGCAGCAGCACCAGCAGCCTGAGCAGCAGCGGCCTGTTGAGCCTTGAGCTGTTCCAGCATCTCATTGCCCGGCTGACCTTCCACCTTCAGCTCCGGAGCTTTCTCTTCCACCAGGACTTCAGTACCAGCTGCCAGAGTCTCAGCAGTGATGGTGCCGGCGATGATCGCTTCAACATCGGACTTCTTGATCTTCTTCATCATGGCAACAGTACCAGCTTTTTTACCTTCAGCAACCAGGGCCAGAACTTCAACAATCATTTCAGCAGTGATAGACATAACAGTATCCTTAATTTAACAGTGAGTTGGGTTTTGCTTTGCGCTGCTTTGCTGCTGCGCTATGCAAACAAATATACGCTTTTTATTTTGCTTTGCAAGCGTATTGCAAAATATTTTTGTAATTATTTTGCGATATGCTTTGCACTGTGCAAGCGCTTTGCTTACATGCTTAATATAAAGCGCTTGCACACATTTTTAAAAAAATAACTTAAACTTTTTGCAGGCAATCAATGTCCACTGTGAGCCACTGATCACCGATGAGCACCTCATCATAGCCAAGGATAAGCGTGTCACGACACTCTAACTCCTGACCAGTCAACGCTGCCCAGAGGAACAACTTCAACTCCTCATCAGTGAAGCTGAACTCCCACTCTGACAGATCTACCTGGGTGATATTGACTAGCTTAACTTTACGCATAACTGACTCCGTTAATGTGTTTTTGCTTACACATACAATATAAAGCGCTTGCACACATTTTAAAAAATTAATGTGAAATAATTTAATTTTGTTTTTGTGCAAATAACACTGGACAACTCAACCAACAACGTGTTACGCGCATGTGCGCGCTATATATAAGCAGCACAACAAACAGACGCATAGCACCTATTACAATACTATGCCACAACTTTTTATAAAAATATTTTGCTTTTATCTATTGCTTTTTGTAGTATACACATATTGCAACTATACAGAGGACTTCTAAATGTAAGAACCGCATAGCGTAAGAGATACATCTATCACTGGCCTGATACCCTCGGCTCATTTCGGCTGAGCGCATTCTCACTAGGCTGACAATAGGCTCACTTGAACTGAGCACGTACTCTTACGCCTGATAATTCCTATTCATACACTACTGTATCTGTGAACTACTCGCCAGAATAACCCCTTCAATTGTGTAAGCCTCGCAAAACTAGTTCCCCAATAATCCTCTAAGAACCCTGGCTTATGTAAATTTGCATCAAAGCGAGCCTTCTTCCATACATCTGTACGACGGAAGACTATCCGAGTACCCTTCAAACTATATGATGATACACGCATAGAACTCATCACTAACTCTGCACCTATACAATGCAACTGAGCACGTGATAACTTGTTACTGTACTCTATCTCCATATAGAGAGGAACATCAGTACCCATGTCAAACATCTCAAACTCCATCTTACTACGGAACATGAACTTGACATGGATACCCAATAACTCAAATACATAATTCTGATAGCCCTTTAACACGTCTCCATGCCACAAGAACATACCATCTATATTGTCTGGTACGATGTACATATCGTCTCCCTATATCCTATTATAACACATGTGGCCCGAAGTGTATTATACACGCAGCACCATTCTAAATTTTCAATGACCATGAACCCAGATTTTATCTAACATAGAACCAAGATTTTTGCTGGGAGTGAACCGAGAATTATTTTTTCTTGGATCCTCCAGAACGAGAAAAAATATTTTTTCGCTCTTCATGTGAGTGCTTCCTTAGCGGCCAGTGTCATCTCAGGTCATCTCAGGTCATCTCAGGTCATCTCAGGTCATCTCAGGTCATCTTTCACCTTTATATTCA
>OERT01000281.1_pt1 | contig 12356 bp, 12 predicted proteins | sample 1540111 | NCBI WGS metagenome assembly OERT01 (sample SAMEA3891235, study PRJEB23780) | metagenome | biome: terrestrial biome; feature: animal house; material: water of meat washing | place: Italy | collected 2015-05-12
TGAACCGTACCGAGATTGTAGGAGACACATTTTCTTGAGAGAATGTCGCTATGACAAGATTAAAATACACCGCAGAAATCAAAGAACGAGCAGTACGTTTGCTGCTTGAATCTGAACAAGATTATCCTTCTACTTGGGCTGCAATTACAGCTATTGCTCCTAAAATCGGTTGTACCCCTGAAACTTTGCGTGCTTGGCATCAAAAACATAAACAACTACAGAATCCAGCCGTAGTGCAACTTCTGTCAGATCAACAGCGTATCAAACAACTAGAACGTGAAAACAAAGAGCTACAACGAGCCAATGAAATTCTTCGTAAGGCAGCTGCTTTTTTCGCACAGGCGGAGTTAGGCCGCCCACACAAATAATGGTTGATTTCATTCGTGATCATAAAGCCCTGTATGGTGTTGAAGCGATTTGTCAAATATTGCCAATTGCCTCATCCACTTACTATCGCCAGCTTGATCTAGTACAGAACCCTGAAAAGCGTTCGAAACGAGATTTACACGATCAACATTATGCTGAGCAAATTAAGTTAATTTGGCAAGAGAGCCATGGGCGTTATGGCATTCGTAAAGTTTGGCAACAACTTAAACAAGAAGGATATTCTATTGCCCGCTGCACGGTAACACGCTTGATGAAACAACTTGAAATACAAGGTGTATGGCGTGGTAAGAATAAGCGTACGACACATCATGATGATCAGCAAAAAAGAGCTGATGATTTAGTTAAGCGTGATTTCACAGCTCAACATCCCAACAACCTTTGGGTCGCTGACTTTACCTATATTCAGACTCATTCTGGGTGGGTATATACGGCATTTATCATTGATGTGTTCTCACGAGCAATCGTTGGTTGGAAAGTTTCCACCCGAATGAATACCGATATGGTACTTCATGCCCTTGAGCATGCACTCAATAGTCGGGGTATGCCTAAGAATGTGATTCATCATAGTGACCGAGGGGTGCAGTATCTTTCAATCCGCTATACTCAGCGATTGGAAACTGCGAACTTAAGAGCCTCTGTAGGAACAACGGGAGACTCGTATGATAATGCACTGGCTGAAACAGTGAATGGTTTATATAAAACGGAGGTGATTGAATATTTGAAATCTGATTGGTTAGGCTTAGCTGATGTTGAATTAGCTACATTGAATTGGGTAGACTGGTTTAACAAAAAGCGGCTACATAGTTCTATTGGCTATGTTTCACCATTTGAGTTTGAAAATATGTACTATGATAAAATCAACACCTTAGATTGTGTTGCATAACTTAAATAAACTGTCTCCGATATAGTCGGTACGGTTCAAAGAGTAATCAATATTATACCGAGAGGGATCCCCACAAGTGTTATACAAAAAAGAATGCCCATGAATATAAGTAATATACCTAATGCCTTAACACCTATAGTTGCAAACTTCTCAGCGGTATTGATTGTTTTTTTCTCAAAATCAATATTTTTTTGAATTAATTGGTCTGTCTTTTTCATATTAATGGTTATTGAAAAACAAAATAATAAGCAACTATATACCACATTTTCAAGAACTTTAGTAAGTCAGTTATCTAGAAATAGTGAAAAGTAGTATAGGTTTTTAGTCATCAATAATGTTTAGTCCTATTTAATATTTTTTGACTTCTTATCTTTTAAGCTAATCAGAAATAGCCCATAACATAAGTCTGGAAATACGGCCATAAAGATAGTCCAAATATCTGTATACATCTTCCACCACTCTTTCGAAATTTCTCCCGTATACCCCCATCCCATAAGAATAAAAAAGACTACGCCCTACAAAAACCACAAAAATCGAATATAGACTGTATTCACGATTAATTATGATGGTGAACAATGCTGAAAACAAAAGTAATGTTATAGGATGGACTAAATTTGCCTAGGAGAGTGGTGGCAGTCCATAGACGGAATAAAGGAGATGCCATAAATGGGAGCAGCAAAAAAATAGAAGACCCTTTTGACACGCTTTTGTTGCTCCAAATGAAGTACCGAAAGCCAGTGGTAGCCATCGAAGAATTGCTTCCTGACTACTTACCTCATCTATCACTGGTTCAAGCAAATAAGCGTGCAAATAAATGGGATTTACCTTTTCCTGTCTTTAAGCCAGATGGTAAATATTCACCTTGGTGCGCCCACCTGAGCGATGTTGCATTATGGTTGACAAGCATTCAGCAAGAGGGTAAAAAAGATTGGACAGCAATGCATAGCTAAAACGCTAAATTATTGATTAAAATCATGAGTGGTTGCACCGCATTTGCACCTTGCATCACTCAAAATGTCCTAAATTATTGTTTATTATAATTATTCAAAAACTATCTGTCCCACCTACCATAGGAGCCACAATCAAATTATTTGACAATTGATACGGACCAATATACATATGAATTCATCACTTTTTCGACCGGCCCAGTATACTGCATCTACACTTTCGGCTCATCTTTTATCATGTGTTCTGTGACTATGAAATACTCATAATATAAAAAAGCCAGACGAATCTAAAAGGCAACCATCAGATAGCCTCTAAATCACATCATTTTTTAAAAAGCATACTTTTTAAGACATTATCTTTGAAAATGAAGTGGTGAATCAATGCCGCACAGGCATGTAAACCCACGAGTGCAATAAAGAGATTCCCTAAAAATTGATGCGCATCTGCAATATAGTCACTCCCCCAAACAGTGCTCAAAAGCGGTAAATTTAACGATAAAACTTGGAAATTATCAGTAAAACTCGATAATGTCATCCAACCCGCAATTGGAACAATACATAGGCTTAAGTAAAGGAAAAATCTGACCATTTTAAATAACATTATCTGGTAAGAATTAATTATTTCAGTTTTAGGAATACTTTTTCTATACAGAAAAACAAAACTCAATCTCAAGAAAAATAAAATAAATATTAAAATCCCACCTGCAACATGAATCTGGCCTTTCCAGTCTGTTATTGTGGGATCACCTGCAGTCAGATACACCATTGCAACTAAAGCAAAGGTAATCCAATGCATGATTATTATAGGTTTTGGATAGTTATTCTTCATCGCTTTTCCTAAGTTTTAAATATTTTTATAAAACGGAGCTGTTAAAAAAAAGCTTAAACGAAAAATGTAAAGAAAAATAGAATGCTCTGCTTTTTATTCAGGCTAGGCTTGACTTAAACCTTAAAAATAAATTGCCTGCCTATCCACTATTTCCAACATCTTGAAGATTAGAGTACTTTTAAATACAACATCCTTCATCGCTTCAAGTATTCCTTACATCCTTTGTAAAACTTCTGGTTGAACATTTGTGCTACATCATCTTTTCTGATCACAATATTCTGCTATCTTGACTTTATTATATCGTCCATAACAATAGACGTAATACCCTTTAAAAGATTCCATAAATTCATCGATAATTACATCTTCCAGTACATGGCAAAGGTAACCATATAAATAATTTTATAGACTATTGATTATATTGTATAAATCATAAACCAGCATTATTCATTAATTTAAAGTCTAATTTATGATATTAAGAAGAACAGGGAAAACAATAAAGAAACATAGTGATTCACTCCAATATGCCTCAATATTCTGAACACAAAAAATTAACAGCGACTGAATTAAATAGTTTAATGGCTATGGCTATTCAGCAATCATTTAATGCGATCGTCATTACAGATGCATGTTTTAATAATAATGGCCCACACATCCTTTTCTGCAATCCAGCATTTTGTGAAATGACAGGTTATAGCGAAGAAGAGTTAATTGGACAATCGCCCCGTATCTTACAAGGGCCTGAGACAGATCTAACCGTGATTCAGGAATTAAAAGATTGCATATCTAATGGACTATTTTTCCATAACCATACGATTAATTATCGCAAAGATAAAACACCGTACGATGTAGAGTGGAACATCTCCCCGATTAAAACTGAAACAGGTGAAATCACCCATTTTGTATCCGTTCAACGAGATATCACGGAAAAAAACGAAAGTCTTAAATATCAAGCGATGCTGGTTGCAGCGATCAATACAACACCCGATACGATAGTGATCACGGATGATCAAGCTAAAATTAAATTTATGAATCATGCCGCAGAGGAACTCTCGGGCTACACCCTAGCAGATTTAAAAGATGAACCTATCACAAAATTATATCCACATGATCAAAAGCTGATAGAACTACAAAGAATAAAAAATCAGGATATTGAAAATAAAGACCACGTATATGAAAAGCATTTCTTAGAGCTCGTTTCATCCCCTCTAAAAGACCGTAATGGCACAATTACACACAATGTGAGTATCGGTAGAAATATTAATCATCATATCGAGATCAAGAGTCAACTTGAAGAGTGGGCCAATTACGACAGTTTGACGAGCATTTTTAATCGTCGCTATGGTGAACATCTTCTAGATACCATTCAAAAAGACATGTGCAATGAAGATAACTCTTGCTGCGTGTTATTGGCTGATATCGATTACTTTAAAACCATTAATGATACTCATGGTCATGCATTAGGAGATAAGGTCTTACAACAAGTCATGCATGAGCTCTCCAAAAATTTGCGTAGCAAGGACACTCTCATTCGTTGGGGAGGAGACGAAATATTAATCGTATTACCAAGTATCAAACTAGATTCAGCTTTGAAAATGGCTGATCGACTACGCACAGTCATTGAATCTTGTAAGTTTCCGAGGATTGAAGAAGTGACTATGTCCTTTGGAGTAGTGACTTGGAAAAGGAAAGAGCTTAAAACAAGTGTTCTACGAAGAGCAGACGAGCAATTATATCTTGCTAAAGCAAATGGACGTAACTGTATATTTCCACACTCAGTACCTTAAGCTAAAATCCATTTAAAGCGATAAGTTACCCCAGTTAAAACTTTCTAAGCTCGATATTAAAACTCTAGATCCTAAAAGTCGCATTTTCTAACCTTGATTAAAAAATGCGACTTCATACATTTTAAAATTTATAATTTAACGCAACTACAGCAGACCTGCCGTCTCCCATATAGCCAGTTTTGTAGTTTGCAATGATGCGGGTGTAGTACTGCTCATCAAATAAATTATTAATATTTAGCGACACGCGGGTTTTCTCATTAAGATCATAAGCACCATACAAGCTTGCTACAACATAATCTTTTTGTTCCGCTTTTATTAGGTTAGGCTGAGCTCGTGTTCCCATATTGATATAATCATAGCTTGAACCATACCAATTTAAACTACCGCCAACTCTCAATCCAGAAAGATCACCACTAAACTGGTAGTTTGTATTGAATTTAGCTGTCTGCTTTGGATTTGCGATATTAATTTTTTTGCCTTTCGCATCCTCTGTGTCATTGTATGCATATCCAAATGTAAGCGTCCATGCATCCGTAAGTTGACCTAATGCTTCAACTTCAAAGCCTTTCGTTTTAGCACCTTTCACAGCTCTATAACGCGCTTCAATGCCATTTAATCCAGTACCAGCAATTTGTTCAGCGACATTGTCTTTTTGAGCATAGAAAACTGCCGCATTGACGTCTAGATGATCATCAAAGAAGCTATTTTTTAAACCTAGCTCTGTATTACTGCCAGTAACAGGATCCAAGAAATTATCATTAGCATCTAAACTCGACTGTGGTTTAAAGATTTCGGTATAACTTGCATAAATAGTGCTAGTTGGAAAAATGTTATACGTAGCAGCCACATAAGGCACAAAAATACTAGATTGCTTTTGCTTTGAAGTCGTACTGATGAGTTGGCCTTGATTGAAGTTACGGGTTTTAGTCTCCCAGTCAGACATACGTCCACCGGTGAAAATCTTGAACTTGTCTGCGATGTTCCATCGTGTATTAATAAAAGTTCCAAACATTTTGGTGTCTGTTGTTTTGTCTACACCCGTTCTTTCTGGTTTGAAATCAGGAGATGCATTTCCGTAGAAATGTTCAATATCATTAATTGTATTTCCTGCTGAGTAAGTAGGGTAAGTGAGTCCATATTCATTAGCTTCTCTATCCCAACCATTAAAACCAAAGACCACTTGATGTTCTCGGTTAAATAAGTCGAATAGTCCATTGACTGTTAAATCATATGTATTTTGATTCAAATCCCCTTCAGATGCCCAATGTGAATAACTTAAACCCGTGCCATCTTTGTTTAAATTTCCATTGTATGCATATGATGTTTTAGCAAATGCATCCAGATCCTGTCGACTGAATGAAAGTTTAGCCTTCCATCTGTCATTAAAATTATGGTCTAAATACACATAACTATTTTGTAATTCACGTTGCCATCTCACCCAGTTCATCGAACCAAAGTTATCTTCTGATGAAAAGCTAGTTTGACTCCCATCGCTATAGAAAATTGGTACACCTCCACCAAGACTGTGAGGGTCATCATCTTGGTAATCAATACCCAAAGTAAGTTGAGTTTGATCAGTGAGTTTAGACGTTAATGATCCTGAAATCGTTGTTGTATTCTTTTCATAATAATGTTTCCCTGTTCCACCGTCAGATGTTGCAACAATCAAACGTGCGTTAAGTTTGTCATCAGCTAACAGCCCGCCACTAATATCTCCAGTAAATCTTCGCCCATCGAAAGTATCGTAACTTGCTCCAAGCTGTGCATTAAACTCTTGTGTTGGTTTTTTATGGACCATATTAATTGATGCAGAAGGCTCACCCAGCCCAGTGTTTAGGCCGTTTACCCCCTTTAAAACTTCAATGTGATCATAAATTGCTGTATCAAACACAGGCATGGCAATTACGGAACCACTAACACCTGAATAAGATGATGCAATACCATCAATTTGAATATTATCGACTGCAAACCCACGAACGTTGTAATTTGGGCGTTCGCTATCGTTATATCCAATACTTACTCCGGGTACTTGTTGCATCACGTCTGCAACAGTCGCTAAGCCTTGATCCTGCATTCTTTGCTGTGTAAAAACAGTCACTGTCTGAGGTGTTTCCTTCAATGCAATATTCATTTTGGTTGCTTGAGAAGACTTACTCTTTTTATATTTTTTACTGTTTTCCGTAGCATCCTCCCCGTCTTCAGCCTGCACCACTATAGGAGCTAAACTTGCTACTGGCTCAGATGCTGCTGCATAAAGATATTAACTAAATAAAGGAGTTGAAAGAACGATAAGCCAAATTTTATTAGGTGGGAAATACTGCATACCACAAGTTACCATTTGCAAATGAGAATCATTGTATACTAATTATCATTTATATATTCTGCACAAATAGAATATTTACACAAAATAATTGAGTGTTTATGCGCATGTTCTACATTTATAGGTTATGAGGACAGATCATGCGTATTCTCTCAAGTCCCCTAAAAATTTGTAGATTCGAAGTTTACAATCAGGTCTTGTAAGTTGCCTTCTCGTCGCGTGTAATTCGACGAGAAGTTAGTTTGAGGTATTAATCATACAAATAATTCAGATGAGTAAAATTACATGAAGGCCATTCTAGTTCCATGAGCTCTAGAATGGCCTTGCATAAAATGTTGATGCTATATGTTAAATCTTAGGAATTTAACTAAAAATGTTATCCCGATTCTTTTAGATAGAATTAAAAAGTTCTACATAACATGCTTCAGGCACCATTAGTAATTAATGGTATAACTTAGTGCAAAAGTACGACCTTCCGCTGGGATCGCTAACAATGAGTTAGCATTGGTCACTGCTGCTTGTTGGGCGAATACAGTTTTATATTGATTACCCCATAGATTATAAACACCAAAGTCCATACGGCCTTTCGCTACTGGAAAATGTGCTAATACATCCATAGTCGTATAACCTTTAATCTCTGCTGCACTGTTACTATCACTCAATCCAGCTGCTTTTAACTCTAGGTCATCTTTATAGGCTTTGTCAGTTCCTTTGATTGCAAGCATTTGAGCACGTACACCATAGCCATCTTCATTATTCCATTCTGCAAACAATGTGCCTTTCATTGGTGAAACTGCAAAAGCATTTAACTCATGCCAGTTATTGGCCACATCCTTATACTGGCCTCTTGTATACCCCAAAGTTCCACCCACCTTATAATTTTCCATAAATGGGTAACTTACTGTTGCCTCCGCACCATAAACTCGCTGATCTGTGTCGACAACATTTACAGATCGATCCGAGTTAAATTGAACGACTTTATCAGAGGTATTATAGAAACCTGTTAAGCCCAAATTTAAGCCTGTGTTTTGATTTAAGCGCCAGCCTAGTTCATAGCTATTCACAGTGATTGGAGCGATACCAGACGTGGTTAAAGTATATGCTGCAACGTCACGCAATACGCGTTGTACATCTGGATAACTATAGCCTTGAGAGAAGTTAGCATAAATTTGTTGTACATCATTTAGCTTATAAACAGCACCTAGATTAAACAGAAATTTGTCTGAATCTGTAGAGTCTGCCGCCATTAATGTATATGGCTTACGTGCAGTTAAATAGCTGTCTGTGTCTGCCTGAACATATTGGTAACGTACCCCAGCTTGAATATTAAGCTGATCAGTTACGGCATAGTCCCCTTGTATAAAGGTACCAATATTCTGAATTTCAGTATCTGGTCCTGAGCCTTGTTTTTCTCCAGTTGGGGTATAAACTAAACCATTATTGCTTGGCGTGTAGTAGTCCGCCCACTGATGATCTTTTTCCCAGTCATAGTCTAAACCATAAGTTAGTTTTAAATCACGGTCAGCAACTACAAGATCAGACTGTAAAGTTGAACGAATACCTGCGTAATCCACATTGGATTGACTTTGCTTTACACTAACACCGTCAGCTGAATAACCATAAGGTACGAAGCGTGACTTCTCATTTCGATAGTATGCCTCAACATTCAGAACTTGACCTAAAAAATCCTGATTTTGGTACTGCGTATTAAAAGCATAACGTTCAGTAAAAGGCTGATTATCTAAGCTCCAACCTTTGACCGCTTTGTAAGATGGATCTGTTTTTGTGAGTAAATAAGAATAATCAGGCCCATATTCTGTATCTTGTTCATCTTTATAGTACTGAGCACCAAAACTTAAACTTTGGTTGTCAGTTAAATTAAAGTTTAAACGACCATTCACATCAATAGTATCGGTATCCATGGTGCTGCCCTGCCAAGGACTTAATGAAATACGATCCCCATTACCATCAAATTGGGAGCCTCGATTGGTATAGTCTAAGCCAAGAAAACCGTCGACTTTATCATTTGTAAATGAAGCTGTTTGTCCCACTTGATAAGCCAAACTATCACCTCGGAAGTTATCTGCCGATGTCACACCCAATTTGGTTTGAAAACTGACTGGTTCTGATTTATCGGCACGTTTGGTAATAATATTAATAATCCCGCCTGTCGCACCTGAACCATAAATACTGGTCGCACCAGAAACCACTTCAATGTGATCAATCATATTTGGGCTAATACTATTTAACTGACGTGACACATCACGTGAACCCGTTTGTGATACCCCATCAATCATTACAAGTACATTACGTCCACGCATAGTTTGACCATAATTACTACTCGTTCCACTGCTTGGTGCTAAAGATGGAACCAGTTGCGCCAAAACATCTGCAACTTTACGACCTGGGCCAGCCTGTTGCGCAATTTGATCAGCAGAAATGGTTTGGACAGTTCCTGCAATTTCGGAAATGCTTTTCGGTGTACGTGTTGCTGTCATCACGATAGTTGGAAGTTTAGCTTCAGTATTTTGTGTTGTAGAGTCATTTGTTGCTGTGTCTTCAGCATACAGTTGGGTACAAATAGCTGCCGTAAGTAGACAAAGACTAAAGTGTGACAAGCGCATTTTTATTTCTCTTCTGTAAAATATTTTCGAGAATGATAATTATTATTATCTTTATTGTAAAACTTTTTATTATATTTTTAATGCAGTAAATTCTATCTTGAATACGAAAAAGCAGCCTTCATTTCAAACAGGTGTTGATCGTCATACGCTAGCATTTCTATACTTACTTTCAATGAGCTCCAATACGACATAGGTCATATTGTCACGCAGCAGACACCTATTATGAATTTGATTCTTAAAAACTCATTTGCGGAAAACTTTCTGTGAACTCATTTAGGAGCGAATTGAGCTAGGAATATAACGAATAATAGGCAAAGGGCTGCTTCGAGAAACCAATTATTGGAAGAAATTTGGAGATTAAGAATTCCTCGTGGACAAGCTAACAATCCATAAATCAATAGCCTTCATATAGTAAAAGTGCCTAAATCCATATTTTTACAAAATATTTTTGCTAAAAAGACATTTTAGCTATGTCATTAAACTATTTATTAATAAACGTGTTCTGTATACATAGCCCTCTTCAAATTATCTAAAATAACTGTTCTATAATTTAAATAGATTTGAGGAGGAATCATTGGGGTTGGTTAAGATAATTGTAGTATTAGTCATCACGACCAAATTAAAACTAATAACGTTCAGATCAACTTGAAAATTTTATCGCTATTGAGACTTTGGAAGAACATTTCAAAACCAGGACGAATATCTTCGCCATCAACAGTGATATATCTTAAATTTGAATGCAACATTGTGCTGCAAGAGTTTTTATCTACAGTTGCCTGAATAGAGTATTCAGTACCGAATTGATCTTTGACAGTAACATTTTTCTTTAACATTTTTTCTATACCTATAATATTAATTCATTTAAAAAACAATATAATCAAATATTTAGTTAGGCAACTTTATAGTTAAATTTAAATAATTGATTTAAAGCGGTATAGAATGTTCTACCATCTAAATTTAAGTCCACTTCGATTCCAGACTGAAGCAGCACACGCTTACCCACCTCAATAGATTTCAAGCCATCACGGGTATTTTGCATTTTATTTAGAGGAATTAACGAGACTATAATTTCAGTACCATTTGAAGATTTAGCAATTAAGGTATTAAGTTTTTTCAATTTTCACCAGTTTTTTTCATATATTCCAACAAGGAATAAATATTTAATTAATAATTTTTAGTCATTAAAAAAGCACTGTTCAGTGCTTTTTTATATTTAATGCTTCTTATAAAGCAACAATATTTACAGCATTTGGGCCTTTTTGACCTTGCTCTATGCTGAATGACACTTGTTGCCCTTCATGCAATGTTTTGAAGCCTGAACTAGCGATTTCGCGAAAGTGAGCAAAAACATCTGGACCAGATTCTTGTTGAATGAAACCAAAGCCTTTAGTTTCATTAAACCATTTAACTGTACCGGTAACTGTAGTAGACATAATATATCCTGCTGAATTTTAATAATTTTAGTCAAAAATAAATGACTAGATGTAACTTTGAAAATAATAAAAGTGGAGCTTAAGATCTGAAACAACGGAGGATTATGACTAAAACTGCGATACTTAAAGAAGATTTACTAAACATTACTTTTTTCTAGTTAGGCCAAGTATACATGAAAAAAATAAATATTCAAGTTATTTATAGCTGTCATAAATTTTAATTATATTAGGTGTTTCCTGCAATCAATTGAAACGTCCTTAAAAATAGTAGTTGTAGCATCTAAAAAAAAGCCCTAGTCGTGTGCTGAGCCTTAGAATAGCTTGAACCAAAATATTGAGGCTAGAGGTGAAATTTCAAACGTTTCGCATAAGGTGTACTATGGGTTCATTCTGGATAAATAAAATAGCCTTTAAAGAAAGTTTTTTAGGATCAATAATGAATAATAAAGTTAGATTAATCTTTTGCATCGCCCTACTCTCAAATTTGGGAGCATGTGTTGGCAATATGAACCCTACAGGCGGCAATGGTAGGCCTGATTATCCCTATTACATCACGACACAACCAATGATCGTGAAAAAGATCAATGTACCTATAGGCACAAAACTAGAATATGAAGAACAACATTTTAAATCAGGCCAACAAGATTCATTACTGAACGAAAAAAAACTCATCAGGATTTCCTTCCCAGAAGATCAATCAATGAATTGGGCTGGTGTACCCATTGGTTTTATTCACAAATATTTTAACTCAGAAATGAAAGGCTTCAGCGTTTATGCACGCTTCAACCAACTCCCTAGCAATAAGCAGACACGATTTTCTCAACTTTGGCAGAAATGTAGTGATGACTTAGGCATTCGTGTTAAAAATACGGATGATTGGACATTCAATCTCAATAATATCGCCGATATCGATAGTTGTAGTGTGAATTATCAACGATACTTTAAAGATAACGTCCAACAACAACATTATCTTGATCAGCTTTACCAAGAAATGCAAAAAGCAGGAACAGTGAAATAGCTCTTGGGTATTCAAATAATCACAACTATACAAAATCCTCCATACTTAAGATTTTTAATACTCACAAAGCACTGTTTTGATTTAACTTAAATAAAGATAAAGCGCCACACGGCGCTCTATCTAGACTTATG
>OERT01000282.1_pt1 | contig 12351 bp, 9 predicted proteins | sample 1540111 | NCBI WGS metagenome assembly OERT01 (sample SAMEA3891235, study PRJEB23780) | metagenome | biome: terrestrial biome; feature: animal house; material: water of meat washing | place: Italy | collected 2015-05-12
TGGCCTGCAACTGGTTGGGGCCACTTTGCAACGAGATCGCCGGGATCTGCCACTCCATCTTGTCGTTGCCGCTGAGCTCCCCCTTGAGGGCCAGCGGGTACTGGTTGAGTTTGCCATCCACCTTGAGCTTGGGCAGTTTCAGCTCCCAGTGGCCCGCTTCGTTCATCACGAAACGGCTCTCCAGCTCACCGGCCAGCGTCCCTTTCAGCTCGGGCAGCAGCTCGGCCGGATTGATCCCCTTGAACAGGGTGGTTCCCTGCCACTCGATCCCCTTGTTCCAGGCGAGCTTGCCATCGAGCTTCAGCTCCCCCTTGAGGGCATTGAGCTGCAAGGCGATCTTGCTGAGCCGCTCCAGATCCCCCTTCCCGTCCAGCGCAAGCTTGAAGGGGGGGACATCGGTCCCCTTGCCGGAGGTATTGAGGGCAAACTGGTAGCCGGAGAGCTTGCCCTTGGCAGTCAGGCTCCCCTTGTCCAGCCGATAGCTCGGCTCATCTTTGGCAGGCTTGTGAAGAGGCCAACCGAGGCCCTTCCAGTCGAGGGCCAAATCAAAAGGGAGATCCGGGTCGAGCGCGGCCAGCGAGCCCTTGAGATTGGCGGCAACCGGCCCCTTGGCCGACAACGCCAGCCCCAGCTTGCCGACCGAACCGCTCAGCGCCAGCGTGGCCTGCTCCCCTTGCAGCTCGCCATCCAGCAGCCCCTTGCGGGCCTTGGCATCCAGCGTCACCGCCAGCGGGTAGTCATCACTGAGCTGGATGTGGCCCTTGAGCGCCAGATCGGCCATGGCGTGGCGCAGCGAGAGCTCGCGCACCTCGATGCGATCGTCGGCAGCAGTGGCCGACAGCAGCAGCTTGTCGAGCCCTTCGATCAGCTCGCCCTGCTTATATTGCACCCGGGTCGCGCTGACCCCTTCCAGCTGGATGGGGAAAGGAAGATGAATGGCGGGCAGGAGAATGGGGGCTGCCTTTGCCGTGTTCGCAGCTGGCGTCCCTTTGCCCTGTTTGGCTGTCTCGGCGCTGGCCTTGTCGTTGCGCGCCACCGCAGCACCGGCTTGCTTCTCGTTAGCGGCCGGCTGCTTGGCGGATTTGGCTGCGCTGGCGGGCGCCGCGTCATCCAGCGTCACCTTCAGGTTATCGAGCACCGGGCCGCGTACAATCAGCCCCTTGCGGTTGAGGGTGGCGCCGATATCGAGGGACCCCAGGGTCACGGCCACGCCGGGCACCGCCAGATCGAGATCGGCTACCTTGAGGCTGTCGACCTGGATCTTGAGTGGCAGCGGGCGCCAGACAAAGGGTTCGGAAGGCTCTTCCGGAGCAGGCTCGGAGTCGGCTACCTTGACCACCGGATGGGTCACCGCCAGGGATTTTATCCAGAGCTTGCCCTGCAGCAACTTGCCGAGATCCCAGTCGAGCACGGCGCGATCCACAGTGACATCCACCAGCTCATCCTGCCAACCCGCCCCTTCCAGAGTCCAGCCATAGCCAAGCTGACCGGCCACCAGCTCCCCCTTGAGGGAGGGCAGCGCCCCCTTGGCCTGTTGCCACAACCACTTGTTGCCCTGATGGGTAAAGCCCAGCAGGCTGACGCCGATGAGCAGCAGGAACACCAGCCCCATCAGCCAGAGAAAAATGCGTTTTAGCCAGATCACAATGCAGACCCCCGCGCAAGATACAGCCGCAGCGGCCAAAGAAAAAAGCGTTTAGACAACATCATAATTCAGGCCCCAATGCGAAATGCAGCCGCAAGGGCTTGTCCTCCTCCGATACCCCGACCGCCAGATCCAGCCTGACCTGACCGATGGGGGTGACCCAGCGCACACCGACGCCGGTACCTATTTTCCAGGGCTCGCTGTAATCGGTGGTGGAGGTGCCGCCATCCACAAACATGGCCCCCAGCCACTTCTCGCTGAAGCGGTAGTTGTATTCCAGACTGGCCACGCTGGTGTAGCGGCCACCGGTCAGCTTGCCATCCGGCCCGGTGGGGGAGATGCTCTCGTAACCAAAGCCGCGCACCGTCTGATCGCCACCGGTAAAGAAGCGCAAGGACGGCGGCACCAGCGAGAAGCTGTCACCTATGATGGCCCCCTGCTCGGCCCGCATCAGGAATCTGTGGTTATCGCCAAGAGTTCGCAGCCACTTGCTGCGCCCCCACACCCGCATAAAGCTGATGTCGGAGCCCCATCTGGGATCGGAGAACTCCAGCGTCAGCTGCTGGCGATCCCCCCAGTCGGGCACCAGGGTGCCGCGCACCCGCAGTCGGGACCAGGAGACCCCGGGGATCAGCAGCAAGCTGTTCCCCTCGTCGGCGCCCTGGGTATAGATCTCGTTCTCCAGCCGGATAAAGACGTCCCGATCCCAGCTCTCCGGCCGTCGCGTCCAGCGGTGCACACCGATGGTAGTGAGATCGGAGCGGGTATCGTTGTTGTCCTTGTACTGGTAGCCGGTCTGGATGGAGTAGTAGTCCCGCAGCGGGTTGCCCACCGGGATCTGATAGTCGAAGCTGAGCTCTGCCTCCGGCGCCGACACCTTGGCGGTGGCAAACAGGCGGTGGCCGTAGCGGTTGACCCAGGGCTTCTCCCAGGTGGCACTCATCCGCGGCCCCACGTCGGTGGCGTAACCGATACCGGTCTCGATTTCGTGATCGACCCGGTTATCCAGCGTCACCGCGATGGGTACCCGATAGTTGCTCGCCTCGCTCAATACCGGCTTGATATCGACCTGACGGAACAGCTTGGTGGAGGAGACATCCTGCGACATCTCGGCCAGACGGATGGCGAGATAGGGGTCGCCGCTCTTGATGTTGATAAGCGGGCGAATAAGGTGAAGCGCTTCGGGGGTGGCATCGTAGCGGATCTCGCCAAAACGGTAGCGATGGCCCGATTCGAACAGAATAAAGATCTCCGCCGTCCCCTTGTCCGGGAACACCTTGACCTGACTCTTGCTCAGCTTGGCATCAAAGTAACCGCGGGCCAGCCCGAGGCTGCCCAGATCGGCCTTGATGGATTCATATTTGGCGTGGTTGAGGGGCTCCCCCTCTTTGAGGGGCAACTTGTCCAGCAGGGCGCTGTAAAGCTCGTCGCTGCCCGCATCCCCCTCCAGCAGAATATCGAGGCGGGAGACGATGACCGGCTCCCCTTTGTCCACCTCAATCACCACTTTGGACGGGGTTTTCTTGTCGCGACTCAGGGTGATTTTCGGCTGGTAGTAGCCATAAACCTGCAGCGCCTTTTGCACGCTCTCGGTGATTTTGGCGCGGGCCGGGCGGTATTGCCGCTCCTGATAGACCGGCAGGGCATTGAGGTAGGCTTCAACGTTATCCTTGTTCTCCCCTTTCAACCCCTTGACCTGATAGGTGAGCTTGGCGGCAAACGCGGGCGAAGCCAGCAGCGACAGCAACAGGCCCACCCCCAGTACCCGCAGGCCGCGGCGAAACGCAGGGCCGGACAGTGAACGCCCTGCCAGCAGGGATGAAATGCATCCTGTCAAAGGTCAATATTCCTGAATCTGTGGTGAAGGAAACCAGCGCCCTTTCGGGCCAACCCCGAATGCGGCGCAGCACGCCATGCAGTGCATGGCCGTGACACAAAAATGCGCGCCAGAAAAATGGCGAACCTTATCCTAACATAGGCATCGGCCAGCGACAGCGCGGTGCCATTGGCAAATTCGCCATATCTTTTAAGAGGTTGACCACAAATCACACATTTTGGTGACAATGACGCCGCCCGCTTTCCCGATGGAAGCGAATTGACCTGCCCTGAACAAGGTTCACTTCGTCGTCAGGCACCATTTGTCACCTCTCCCCCTCTCTTTACCACCAGAAACCCACCACGACAGAGTTTGTCGGCATCGCCCCACCCTCACCGTTTAACAGGCCCGGCACACGCCAAAGCCCGCCGTAGCGGGTGATTAAGAATTGCTCGTTCAGCGCAATCGAATTATCCCGCTGCCTTTGCGAACGTCCCTCCCTCACACTTGAACCATCAACTGAAGGAGACACATCATGCATGCACGTAGCGAACAGATGGCTGACTATATTGCCGATCGTCTCGAGTTCATCACCTTCCTCGCCTGTTGCAGCGCCCTGCTGGCCCTGCTGACCGGCATGAGTGGCCAACAGGCGCTGGCCTTTACCGCCCTGAACCTGCCGTTTGGCCTCGGCATTCTGCTGGCGATGGCGATGCTGGCCCCCCTGCCCGTCCACTGGCGGCTGCCGGGCATCACCTTGCTGCTGGCAGGTTGCGCCCTGATGACCCTGCAACTGGGGGGCGAATGGCTCAATCCGCTGGCCATCTGGAGCCTCTACGCCCTGCTCGGGCTGGAGATCATCTGGCAAGCGCGTCCCCGCGCCGTGCTGGCCACCCGCGCTCGCCAATAATAGGGCTGACCAGCGCCGGTAAACGGCGGGCTGTGATGGCTGACGCCGGTGGCAAATTGGGGTACTCTTGCGCCCCGATTTGCTACCACCCTTGGCGTTAACAACCTTCGCCATCACTCCCAGGAGCGCCCCGATGAAAAAAGCCTGTGCCCAGCACATTCTGGTCAAGACCGAAAAACAGTGTCTGGAGATCAAGGAGAAGATCGAGAAGGGAGCCGACTTCGGCCAGATGGCCAAGCGCTTCTCCACCTGCGCCTCCTCAAAACGCAGCGGCGATCTGGGGGAGTTCAATAAAGGGGATATGGTCAAGCCCTTTGACGATGCCGTCTTCAAGGGCGAACTGCTCAAGGTGCTGGGGCCGGTGCGCACCAAGTTCGGCTTCCATCTGATCAAAGTGCTCTATCGCAACTAAGTCATCACAACTGACCATCTTCTCGGTGAAGCTCCCGTCAGGCGGGCTTCACCTCCCTCTGCATTCCCCTCGCAAAACTGACCAAAACCACGCCAAACTCTCATCAATTTACTAACGTTATCAGGCAATTAAGTTTATCCTTCTCGGCATTGTCCACATTCGACGATGGATCCCGTGCTATGCCCCGCTCTTGCTTGTGGCCCCTGCTGGCCTGGTTACTCCCGCTCGCTGGCGCCCTCGGCAGCCGCTTTCATCTCTGGCCCTGGTGGATCGGTTTTGCGATCTGTCTCATCGGAGCCCTTGTCTCCCTGATCTTGCTGGTACGCCTGCCCTGGAGCCGCAACCGCTACGCCAGCGGCCTTGGCGCCTTGCCGCTACTGCTGCCCCTGACCTTTGTGGCACAGGCGCTGCGCATGCCGCTGATCAACGATGTGAGCACAGATCCCTACAATCCCCCCCAACTGCGCTGGGCGGCAGAGCTCAGAACGGCGCAGGATCTGCCAATAAATAGCGCACCGCTGAAAGCAGTTGAGGCAAAACCCGGTCCTCTCTTTACCAGGGCCTCTCCTGCCGAAGTAGTGATTGAAGCCAGCGAACTGATGCAGGAGCTGGGCTGGCAGGTACGACCCAGCCCAGATGGTCTGGATGCGGTGGTTACCACCGGCTGGTTCGGCTTTCAGGATGATGTGGCGCTGCGGGTCTTTGCTGGCCCCAAAGAGACCCGCATCGATATGCGATCAGCCTCCCGTCAGGGGCAAAGCGATCTGGGCACCAACCGGGCGCGGATCGAGGATTTCCTGACCCGCCTGAACGAGCGCCTCGGTCAGGCCTACAAACCCAATTTGAAACCGTAAGTGTGAAACAACAAGAAGGTAACTGATGCGCGTTGAGGTCAAACCCGACCGGGAATATGCCTGGTTTATCCGCCCCTTTTTCTGGCTGCAAAAGCGCAACTATGGTCAGGTGCTTATTCCGGGCAAGTGCTGGGGCCGCTCGCCGCGCCTCTTTGCCGCCGTCGCCACCCTCTACGGCGTCATCAACCGCAAGCGCTCCCCCATCGATCCCGTGCTGCGCTCGCTGGTGACGGTGCGGGTCTCCCAGCTCAACTGGTGTCGTTTTTGCGTCGACATCAACGCCATGACCCTGGTAAAGAGAGCAGGTTCAAGCGAGAAGGTGGAGGCGCTGGCCAACTGGCGCGAAAGCCCCTTGTTTGACGAGCGGGAAAAAGCGGTGCTCGACTACACCGAAGCGATGACTGGCCTCGATGGGGTGAGCGATGAGCAGGCGGCCCGCCTCAAACCCTGGTTCGATGACGATGCCATGGTGGAGCTGACCGGCCTTATCGCCTTCCAGAACATGTCGGCCAAGTTCAACGCCGCCCTCGATATCGCGCCGCAGGGCTTCTGCCAGCTGCCGGTGCAACCGGAACGCCCCGCCCAGCCAGACAGCAAGGACGCCTGATGAACCGGACCCGCCTGCTGCTTGCGCTGGTGATGGGGGGCCTTATCGGCACCTTTTTTGCCCTCGATCTCGGTCGTTACCTCACTCTGGACGCCTTGCAGGCCCAGCAGGCGGCAGTGGCGCAATGGGTCGACAGCCACTTTGTCTCGGCCAGCCTGCTGTTCGTGCTTATCTATGTGCTGAGCACCGCCCTCTCCCTGCCCGGCGCCAGCCTGCTCACCCTGGGTGGCAGCGCTGTGTTCGGCGTCGCCTGGGGGCTGCTGCTGGTCTCCTTTGCCAGCACCCTAGGCGCGACCCTGGCCTTTCTCAGCGCCCGCTTTCTGCTGCGCGACTGGGTCACCGCCCGCTTTGGCGACAAGCTGGCCACCTTTCAGTCCGGCATGGCGAAGGAGGGGGCCTTCTATCTGCTGAGCCTGCGCCTCATCCCCATCTTCCCCTTCTTTCTGGTCAATCTGCTGATGGGGCTCACCCCCATCAGAGTCAGCACCTACTACTGGGTCAGCCAGCTTGGCATGCTGCCCGGCACCTTCGTCTATGTGCTGGCGGGCAGCGAGCTTGGCCAGTTAACCAGCACCGGCAATATCCTCTCCCCCGGCCTGATGGTCGCGTTGACCCTGCTGGGGCTGATGCCCTGGCTGGTCAAGAAATTGACCACACACCTCGCCCAGCGGCGCCTGCTCGCCCCTTACCGCAAACCCGCTCGCTATGACTACAACCTGCTGGTGATCGGTGCCGGTGCAGGTGGGCTGGTTACCAGCTATATCGCGGCAGCGGTGAAGGCCAAGGTGGCGCTCATCGAGAAGCACAAGATGGGGGGCGATTGCCTCAACAGCGGCTGCGTCCCCTCCAAGGCGCTGATCCGAAGCGCCCGCTTTGCCGCAGAGCAGCGTAAAGCCGACGAGCTGGGCTTTAGCCCAAGCCACTCCCGCGCCGATTTTGCCGCCGTGATGGAGCGGGTGGCTGAGGTTATCAAGGAGGTCGAGCCCCACGACTCCATCGAGCGCTATCAGGGGCTTGGAGTGGAGTGCATCGAAGGAGAGGCGCGGCTGGTCTCCCCCTGGGAGGTGGAGGTGAACGGCCAGCGCCTTGCCAGCCGCCATATCGTTATCGCCACCGGCGCCCGGCCGCTGGTGCCCAAGCTGCCGGGGCTGGATCAGGTGCCTTACCTCACCTCGGATAGCCTCTGGCAACTGCGCACCCCGCCGCGCCGCCTGCTGGTGCTGGGCGGTGGCCCCATCGGCTGCGAGCTGGCCCAGAGCTTCGCCCTGCTCGGCATTCCCGTGACCTTGGTGGAACTCTCGGAGCAACTGCTGCCCCGCGAAGATAGAGAGGTAGCCGACGCCCTTGCCGGGCAGATGAGCCGCGATGGCGTGCAGCTACTCACCGGCTGGCGCGCCGAACGAGCCGACTATCTGCCCGCAGCCGAGGGGGATCTCCCCATCCGGCTGCAACTGCGCCGGGGCGATGAGACACAAGTGGTGGAAGGGGATCAACTGCTGCTGGCACTGGGTCGGGTCGCCAATGTGAGCGGCTTCGGGCTCGAAGCGTTGGGGGTCGAGCTTGCCCCCCGCGGCACCATAGCGGTCGATGGCTTTCTTGCCACCAACTTCCCCAGCATACTGGCGGTGGGAGACGTAGCGGGCCCTTACCAGTTCACCCACTTCGCCGCCCATCAGGCCTGGTATGCGGCGGTCAATGCCCTGTTTGGCCAGTTCAAGCGCTTTCGGGCCGACTATCGGGTCATTCCGGCGGCCACCTACACCACGCCGGAGATTGCCCGGGTCGGCCTCAATCGCAAGGAGGCCGAAGCGCAGGGGATTCCCTTCGAGGCGACCCGCTTCGAGCTGGCCGAGCTGGATCGCGCCATTGCCGATGGGGAGCGCCACGGTTTTGTCGAGGTGCTGACCGTGCCGGGCAAGGATACTATCCTTGGCGCCACCATAGTGGGCACTCACGCCGGTGAGCGGATTGCCGAGTTCGTGCTCGCCATGCGTCACCGCCTCGGCCTTGGCAAGATCCTCGGCACCATTCACGCCTATCCCACCCTGATGGAGGGGAACAAATACGTGGCAGGTGAATGGAAACGGGCCCACCAGCCCACCCGGGTGCTGGCGTTGCTGGCCCGTTATCACCGCTGGCGCCGTGGCGCCTGACAACCAGAGAAACGTTTATGCTCAAGCCATTCTCACTGCTCGGCTCACACCTCAACTCGCACCGCAACTCTTGGCTCAAACAGCGGCTAAACGCCCTGCTGTGCGCCCTGCCACTGCTGGCCAGCGGCCCGCTGTTAGCCACTCCTGATGACAACTGGCAACGGACCCTTGAGGAGGCGAAGGGGCAGACCGTCTACTTCAACGCCTGGGGCGGCAGCCCGGAGATCAACGCCTATCTGGTGTGGGCCGGGCAGGAGCTGGCGCGCGACTATCAGGTCAAGCTGGTGCAGGTGAAGGTGGATGACATCGCCCAGAGCGTCAGCCAGCTGCTGGCCAACAAGCAGGCGGGCAAGCAAGCTGGCGGCCCCATCGACCTGCTCTGGGTCAACGGCGAGAACTTCAAGGCGCTCAAGGAGCAGGGGCTGCTCGGCGCTCCCTTTACCGCCGAGCTACCCAACATGGCGCTGGTAGACAGCACCCTGCCGGTGAGTGAGGACTTCACCCTGCCGGTGGAAGGGCTGGAAGCCCCCTGGGGCATCGGCCAGCTCAATCTGATGGTCGACACCGAAGAGGTCGCCAGAGCGCCCACCTCGGCAGCAGCCCTGCTGGCGTGGGCCAAGGCCCATCCCGGCCGCTTCACCTATCCCAAGCCGCCCCAGTTCCATGGCTCCAGTTTTCTCAAGCAGATCCTGCTGGAATTGACGCCAGACCCCGCCCCCCTCTATCGGGAGGCGACCGAGAGCGACTTTGCCCAACTCACCGCCCCGCTCTGGGCCTGGCTCGATGAGCTGCATCCGGCACTCTGGCGCAAGGGCAAACTGTTCCCCACCAGCGCCGCCGAAACCCGCCAGCTGCTCGATGATGGCGAACTGGCCATGGCCATCAGCTTCAACCCGCAGGAGGCGCAAAGCGCCGCCCAGATTGGCGCCCTGCCCCCCAGTGTGGAAGCGGTCGCCATGGAGAAAGGGGCGCTCACCAACAGCCATTTTCTCGCCATCCCCTTCAACGCCAGTGCCCGTGCGGGTGCCAAGGTGGTGGCCAACTTCCTGCTGAGCCCGGCGGCGCAGGCGCGCAAGGCCAATCCGGCCTTCTGGGGTGATCCCAGCGTGCTGCGGGCCGATGCGCTGCCTGATTCAGCCAAGGGGCAACCGGCACTGCGCTTCAAAGCGGTGGCCGAGCCTCACCCCAGCTGGCAGCTCAAACTGGAAGCGGCCTGGGCCGAGCGTTACGGTCACTGATGAGTGCCGCTGGTCACCCGCTTTCCCGCTCCCGACCGTGGCGCCGGTTGACACGCCACCCCAGTATGAGTACGGGGATGGCGGTCATTTATCTGGCGATCTTCGTCATCCCATTGCTGGCGGGGCTGTGGCAACTGCTGGCGGAGGGGATGGCCGCCTCTCATCTCGCCTTGCTGCTCGCCCAACCCGGTCTTTGGCACTCCGCTGCGCTGAGCCTGTGGATTGGCGCCGCCTCGACCCTCGGTAGCCTGCTGTTGACCGCCCTGCTGCTGGCCCACAGCGACAGCCGGGCTTTCGGGCTGCTCCGTCGCCTGCTCTCGCCCATGCTGGCCATGCCCCACGTCGCCTTTGCCATCGGTTTTGCCTTTCTGCTCGCCCCCTCCGGCTGGCTGCTACGACTCGTCTCGCCAGCGCTGACCGGGTTTGATCTCCCCCCCGACTGGCAGACCATTCGCGACCCTTGGGGGCTCGGGCTGATTGCACTGCTCGTTTTCAAGGAGACCCCCTTTTTGCTGCTGATGGCGATGGCCGCGCAGCAACCCATCCAGCTGGCACGCCAGCAGTGGCTGGGGGCGAGCCTCGGTTTCAGCGCCCCCCAGATCTGGTGGCGCCTGCTGCTGCCGGCGCTCTGGCCCGCCCTGCGCCTGCCCATCTATGCGGTGGCGGCCTACGGAGTGGCGGTGGTGGATCTCGCCCAGCTGCTCGGGCCCGATGCCCCCGCCCCGCTGGCGGTGCGGTTGTGGCTCTGGTATCAGGACCCGGATCTGCTCTGGCGCGGCGCCACCGCCAGCGGCGCCCTGCTGCTGCTCGCCATCACGGCACTGCTCATCGCCCTGCTCAGATTACTGGAGTGGCTTCATCAAGAGGTGGGCAAAGGCTGCTGGCTCGATGGCAAACGGGCGGCGCCCCACTTCTTTGCCAACCGGCTCGCAGCGGGCTTTGCCTTCACCCTGATCACCCTCAATCTGGCGGTGCTGGCGGCCCTGCTGCTCTGGTCGCTGGCGCGCCGCTGGCCCTTTCCCGCCCTCTGGCCCAGCCAGTGGAGCAGCCACTACTGGCTGGATCTGCTGCCAACCCTGCTGCCGCTGCTGGCAACCAGCGCACTGCTGGCGCTGGTGAGCGGCTTGTTGGCACTGATGATGGCGGTGTGCAGTCTGGAGGCACAAGCCGGCCGCCGCCCCTGGCCGCTCTGGCTTATCTGCCTGCCGCTGTTGCTGCCGCAGGCAAGCCTGCTGTTTGGCATCCGGCTCGGGCTGGACTGGCTTGCACATGACTCGATAAGCAGCGGCATTGGCTGGGGCTGGGTGCTCTGGAGCCAGCTGCTGTTTGTCTTTCCCTATGTCTATTTGTGCCTGCACGGCCCCTATCGCCAGTTCGATCCGCGGATCACCCAGAGCGCCCTGCTGCTGGGGGCTACGCCATGGCGAGCCTGGTGGCAGGTCAAAGCGCCGCTGCTGGCGCGCCCGCTGCTGTTTGCCTTCGGCGTCGGGGCGGCGGTGAGTTTGGCCCAATATCTGCCGACCCTGCTGTTTGGGGCTGGCAGAGTGGTCACCATCACCACCGAAGCGGTGGCCATCGGCAGCGGCCTCAACCGGCGGCTGGCGGGGCTCTACGGCCTGCTGCAACTGCTGTTGCCACTCGTTATCTACCTGCTGGCACTCTGGCTGCCGGCGCGGATCAATCCGGCGCTCAAGGGGGGCGGCTCACGATGAACTCTCATGATGGAAATAGCCATATGCTGAGCACCACGCCTCTTCGACTTTACCTTGATGAAAATCTGCTGCTCTCGCTGCCCGCCCTGCAGGTGGCCCCCGGCGAGGTATTGACCCTGATGGGGCCAAGCGGCTGCGGTAAAAGCTCCCTGCTGGCGGGGCTGGCCGGGGTACTGCCCGGCGCGCAGACAGATAGCGGCCCGATCCGGCTGGAGGGGGAGGTAAGGCTCGGCGAGCGGCCACTCAACACCTTGCCTGCGCAAGCGCGGCGCATCGGCATGCTGTTTCAGGATGACCTGCTGTTCGACCATCTGACGGTGGCGGAGAACCTGATGTTCGGCATGCCAGCGACCATCAAGGGAAAACGTGCGCGGCGGGAAAAGGCACTGACCGCATTGGCACAGGTCGCGCTGGCGGATCAGGCTGACAAGCTGCCGCAGCTGCTGTCAGGGGGTCAGCGGGCGCGGGTCAGCCTGCTGCGGGCGCTGTTGGCGGAACCCGACGCCCTGCTGCTGGACGAGCCCTTCTCCCGCCTCGACAAGCCGCTGCGGGCCGCCTTTCGCGAACTGGTGTTCGCGCAGATCAAGGCGCTGGCCATCCCCGCCATCCTGGTGACCCACGATGCGGAAGACGCGCCGGGCACCATACTCAACCTCACCGAATGCCACTGTTAACCGAGGAGTGTTCACCTTGTTTGATCGCCATCTGATCCCCGTGATCCGCAGCCCCCTCACCCAGCTTGCCAAACCGCTCTGCCGCGCCGGGATCAGTGCCAATCAGGTGAGCCTCACCGGCTTTGCCATCGGCATGCTGGCGCTGCCGCTGCTGGCCTTTGGCTGTTATTCATGGGCGCTTGTGGCCATCCTGCTCAACCGGCTGCTGGACGGGCTCGATGGCGCCGTGGCGCGGGAAACCGGCATCACCGACTGCGGCGGCTTTCTCGACATCACGCTGGATTTCATCTTCTACGCTGCCGTGGTGCTGGGCTTTGCCCTCGCCGCCCC
>OERT01000283.1_pt1 | contig 12347 bp, 10 predicted proteins | sample 1540111 | NCBI WGS metagenome assembly OERT01 (sample SAMEA3891235, study PRJEB23780) | metagenome | biome: terrestrial biome; feature: animal house; material: water of meat washing | place: Italy | collected 2015-05-12
AAATACGATGACAGATACGAATCAACTGAATTGGCAACGGACAAATTTAGAGAATGTTGAAATGTTTGTTAAGCTATTTTAAATTTTTCGAATGGTTATATTTAAAGAATAATAAGTAGTTGAATTTTAATGATAATGATAGAAAATACAACAATATATTTTAGTAACTTATTAGATGTTAAGCATTAGGTAGCTAAATATTTACCAACTAAGGCAACTCATGATTTTAGATTTTCTCAGAAAACCACTTACAGTCGTAGATTTTTTAGTCTTACTATTATTGTCACCAGTAATTATTAGTATTGTGATCTTTATTGCCATAATTTTAGAACCTAGTGATATTCCAAGTATAAAAGATCAGCCTTACGAGTGTGGGAGATTTGGTGATCAACAAATGAAGATCGATCGAAATTATCTATTTTTTGCAAGAGTTGAATACCAAGATGTGAACTATTGGGGTAAGAATGTTAGAGAACAGCATAATATCAAAGGATGCGATGATCAGATTCAAAATGCTAGTTTTGACGTCAAATGGCCTGAAATGGAGCCATCAGATGGATTTCAGTTGGATTCAAAAAATGTAAATAACATCACAGTAGCACTCAATCAGCGGACTATATGGCCAGAAGAACAAGAGAGCAAAGGCTTTTTTGATTCAATTGCTAGTTTAAAACTCTACTTAAGAGATATAGCAACACATGAAGAGATGAGCGCAAAAGAGATCAATGAAAAAAAAGTATTTAACCTAAATCTTGGACTCTACCAAATAGATGTTAGAGGAATCGGGCGGGTTTCTCAAAGAGTTTTTTGGCAAGAAGTTGAGGGGAAAGGAGTGGATGCCATTATCAATTGCTATTACTTTCAAAGTGAAAATACAAGTTGTGAATTAAGTTATCATGTACCAAATTATGGATTCAATACGAGCTATATAACGATCTATTTTCATGCAGAATTGCTTCCGCATTGGCAAGAAATACAACAAGATTCTTTTAAAATGATCGATTCTTTCCGGGTGAGGGTATAACAAGAAGAATGAGATGCTATCTCACAACAGATGTTTAATTCAGGTGTTCAATGAGTTGAGTAACATCACTCGTCTGTAACTGCTCACGCATTTTTAAAATCTGCTTTTCATCTAAGTCGTATAATTTAAGGGAAAGCAGTTTTTCTATATCTGCTTCGGGAAAGCGATGCTTAATAATCTTGGCAGGTACACCACCCACAACGGCATAGGGTGGAACATCTTTGGTCACGACAGCGCCTGTTGCCACTACTGCGCCTTCACCTAACTGCACACCTTGCATAATCATGGCACGTGAACCAATCCAACAGCCATCCCCAATGATGGTATTACCTGCGGGCACAAAACTACGTGTATCAAAGGGAAAAGCTGAAATCCAGTCAGTACGATGCAGTTGGTTACCACCCATCATAATGACGCATTCTGCGCCAAAACAAACGAAGTTACCGATATAGAGCTGATCAATTGGTTTGTCTATGGTCGAGGGTTTATCATGTAAATAACGCACAACACAACGTTCAAAACCTTGATCCCAATACGCTGAGTAGTAAGAGTAATTCCCTTTAATGTGAATATTCGGATTCTTCACCGTTTTAGAGATGAACTCAAACTCACACCAGTGTTTGACAGGAGAATTAATCAGGGGCTCAGACATAAAAAGACAGCGTTGAAGAGTGTGAGAAATTATAACAAATAAAAGTCTTGCTTTGAAAAAGAGGGGAAATGAATACCCTAAATCTATCTCATTCTTGGAGTGAAATTTCCCACGTGCATAAGAAGAGGGCTAGGGAGAGATATTTGGGAAAATACAAAAACAAAAAACCCCTCAATAGAGGGGTTTCTACAGCCGTAAATATCAAAGAAACTTAGATATATGCAACTTTTACAATTTCGTATTCAACTTCACCCTGAGGGGTTTGAATTTTTGCTTCGTCACCTTCACTTTTACCCAAAAGGCCACGTGCGATAGGAGAGTTCACTGAAATTTTATTGATTTTAAAATCAGCTTCGTCGTCACCAACGATCATATAGGTCTTTTGTTCTTCGGTGTCTAAGTTTTCGATAGTAACTGTCACCCCAAAAACCACACGACCGTTCTGTTCAAGTTCTTTTACATCGATAACTTGAGCCGCACCCAATTTACCTTCGATGTCTTGAACACGACCTTCACAGAAACCTTGTTGCTCACGCGCAGCATGGTATTCCGCATTTTCTTTTAAATCCCCGTGCTCACGTGCTTCAGCAATTGCCGCAATAATACGTGGACGTTCAATACTTTTTAATTGATGTAATTCTTTCTCTAAGGCTAATTTGCCTTGGGGAGTCATAGGATAACGTTGCATTGTTGTCCCTCAAGTCTGTGAGTGTAAAAAATATAGGTTTATAAATGAAAAAAGCCCGCCACCGAGAGGTGACGGGACTTCTCGGTAAACGAATTAACCTACAGTTTGTAAATCTTGCAAACGGTATACATCCATTGGCAATTGAATCGCAAAAGCTTGGCATACAGCATCAGCACCGTTCAAGGTCGTAGTGTTATACACTTTCGCTTGAAGCGCTGAACGACGAATCGAGAACGAATCTTGTTGAGCTTGTTTGCCTTCAGTTGTATTGATAATGAGGTGAACTTCGCCATTTTTCAAGCGGTCCACGATATTAGGACGGCCTTCAGTGACTTTATTTACACGTTCACACTCAATACCTGCAGCTTTAATGAACTCATAAGTACCGCCAGTCGCAAGTACTTTGAAGCCAAAGCCTACCAGTTGCTTCGCAATACCAACAGCACGAGGCTTGTCTGAATCACGCACAGAGATAAATGCATGCTTCACTTCGCCTTCTGTAGGAAGACCCGGTACGCGTTCATTCGAGCCTAACACAGCTTTGTAGAATGCTTCACCAAATGTTTTACCTACACCCATTACTTCGCCTGTAGATTTCATCTCAGGGCCAAGAATAGGGTCAACACCCGGGAACTTGTTGAACGGGAACACCGCTTCTTTTACAGAGAAGTGAGTCGGGATGATTTCTTTAGTAAATCCTTGAGATTCTAAAGACTGACCCGCCATACAACGCGCAGCCACTTTCGCTAAAGACTCACCGATACATTTAGAAACGAATGGCACAGTACGAGACGCACGTGGGTTCACTTCTAGGATGTAAACGTCTTCGCCTTTCACAGCAAACTGTACATTCATCAAACCAACAACGCCAAGCTCTTTCGCCATAGCAACGGTTTGACGACGCATTTCGTCTTGGATTTCAACTGAGAGCGAGTAAGGAGGAATCGAACATGCTGAGTCACCTGAGTGAATCCCTGCTTGTTCAATGTGCTGCATAATACCGCCAATCACAACGTCTTTACCGTCAGATACACAGTCTACGTCAACTTCGATCGCATCATCTAAGAAACGGTCAAGAAGAACAGGCGCTTCATTTGATGCTTGAACCGCATCACGTAAGTAGCGTTTAAGTTCGTCGTCGTTGTATACGATTTCCATCGCACGACCACCGAGTACATAAGAAGGACGTACCACAAGTGGGTAGCCGACTTTAGATGCTTCAGCCATACCTTCTTCAGCAGATTTTACAATGCTGTTGTTGGGTTGACGAAGTTGAAGACGTTGAATCATTTGTTGGAAACGTTCACGGTCTTCTGCGCGGTCAATCGCATCCGGTGATGTACCGATAATTGGCGCACCTGCTTCTTCTAAAGCACGAGCCAATTTAAGCGGAGTCTGACCACCGTACTGAACGATAATGCCTTTTGGCTTTTCAGTACGTACGATTTCAAGTACATCTTCCAAAGTGATTGGTTCGAAGTACAAGCGATCTGAAGTGTCGTAATCTGTTGAAACTGTTTCAGGGTTACAGTTCACCATGATGGTCTCAAAACCATCTTCACGCATTGCAAGCGCCGCGTGTACACAGCAGTAATCGAATTCGATCCCTTGACCAATACGGTTAGGGCCACCACCGATCACCATGATCTTATCTTTATCAGATGGGTTTGATTCACACTCATCATCGTAAGTTGAGTACATGTAGGCAGTGTCAGATTCGAATTCTGCTGCACAAGTATCCACACGTTTGTAAACTGGAGTCACGCCCAAGTTCCAACGGTGCTTACGGAATTGTTTTTGTGAAATACCCATCAAGTTCGCGATGCGAAGGTCAGATAAACCTTTACGTTTGAACGAACGGATGTTGTCTGCGTTTAGATCACCAAAACCTAAAGTTTTGATTTCATTTTCAGTTTTGATGATGTCTTCGATTTGGATCAAGAACCATTTATCGATTTTCGTCGCTTGGAACACGTCTTCTAAGGTGAAACCATGACGGAATGCATCGGCTACATACCAAATACGCTCTGGACCCGGAACTTTAAGTTCAACCAAGATCTTTTCTTTCGCGCCTTCAGTACCTACAGCGATTTTTTCATCAAAACCACACGCACCAACTTCAAGACCACGAAGCGCTTTGTTTACAGACTCTTGGAAGTTACGACCAATCGCCATCACTTCACCCACAGACTTCATCTGTGTGGTCAGTGTTGCGTCTGCTTGTGGGAATTTTTCAAAGTTGAAACGTGGAATTTTTGTTACCACGTAGTCAATTGCAGGTTCGAACGAAGCAGGAGTTGTTCCACCCGTGATGTCATTTTTTAATTCATCAAGGGTATAACCAACTGCTAGTTTCGCAGCGATTTTTGCAATTGGGAAACCAGTTGCTTTTGATGCAAGGGCAGATGAACGCGATACACGTGGGTTCATCTCGATGATCACCATACGGCCAGTATCTGGACAGATACCGAACTGAACGTTAGAACCACCTGTTTCCACACCAATTTCACGAAGAACTGCTAAAGATGCATTACGCATCAATTGATATTCTTTGTCTGTCAATGTTTGCGCAGGCGCAACAGTGATTGAGTCACCTGTGTGCACGCCCATTGGGTCAAAGTTTTCGATCGCACAAACGATAATACAGTTGTCGTTTTTGTCACGAACAACTTCCATCTCGTATTCTTTCCAACCAATTAAAGATTCATCAATCAATAATTGTTTGGTTGGAGAAAGATCGAAACCGCGTTCACAGATTTCAAGGAATTCTTCTTTGTTATAAGCGATACCGCCACCTGAACCACCCATCGTGAATGACGGACGGATAATCACAGGGAAGCCGAAGCGTGCTTGAATCTCTAAAGCTTCTTCCATGTTTTCAGCAATCGCAGCTTTTGGACATTCAAGACCAATTTTACGCATTGCTTCATCAAACAGTTTACGGTCTTCAGCTTTTTCAATTGCTTCTTTGGTCGCACCGATCAATTCAACATTGTATTTTTCTAAAATACCGTTGGCATCAAGTGCAAGTGCACAGTTCAATGCTGTTTGACCACCCATTGTAGGAAGGACAGCATCTGGACGCTCTTTTTCAATGATTTGTGCAACAGTCTGCCAAGTGATTGGCTCGATATATGTTGCGTCTGCCATCGCAGGGTCGGTCATAATGGTGGCTGGGTTAGAGTTCACCAAAATAACACGGTAGCCTTCTTCACGAAGAGCCTTACACGCTTGCGCACCTGAGTAGTCAAACTCACATGCCTGTCCGATGACAATCGGACCTGCACCAATAATTAAGATACTTTTAATGTCTGTACGTTTAGCCATGATCGCTTCCTTAATTACTTCTTAGATGCTTCGATAAGTTCGATGAAATGATCGAACAATGGTGCGCAGTCATGCGGACCAGGGCTTGCTTCAGGGTGACCTTGGAAGCTGAACGCTGGTTTGTCTGTACGATGAATCCCTTGAAGAGTTTGATCGAACAAAGACTTGTGCGTAGCTTTCAAGTTTGCAGGAAGTGTTTCTGCATCCACTGCGAAGCCGTGGTTTTGAGAAGTAATCATCACTGTGCCTGTTTCCATGTTTTGAACAGGGTGGTTAGCACCGTGGTGGCCATGCGGCATTTTCACCGTTTTTGCACCTGAGGCAAGTGCAAGAATTTGGTGACCCAAGCAAATACCAAAGACGGGTAGGTTGCGAGCGTCTTCTACAATTGTTTTTACAGCTTCAATTGCGTAGTCACATGCAGCTGGATCGCCAGGGCCGTTCGATAAGAACACGCCATCTGGATTCAATGCAAGCACGTCAGCAGCAGGAGTTTGTGCAGGCACGACAGTGAGTTTACAACCGCGGTCTGCAAGCATACGTAAGATGTTGGTTTTGACACCGTAGTCGTATGCAACAACATGGAATTTAAGTTCAGGTTGTGTGAAGCCTTTGCCTAATACCCAAGAACCTTCTGTCCATTCGAAACCAGTTGGGTCACAGCATTCTTTCGCTAGGTCTAAACCATTTAAACCACCGAATGCGCGTGCTTTTTCTAAAGCCTGCTCTTCAGTAATATTTTCACCAGCAAGGATGCAACCATTTTGCGCACCTTTGTCACGCAAAATACGGGTTAATTTACGCGTATCAATATCTGCAATTGCGACAACATTATGTTCTTTTAAGTATTCGCCTAAAGATTGCGTTGATCGGAAGTTGCTATGCAATAAAGGTAGGTCACGAATGATTAATCCGTTGGCCCACACTTTATGAATTCGACCTGACTCAGCGTCTTCATCATTACAACCTGTGTTACCGATATGAGGGTAAGTTAAAGTCACAAGTTGCTGTGCATAACTCGGGTCAGTCAAAATTTCTTGATAGCCAGTCATGGCAGTGTTGAAAACGACTTCACCAGTCGTACTACCCGATGCACCAATAGACGTTCCTTTAAAGATCGTACCATCGGCAAGGGCTAAAATTGCTGGGGTGCTCAAACCAAAGCTCCTGAAATTTAGGCTGTAAAAAAGCGAGTAGACGAAAAAAAAGGAAGGCTATCTAAAAACCTACCCTCCCTATGTCTGCTCGCTTGAACTTAACATGGCACTATACGCAACTTCACTAACAAAGTCCATGCCAATAAGATGGAATTAACAAGATAAAGTGCTTTTATTTTGTAGCGGAAGCTGTTTCTAAGTTTTGTAAAGAAAAATGTAACAACAAATAATTGTCTAACAAATCAAAATCTAAATTTTATCGAATCACGCTAAGCTGTCGCTGTGTATATAACAACAGGAATAACATCATGACTGAACAAGACAAAGTGACCAAACCAAAGCCAGCGTTGAAAGAAGTCGTTGCAGAAAGCACTGAAAAGCTTGAGCAAGTGGCGAAAGAAGCGACAGAGCAGGTCACTGAAGCGGTAGTTGAAAGCAAAGAAAAGCTTGAGGCTGAAGCGAAGCAGTTGAATGCCAGTGTGCAAGAGCAACTCCTCCAGTTTAAACAAGATCTTTTACTGCGCTTAGAAACCATTAAAGGGCAGTTATCGAACTCTCAAAAAGACTTAACTGAACTAAAAGAGTTTGTTAAAACTGAGTTTACGGCTGTTTTAGATGACTTGACCAAACTAGGTAAAGAGTTAAAAGGTGATGTCAGCGAAATTTCAGTAAAACATAAAGATCAGTTGACTGAAACGTTTAAACGTTCAAAAGAACACACCTTAGATGCGTGGAATAAAGTTTCAAACAAATAATCTAGCTGTACGAGGCTCAAGATTAAGTGCATAAAAAAGTGAGGTCATAGCCTCACTTTTTTATTGATCTGGTTTATTTGTCTGGATTAAAACTGATGCAACCAATCACGTTTATTGTGAAAGTCAGCTTGTTGGCCACTATGCTGCATGGCATAGAACTGTTGACCTTGTGAGGTATTCAACACCGCGGATAAACCTAGATATAGGTCAGCCCATTTCAGTTTGTGTTGTAGCATAAACTCAGTCAGATCAATGCTGACATTTAAACCATAGTGGGTGCGCTTCAATTGATTGAGTTCAATATCGTAAGCGACCTGTGGCGGCATATCTTCAGGATAACGATATTCCTCAAACTGATAGGCCTGCCAAGCTTGCGAAGGGGAGAGATTGATCTCGCGATAATAATCTTCGCCTTTTACCCCGATAAAGACTTCAAAACAGGTGTTTTCCCATAAAAAGTCTTGACGAGGATTTGCATTCACGACTTCGGGCCAGTGCATGTACAAATTGGGATCGCGTAACCAAAAGCCGATATTGAGAGCATATGGGCTTTGTTGTTCAATCGCACCAACAAGCGAAATAGCTTGAAAGCGACGATCAAATGCACTGAGTTCGTAACTTGCCATAAAAAACTACAATTATTTTGCTGCGTGAGCGAAACGAACTAAATTAGACAATTTGGCATTTTGTTTCGCCGCTTTTTTGTAAAGCAACGCAATTTTACCAATGGTCTGTACAATTTCTGCACCTGTAGTTGAGGCAATTTCTGCAATGATTGCAGCGCGCTCTTCACGGTCTTCACCCGCGACTTTGACTTTAATCAATTCGTGGTCGTTTAAAGCACGTAAAATTTCTTCAACGACATTTTCAGTCAGACCTGAACCGCCAAGCATTACCACAGGGTTTAAAGCATGACCGATTTGACGCAAACGCTTGCGTTCCTGAATGGATAAAGTCGCCATAAAGATAACCTAATTTTAAAAACGGCTTAGTATAACAAACTGCGAAATTAAACGCTTTATATTCTGTGGAAATAATCGATTTAGATAATAGAAAAAAACAACTAAAACCCAAGATTTGGATACAGATGTATACTGCAAGCCTAGAGAATTTAACGTACAATTAAGTTTAAGAAATTTTAATGTTTTAGAGAGATATGGCAACACGCATTACCAACCAAAAGTTATCCAAAAGTAGCCGTGCGTGGATGAGAGAGCACCTTGATGATCATTTTGTGAAAAAAGCGCAAAAAGAAGGTTATCGAGCACGTGCAGCTTATAAGTTACTTGAAATTCAAGAAAAATATAACATCATTCGTCCTGGCATGACCGTGGTTGACTTGGGTGCTGCACCTGGAAGTTGGTCACAAATTGCAGGAAAGCTGGTCGGTGATCGAGGATTGGTGGTTGCATCTGACATTTTGGAAATGGATGCACTCCCAGATGTAACCTTCTTGCAAGGTGACTTCCGTGAGCAAGAAGTATTCGATAAATTGTTAAATATTTTAGATGGACGTAAAGTAGACGTTGTAATTTCAGATATGGCCCCCAATACTTCAGGTAACAAGGCTGTAGATCAACCTCGCCAGATTTACCTCTGTGAATTGGCCATCGATTTTGCTACGAAAGTGCTCGGTCCAAATGGTCAATTTGTTGTAAAGGTATTCCAAGGTACAGGCTTTGACGAGTTCCGTAAGCAAGTAGTCGACAACTTTGATGTGTTAAAGACAGTAAAACCTGCTGCATCACGTGCCCGATCTAAGGAAGTATTCTTAGTTGGGCAAGGCCGTAAGAAGGCTTTCAAATAAAGTTTACTTGCCAAGTCGTTAAAAATTGTGCATTTTGTACCTTTTTATTATTTTGCGAAGCTGATCTTCAGCAGAAACTTTAAGGTCACCCGATAGGGCATGATCAAATTAGATTGATATGGGAATAAAGCTTTGAGCGATCTCTTCAAGAATGCCATATTGTGGCTAGTGATACTGGGCGTACTGATCCTTATTTTCAGTAATGTCAGTAGCAATGAAAAGCCGACAGCGATGAATTATTCAGAGTTTGTTGCTGCGGTGAATGCTGGTCAAATTAAGCAAGTGACAATTGATGGCGAACGAATTCATGGCCAAAAATCAAACGGTTCAGAGTTTGAAAGTATTCGTCCTGCGGTTCAAGACCCAGAGCTTATGCCTAATCTGATTAAAAATAACGTTGTCGTTGAAGGTACTGCACCTGCACGTCAAGGTTTATTGATGCAACTTTTGATCGCAAGCTTCCCTGTACTTTTAATCATTTTGTTATTCATGTTCTTTATGCGCAACATGGGTGGCGGAGCAGGTGGTAAAAACGGTCCAATGAGTTTTGGTAAGTCAAAAGCAAAAATGTTGGCAGAAGACCAAATTAAAGTGACTTTTACCGACGTCGCTGGCTGTGATGAAGCAAAGCAAGAAGTTGTAGAAATTGTTGATTTCTTAAAAGACCCTTCAAAATTTAAACGCTTAGGTGCAACGATTCCTAAAGGCGTGTTAATGGTGGGTCCACCGGGTACAGGTAAAACTTTACTTGCAAAAGCAATTGCAGGCGAAGCGAAAGTACCATTCTTTAGTATTTCTGGTTCTGACTTTGTTGAAATGTTCGTGGGTGTGGGTGCGTCTCGTGTTCGCGACATGTTTGAACAAGCGAAACGTCATGCACCATGTATCATCTTTATTGATGAGATTGATGCTGTGGGTCGTCATCGTGGTTCAGGTACAGGTGGTGGTCACGATGAGCGTGAGCAAACCTTGAACCAAATGTTGGTGGAAATGGATGGCTTTGAAGGTAATGAAGGTATTATCGTCATTGCTGCGACAAACCGTGCCGATGTACTGGATAAAGCTTTACTCCGTCCGGGTCGTTTTGACCGTCAAGTAATGGTTGGCTTACCAGACATTAAAGGTCGTGAGCAAATCTTAAATGTTCACATGAAGAAATTGCCTTCAGTGACTGGTGTCGATGTACAGGTGCTTGCACGTGGTACACCGGGCTTCTCAGGTGCACAATTGGCGAACCTTGTGAACGAAGCTGCATTATTTGCTGCACGTCGTAACAAGAACACTGTCGATATGCATGATTTTGAAGATGCAAAAGACAAGTTGTACATGGGCCCTGAACGTAAGTCGATGGTGATTCGTGAAGAAGAACGTCGTGCAACCGCGTACCATGAAGCTGGTCATGCGATTGTGGCTGAAATTCTACCGGGTACAGACCCTGTACATAAAGTGACTATTATGCCGCGTGGTTGGGCGTTGGGTGTAACATGGCAGTTGCCTGAACATGACCAAACCAGCCACTATAAAGACAAAATGTTGAATGAACTTTCAATTTTGTTTGGTGGTCGTATTGCTGAAGAAATCTTTATCAACCAAATGTCGACAGGTGCTTCAAACGACTTTGAACGTGCGACTAAAATGGCACGTGCGATGGTGACCAAGTACGGTATGTCTGACAAACTTGGTGTAATGGTGTATGAAGATGATTCTCAGCAATCATTTATGGGCAGCATTGGTAGTCGTACGATTTCTGAAGCAACGCAGCAACAAGTAGATGCTGAAGTTCGTCGTATCATCGATGAGCAATACCATGTAGCACGCAATATCTTGGAAAACAATAAAGCTATCGCGCATGCGATGGTAAAAGCTTTGATGGAGTGGGAAACGATTGATCGCGAGCAAATTCGTGACATTATGGAAGGTCGTGAGCCACAACCACCAAAAGTATATGTTGCAGAAAATCCTGTGATGGATGTAACTCCAACGGATGGTCCAAGTACACCACCACCATTACCATCTGCAACTTAATTTTAAAAAGTTAAAATAAAAAACCACCTTCAGGTGGTTTTTTATTGCGCGATTTTCCACTGCCGATGAAGAAAAATAGGCACTTAAAAGTGGGAACGCGTTAAGATAATGTAAGTTGAACTGGAGAATATCACATGCAATTGATGGCTTTGCCGAAGAAAATCCTACGTTGTGGTGAGTTATCACTCGATCTGTCGGTACCGCATGTGATGGGTATTTTAAATGTGACGCCAGACTCGTTCAGTGATGGCGGTAAACATAATGGCAAAGCACAAGCGATTGCACATGCTAAGCAAATGATTGCGGATGGGGCGACAGTCATCGATGTTGGTGGTGAATCGACACGTCCAGGTGCATCTGTAGTTGAGGTTGAGGAAGAGATTCGTCGTGTCGTTCCAGTGGTGGAAGCTTTGGCTGAACTTGATGTAGTCATTTCGATTGATACCTCTCAACCTGAAGTAATTCAAGCTGCGGTCGCAGCAGGCGCACATATCTGGAATGATGTGAGAGCATTAACACGCCCGAATGCTTTAGAGATGGCAGCTGAACTGAATATTCCAGTGATCATCATGCATATGCGTGGTGAACCAACCACCATGAATAGTTTAGATCAATATGATAATGTCACTTTAGATGTGATGGCTGAGCTTTCCCAGCGTGTGGCGGATGCACTCAAGGCAGGTGTCAAAGCTGAAAATATCATGATTGATCCGGGTTTTGGCTTTGCTAAAAATGCAAAGCAGAACCTTAAGCTTTTAAACGAATTCCATCAGCTGAATCAGCTCGGGTATCCCATCTTGTCCGCATTGTCACGGAAGCGCTTTATCGGCGAAGCCTTAGGTGGGGCAGATGCAGGCCAGCGGGCCGTGGGTTCTGTAGCGGGACATTTGCTGAGTATTCAACAAGGCGCGT
>OERT01000286.1_pt1 | contig 12267 bp, 8 predicted proteins | sample 1540111 | NCBI WGS metagenome assembly OERT01 (sample SAMEA3891235, study PRJEB23780) | metagenome | biome: terrestrial biome; feature: animal house; material: water of meat washing | place: Italy | collected 2015-05-12
GGAAATAGAAGAGATTGAATCCCAAAAAAATAACTTGGGACAAAAAGTGAAGCAATATCAAAGACTGGATATAAGAGATCATGCTAATAAACTTAGTGAAATAACCAGCGAAATTAAGACTTTTATTGAACTCAAAAATTCACTTAGACAAGAACTCATTCAACTAAAGGCATCTTTATTGGTAAGCTCAGTTAATAAATTCAATCCACTAAATTTATTTAGCAAGGAAAAGAGAGAATTAAGAAAAAAGAACGAGGAAATTCTTAAGAAAAGTGCTTTATTAGAAGAAGAAATCAATGATGTGGAAGCTAATCTTCTAAAGGCTTATGCCAAAAAAGTAGATCTCATGGAGGAAGTTGCATTTAAGGAAGAGTTTAACTTAGATAAAACAATTGAAAAAATTGAAAACATCAGTAATTCCTTAAAAAAATTAATCCAAGAAAGAAGTGTTTTATTAAATAAATTTGATAGTGTTGAATCTGGTTTAAAAGCAATTAAGGACCAATTATCTATAAAGAACAATGAACTCGCTAAATTAAAAAGTGATCTTATAACAGCGGAGAATCTTTCTAAAAGAATTGGGCGTGCTGAAAACAGTTATCAAAGAATGCTAATTCATCAAGAATGCGAAAAACTATTTGGAGTAGGTGCGCCATCTCATATCATCGGCACTCTAAAGAAAAAAATTCAAAGTTTAGAGGGAAAAATTAATAAGCTTCTGGATAGAGCAAAACAGACTGTAGTTAAGTTAGATAGAAATATTTCCATGTTAGTCATAGATGGTAATAATCTCTGCCACCAAAATGGTGCTAATGGTCGTACCTTTATCAACTTAAAGGCTTTAAAGCCGTTAATTAAGGTTCTGAAAAATAAATATAAAGTACAAGTTGTTTTTGATGAGACGATTAAAAGATCACTGGATTTGCATAATATTGCAGCCCGTTTAGAGCTTGACGATGTTCATATAGTGAATGGCAAAGCAGATGAATTTGTTTTGGATCTTGCACAAGATTCAAATGCTTATGTCCTTAGTAATGACAAGTTTGATGATTATTTTGATAAGTTAGCTGTCATTGAAAATCGTGTATTGAAATATGAAATGTTTAATAATTATCTAAGAATATATGATCTTGATGTAGAGATTAGACTTTAAAGCGTTATTTCTTATGATGAAGTCATAGAGAGCAGGAAGCTCCAAACAACAAGAATAAGAAAGATCAGCACAAGGATGGTTAGGTACGACAGGAGTTATACCTTGCAACCAAACACGAAAAACCCCGACAGGATGTCGGGGTTTTTTATTGCTCAGATATTTATAAATCAGGTTTATAAAAAATGATTGAATGATGAATTTTATAGCATTTAAACCCTAATAAAACTGCTATCAACAATAAGCATCCCTTTAAGTTTATACTTGCGATACTTTTGTTTCACTAGGTTAGCTACGAAATATGAATCTTATGACTGTTGAGCACATAAGACAGACTACGAATGCTAAGTTAAATCCCAAGAAAAAGTCTGAACTTGGGCAGTTCATGACGCCTAGTGTTATTGCTGAATATATGGCAAGCCTTTTCGATGACTATAAAAAAGAAATAAAACTTCTAGACTGTGGAGCAGGTATAGGTTCATTAACTATTTCTGCTGCAAAAAAACTTAAGAATATTAGGCTAGTAGATCTATGGGAAATTGATCCCATCATGCAAGAGCAACTAGAAATTAACATGCATGCTATAAAGCTTAATTTCTCTATCTATGCTCAAGACTTCATTTTAGGAGCTGTTGAGAATATCTCTTCGGATAAGGGAGAGCGATACACTCATGCCATTATTAATCCTCCATATAAAAAAATTAATAGCAATTCAGAGCATCGAAGAGAGTTGAGAAAGGTTGGAATTGAAACAGTTAATCTTTATTCAGCATTTGTTGCACTAACAATTCAACTCATGGAACAAGATGGGCAAATTGTAGCGATTATTCCAAGATCATTTTGTAATGGTCCTTATTACAAGCCATTCAGAGAATTGGTTTTGAAGGAGTGTGCTATAGAGCACATTCATATCTTTGAAAGTAGAGACATGGCTTTTAAGGATGATGATGTCTTACAAGAAAATATCATCATTAAACTGATTAAAGGTAAACAGCAGTCAGACGTTCAAATTTCTCAATCTAATGACCAGACCTTCCGTGACTACCAAAGCAAAACCGTCCCTTTTGTTGAAGTCATTAAACCTAATGATCCAGAACTATTTATCCGCATTGCTACGAACGGGCAGCCTCAAGAAGAAAATAATACGTTTTTTGCCGTTTCATTAAATGAATTGGGAATATCTGTAAGCACAGGACCAATTGTGTCTCACAGAATGAAAGAGTTCTTGGAGCAATCGCCTCAAGATGGAGCTGTTCCATTATTTTACCCACATCATTTCGTAGACAAGCAGCTTCAATATCCGAAAGAGCACAAGAAACCAAATGCTATTAGAGTTACACCAGATTCACAGAAATGGCTGCTACCGAATAATGGCTTTTACGTGATTGTCAGACGATTCAGCTCTAAAGAAGAAAAACGACGAATTGTTGCTAATGTCATAGATCCCAATATGATTGATAAAAAATGGATCGGGTTTGATAACTGTTGGAATGTATTTCATGTAAAAAAACAGGGCTTTGACTATGAAACAGCAATGGGGTTAGCTTGTTTTCTGAATAGCAGCTTATTGGATAGCTATTTCCGTATTTTCTCAGGTCATACTCAAGTAAATGCGACGGATCTCAGAAACATGAAATATCCATCCCTTCAAAATTTGCAGCTTTTAGGCAAAAAATACGACATTAAAATGAATCAAAAACAGATTGATAACCTTCTCGGGGAGATTAAGTGAATAATCAAGATACAAAGCTGCAGCAAGCATACGATATCCTTGTCCAATTAGGCATGCCGCGCCAACAACTTAATGAACGTACTGCTCTCTGTCTACTCTGTTTACTTGATATGACACCTGAAAAAGCATGGAATCAGGCAAGCAACCCATTAGTAGGTATTACACCTATCATGAACTGGGCACGCGAGCATTATCAAAGAGAATACGCTCCAAATACACGAGAAACATTCCGTCGACAATCGATGCACCAGTTTATTGAAGCAGGAATTTGTCTTTATAACCCTGATAAACCTGATAGACCAGTTAATAGCCCTAAAGCTGTGTACCAAATTGAATCCAATTTGCTTCAAGTTCTTCAAACTTATGGAACAGAGCAATATGCAATCATGCTACAAAATTACCTGCAGCAAAGACAAACTCTTGCTCAAATGTATGCACGAGAGCGTGAAATGAATATGATCCCCCTACAACTAAAAGATGGGCAAACGATTCTCCTCTCGGCTGGTGAACATTCCCAACTTATAAAAGATATCGTCATTGAATTTGGTGCTAGATATGTTCCTGGCGGATCACTGGTTTATGCAGGTGATACAGGTAACAAGCATGGTTTCTTTGATATTGAACTCTTAGAGTCTTTAGGAGTTAAGTTAGATAATCATGGAAAATTACCTGATGTTGTTATTTATGATTCAGAAAATAATTGGTTATTTTTGATAGAAGCTGTAACAAGTCATGGGCCTGTAGATCATAAAAGATATGGTGAACTAACTTCATTATTTCAAAATTGTACTGCTGGACTGGTTTTTGTATCAGCGTTTCCTAATACAAAAACTTATGTTAAATATAGTGGTGTTATTGCATGGGAAACAGAAGTGTGGATGGCTGATAATCCTTCTCACATGATTCATTTCAATGGTTCTAGGTTTATGGGACCATATTAAAAATAAATTAAATTGTAGGATGATTAAATACATTGGCTTTTTCTAATATTAATCCAAAAAGTGATTACGAATTTTCAAAAATTTTAAATAAATTTGTAACCCCTTCTGAACCAATAACAACTCCAGAGAGGTTATTTGGAAGAGAAGATGAATTAAAAAGAGCATCAAGAGCACTATTAGATCCCGGTAAACAAATATTTATTATTGGTGAGAGAGGCGTCGGGAAAACTTCTTTGGCTAATATTGTAGCAAGCTTTCATCAGAGTTCAGATGCTGAACCCCTAAAAACCAGTTGTGCTGAAGATACTACTTTTAAAACTTTAATTTCTGATATTGTAATAAAAGCATTAAATAGATCAAAATTTAAAGAAGTCTCTACTAAACAAACAAAAGGTATTTCATTACCTTTATTATCAAAGATATCTGCGAATCTAAGTAAAGAAATAAGTGTTAAAGAAAAAGTTATTCTAGATCAAATTGATACTGTATCGGATGCTTTAACAATTCTTCAAGAGATATCAGAACTTCACTCAGAAAATCCAGTTATTGTTGTTGATGAATTAGATCGTATGAATAAAGATAATATACGACCATTATCAGACATAATAAAAGGAATTAGTGATCAGCGCATTAATATTAAGTTTATATTTACAGCTGTAGCTCAAACTTATGAATTAATATTTGGATCACATGAATCGACTAGAAGACAATTGGAAATTATAGAACTACCAGTTTTAAGTTGGGATTCTCGGATGGAACTTATCGAAAAAACCTTAAATAATTTTGATATTAATATTGATAGAACTACTACTATAAGGATCTCTGCTATAAGTGATGGATTTCCTCACTATATTCATTTTATATTAAAACAACTATTGTGGAATATATTTGAAACTAAAGAGATAATAAAAGAAGTTGATCTTTCTGCATATAATATTGCATTAAATGATGTAGTAAAACAATTAAGTCCTGAATATTCCTTAAAATATCATAGAGCAATTAGTACTAAACAAATAGATTGTGAGTTAATTCTTTGGTCAACTTCTATTGGTGAATGGATTATTAATTCATTAGATGAAATGTTTGAAGCGTATCTAGAAATATTTTATTTATTGCGCGATGAACAAGATATTCCTGTTGAAAAAACAAAATTCAATAGTATGGTTAGAGGCCTAACAACAGCTCAAAAAGGAAAAATCCTAGTTTCTTCTCATTCTGGTAAAAGAGGAGAATATGAGTTTTCAGAAAAAATATTTAAGGGCTACATAAGAATACAAGCAGAACTTCATTCTATTAATATAAAAGGTATAGATGAAAAAGGGCTTATTACTCCTGTTTTAACTCAGTGGTCAAATATACCTCTAGCAAGAACAGGCTATCATCAATCAAAACCGCCACAAGGCTATCCAAGAAAAAGTAGTGTTTTTGGAAACTATTCATAAAGTAATATACAAAGGAGCCTTCGCTCCTTTTTTAAGATCTCTAATTCGAAATTCGCATATAAATCCAAGCCAACTTTAATTCCTATCACCTATACATTTTTTAATTTTAAAAGTGCCGCGACCGGAAAAGCGGTGAGCAAAATCGGGGTTGCGGCCTTCCAAACGTTTAATCACAACGGGTACGTCATTCGGCATTTTACTTACTAGGTTATCGTTTTCGACATACAGTACTGTTCCACTTTGAGCTGCTGCAATAAAGTATTCCTGAAGTACACGAGCTGCTTTGGCAGCAATATCTGATTCATTGTCATCTTCATCAATTAGATCTACTGTTGACATAGTGCCGCACTCCCAGTTAGCTGATATATGAATCATATTACAAGTCGGGTAGACAGGATAAAGAACTAGAGACCTTTCTACATATAATGCTCTGATCGACACACACAATAGCTTCTTTTCAAATCAAGGTAGGTATTATGTGTGATCTTAATTTTATGTTTAATTTCAATTACTTATAAATGTTAATGTTTGAATTTTATTTTTACAATCTAAATACAATAATATTTAAAATCAAATACTTATATTTTATAAAAAATTTAAAGCTTAGCAACACACATCATAGCTACCTAATTTGACTTAATCAGGTAGCTATGATGTGTGTTGGTATTAACCATCTTATTTAATTTCAGTACTTTACTAACAATTTAATTATCTATAATTTTGATAATTTTTTATGAAGCCAGCTATCATCCGACACAAAATTTCTACCCATTTTTAATCCTGGATATTTAAAATCTGTAGAGAGTTCGTCATTCAAAAATTTAGCTGCCAGAGAACCAAATGAATCATATAATTTTTCAGAAATTAGAAAAAATGAATAGGCACTGCAATACTTGTGCTAAAGCTTATGCACTTTTGACTTTGTTGACTCTAATCACTTTTTTTATCTATTTTTTTAATCATTTCACATTAGAAATTCTCTTTACAGACCCCAATGCCCTATTACCGGTGATCAAAATGGAAGCGTTGGCACTTGGGATAATGCACATTGTTTACTGCTTCTTTTTCAAATATGTCGATAAAAAACTTCAAATATTCGGCTTAGATTCAAATAATCTGAATGAATACATCCAGCGGAATCAGGCATTTTTCCAAAAATATTAAGGTATGGCTTCTCCAGTGGAACTCATGTCTTGTAATACATCAAAGACAAGTCTTTCAATGCCTGAGCGTGCTTTATCGCTGTCCGGATCTAGCCAGGACAGCGAAGGAAATTCGGCACAAAGGCCAACAAATTCTCGATCTTCGGCGGACCAGTTCACGCTAAATGAGTAACGGGCTTCAATCTTAAAATCGAAAAAAGCTTTCATATATTTTGCTGGGTGTTTGGCCTCACTCCTCAAGTCGTCAATTTCTTGGCGGCTGAGATAATCATCATCATCAGGATATTTCGGCATAGTTCACCTTCAGTCTTTAGTTTTTTGCTTATTCTGTTTGTTCAAATAGATCTGATCTGCATTTCTACAAGCCAGTTCAAACTGTTTAATGCTCATTGCCTTTTTCTTGGTAAATCGAACATAGTGCAGATGATCCGTGAAATACTTCTTGTTCAGCTTCTTATGATCAGGCTGTATCTGATTCAATATCTTTCGCACTCGGGCCTGTATTGAACCAACTTGAAATCGAGTCCCATGAAAATTCCCATGTGCCATCAATCGTGCGCTGGCTTCTGCAAATTTCTCTATACTTTCTGGCGTAGTTTGGATCTTGTTTAATCTCTTTTCAAACTCACGTTTAGATCCATCTAAGAACTCCTGTGACAGATACCAGGTGAATCTGATCTTTTTTTGAGAATGCCGCTGAAAAAACTCCAGATGCTTTTTACGAACGCCACGTAATGCACCGGTCAGCACTTTCAACCGCTCGTTATAACTGACTTCAGGATCAAACTGAATCCCAAATCTTCGCAACAGGAATTCACTCACTGATGCCTGATTCCAATGTGTATGTTCATTCTCTAAAAAAGCAAATCCGAAAATCCGCTGAATACTTTCAAAACGTTTTTCTTCAAAGGCATTAAAAGGCTGAAACAGGCGGTAAACGTGCTTCCGGTTGCTATCAATGGTTTTCATCTGCTTCGCGTGCACATTAAAAATCACGCCAAAGCGTTCCGGATGATAATAGACCCGAGAAAACTGCGGTTTAAGATCCATAAAATCGATGTACTGTCCAAGCACATAAGCACCGAAGCGTAATAGTTTTTCTTTTTTAGTCGTCAAAATACTATTCAGTTTTTGCTTGCGTAGCATACTCGAATTCTGAGCGAGTATTTCTTGTAGCGTCAGCTTGCTTCTTCGTGCTTCACGATAACCGGTGCTGAATAACCAGAACTGGAACACCTCACTTTTTGCCGGATCATAATTGATCACAAGACTCCACACTGGCTCCCCGTAGTCTGATTTTTTCTTACGCGCTTGCTCACCGATATCCAGACCATATTCCAAAATTAGCTTCGGAATCAGGTTTTGAAACTTCGAAAAAGGCACAACATCAGAAAACCAGAACTTTGCTTTTCCATTGGAAACGCATTGCATGATACTGAGCAGGCAGTCATTTTTTGTTGTTGTGTAGTAGATCATAAATCAACCAAAACCTGCGTTTTTTGCGGAAAGCATAAAAGTCTATCTTTTATTTTAAAGAATCACAAAACCATTTTTCACTAAAAATGGTTTTTTTTTAAGCGAAGATGGGTTTTCTGTAAATAAGAGTTCCTGTGGACCCGAGCAAACAGTTGTTTTTAGGTTTTTTGTGGCTTATTCTGTGCCTGCCAAATATGAATTTTTTGGGATCGATGTGATTCGTATCTGTCCCGAATTTTTCTAGACCCTTGTCATTGCGGTTTTATGTGTATACGTCAGCCAACGTATACTAAAACTCGCAAAGCTGCGTGCGTGAGAAATCTAGCTGGCGCGGCTATGACGGGCACTAGGTGGTGAAATTCCGCTTATTGACCCAATCCTGACTGCATATAAACGCAGGTCTGCTTTTAAGCTCACCAGTCGTAAATATGTAATCTATGTAATAGTTGGGCGACATAGAAACGGGAATCTAGGCGACTAGATCAAACCCTGTCTAATGGAGAGTGTGAGTAACTTCAAGGATTGATAGTTGCGTTAACAACACCTATTTCATGCTTCAATTTTTACGAAGGGCATGATGTATGGCGCACAGGTGGGCTGCTGAGAATATCGCGAGGTATTAGGGAGTTGAGGAGAAATCTGGAAACTTCGGTACTCAAGGATTAACTTGAATGACTTGTCGAGATGACATTTCAGGTTAGTTGGTGAGATCGCTGGATAGCTCAAGCCTGTAACGGTGACACGTAGAACGTTATGTCACTCAGAAATTAAGACTGCATTGATTAAGTTCATTGCGGTCTTTTTTATTTTTTAGTGATTTAAACATAGCGAAGATGTTGCTTTGCGTAGGTCAAGTGCTTTACCCACAATGAAGTCGAATAACGGTGAATAATACGGGTTTTTGGAACTCTTACCGTAGAACAACGGAATCGCTGTTATTTTGTGGAGTGGATAAGCGTACTGATCGTTTATTAATACTGGTTTACTTTTATTAATGAACAAAGACCATTATGACTAATATGGGAATCTCTCAAGTCGATCATTATACAAGGTGGCTCCTTGATATAGACTTTTGAAGCGAAAACCTGCCTTGAGTGGGGAATAAGTTTTGATTAATGAGAGAGGGAGAATTGTTGAGTAGATTCTGTATCGAACCTTGATACAGATCCAGTCACTTCGAGCGAATAAAAACGTAAGCGGTGATGAAGCGAAAGACAATGCGGGAAATATTTAAAACCACTGACAAGGGTTTTTAAAGTGAGGTGTGGCAGCCTCGGTATCTATGAAATGGTACGAACTTTTTTGGCGTGGAAGAAAATCAAAATTATTATTGCAATTATTAACGTGGCTGTTGGTCGTTGTGATATTTGATGATTATTCAGTAAGAAGCATGAACGGTGGCTCCGTTGTTGGTTCACGCCAACCAAATATCTTAGTTATTAATCCAAACTTTAAAGTTGAATTAATCGCTACTAGCTATTTTTTTTAGCGGTGACGTTATGAAGCAGTCAAGTTGTTTTACTAGCGGAATAGTGTTTTAGCGGTGATGTATTCTTTCCTGAATTTTCATCTAGCGGTCCAAATGTGACTTAGCGGTGACGATTGAATTTGATGGTTGAATATTAGCGGACCTGTACTTAGCGGTGATGGAAAACATCTTGCTTCGTAACTAGCGGAAAAGTGGTATTAGAAAGTCGTAGTTGTGGAACTAAAACACAACCGAAGTTTGTCTTAAACTTAGTGGTGATGACAGTCGGGCATAAGCTGTCTGAACGGTTTGAGATTCGCTTCCTTTGCTATGCAAAGAGAATGTCACAAGTTGATAACTGTGAAAACGTACCAATACGTTCTATTGGCGTTAGGCGGTAACGTGAAACTCCAACATAAGCCCTGTTCCAAGTTTATTGGACAGGGCTTTCCTATTTTGCTCTCATTTGCTCTATAAGCAACTTTAATAACAACAAGTACGTAAGATTAAAAAAATAGTTAATCGAGCTAAAAACCCCTATTTTTTGCGTTTAAACAATATATTCAAATTATCTAAACAAATTACACCTAATCTACTAAATGCTCTCACTCTCTCAAGTCCCCCACATCCCTCGCTTTGCTCGGGCTGATGGTGAACGTTGAGAGAGTTTCGGCAATACTTTCCCTAAGGGTCGCTGATTGAAAACCAACGTCCCTTAAGTATTGCCGATTAACCTGTAATTGGGCTGACGGAGCCACGCATCGGTCGTATCCGCACATGGTTTTGCTGACCATGCAGACAAGGACTAAAGGTTTTGCACCTTCTCCCACGCGCTCCCTGTCGAAGTATGGCGGTATCTCTGCGAGGATTGCTCCAACATGCAACTTAACCAACCTATACAACTACTTCCAACGCTCCGCCTATGTGAGATCCCCTGTAAGCGGTTTAGCCTTGCGACTATCGCTACGATGCACCAGTGACACTTATTCCCTCCACATGCAACGCATATCTTCCTTAAAAAAGGCGCACAGAAGTAGATAAAGCTCGACCGTTAGGTGCTTATTTGATGCTTTAAGAAGCTTATTTAACGAAGATTTTCAATTAAGGGCTTGCCAAACTGTTCTGTTTCTTTAAAATAGAAAGTGGTACATCAAGCCTTTTAGGTGAAATCATAACGGTCGCCAAACCTTATGATCTTCGTTAGATGATGGTTTAGCATCAAATAACTGTACCCACTGAATTTAGTTGAAAACCCCTCTCAGTTGCAAGACTTTGAGGGGTTTTTTTCTTGAAAAATAAAAAAATATTGACCTAATAGCCTCTTTAAGATAAAAAACCGCTGTTTTATAAAATAACAATCTAGGATTTAAATTAAATTGAAACAACTTCTTGCCTTATATTCTTTATGCTTTTTTCAGCTTTCACATGCTGATCTTCCGCTTACTGTTGAAAACTTGATCTCAGATAAAGGTAAGATAACAACTGAGTTTGGTCTGACTTATGGCAACAACAAGATAAACAACACAAAAGTGGGTGGCTATATTCCTGTTCAAATCGCTGACTCATCTTTTATTAATGTACCAACCAATATTCGAAGTGAACAGCTCCAAAATGAGTATCTTGTGACAACACTTGGTCTTAAGTATGGACTGATCAAAGACTTGGATGTCAGTTTACGAACCAATCTGCTTTACACATCAAATCGATTCTTAGATGTGAATTCTGAAGAAAAATCTAAAAATGAGACTGATATTTCAGATATTACCATCGGACTAAATTATCAATTTCTACAGGATGCAAAGTATCCTGCCTTAGTTGCTTTTTTGGAAACATCTATACTTGAGAAGAATGAGAAAGAAAATTCAACTTTTTCAAGTTGGAGTGCTGGAATTACAACATATCGATCTTATGATCCTATCGTTTTATCACTAACAACTGGATATAAGTACAGCCTTGAAAGAAATATTAATGCTGTAGATGAGTATAAACCTGCTGATTTATTTTTCTTCAATCCACAAATTGCTTTCTCTGCTAATGATCGTATATCTTTGATGGCTGGATTAAATTTCAAAACCATCGACACTCAAAAGCTCAATGGGCAAATTGTGGAAAAAAAACGTAATAATATAGATTATAGTTTTGGAATAGGTTTAGGCTTAGATGACAAGTCTAGTCTCAGTATTTTGGCAACCTCCCGACAAGATTTTAACAATTCCAATGAGATTCGTTTGAATTACAATAGAAAATTCTGATATAAAGTGAAACTCATCTCATCCTAAAAACCAAACAAGAAGCAAATCAATGAAAATATTAGTTACTGCTCTAGCTATATCAATAGCAACTATTACAACTCAAACAATGGCTCAACAACCATTACAAGTTTCAACACCTTTAAATACTGTAGAATTAAACACTATTTTTGATGAGTCTCAACTTCAGAATCTTCAAGCGACTGAACTTTCTAACCAAGAAATGAAAGATACTCAAGGGGCTATAGCTCCATTAGTTGCTGTCGGAATAATGGCTGGTGGTCGATTCATTGTTCAAAGATATGTTACTCAAAGTATAGCAAGATCGATGGTACAAAGTGCTGGTAATAATGCAATAAGACAGAATCAAATTTGGGGAGTAATGGCTAATACTCGATCTCAAGCGAGTAATATTGTTGGACGTAATGGTATAAGAGAATTTCATCAAGGAGCTGGACAAAGATTTACTCATTACCATACATCAAATAGGAATGGTGCTCATGTATGGTATGGTAGCCCTCGATAAAAATGTCTATATTTAGCTTTGTTGTTATAGAGACAAAAAGTATTTTAATCGAAAAGGATAGATATAGGAAACATGATTTCATAAAAATGGATAATGGCTTTTATATCTATTCCCGCCAAC
>OERT01000292.1_pt1 | contig 12040 bp, 9 predicted proteins | sample 1540111 | NCBI WGS metagenome assembly OERT01 (sample SAMEA3891235, study PRJEB23780) | metagenome | biome: terrestrial biome; feature: animal house; material: water of meat washing | place: Italy | collected 2015-05-12
CTTTGTAAATATGCCGGAATTAAATTTTGACTTAAACAGCTATTTATTAGTTTTGATGCTGTATCATTAGGACTATATTTCCAGTTATTCTTATCATGTATTGCTTTCATTATACTTTCAAATGATTTCAGACAATCATTTAGACATTCTTTATAACGCTTATGCCTGTAATGCTCATGCGCAGCAAGGAATTCATCATTGGCGCCTTCAAACAAGGGTTCTCCACTTAAAAGAATCAGGGTTGGCTTTACGACATCAGCATGAATCAATTGAGAGTCTATCCTTATTATCTCTTCAGATTCAAACTGATAACCAACCCCATGTTCTCTAAACCTTTCATTTAGTTCAATAACTGCATCTCCAGGACTTTGACTTGTTATGTCTGTATTTCTCTCTTTAAGGAAAAAGTCGACAAGAGCGTCAAAGTCATTCTTTGCAAATTCCTTCAAAGAAAAAACACCATATTCCTTAGAAAGTATCTCATGGATATATGCATATACTTTGTCAGCTTCATTTCTATACGATGTGTAGCGTTCATTAGAAGAGGGGAAGCCGATAGAATCAGTTATTATTTTAATAATTTGCACCCTGAGTGCATGTGGAATATTGTTATATTGATATACGTCATTTACTTCGCCACGAATTTTTCTTTGTCTCTTAGAATAAATATTAATAATTGCCATGAAATAGCCTCAAGATTTTTTTACATGCTGTTCTGTGATACTTGCTGTTTGGCTCTTTGCACCGCGAAGCGGTTCGGGGTTCTGTGACACCCGAATTTTACCTCGGTTTCCTTTGTATATAATATCATTGAAGTTATTTGCATTTCTCAGAAATCTTCTCTGGCTTTGATTGCAATAGCCGAAAGATAGCGCACACATCGCCGTTGGTCAGTTAGTACGAGGTTTCCGCCAAGTTCACCTTTTACCAAAGATGGCCTCAGAGCTTCCCTGAAGCTTTATCATGGCTTCAAGTAGGTCATCTTCGTTCAGTGAGCGCTGAGATTTGTTGATGCTAGGGGCGTGCCGTCTGCGGGAAGGCTCATCACCAGAACAAGGTAACGATTGTGAGCGATTATTGTCCCGTTTTCTCTGGACCTGACGGGCAACATCCAACACATGGCCAAGTCTCTTGTTATCTACAATGGCGACGGGATCAACCTCAGAAAGCCGGTCATAGGTGGAGTAGGGCAGCAGCACGCCATTTAGTCGCAGCTCCTTATGTCCGTCAGGATAATGCCAGACATCAATATACTTGCCGATGGCTCTTCGACTGTACTCGTTGTCCTCAATCAGATAGAGCATTTTATCGTATTGTACAGTCAGATTTTTTGATACCCGGCGAGGCTCTCGCTAGGTAAATTCTGCATCAAGGTCATCGTCTAATGCCAGCGGCCGGTGCGCGTTAAAATCATGCAAGGGTTCTTTGGCAAAGCGCCGGTTATAATCCTTCTGCAAATGCATTGGCCGCTTCTATTGTACAGATCCCCTTAAGCCTGAGCTCCTTAACGAGTCGGTCCTGAAGTGTCAAATGAGCACGTTCAACGCGGCCTTTTGCCTGGCTGGTTTCAGCACACAAAGGAGTAATATTAAGGCAGCGCATGGCCCTGGCAAACTGGGTTTCGCCGGGGCCGGTGGTGGCGTGCTTATTATTGACTCTGAATACGCTGGCTTTATCGCTGTAGAGGATCATCGGTTTACCGTATTTCTCGATATAGCCACGTGTAGCTTCAAAATAGGTAAATGTGGACTCAGATTTCACAAACAGCAGGTGCATCAGGCGACTGGTGGCATCGTCAACATAGACCAGGGCAGAACAGGGTCGACCCCGGTTTTCAAACCAGTGGTGGTCGCAGCCATCAATTTGTATCAGCTCGCCAGTACAAGGACGCCGGTAACGAGGCTGATGAATTTTCGGTGCGCGTTGTCTGCGGGGAATCCAGAGTCCGGCCTTTATCATGAGACGTCGGATGGTTTCCTTTCCAAGGACCAGACCGTGAACTTCCTCCAGCTTTTCCCGCGCTAGCGTGGGGCCAAAATCACGGTAGTGCTCCCGGATTATACTGAGTGCCTGATCTGTCAGTGACGCTGGCAACAGACGGTTACCAGTGCGGCCACGACTCTGGTTGTTCATGCCAAGCGGCCCATACTGGCGATAACGTTTGAGCAGACGGCTGCAATGACGTGGCGTGATGCCGAGCATCTCGGGAGCTTGGCCAGGACGCAGGTTACGTTCAATGACATCCTGAAGTATTTTGAGGCGATTGATTTCTTTCACGGTGAACATTCCGGCGTCATTTATAGCCATAGAAAACTCCTCATCAGGAAAAAGTGAGTCGTTGTCTAGACATAGGGATCTGAGAAACTATAGCCTGGACATTCCTAATGAGCCACAAATAGACATTAGCATTGAGCCTCTACAATGTTTGTGCGCACAATCTATCTTATGTTAAATAACATTGAATATTAACTTACTTCATGAAGCTTACTGCTTCTATTTCCACTTCTTTTTCTTATTAATCGCTCCCCTAATCCACGCATTCATCTGCTCTACAGGCTCTAAAATATTTTTTCTGAGTACTGAGCACAAACTGCTCCATAAAAAACAGACCACAAGTTTGGGCATGATACTGATGTAGTCACGTTTTATTGTTTTCATGAAGCTCTCTGCTATTCCATTACTCACCGGACTCCGCACCGCCGTGTTCTTCGATTTAAGTCCCAACATCCGAGCGAACTGGCGTGTTTCATTAACCCGGTAGTCAGAGTCAGCGGTCGAAAGACCTCCCAGGTAGCTACTCTGCATACCCACTATAATGCAACTATTCTCGTGACGTGTGTTTCAGCTCTCCCCCGGCTATGATACGAGATGGTATGGAGAGCCCTTCTGGGGCCACTGCCTGCACCAGATGCAACAGGAAGCCTGATATGAATGCAATTTCTGTCAGGACAGGCGGGTAACTTTCTGTGGCCATGGATCAGGGAATACTCCACCCGACATCCACCACTGAATTTCTTCTTCAGTCAACAAGCAAAGGGATAAGGCATGTGTAAAATCATTAACTTCAGTGGCATTGCCAATGATAGTCAACTGACAGCAGCGATCGCCAAATCGCCCAGAGGCTGTGTCGATGTGTCGCTGTAGCGCTGAACGTTCTTCACGAGTTAAATTATTGTCAGTATGTTCCAGTACTCCAGCTTTCCAGTAGCCAATGAGCGCCAGACTGATGCTTCCTGCTGACTGATTCCAGAGCAGGGCAAGATCATCTCTCCCGGGGAGCCAAAAAAAACCTTTACTGCGATAAACGCCCATGCCCATAAAGCGGTGACAGGTATCCCATAATCTTTGCGGATGGAATGGCCTGTCGTCCCTGATGACGCGCCATATAAGTTCCTCATTGTTGCACGGAGTATCCATGTTTCCTACAAGTGCTTCCAGTTCACTGATGAGTAACTCAACACGGTCAAAATTGTAGTCCGGGATCGCCAGTAATGTGCTCAGTTCAATATTTCCCCATGATACCGCGAGCACATCCACGGAGGGGTTAAGTGGGTGTATGGCTTTTGCCACAGCGGAGATAATGTCAAAGGGCAGGCGGTCATTTCTGGTCAGCAGCAGCCTGTTGCAGAACATGATTTGCTCGGCCAGCAAATTCTCCAGGCCGCGTTTGTTATGCCGGAGATTTTCCTGAAGAGTGGGGATCAGTTTTTTCCCATCATTGTAATCTTCATGGAGCATGACAGTATCAACGAGTGTTAAAAACGCCTTCAGGCGTACACGTGAATGGCGACGCAGGTATTTGACCAGAGGAAGCGGATGACTGCTTCCGGAGGTTTCAATCAGCATCACATCCGGCTTGTTGTGATCAAGCAGGTGGTTAATTGCGAGATCCATCTTTTTGAGGCCTGCGGGGCTGCTGATGCTGTCTGCGGTGATACTTACGAAATTATTGTCTTTTGCATCTACAATATCTGTGTTGGCGATCAGCACGCCGTCCACATCCAGTTCGCTCATGTCATTGACTATGACAGAGACTGAAAGCTGTTTTTCGTGTGCCTGTATGAGCAGGTTTTTCAGCAGAGTGGTTTTCCCTGCGCCGAGGAAGCCATTGAGAATGATGACAGATGTTGTTTCCATATCAGCAGTACACCAGTTAGTTAGCGAGGAAGGCGCTTGGTGGTACAAAGAGCATCCGGATTGAATCGCATAACGTCGACGGGAGTTGTTGTCGTTTTTCCTGTGAGGTCTCAACCTGCCACAGAACGCACCGGATTTATTGGTATTTAGTCTCCATCAGCATAATTATCACCATTTTTATCTCCGGGGGAAGATTTGTTCTGAACAGGAGTGGGAGGTGTGACCTCCTGAAAGTAATTACAGATTGCTAGTTGTTGTATTTTTATTCGAATATGTCTCTTCGTATCAGTGATAGCACCTAGATAAAGTATATTCCGGGAGCGTTATCTGTTCTAGATATCAGAGAGTCAGTCATTTGTAAAAAAGAGAGCTGCATCATTCTATTTTTCCTGTCTATTCACCCTGTTGTCGTATCTAAAAGACATCCGTTCCGAGGATGTCGGGCACCCGTTCTGTACTAAGATACATAGCTTTTGGGTCTGCACTATTTGGAACCGACAGAAGTCTGTCTGTGATATCCGCATTTTTCTGTGTGCGATATATTCCGAAAAACTTCAAACCACTTAAAAGAGGTGTTTCCGGAGGATAAGTTCGACCAGGGAATAGTGTTTCCTGGTAAGTGTGGCGGAGCCAGTTCACCAGGAGTATCTTTCTTATCCAGTTATACTGGATTTTATTAGATGATCACCCTACCCTGCAGCAGTACGCTGACGGTGTTTTTTTGGGAGAACCATTATGAATAACGTCATCTTTGATTGGTATTTATCTAGGCAAAAATTCATTCAACGTCCACTGCCAAGATGCAACAGGCAGAGTCCTTAACTGTCAGAATCCAAGTGCTCGAAATTATTCGAATTCCTTACTAATTCCTCCTACACAACTATTGTTATGGAAGCTTGCGAAGATGCTCACTATATGGCACGGAAATTTTCGGAAATGCGTCATAAAACAAAGCTAATACCTCCTCATTTTGTCCAACCCTTCGTTAAAATTAATAAAAATGATTTCTTTGAGGCTGAAACCATATGTGAAGTTACATCAAGCCATCAATGAGATTTGTAGCATTAGGAGCTGAATCCCAGCAGAGGATTCCACTTTTCATCCGTCGTTGACAATGGCCTTGAAAAACGCCGTTACTCACCGTTCTCCTTCACGGTAATACGCAGTTATAGTTGCAGAGCAATGTAATGGATCTTTTATATTAAGAAATTGTGGATTTGCCCCTATATTTCCAGACATCTGTTATCACTTAACCCATTACAAGCCCGCTGCCGCAGATATTCCCGTGGCGAGCGATAACCCAGTGCACTATGCGGATGCCATTCGTTATAATGCTCGAACGCCTCTGCAAGGTTCTTTGCTGCCGTTAACCCGTCTGGTTTGGGCATGATACTGATGTAGTCACGCTTTATCGTTTTCACGAAGCTCTCTGCTATGCCGTTACTCTCCGGACTCCGCACCGCCGTGTTCTTCGGTTCAAGCCCCAACATCCGGGCAAACTGCCGTGTTTCATTAGCCCGGTAGCATGAACCATTATCCGTCAGCCACTCTACTGGAGACGCCGGAAGCTCGTTGCCGAAGCGGCGTTCCACCGCTCCCAGCATGACGTCCTGTACTGTTTCACTGTTGAAGCCGCCCGTAGTGACCGCCCAGTGCAGTGCCTCACGGTCACAGCAGTCCAGCGCGAACGTGACTCGCAGTTTTTCTCCGTTATCACAGCGGAACTCGAACCCGTCAGAGCACCATCGCTGATTGCTTTCTTTCACGGCCACTCTGCCTGTATGTGCCCGTTTCGATGGCGGTACAGCAGGTTTTCGCTCAAGCAACAGCGCATTCTGGCGCATGATCCGGTAAACACGTTTGGCATTGATCGCAGGCATACCATCAAGTTCTGCCTGTCTGCGAAGCAGCGCCCATACCCGACGATAACCATACGTGGGCAGCTCTCCGATAACATGGTGTATACGGAGAAGCACATCCGTATCATCAGTGTGACGACTGCGGCGGCCATCCATCCAGTCATCGGTTCGTCTGAGAATGACGTGCAACTGCGCACGCGACACCCGGAGACAACGGCTGACTAAGCTTACTCCCCATCCCCGGGCAATAAGGGCGCGTGCGCTATCCACTTTTTTGCCCGTCCATATTCAACGGCTTCTTTGAGGAGTTCATTTTCCATCGTTTTCTTGCCGAGCAGGCGCTGGAGTTCTTTAATCTGCTTCATGGCGGCAGCAAGTTCAGAGGCAGGAACAACCTGTTCTCCGGCGGCGACAGCAGTAAGACTTCCTTCCTGGTATTGCTTACGCCAGAGAAATAACTGGCTGGCTGCTACACCATGTTGCCGGGCAACGAGGGAGACCGTCATCCCCGGTTCAAAGCTCTGCTGAACAATTGCGATCTTTTCCTGTGTGGTACGCCGTCTGCGTTTCTCCGGCCCTAAGACATCAATCATCTGTTCTCCAATGACTAGTCTAAAAACTAGTATTAAGACTATCACTTATTTAAGTGATACTGGTTGTCTGGAGATTCAGGGGGCCAGTCTAGTGCACGAATCCTAGAGGCAGAATGTTTCTCCACATGCTTGTGGAGAAACCGCCGCATTTTGCCCGTTCTGTACGATACACCGTAGCCAGAGATAAGATATTCTGTTGCTGTATGCTACATACATTACACTATACGAAATCAGGTCTGTTCAATCAGTAAGGAAATAAACGGACAAACGTTATGTAACCCAGACAGAGATATATTGTCTGGGAAAATAGTGGCTTTTGTGGCGAAAACTAGTAAAACAGCAACCCGAACCACTTGATGTGCATCGTTTTTGATTATTCCCGTATACTCTTGCAGAAGGAGTTCTCCGTCGGGCTACTGTCATGGTTAATGCGGGGAATATGGCGACAATACAACACACCTAAAAGAGTAATGGACAGATGAAGCGGTTTATTCATTTCCCATGATTCTGAGTACCTACCAAGTCTGAGTAACCACTTTTATACTTTTAATTTTCGTTCATTTAGCTATCGTTTAATTATTATCACATAGGATTCTGCCGTTTTTAACAATGCAGGATAATAAGATGAAAAAAATGTTATTTTCTGCCGCTCTGGCAATGCTTATTACAGGATGTGCTCAACAAACGTTTACTGTTGGAAACAAACCGACAGCAGTAACACCAAAGGAAACCATCACTCATCATTTCTTCGTTTCGGGAATTGGACAAGAGAAAACTGTTGATGCAGCCAAAATTTGTGGCGGTGCAGAAAATGTTGTTAAAACAGAAACTCAGCAAACATTCGTAAATGGATTGCTCGGTTTTATCACTTTTGGCATCTATACTCCGCTGGAAGCCCGGGTATATTGCTCACAATAGTTGCCCATCGATATGGGGAGCTCATCTGCACTGTTCATTAATATACTTCTGGGCTCCCTACAGTTGTTTTTGCATAGTGATAAGCCTCTCTCTGAGGGAGGAAATAATCCTGTTCAGCGATGTCTGCCAGTCGGGGGGGCTGCATTATCCACGCCCGAGGCGGTGGTGGCTTCACGCGGGGATGGGCAGATTGATCTGATATGCAACCGACGACGACCAGCGGCAACATCATCACGCAGAGCTTCATTTTCAGATTTGGGCCACCTTTTGATTTCTCGTTTAACTTTTGCAGTCACCAGACTGTGATTTATTTTAACAAATCAATAGCTTTCATAAAATTCTCGAAGCTGAAAGCTTAACTGAACCAACCAGCCTGGCTGGTGTTTTCTAAAGACAAAAAGGCCATCAGCAAAACACTGATAGTCTGAATCACCTTTATCAATCATGTATGAAGAAAATATGCGCAATTAGTTGACAGTGATTATCATTTTCATTAAAAAGAGCGCGTAGCATTCTTATTTCATGAGGAAATTTACCCGCCAACAACCTGAGTAGCGAAAGCTGTTCATCCCCAATATTTTTGCTGGCGGGTTCTTTTTTCTACTGTCCTCCTCCCCAGAGGAAGCATTCCCATTAATCATTACTGGCGAGGAGGCAAGAGAAAAAGTCGGTTCTTTGTCCCTAAATAACAGCATCATTTCAGTCCATGCAAAATCTGATTTACCAGCTCACATAATAACCTGATGATACACAGTGTAAGTTCACAGAGATATTGCAATTGCCTCCGGATAAGTAAGGGGAGATTGCACTATGCAAATGCAGCACCTGAGGTTGGCTATCCTAAGCAGCCGATTATGCGTTGAGGCTTTCAGTGATGGCTGATATAGCAACAATGAGAATGAAGGCTCTGCACTTCTGGGATAAACACGGTATTTCTGCAGCTTCTGAAGCCTTTGGCGTATCCTGCCGCACGCTTTACTGGTGGCGTCAGTTACTGAACAAGGGAGGACCTGAGGGGCTAATCCCGCACAGTAAGGCACCTCTGGTGCGACGAAAAAAGCACTGGCATCCCGATGTGCTGAAAGAGATTCGACGCCTCAGGACAGAGCTGCCGAACCTCGGTAAAGAGCAGATTTTTGTTCGCCTGAAGCCCTGGTGCGCATAACGCCATCAGACCTGCCCGAGTGTTTCCACCATCGGCAGAATGATCGCCACCGCACACGATAAAATGCGGATGATACCAGTACGTCTGAGCTCGCGGGGTAAGGCTCTGCTTGTCAAAAAGCGAACCACCAAACCCCCGCAGGCCAAAGCACTACCGTCCGGTAAAGACAGGAGAGCTCATTGGGATGGACGCCATTGAGCTCAGAATGGGTGAAATGCGTCGCTATATCATTACCATGATCGACGAACACAGCGATTATGTACTGGCGCTGGCTGTGCCGTCGCTCAACAGTGATATCGTCAATCACTTTTTCAGCCGTGCAGCCCGGCTGTTCCCTGTCGGTATCAGCCAGATCATCACAGATAACGGGAAAGAGTTCCTGGGAAGCTTTGACAAAACGCTGCAGGAAGCCGCCATCAAACACCTCTGGACCTATCCCTACACGCCAAAAATGAACGCTATCTGTGAACGTTTTAACCGGGCATTAAGAGAGCAATTCATTGAATTTAATGAAATTTTACTCTTTGAGGATCTGGCGTTGTTTAACCTGAAACTGGCGGAATATCTGGCGCTGTATAACAGCAAAAGACTCCACAAGGCGCTCGCACTAACGACGCCCGTGGAATATATTTTAAAAGAGAACAAAAATTGCAATATGTGGTGGACCCATACACAGCAAACGCACAGGCCGCCCCGGTTGGGTAGATATGTGGGATGGCTGGTTCAGACTTCAGGATATGGTTGAGGCTGGTGATGAAGTCTCTTTATCAGGAGATCTGATCAAGAGACAGCCGCGCAGGGGGATTCACTATGCTGGATTCTTTTAACAAATTCTCCGCTAACCAAAAAATAGACTTTTTGCATTCGTAAATGCGTTAAGAGATAATTTTTAAAGTTCCATCAATCTCCCGGCCAGTTCGTCTCGCGGCATTACTCACTATCCGCACAACTTCAGTAAGATCATGACTTTTTCAATCGTTATCTGTTGACCAAGCTTTGAAACCACTAGCGTCCCGTCAACCTGACCTGGAATCGTCGAGAACCGCCCATAGTTGTGAATTGGCTAGAGTGTGATGGAAAGCAACGCTAAACGACCTAGTCACACATTCTCTTTTCCCTAACAATGACCATTTAGTGAAATAACGTATCCAAAATGATGACGTGAAAGCCTGACACTGGCAGCGAAAAGCCGAAAAAACTCACCTGGTCAGGAGCAAAAATCGGATTATTCGCCAACAGCGTAATATCAGCAGTAGTTCTCGACACGCTTGCGCTATAGACAGAGGATGAAACGCTGCTGGTCGGAGTTCTCTATACATTTTTGGCGACGGCAGAACCGCTCACCAATGCCTTAACGTCTATCAGCCTTCCGGTGAGTTGGAACAGCATGCTCAGCGTTTGCAAGATATTCTCCACGGTCTGTAGCAGCGTAGGTTTCAATTTAAATATCCCCAGATAGCCCTCTGGGAGCTTCCCTTTTTATTAAGTTTTAATTACCGTTGCAATAGTTAAATGATATTGGTAATTATTATCATTAGCATTTGTGTCTGTGTTGTTTCTGGTAAGGCTGAAAGGGAACAAACATCGCCTGTACAACGGCGTTTTTACTTACAGACCAGCGAAGGCGAGACTATCAGGATGATGCATCGTGTGTCTAAGAAATCACGGTTCTTTCCAGATTCGTTGTTCGGTCTAACACTGCACAAATGCGTCAGAACATCCCGGCGTAGCTGTCCGACGCCATTTGGGCTGTTCAACAGGACAATGGCGCGTAAGCGTTAATGGAAGTGGGGATACGGAGTTCCCTGTTCACCTGTGTATGTCACGGAAAAGTCTCTGACTGAGCTGTCCATAACGCTGGTGAAGCACAAATGGCGCAGCATCTGGTAAAGCAGGTTTAACGAAAAGTCGTGTCCTGCTGCTGGCATATGAGTGCGTCGACTGCCTGATTTAGATCGTCAAGCGGAGAGGGATTTTCTCATGCGTATTTTGTTTGTAGGCCCGCCTCTCTATGGGCTGTTGTATCCTGTGCTGTCTCTGGCGCAGGCATTTCGCGTTAACGGTCATGAAGTGCTGATCGCCAGTGGAGGACAATTCGCACAAAAAGCGGCAGAGGCCGGGTTGGTGGTGTTTGACGCCGCACCCGGTCTGGATTCCGAAGCTGGTTACCGCCACCATGAGGCACAGCGGAAAAAAAGTAATATCGGAACCCAAATGGGCAACTTCTCATTCTTCAGCGAAGAAATGGCCGACCATCTGGTGGAGTTTGCCGGACACTGGCGGCCTGACCTCATCATCTACCCTCCGCTCGGAGTCATCGGGCCGCTGATTGCCGCCAAATATGATATACCGGTCGTGATGCAAACCGTAGGCTTCGGCCATACCCCCTGGCATATCAAGGGTGTAACGCGTTCGCTCACGGACGCCTATCGTCGCCACAATGTGGGGGCCACACCACGTGATATGGCCTGGATCGACGTAACACCGCCGAGTATGAGCATTCTGGAAAACGACGGTGAACCCATTATTCCGATGCAGTACGTCCCGTATAACGGTGGCGCGGTGTGGGAACCATGGTGGGAGAGAAGGCCCGAGCGTAAACGTCTGCTGGTGAGTCTCGGCACTGTCAAACCGATGGTTGACGGCCTTGATCTAATCGCCTGGGTTATGGATTCTGCCAGTGAGGTCGATGCCGAGATCATCCTGCATATTTCAGCCAATGCGCGGTCCGATTTGCGCTCGCTGCCGTCAAATGTTCGCCTGGTTGACTGGATACCCATGGGTGTCTTCCTCAACGGCGCAGATGGTTTCATTCATCATGGCGGAGCAGGCAATACCCTGACAGCGCTACACGCTGGTATTCCACAAATCGTCTTCGGCCAGGGAGCCGATCGCCCGGTAAATGCCCGCGTTGTTGCCGAACGCGGCTGCGGGATTATCCCTGGCGACGTCGGCCTGTCGAGTAACATGATCAATGCTTTCCTCAACAATCGCTCACTTCGCAAAGCCTCTGAAGAGGTAGCAGCGGAAATGGCGGCGCAACCCTGCCCAGGTGAAGTGGCGAAAAGCCTGATCACAATGGTACAGAAAGGGTAACCACTACACCTTCATGATAATCATATGCCAGCACCCATCCAGGAGTCATGCATCCATAACAATGCGGGACCGGAGCGTGCTGGCTTTTTTGCGGAACGATCCGGCCAGTGGATCGTATTTTACAGACGGAGGAGGCTTAATGCCTGCGAATCACACTCCCACACCGGCTCAGTCATGGATAGTTCGCCTAGCGCGCGTGTGCTGGGAACGTAAGAAACTTAGTGTCATCGTGGTGGTAGCGTCAGTATCGACTATTTTGCTGGCTGCGCTGA
>OERT01000294.1_pt1 | contig 12023 bp, 6 predicted proteins | sample 1540111 | NCBI WGS metagenome assembly OERT01 (sample SAMEA3891235, study PRJEB23780) | metagenome | biome: terrestrial biome; feature: animal house; material: water of meat washing | place: Italy | collected 2015-05-12
TAATGAGATATATTTTTTAATAAATCATTTTCACCATATAAGTATCAACTAAAAAGTAAACATGTATTCATTACCAAAACCCTTTGAAATCTGCCCAACCCAACGCTCTATTTGATCTGCCTTCATCACCTTAAAATCCCGCCAGTTATACTTCATCTGCTTCCAAACCATCTCAATTCTATTCAGCTCAGGACTATACGCAGGTAGAAAATACAAAGTCGTTGAATACTCTTGTACAAGAAGCTTGCGCCAATCTACCATCTGTTTGCTGCGATGAATCGAGGCATTGTCAACAATCAACACCAAAGGAACTTGATAGCTGCGTTTCACCTGTGCTGCTACACCCATCAAATAGGCATAAAACCAGCGACTGTTAACGGATTCCTGTAGGCAACTGGTGATCAGATGACCCGTTGACAGGAGACAACCCATCACATTGACTCGCTTTAGTCTTACAGCATCAACCGCATGAACATCGCCTATCTTTGTCCATGCATAACGGTTGTCAGGCGTAGCCGAAAACCCTGTTTCGTCGACATAGCCCAATATAATTTCACCTCGTGCCGCTTGCTCACGTAATGCTTCAATCTGCTGTTGCGCTTGTCCAAATGCGATCGGGTCTCTTTTTTTTCAAGCTGTGACGGGTGCGTTTGAAGACCATGCCTGAATCTCGCAAAAACTTGCGAAGAGTTTCAACAGACACGGACACACCGTGTTTTTCATGCAGTTTGACTCGGATTTGTTCTGCATTGAGTGGGCTTGTGTTGACCCACTCTAAGATTTGAGCCTGATAGTCTGCGGTCAGTGTATTGGGTCGGCCTGAGCGACGGCCTTCTTGAATCGATTCAAACCGATGTAGCTCCCAATGTCGGCGTTGTAGCCTTATGGTTTCTGGGATACGCTCTTGTAACCTAGCAACTTCGGCAACAGTTTTACCTTCGGAAAGCCAGAGAATGGTTTGGGCACGTTGTCTTTCACGCCAATGTGCTGCGTGCTTGGTCAGAAGAATCAGTTGTTCACGCTCTTCTAAGCTGAGTGGGACGGTAACAATCCGTGGCATGTGCAAACATCGTTTAACCAAAAATGTCTTTTCGCATGCTTAGTTGTTTTTGTCAACTTAGGTTGATGACAATAAAAATGTTTAACCTATTTTTACCCGAGTAAAATTTTAGGAACTAAAGATTACTACTGTAATCTTTAGTTACGTAAGTGTCCGCTAGCGAATCCATTTAAATACAAGCTAGTACAATTAAACAATTAACAAATCTTTCTCGATGTCACTTTCCGCACTCATTTCAGATTCGTCATCTACCCACACTTTGTGTTCTACATCTTGAATTAAGCTACTCATTCCATGTGTAGGTTTTATACCCATTACATCAAGTTTTTCCTTTAATGACATAATCATATTTTCACGTTCAATGGACCAACTCGATGCAAAGCATCTCCAGAATGTCCATCCTGCGCGTTCTAAAGCACGTTGACGAGTCATGTCATCATGCCATTGTTCTGGCCCATGATAGCTATCACCATCACATTCAACAGCCAAACGCTGATCACCATCTGACTCAACGACTAAATCGATTCGATAGCTTCCAACCTTAATCTGTGGAGTAACTGTGTAACCCATTTCATGAAGTGTCGTAAATACAGATTTTTCAAACTCCGATTCACACAAGTCTAATTTTGCTTCAAATGATGTTTTTTGATCTTCTTGCAAATCATAAAAATGATTGAGTAAATTCAGCCTTAGATCTTTTGGAGATATATGATCACGATTCACGGAGTGGACAAGATACATCCTTTCACGAGCACGGCTTGCAGCCACGTTAAATCTCTGTTCATGATCGGATCGACTCAAAGCATGACAATTCTCAGGATCTGCTACCATAGATAAGAAAATAATATCTCTTTCTGCACCCTGAAATGCTGAAGCATCTCCACAAGCAAATTGAACCTGAGTAAGAGTTCCTGCGCCAAACTCATTCAAAGCTTCTGATTGAATGAACTCAGCCTGTGCTGGACCTAGCAACGAGATCACGCCAATTGATCTATTCGTATATCGTTCATCTTTAAAAAGTAGCTTCATTTCCTCAATAATTGCTTTCGCTTCTATTCGATTAATATGTTTGCTGTTTTTAGATTCTCTATATCCCTGCGATGTATAAATTGCGACTAAAGCTGGGCTTAACTGCTCAGACTTCTTCGATAGTCGCATTGGCTTAATACGATTACCATAAAAGTTTTTATTGCTGTAACTAATGATCGCAGGATGACAGCGGAAATGCTCTAGAAGCATCACACTTGACTCATAGATAGAAGAAGCCATGTCGTATAAAGACATATCTGGTGTTAAATATGCAGCATGTGGCTGACCATGTAGATAACGATTTCTTAATACATCAATTTGAGCACTTGCTAGACCGACATTACTCGGAGAAACTTGTTTATTATCCCCCACTACTAATAATTTTTTAGCACGCATTAAAACAGGTAATACATCAATTGATGATTGTGATGCCTCATCCACAATCACTAAGTCAAAAAGGCCTAATTCAGCAGGCATAGATTCAGATACCTGAAGATGTGACATGACCCAGCAAGGAATAGCTGCTGTTGCCTCTTTAAGGGCTACTTGAGCATCTTTTCTATAACGTGGAGCATTCTTACCTGTCCCTTTTCCATAGTGTTGTACAGCAATTTTATAACGCTGTAATGCAACTAAAATTTTGTCTGAGGCATTTTCCTTTAATGCCAACCATGTCTTGTTTGCTGCCAATTGAGCGTAATTTTGAGATAGATTCTTCTCGTGTATACGACGGCGCTCATACAAATTTTCAATTTGACTTGTATTACTGATGGCCATTACAAAAATCTCAAGACGTTTCCATTCCCAAGCCTCTAGCAATGTATTACGTAATACAGGATCTTCAATTTCTTCAGCGTACGGAACTTCCAGAATATGTTTACTAAGAATCAAAGCATTTGTTTTACTCAATCTAATACTGGCGGATTTAACTCTTTCAAAATCTTCAGTTAGATCTTTTAAATGTGATAATTTTTTTAATAGATCAGCATACTCTCCAAGTTCACTTTCATATAATGAATTGGAATCAATCTGAGATACAATTTTTTGTAACTGATTTGATATCTTATTACCAAACTCTGATAAATAAAGGATTTGATCAGCCAGTTGTTGTTGATAGACTTCTAAATTAAATATTTTTAACTTCTGCCCTAACAATTGAATCAAGTCATCAATATTTTTAGGTAATCCGTAGAAATCAAAAGATTTAGCTCTCTTAAAAACTTTTAAATAATTCGCATTAAATTGATCCAAATATTTATTTTTTAAATCTAGGCATTTTTGGGTTCTACTGATGAGCTGCGTGAACTCTTTTAATATTTCATCGATATTACGATTATTTAACTCAATTAAAGGAATGTCTAATTGTGCGGCAATACTATTCCATTTGCTCATAAAGACGTTAAGAGTCTGCCTTCTATCAAGATATTCTTTAAGTCTTTTCCATTCATCCGATGTATCAGGATATTTTCCAGAAACTTTAATTGACTTAAAAAGGTCTTGTAACTCAGCAGTACCAAAATGATACCAATTAAATGGCTTACCTGTATCAACAGCACGTTGAACAGCTTGATATTCTTTTGAGTTTGGTTGTATCTCAAAATTCAGCTCTATGGGATCAATTAGTAGCGTTTTCCTGTATTCCAATAAAGGCTGAACTTCTTGAATAAGGTTACTATAGATATCAAGTTCCATAGCCTTATCTTCTGCATTTATCTTCTTGAAATAGCTCAATAACCATGGTTCTGCATGATCAAGAACAAAGTTTAGATCTTCTAGATAAATCTTTAACCAATCTCTTAGCTCATTAATTTCTGATTCAGAAATAGTTTCCTTGAAATTATGTAGGTCATTTTGCTTTAAGAATTCCTCAATCTCATCTTTTTCTTTTAAGAACTCACTTAATTTCTTCAGACTGGCCGAATCTAACAGCTTTTCAGGAGCTGGCAGAGGACCATAATTTATGTATGGTAAATATGTACCGATTTTCTTTCTTGAGTCTCTCAATTGAATCAACTCAATCTGGGAAAAAGGAAACTGGTCTTTTTCCTCCAAAGTTAATTGGTCGGTAAACCATTCGTAAGATACCCTACTTTCTAATACCGTATTCACGATATCCATAGGTAATTTTTTATTACCATCTACCTCAATATTCTGATAATGCTTTTCTGCAAAGTTATATATTTCTCGATCAATCAAAGCCATTTCATGATGGTTATGATCTATTTGATGTTTTAGAACTTCGATCGTTTTTCGAACCTCTGCAACATTCATTTGAGTAATTTTTTGCACAATCAAATCGATTGAAGATTCAAGCTGATTTTTACTTTCTTTGCTTGAACCAATGCGACTGACTACTAAAGGCTTTAATTCATCAGGAATCTTTTCATGTACTGTTTTAAGGACATGTGACTGCTGTGCAGTTACCAGTACTTTTTTACCATTCGCCAAATAGTGACAGATAATATTGGCAATACTATGTGTTTTACCTGTACCTGGTGGACCTTGCACCACTACACCACTGCTGGTTAGCAGATTCTGGACAATAGTAATTTGTTCTTTGTTATAAGGCAGCGGGAAATAAAGCTCTTCAACTTTTGATCCGAATCCTTCAGTACCAGAACGCCCCCTAAAACTATAAGTCTCTTTTTGATTAATATCGCTTTTTAATTCTGTCACTAACGATAAAGGTTGTTCAGGTATAGCCACTGAAGGGTCATTAAGTTTAGTTTTTAATAACTCAATGTCATCGCTTAAAATAGAATTTCTTTTAGGACGACTAAACAATACTGATGTTAATGTCACCGCTAGATTTTTAGATGGTATAGCCCTATTTTCAGCCTCAACAATTGCTCCTTTTGAAAAAATATTCGCGACGAAGGCATTAACTAGATCAGAGTAAGTTTCCCCTTCAAATAGGCGTAATGAGCGACCATTATTTAAGTTTTCTTTTAAAGCTAATTTTACTTGTCCTGAAGTAGGCAGATCATCCTCTAATAAGATGGCATCCATTTCTATATTGGCACGTGTATCTTTGGCACCTACACGTATTAATCCATTTTTTTCTATCTCCATTTCTAACGGGATAGTAATAAGAGGATATGAGTAAGATTTTTGAGTCGTTGGAAGTACCCAGTCAACTAAGCCAAAGCCTGCAACAATTTCTTCACCATCACCTGTTCCACCTAAATTAATCGCTGTATTCCATGAGAATAATTTGTCGTAAACAACAATAGATTTTTTAATCTCATCGTTATTTTGTTTCCAATCTTCCCAAATATTTTGATAGCTTTCGAATTCTTTGAACAGCTCCTGAAGTATGTCAATTTTAGTAATCAAATCACATGCCACGCTAATGTAGGGCAAGCGGAATTGATGAACTTTTTTGAAAGATACAATCTTATTTAAACTAGAAAAATTAACAGTGGGTTCTTTTTCGGCATCTACATGAATGTAGGAAGAGAGTATTTCAGATGGTTTCGGCATCGATTGAAGCTGTAATCGTTCAATTTGGAACCACCAATCGTCATCATTCAGAATTTTTAAGCCACGAAGTTTTTCTAGATCATGAGAATAAAATCTATTACCACTCATTTCATATTGAATTTTTTGAGTATCCTCAGCTTGATGAGATACATAATCCAACAATTGAATCAGTTTATTTTTAACAATATCATTTAATTCAAGTTCAGAGTTCATCATTGGTCTTTCTAATTTTTTAACTGACGGAATTATAGCTAAAGACCAGCAAAAGGCTTCATCTTGTGAAAATATATCTTGATTTTGATATAAAAAAGCATTCACTTCTTTCTTTTCAATACCAAGAGTTTTGGCAATTTCTCTAGCAGTAAGTTTGGGCTGTTTAACCAAAATAGCTGTTATTAAATCCTTCATGTGATTCATATTTCCTAATCATTTCAAAAGCTTTTCTCTTTAACTGATTTATACAGAATCAATTCAATCCACCCCTAGCCCCTTAAACACAGCATCTACCGGATCTGCATAGAAGCTGGTCTGGAACTTGGTAAACAGTTCCACAGGAATCGTTGGGATATCTGCCGCACTACTCATTGGCAAAGCAACCTTCTTGGCACCCGCATCAAAAGCAACTTGCAGACATTCGGCAATACTTTCCACCGGTGTCACTGAACCACCCAAGCTCATATCACCCAGTACCACCATCTGACTTTGTACCGATCGTCCTAACAGGCCAGAAGCGAAAGCCACTAAACTTGGCAAGGCAAGATGGCTGAGCGGCCCGGTATTCTGTAATTCAACCACATGTAAGTGGAAGTCATGTTCCAGCACCTTACTGCCACCCGATATTCTGGATGCATTGGCCTTGAAGTAGTCAAATGCGATCTTGACCTGCTCCTTGGCACTGCTTGAATTCCATAAGCCTGATGTCGCCAATTTTCCAGAACCTTTGGTCACTTGAAGTTCTAAGCGGTATAACCCCGGCATGCCTTTATTACTGAGCCCGATGGTATATAAGAAACCTGGCTTGGCTGGACCTTCGGGAATCAGTCCGCCACCACCCTGCTCTTTGACTGATACAAAATGTTCTTCTAAGGTATCATTATCGATATAGCTGAAATGCACATCATAGAATTCCATGCCACCAATTTTCTTCAGCTGCTCTTTGACACGACGGCGTACCTGTAGCGCATATTCCAGACACTGGCGTACATCTTCTTTATTAAACTGACCGTGTGGGTAGAGCAACTTCATCAATCCAGAAACCGTCTTGCGAACGGCGATCACATCACGCTGATTCAGGTTATTCCCTAGCTTGAAGTACTTCTCAATGGCATCCGCAAAACTACGCTTACGCATTTCCCGGAAGAATTCAGCCAGATAATCAACGATTAGACCATAACGGTTGGTAAAGAATTCCGGGCGCATTTTCGGAATTTCCCAACCCGGGATATAGGCATGAAAGCGATCAAAGAATGCTGAATCGATCATTGCTTCAGGAAAAGGAGCCAATAAGTGGCTAGTCTTCACCAAGGATTCAACACTTTGGTTAATATTACCCACAAAAACCATCGAAGCTGAGGCTTCCATCTGTTCACGACCACGGGCAAAAGATCCTGAGGCCATGTAGTCTTTCATGATCTGTACGCCATCTTTGTCCTTAAAGGAAATACCGGCGACTTCATCAAAAGCTACCACATCCCATAAGCCCACCAGACCAATACGGCGGCTACTCATGTTATAGAACAGGTTGGCGACAGTCGTTTGCCCACCAGAGACTAAAATACTATTCGGTGAACACTCTTTGTAAATATGGCTTTTCCCGGTACCGCGTGGTCCCAGTTCACAAACGTTATAGTTATTTTCAACGAACGGAACCATACGCGCTAATAGGTGCCATTGCACGTCCTCTTTTAACGAAGCCGGTTCCATGCCGATCGAACGGATTAAACTCTCGCGCCACTGATCAGTGCTTAATGCTGCTCTGCCACTGAAGAGTTCATCCATATTCATATTCGGCATTTGAATCGGCTTGAGTAAGCTCACCCCAAATGGAGAACTAGTCTGTCCTTCTTCAAAATAATAACTGAGCGTAGCAATGACCCAGATACCACCAACAAGTAATTTTTCATACTCTTTGACGATGCCTGCCGAGATTTCGGCATCTTTGATGCCCAGATTACTAAATGATGCTTCGTATTTGTCTTTACGCTCATTCAGCTTTACGGTCACCCGATCAATGACCTTATAACTGCCACGTTCACGAACCAGGGATTTCACCTTCTCAGCTTCATCCGGTCGGACATAATTCTCAGCCAGTACGGTCTTTACGTTACGTAGTCCCTGTTCAATGATCTCTGGATCATCCGAGGCACAGTACATCCCCAGCAGGTATTCGAGTACATAGACAGGGACATTGGCCCCTTCTTTGATCAGTTTAGTCAGATCCTTACGTACCACCCGCCCAGCAAAGTGTTCATTCAGCAGCTGATCCAGTTCTTTATCGTTAGCAGATTCCATGTAGGCTACGCTCTATCGTTAATTCGTTATCAGAAGAAGTCATCGGTAAATGCCAGATCAATGGTGACCTTATAGCGCTGCATTTCGATATTCAGGTCTTTGTCCTTCAGTACCAGGAAGTAATCTTTCTTACGGTCAAAATCAGTGCCAGACAATGACAGTCTGACCTGTTTGACCCGATCGGCAACAGAGTCGGTACTGCTATCAAAAGTCAAAGTTTCTTCACTGGAAACTTTGAGATCCCCATCATAAATGGCAATGGATAAAGTCACTGGCATGACCAGCTCACTGACAGCTTCAGTTTGCATCAAATCAAACTTCTGGATGTTATTGACCATCTTCAGCGTGGATTTGGTAGAAATGACCTCAACTTTACGCTTGGTCCGCTGTCCAGCCTTTTCACCACGTAGCTGTTTTACCATCAGTACCGGCACCACAATTTCCTGAGGCATGATGCCGCCATGCACGAAACGTGAGCCTCCTACAAAATGGAAACGGTTCGCCCCTTTTGGAATCCAGAAATCAGTCGCAGATAGTGTGCCTGCCGTAGCTTGGGTTGAGCCTTTCCATGCTTCCTTGCTCTCTGGTAAACCATGCCCAATCACATAGCGTTTTTTGCTCTTCAATGTATTGGCAGGTTTTTCAGTCAAGCTTGAACGATCCGCAGATTCCAGTTTACTTTGCTGGAACAGGAAGCCATGGTCGGCTGTAATCAACAGGGTAGAAATATTGAAGTGCATTAAGATTTTGCGGCTGAGTTCGGTCAGCTCTTCAATGGCATGTTCTACCGCCATAAAGGTTTCTGATTCTGTCGAGGCGCTGTCACCGCGTGCATCAATCACGTTGTGATAAACGTAAATCAGCTCATGGTCTTTCAGTGCTTCACGACCTTCATCACGCGACCAGCCTTTTACCATTTCAGCGGTTACTGCCAATCCATTATAGGCAGCCAGAATTTTGGATCGTGCTGCAGTCCCTTTGCTGGACTGCCCATCTACTAAAACATCATCCCCTGCGGCCTCTTTGTACTCCAAAGTCTGATGCGGCAACAACGAGGCCATGCCAAGTGTGGTGTAACTTGGGACAACGCCCAGCTGTGAAGACAAGGTCGCTTCAGAATAACGCTTTTCATTAATACGATCACGCAGCTCTACCGCAGCTTCATAACGGAAAGCATCACTGATAATTACCACAATACGGCGTTTCGTTGCAGAATTGAGTAAGGGTCTGACGTGGGTATCGTAGAAGTTCTGCTGATTTGGGATATCTGCCACTTTCCAGACATTCAAGCGTTGCTCAGCTTCAACCCGCTCTCCCCAGTTTCGTGCCAAGTGGTCAATAAACCAGTAGGAATAGCAATTTTCGACTTCTTCATCGAGTTTTTTCAGGATATCGACATGAGCGCGTTGAGAAGCAGCACTGTAGTGGCGATAGGCCATATCAAAGCGATACAACTCCTGCTCGTAGGCTTTATACAAGGCTTCGCTGGAGTCGAAATAGAACCCAGAATCAAACTGCAGTCGCAGACTGAACAGCTCAATCGCTGCCTGCAACGCTGTATAGACGGTACGGTATTTACGGCGGGTTGCATCGTCCTTATGTTTGGACGCCCAATAGCCATCCAGACGGGTAGAAATAATCGTTCTGAAATGTTCCAGTTCAGCTTTGGCTGCTGCAGGGATATGACTGGCCAAATCAACAATGATCTTTTGTTCAATCACTTCAAAGGTCATGACATCGAGCAGCTGCTCCAGATCAAAAGCCCCGACCTTTTCTTGGATCCGCAGTGCATTGGCCACGGTCTGGGAGAGTGTATCGAAGGTTGGGTAGTATTTGGAGCTGTCTCTCCAGCGCGACAAAAAGGCTCTGGCTGTTGCACGGGAGCTGACGGATGACATCACCAGTTCTTGAGCCCATAGCGGTATATCGCCCAAGCTTTCACAGAAACCTGTAGTCATCAAACGGATAAAGAACGTACCGAGCTTGAATGGTGCTTCCCCATTCAATTCTTCAACCGATGCTGGATAACCAATTTCCGCCTGTAATGCGGTGACTAAAGCTGGCACCAGTTGGAATTTTTCCAGTTCAGCAAAGGAGTCTGGATTGACTTCCAGAGCCAGGTTCTGCTGTACCATTTCATCTGCCAACGCCAGGACAATATGCATAAGTTCGGCACTGTCAGCCTTGACCACAGCTGCAATCATGGCCATATCCAGATCCTGTGCATCTGCATCAGGCTGGATATAGCGTTTTAAGGTGCTCAGACGGGCTTTGGCTTTAAGGAATTCTTCACGTTTGGCCAGATGTTCTCTTAGACTCTGCTGCTGTAAACCCAGCTCATTAAAAATAATCGAGAAACGATCGGCATAGAAGCTGCGTGAATACAGCTTGATGTCCAGTAACCAGTCTTTTTCAGTTTCAGGCTCAGCACTTGGGAAATACAGCAAGTATTTACCCTGCTGATCCTCAAGTTCCAGTTTAAGCTTAATCGCAAGGCTGGATTCTTCTGCCATATTCAGAATCTGGACATCATTTAGCTCTAGGGCTTTGATTTCTTCAGTAAATGACTGTTCAGCATCGTACCAAAAAACAATTCGGTGATTTTCAGTATAGAAAGCCTGTTCTAAGCCTTGTGTTATTTGGCTTAAATTCATTTACTTTCTCCTGCTGCACGAAATTCTTTATAAGTCTTTTCCCAATCCTCATCAGGATAAGCCTTTTGAATACTTCCTAAGAAATCTTCTCTATTTAATGTATCAAACGTCACATCTTTATAATTCACATCCAATTGAATCTTCTGCACTAATGATTCAGCTGTTGGAAATGTCTTGTTTAGCTCTCGAGTTAACCACTTTTTAATATTTTCCTCAGTGGGATTATCCCCATACGTCCCGTATAGATGGTCAGGTATATTCTTCTGAACAATAGGTAAATAATAATTAACTATCATTTCTTTTGATTTTTCTAGCTCTTCTTCAAGATGACCAGCCAATGATTTTTGATGGTCCTCTATTTTAGTCCTTAGCTCAGCTATTCTTTCTTCAAATCTCGATAAGGCCTTTTTAAGAATCACCCGACCATGGTTTTTACCTAATGATGGCGTAAAATTGTCTCGGATTTCTTTCAACTCTTTTTCTAAATCTTTAGAAGAAGCACTACCATTTTTATCTAGCAAATCAAAAGTGGTTTTTAGCCGCCCCTCTAATTCCTTATCCATACCTATTTTTTGAATCGAACGAGGAAGATTGAGTTTATTTCTCTGAATAGCAGCACCTGTTAAACTTAGCTCTACATATTGAAAATGTGGCTGAAATACACGTACCTGGCGTGCTATATCAAACTTAACTGGTGGTGCAGCTATTAAATTTTGCTGAATTTCTTCTAAATTTTTGACGTTCAATTTCTCTGGCTGTATTTCTGTAACCAGTTCTTGGATATGTTTAATTTCCTTCTCGGTCTGCGCTTGTGCTAAAGCAATCGCTTTTGAAGCAGGTGATAAGCGTGCCATCGCCTCTTTAATTTGGTCAGGCATTAAACGCATAGCATTCAAAATTGGTGCTTCCGTTTGTTCTTTTTCTAAAAAAAGTGCGGTCGGAGTGTAGCTAAATCCAATGTCATCACTGACTATCAAACCGTTTCTTAAACCGGAAATATGCTGAATCTTAATTCCATTATCCTGCAACAATTTTATCGCTTCTAAAGTGCCATATCCCATACGTAGGACATTCTCATCGATGTCTAAAAAAACCGAGATGAGTTCAGGACCTATGTTCTTGGATAATGTAACAATTTCTGTAGCTGGAATCTCCTGAATGCCTGGTGCTGCATAGCATAGAGAAGTATTAGTTTGAGCAATAAGGTCCCGTAAGACTTCGGAGTTGATATGTTGAAAAAATGTTTCTCTCATTACTTCTCCCCCGTCACTGCTTTCACTTCAGCC
>OERT01000299.1_pt1 | contig 11979 bp, 9 predicted proteins | sample 1540111 | NCBI WGS metagenome assembly OERT01 (sample SAMEA3891235, study PRJEB23780) | metagenome | biome: terrestrial biome; feature: animal house; material: water of meat washing | place: Italy | collected 2015-05-12
TGATCCTCCACCACCTGCGGTGCCTGGCCCGGATAGGCCGTCTTGATGATCACCTGCACGTCGGAGAGATCCGGCAGGGCGTCCACCGGGGTCTGTTTGACCGACCAGAGCCCCCAGGCGGTGAGCATGAGGGTCAATAGCAGCACCAGAAAGCGGTTGCCCACCGACCAGCGAATAATCGACGGGATCATGATTGAACTCCTTTCTCACCAAGTAGAGAGAGCGGAGAGCGGTTGCCTGCTAGGCAGCGAATGATGGCAGGGATCATGACTTCTTCTCCACCTCGGGCATCGCCATCTGATGCTGGCTATGGTCCATGCCTTCCATCTTCTCCATCTCATCCGTTGCAGGCTTGGCGTCGCCGTCAGTAGCGGGTGCTTTCTCCTGATGGATGGTGGTGATGCGGTACTCATCCCCCTCCTGCATTACCTGCAGGTGCAGGGTCTGCCCCTCGACCAGCTTGCTGATATCGACCCCGTCGGCGACGGTGAACTCCATCTCCATGGCGGGCCACTGCCACTCGGGGATGGGCTGGTGGGAGACCATCAGGGTACGGTTGGCCAGATCGATGCTTTCAACCTCGCCCTGGGTCCACACCTGGGCGGGGCGCACCGCCGTCATGCGCTGGAAGTCCGAATCGATGGCCGACTCGGAGTCGAGCAGGAACTGGGCCGAGCTGACGATGTTATCCCCAGCCTCTACCCCTGCCTTGATGGCAACCTTGTCGCCAAACTGGGGGCCGAGAGTGACGGCGACCGACTTGAAGTTGCCATCCCCCAACGCCAGCACCAGCCGATCCTGACTGCCGGTGCGGATCACCGCTTCGCTCGGCACCACCAATTGCGGCTCTCCCTGCCCGGTGCGAATGCTCACCTTGGCAAACATATTGGGTTTCAAAAACTCGTCCGGGTTGTCAAAGCGCAGCCGCACCTTGAGGGTGCGAGTAGCGGCATCGAGGGTCGGATAGAGGTAATCCACCTTACCTTGCCAGCTGCGGCCGGGGGCATAGTCGAGAGTCATGGTGACCGGATCCCCCACCTTCAGCTGGGCGGCTTGACGCTCGAACACCTCGGCACTGACCCACACCTGCTTGAGGGTGCTGATGTTAAAGAGCGCCGCAGCGGGCTCCACATACTGGCCCTCGCGCACCTTGAGCTCGGAGACATAACCGCTGCTGGGGGCGTAAATGCTGATGGTTTCGCGCACCTGACGGGTGCGCTTGAGGGCTGAGATTTGATCTGCCGGTACCTGCAGGGACTTGAGCTTGCCCTCGGCGGCGCGCAGCAGCAGTGGGTTGGCCGTGTTGAGTGCCAGCAGGTATTCGTGCTGGGCGTTGACCAGATCCGGCGCGTAGAGCTCGTAAATAAGGCTCCCCTTGCTCACCTGCTGCCCCTCGCTCTTGATGGCGAGGGTGCGGATCCAGCCCGCCATGCGGGCGTTGACCGCCTCCAGCCTGTCCTCGTCATAACCGACATAGCCCACCGTCTCGATCTGCTGGTGGATAGGCAGCTTCTCCACCTTGGCAAGTCGCACCCCCAGGTTCTGCTGGATCTCGGGGTTGATGGTGACGGTGCCCGGTGAGCCGTTTTTTTGTTCCTCATAGACGGGGATAAAGTCCATCCCCATGTTGTCCTTGGCCGGGCCGTCGCGCTTGTCGCGGGGATCCATGGGGTTGACCCAGTAAAGGGGCGTCTTCTCTTTGACACTGGCGCCATCGGAGGTCTGTTTGGCGGCCCAGTAGCCGCCACCGGCGCCAAGGGCGAGCAGCAGGGCCGACATCAGGACGGTCTTGTTCATGACTGGCCTCCGGCGCGGATCTGCATGCAGAAAGTGCAGGAGGGTAATGCGCCCGCAAAGGCAGCAACCTTGGACGGTGAAAAGTGGGCTGGTGACATAATACGTCTTCTCTTTTGCAGGCCGCCGGTCGGGTGAGGTGCAAGGCATCACCCAAGGGGCTGGCGGCAAACGGGGCGCAGCTGTATCAGTGCGCACGGCTCCCTGTGAGCGGACCGGTTTGGCCGGGGCACAGGGTCAGGCAAGGCGGCAGAGAACGGGCAAGTTGAAGCTTGCCTGTGCCGCAAGAGAAGGACTTTCTAGTGGCGTAACACCGACAGCATCAGATGTCGGCGCGGCCAGGAGGGAGGGTGAGTACCGCGCGAGCGCAGGAAGGGATCCCGCAACCAGTTATCAAGCAGTGACGCTGCGACGTTGTTGCCAAGTAGCAAGGGAAAGAGCAGCAGAGCGACCAGTACCCCAAGCAGAGTCATCGCGCCGAAGGAGAGAGCATTGACGCCGGTCTGCATCTGGCACTCATCGCCCATGGCTGACCCCTCGTCTCCCTGATGGCAGGAGAGGGGCATGACATCGCCCGGGTGATCCATAGCGGGCATTGCATGAGAGATATCGCCATCCGCCATCGCCATGGATGAATCGAACATCACCATCGACTGGGCGCTGCTTGGGGTCGGCTCGGAGGAGAGGGGAGAACCATGCCAGCTGATGCAGAGGGTCAGATTGCAGACGAGCAGCAGCGCCAGCAATAGCCGGGCCAGAGCAACAGAGGGCAATCTTGCAGCAAGCTGGGTGAGTGACAATCCGGGCATCCTTCGGGAGCAGATGGCGGGACTGTAAACCTTGCCACGAGGTGAAGGTCAATGGCGCCGGTGATGTAATAGAGGTGCTGTGTTGGGGGGGATATTTAAGCAATGCTTAACCATTGCGTATGCCCAACCCTAATGAAGCATGCCCCTCATCCCGTTAGGATGCCCCCTGTCAGTTACCACGATGGCGTGATGGTTCACTCTTTTGCTCCGGCATAAATGACTGCGGCAGGAGTGCTTGCCGACCTTATCCATCCCGTGACGCCATGAGCGAGCAGTATAAAGCCGCAGGTCTCCCGGATGCTGACAATCAAAGAGTCAAACCGTGTTTTTGAGCAGCACACCTTGCCGGGTGCTCACCATGTTCACTATTCAGGAGTATTGAAATGCAGCCACGACTGCTGTCGCTGATGCTTGCCGCTTTGCTGAGTCCATCAGCCATGGCTGGCGGCCTTGCCCTCTACGAGACCAGCACTGCCAACAGTGCGCTGGCCAACGCAGGGTCTGCCGCCCGTGCCCAAGGGGCAGATACTATCGCAAGCAACCCGGCCGGTATGACCAAACTGGAAGGTACCCAGTTGCAGGTCAATGGCGGTGTGGTATACGGCGACCTTGAGCTGGATCTGGACAACGGCGGTAACAACGGCGGAAATGCCCTGCAGACCGCGCCGCTCGGCAGCCTCTATCTGACTCATGCCATCGACGATCAATGGGTCGCAGGTATCGGCGTCTTTGGCAGTCACGGTCTGGGTATCGATTATGGCGATGGCTGGGATGGTCGTGGTTATACCCAGTCGGCCAAGCTGACCGGCATCGCCTTTGCTCCGAGTCTGGCGTACCGCATTGACTCAAATTGGTCGGTGGGAGCCAGCCTGATCGCCATGAATGGTTCGCTGGAAGCCTCTGTGGATCTGACGTCCGGGATGGGGGAAGGGCGGGAATTCTCCAACAGCGACTGGGCGTATGGCGCCTCCTTCGGGGTACTTTACGAGCTGGATCAGCACTCCCGTATCGGCTTGAGCTACTTCTCCGAACTGAAGTGGGAGCTGGAAGATCAGCTCTTCCCACGTGCTGATGTGGCAGGTCTAGGGGTCGAGATCATGATTCCGCAGACCATTACGCTAAGTGGCTATCACCAGCTCAACGACCAGTGGGCCTTGCTGGCCAGTGCCAACTGGCAGCAGTGGTCCCGTTTTGGCGATATCGGTGTGGCATCTGCCATGGGCAGCCAAACCATTGATATGAATTACAAGGATACATGGCATGCCAGCCTGGGGGCACAGGTTGATGTCACCCCTGCACTGCGTTTGAGCAGCGGAATAGGCTATGACAGTAGTGCCGTGAGTGATGAGTACCGTACTGTGATGCTTCCAGTGGGTTCTGGTTGGCGCTGGGGTCTGGGGGCCAGTTATCAGTTGAGCCCAGCCACCAAGGTGGAAGCCAGCTATACCCTGGCCTGGCTGGGTGATATGCCAGTGGATCAGGACGGGATCGGTCGCCCGCACTTGTCCGGCAGCTACAACAACAGCTACCTGAACTTCTTCAACATCGGTGTGCAACACCAGTTCTGAGTTGTGAGCCTTGCAAGCCTTCACTGGTTGGGGGCTTCTCCATCCTGCCCGTCGCGCCGATCCGGCGCGTTATTAGCTGGGTGGCTCGTGAGGTCCACTTGTTTGCTCATCCGTTACTCAAGGAACAACATCAAATGTCATCACAATCAACCTCTGCGTTAGCGCGGTGGCTTTGGCGCCTGACGTTTATATTGGTCACGGTCGCTCTGGTTGTCTTCTTCTCGAAAGGTGCCCACATCGATCCAATTGAGGCGACCAAGTTCAACCATGCTTTGCCAGCCATCATGGTACTGCTTGATTCCGAGATCTTTATGGGGGTGATTACTGTGATCACTCTCTATGTGGTCCTCTATCTGGTCTATCTGCTGTGGCAACTGCATGAGATCGCTGTGCATCGTGCCAAGGTGTCTGAGTCGGTGCATATCACCCTGGTGTTTGCGCTCTCCTTGTGCGGACTGTTTATCGACAAGACCTGGTGGGTGCTTGCCGTCATCATCGCCTTTGCCCGTTGGGATGTGCTGAGCGAGCGGATGAGCCTTATTATCGGCCATGGTATTCGACGTGGCCGTCATGAGGGGGAGGCATCATGAAAGAGATCCTGCTGCCCTATATCCTGATCGTCTGGTTGCTGGTCAAGCTGAACATATTGCCTTGGAACCTAAAAACGGGTTTTTGGAGTACCGCAATTGGCGCGTTATTGGCGCTTGGTTTGTTGACTACCTCTCGCCATTTGGCTCCGGTGGATTTTACCGATTCGGCGACGGTCAAGGCACCTCATGCGGTGTTGGGACCCTTACTAGGCATCAACCAGTTTCATCAGATAGATCAGATTTATGTTGCGCATAATCAGCGCGTTGCGCGTGGTCAGCCCATTTATAGTCTTGCGGACTGGGAGAGTAACGGTAAGTCTCAGGCGTTGAGCTATCAGATTGACGCCCAGCATGCCCAGGTGGCGTCAGAGGTAAGCCAGCAGCGAGCGATCCAGTCACGACTGAACCTCAATCACAAGGAATTGGCTCGGCTGACCCAGTTGGGTAACTTTGCCAGTATTCAGAGCCGTGACCAGCTGCAGACCCAAATTGATGGCGATCTGGCGCAACTGAGTGCCAGTGAAGCGAAGGTTCAGGCGATTGAAGCTCAGGTGTTGAATCTAGAGACAGAGCTGGCCTTGCAGGAGCGACGGAATGAAGAGAAGGTGATCAGGGCTCCGTTTGATGGTCAGGTCTCGATAGTCAATATTGCCAGCGGTTCCCGTACCGGCAACATGCACCTATACGACACTTCTCGCAAGTTTCTGGAGTTTCGCATTCCGGATCAGAGTTTTCGCAACATAGCACCAGGCCAGTTTGCCGAGTTTTATGTAGATGCCTATCCCGGGCGCATCTTTCGGGCACGGGTGCACTCAGTACTTACTGGTACGGGGGAGGCCCAGATGAGTGTTGCGCAGGGGGATCAAGATGTACGGCAGCATGTGGGCAACAACATGTCGAGCCATGGCCGGACAGTGGTACTCGACATGCTGGTGCCGGACGGTGTGGACCTGCCAATTGGGGCAACCGGCTCAGCCTGGATTTCGGCACATAAACCCCATCCGCTGCTTGGCTTTATCGACATCATCGGTGCCGCCACCGTACGCCTCAAGGCGATGAAGGCCTATCTGTTTGCGATGTAACGGAGTGACATAAAAAAGCCCCTCCGTGAGGGAGGGGCTTGGTGAGCGAGACCGCAGTGGTCAGGCCCGTTTCTCCGAGCGGCGCATGATGAGCCGGAAGAAGAGCGGGATAAAGAAGATGGCGATAAAGGTGGCCGCCAGCATGCCGCCGATGACCGGCCAGCCGAGGGCGTGACGGCTTGCCGCACCGGCGCCGCTGGAGGTGACCAGCGGCACACAGCCGAGGATGAAGGCGAGCGAGGTCATCACGATGGGGCGGAAACGCAGGCGCGCCGCCTCCAGTGCCGACTCGATGAGGCTCATCCCCTCTTCGTGCTTCATCACCGCGAACTCCACGATCAGGATGGCGTTCTTGGCGGCAAGGCCGACCAGGGTCACCAGCCCGATCTGGAAGTAGACGTTGTTGGTCAGCCCCACCAGCCAGGTGGCGAGCAGGGCACCGAACAGGGCGAACGGTACGGCGGTGATCACCGCAAACGGCAGGCTCCAGCGTTCATACTGGGCGGCCAGAATGAGGAAGATCATCACGATACCGAAACCAAAGGCCATGCCTGCGCTGCCTGCGGCCGCTTTCTCCTGATAGGCGGAGCCGGTCCACTCCAGCTTGGCGTCGTTGCCCAGAGCCTCATTGGCGACCTCTTCCAGCGCGGCGATGGCCTGACCCGAGCTGTAGCCGGGGGCGGGCTGGGCCATGATCTTGGCGGCCTGGAAGATGTTGAAGCGTTCGACCAGTTCGGGGCCGGTGGCATCACGCACCGTCACCAGACTGCTGAGCGGGATCATCTCCCCCTTGTCGGAGCGGACATAGACGTTGCGGATGTCGCTCTTCTTGGCGCGATAGTCTGCCTCGGACTGCAACTGCACCCGGTAGGTACGGCCGAACTGGTTGAAGTCGTTGACATAGACCTGGCCGAAGGTGGCCTGCATGGTGTCGAACACCGCGTTGATCGGCAGCCCCAGCGCCTTGGCCTTTTCGCGATCCAGGTCGAGATAGACCTGCGGCACGTTGGCGCGGTAGGTGCTGGTGACGCTGGCAAACTCCGGGCGCGCCTTGGCCGCTTCGAGGAAGCGCTGCACTTCGCCTGAGAAGGCCTGGGCGTTGCCGGTGCCACGGTTTTGCAGATAGGCCTCAAGGCCACCTGTGGTGGACATCCCCTGAATGGGAGGCGGGTTGAAGGAGGCGACAAAGCCATCCGCCAGCCCCATCAGGCTCAAGCCCTGGAAGGTCTTGGCCAGCGAGAAGGAGTCCTGCCCGGCCCCCTGACGCTCACTCCAGTCCTTCAGGGTAATGAAGGTCATGCCGCTGTTGCTGATGATGGCATTGGAGAGAATGTCAAAGCCCGAGAAGGTGATCACATCCTTCACATGGGGGTTGGCCATGGCGATCTTGTCGAACTGATCCGCCACCGCCTGGGTCCGGCTCATCGCGGCCGCATCCGGCAGCATGACGGCGGAGATGAGGTAGCCCTGATCTTCGTTCGGTACCAGTTCGCCCGGCACTTTCAGGAAGAGGCCGTAGATGGAGAGGATCAGCACGGCGATGATGGCAAAGGCGACCCCCACCCGACGGTTCAGGAAGGCCACACCCCGCACATAGCCGCGGGTCAGCTGGTCAAATTTTTCGTTGAACCAGACGAAGAAGCGGGCCGGTTTGTGGTGTCCCTCTTTCAGCAACACGGCACAGAGGGCCGGGGAGAGAGTCAGTGCCACCAGACCGGAGATGGCGACCGAGACCGCGACCGTGATGGCGAACTGTTTGTACATCACCCCGGTCATGCCGCCCATAAAGGCGACCGGCAGGAACACGGCGCAGAGCACCAGCACGATGGCGACCACCGGACCGGAGACCTCCTGCATGGCGAGGATGGCAGCCTCTTTGGCGGAGCACTTCTTCTCGCTCATGATCCGCTCGACGTTCTCGAGCACCACGATGGCGTCATCCACCACGATACCGATGGCGAGCACCATGCCGAACAGGGTCAGCAGGTTGATGGAGAAACCGAGCACCAGCATGCCGGCGAAGGTCCCGATGAGCGACACCGGCACCGCGATACAGGGGATCAGGGTGGCGCGGAAGTTCTGCAGGAACAGATAGACCACCACGAACACCAGCACGATCGCCTCGAACAGGGTGTGTACCACCTCTTCGATGGAGATCTTCACGAACTCGGTGGTGTCGTAGGGGATCTGGTACTCGATATCCTGCGGGAAGCGCTCCTTGAGTCGCTCCATGGTGGCATGCACCGCATCGGCAACCGCGACGGCGTTGGCGCCCGGTTGCAGATAGGTGGCGATACCGATGGCCGGTTTGCCGTTGGCGCGGGCCACCAGATCATAATCCTTGCCCCCCAGCTCGACCCGGGCGACATCGCGGACCCGGATCTTGGAGCCATCGGGCATGGAGCGGACGATGATGTTCTGGAACTCCTTCACATCCTCAAGGCGCCCCTTGGTCTGCACCGTGTAGGTGAAGTCGATGGGGGCCGTGGTGGGCTGGGCACCGATCTTGCCTGCCGCGAACTGGGTGTTCTGCTCGCGAATGGCGCCAATCACGTCGCTCGGGGTGAGCTCGAGCTGGGCCAGTCGATCCGGCCGCAGCCAGATACGCATCGCATAGTCGGTACCGCCAAACAAGGTGGTATCACCGATGCCGGGAATCCGCTTGAGCTCGTCGATGATGTTGAGCAGGGCGTAGTTCGACAGATAGGTGGTATCAAACGAGCCGTTCGGTGACTGGAGGGTGACCACCTGCAGGATGGAGGTCGATTTCTTCTTGACCGTCACCCCCTGCTTTTTCACCTCTTCCGGCAGCTGGGCCATGGCGGCCGAGACCCGGTTGTTGACGTTGATGGTGGCCTGATCCGGATCGGTGCCGATCTCGAAGTAGACGTTGAGGTTCATCTGGCCGTTGGAGGCCGACCCCGACTGCATGTAGATCATCCGCTCGACGCCGTTGATCTGCTGCTCCAGCGGCGCTGCCACGGTCTGGGAGATCACCTCCGGGGTTGCGCCCGGATAAAACGCCGTGACCGAGACCACCGGCGGGGTGATCTGGGGATATTGCTCGATGGGGAGCGCCCGCATCGCCGCCAACCCGCCCAGCACGATAATGATCGAAATCACGCTGGCGAAGATGGGGCGTTCTATGAAGAACTTGGAAAACATACGGGCTCCTTACTTGGCCGCAGACTGGCTGACCACCTTGCCGGTGATCGCCTTCATCTCGTCGGCAGAGACAGGTTTTACCACGGCGCCGGGGCGAGCCTTCATCAAGCCTTCGACGATATAGCGCTCACCTGCCTGCAGGCCGCTCTCGATCAGCACGCCGGAGTCGACTGCCGCGCCCAGGGTCACCGGACGGGGCACTACCTTGTTGTCGGCATCGACCACCATCACCATGCGGTCAGCCTGGGACTGGACGATGGCGCGCGGCGGCACCACGATGGCGTTTTTGCGGGTGCCCAGATCGATGGTCATGCGGACAAACTGGCCGGGCAGCAGTACGCCGTCCTTGTTGTCGAAGATGGCACGGGCACGGATGGTGCCGGTCTGGGGATCGACCCGGTTGTCGGAGAAGTTGAGCTTGCCCGCCTCCGGATAGAGGGAGCCATCGGCCAGACGGATATGGGTGCGCCAGGTGGTGGCATCCTTCGCCTCAATCACCCCTTTCTTTACCGAGTTTTCGAAGTTGAGGCGATCCTGCTCCGAGTAGGAGAAGTTGACGTAGAGCGGATCAAACTGGGTGATGGTAGTGAGCAGGCCGTTGTCGCCGCTGGTGGAGATAAGGCTCCCCTCGGACTGGGAGCTCTTGCTCGCCATGCCGTTGATGGGGGCGGTCACCTGGGTGTAGCTGAGGTTGAGCTCCGCCTCTTTCACCTTGGCCTGAGCGGCCTGATGGCTGGCGATGGCCGCTTCGTAGTTGGCGATGGTGTCGTCATAGTCCTTGCGACTCACCACCTGACGCTTGAAGAGGGGAATGATGCGATCCCGATCGGCACGGGCCTTGTTGAGACGGGCCTGCTCCTGAGCCAAAGTCCCTTTGGCCTGCTCCAGCGCCACCTTGTAGGGCTCCGGGTCAATCAGAAACAGCTCCTGACCGGCGGTAACCGGCTGGCCTTCCACATAAGTGCGCTTGAGCAGGATGCCACTGACCCGGGAGCGCACATCGATCTCGCGAAAACCGGCGGTCTCTCCCACCATCTCGGTGGTGAGCGGCACATCGGTCAGCTTGACCTCGGCGACCACCACAGGGACGGCGGGCATGGTCTGTGCCGTCTGGGTCGTCTCGCCGCCACAGGCACTCAGACCGCTGATCAGCGCCAGGGTCAGCAAGCTGCGTTTGTAAACCTCTCTTCCGGCATTGGACACCTTCATCATCACACTCCTGTTGGATCGATTTCGGCTGCTGCGTTCAGCATGTTTCTCCATACACATCATTAACTTCATGATTAAAAAAACAACTTCTTTATGATTGGAATGGGAGATGATAGGGCGGCAACCTTGAACACAACCTTCTCAAAGTGGCAATTAGGGTTGCCGATTGACGAAAAAAGTCTGACTTTTCCGATATGGGCGGGGGGCTTCGGGGATGTTCATCCCGGGCCCGGGCTCTTCGTAACCGTATCACGCCAGCCACTCCTTGCTGCAAAAAAATAAGGTGCCATAAGGAACCTGCCAGACCAGGCGCATATCGGTAGAGTTGAGTGCCGAGGAGATTTCAATCTTCGTACTGTTAAAGTGGATACTGACGCTATCCGTCCCTTCTTTCTCATTATCATTGTTTCCCGTTGCCGTCGCGTCTGGCTCAAGGCGGAAACTGTCCAGCGGCATACCCGGTGGGATCAAATCATTAATCGGCAGATCAAAAGCCACGACCGTTGCCAGATGTCCCGGCTGGTTGAACGTGGTACGCAAGGTAAAGTAATGACCGTTCTGCCAGGCCAGGCGGCGCATGTTAGAAAAGCTTTCGCGTTCATCGAGGGCGTTGGCCTGTTGCAACATCTCTGCACGACGTGAATCAACAATGTCGCTGACGGTCGATTCTTTAAATCCGGAGGTGAGATCTTTGAGGGGCAGGGTTGAGATCAGCACCAGACTGTTATCCTGACCATTCAGGTAATACATCGACCACGGTACATTTTCTGCGCCCCACAATGTATCCAGATAAGTGGACATCCGCTGAGTCATCTCAAGCGTTGAGTTGTCGTGAGAGCCAAAGATTAACGCTTCCGTTTTGCGGCGTGGTTTCTCCAGATAGTAGACATCCTGTTTCAGGCGCGTCTCTTGTAAACCTTCGCCGGAGGAGGGGGAGGTCGTCGCGGCAATGTTGTCGTAGATCTGCCAGGTCACGTAACGCCAGTTATCGACGCGCTTTTGGATAGCATGGGTAATGTCGACAATCTGGTAACTTTTATCTTTCAGCCAGGCGTTAACGGCGCTTTGTACCATTACACCCATCGTCACCAGTAACACAATGATCAACAGTAAAAAGAAGCGGGTAATGCTCCCCGGTAGGAGTGAAAAGCGGGTCGTGGCCGTTGTCTCTTTCTGACGCATTCGTGTTTATGACCTGTTAAAACTTCGCGAAGTGATAGGGCAGTATAAAGGGTACAGTGTGAAATTCCAGACTCTTACCTGATTGATGATTCTCTATTCTCCCGTGATATTTATCATCCTGCATTGGGGGAAATAGATGTACAAGCGCCATTTTGCTGTACAAATAACCTACAAAAAGCCTAACGAAATTAATTGCAAATAAACGAAGATTGCTGGAAATTATGCTGATGTTAATTATTTGTGAAATAGTTAACAAGCGTTATAGTTTTTCTGTGGTAGCACAGAATAATGAAAAGTGTGTAAAGAAGGGTAAAAAAAACCGAATGCGAGGCATCCGGTTGAAATAGGGGTAAACAGACATTCAGAAATGAATGACGGTAATAAATAAAGTTAATGATGATAGCGGGAGTTAGTTTAGTGATCTCGCCGGTTTTTGTTTTGACAATCAGTGCGGTAATGATTACTTTGGCCATCTCTCTGATATATATAAGCTATTTTCAATTTTTGATTTAATGTGCTTTATTTTTTAGCTCTTAGTGCTATCAAAAAGTTCCCCCTAATTTACAAATTGAAACATGTT
>OERT01000303.1_pt1 | contig 11867 bp, 8 predicted proteins | sample 1540111 | NCBI WGS metagenome assembly OERT01 (sample SAMEA3891235, study PRJEB23780) | metagenome | biome: terrestrial biome; feature: animal house; material: water of meat washing | place: Italy | collected 2015-05-12
TTATTGCAGGGGATTTTCATTTCAGCAGCGCTCCCCCCAACCGCAACAAACCACCGCCACAGATACCTCCATTTTCACCTTGCCAGACAAATGAAAATCAATATCATTGGCATCCCGCTTTGGCGGGTCAGGCTAATTATAATTAAATCAATATGTTCGAGCCGTCAGGTCGACATCCAAAGAGTCAATATTGAATATGCAGCACCCTCACTTTCGCAGAACGCTGGTCTCGCTGGCACTGCTGGGCACCGGCTTCACTGCCCAGGCCACCGATGAAACCATGACAGTGGTTGGCAAACGCTCCCAGCATCAGGAAGTTGCCACCGCAACCCGTACCAATACGCCAGCCAAGCTGGTTCCCCAGACCATCGACAGCGTCAAGGTCAGCGAGCTGACCGCCTTCGGCCAACCGACGCTGAGTGAAGCCCTGAGCGGCATTCCCGGGGTCAACGCCAGCGGTGATACCCGCTTCGACGGGGTCAATATCCGCGGCTTCAGCGCCAGCAACGACTTCTATCTCGACGGGTTCCGCGACGACATGCAGTACACCCGGGATCTCGGCAACATCGAGCGGGTGGAAGTGCTCAAGGGCCCGGCAGCCGTGCTCTACGGCCGCGGCAGCACGGGGGGCATCGTCAACCGGGTCAGCAAGAAGCCGCAAAAAGGGCAGGAGTCCAGCGTCACCGCCCGGGTCGGCAGCTTTGACAGCCAGCGGCTGGCCGCCGACCTCAATGGCGAGGCGAGTGAGCAGGTGCAACTGCGCCTCAACATGGCGCAAGAGGACAAAGATAGCTTCCGCAACGGCGTGAAGAGCAAGCGCACCCTGCTGGCCCCCTCCGCCAACTGGGAGATCAGCGACAACCTCAACTGGCTGGTGCAGTACGAGCGCAACGAACATGACCGCACCCCGGATCGCGGCATTCCCGGGGTCAATGGCCGTCCGGCCGATGTGCCGCGAGAGTATGTCTACAGCGATACCAGCCGCGACTTCATCGATGACGTGGCGCAATCCACCCGCTCCCGCCTCTCCTGGGATATCAACGATCAGTGGCAGTTGCGCCAGCAGCTCGGTTACTCCACCCTCGACAGCCAGTTTGACAACACCTATGTCACCAGCGTCAAAGGGGATCAGGTGACCCGCTCCCGCTGGCAGCAGGATCTGAAAGCGAAGAACCTGATCAGCAACACCGAGGCCGAGGGTCTGTTCCAGACCGGCCCGGTGGAACATCGCCTGCTGGTTGGCTTCGAGCAGAACTGGCAGGAGCGCACACCCAAGCTCTACCAGAACGCCACCGCCATCCCGTCCGGCAACCTCTACGATCCGGGCTCGCTGCCCACCTACAATGGCGCCATGAAGCTCTCCAGCGACGCCAAACACAAGGTGCGCGGCAATGGCCTCTATCTGCAGGATCAGCTCAGCCTGGGTGACTGGCATCTGGTGGGCGGGCTGCGCCGTGACGACTTCACCGTCACCAGTCGCCGCTACGACCTCAACAAGGAGGAGAGCGTCTCGGTCAACAGCCTGAGCCCGCGCCTCGGTCTGGTGTGGAATCCCCTCGAGGATCACGCCTTCTACACCTCCTACAGCAAGACCTTCACTCCGGTGGGCGGCGAGCTGATCGGCATCACCCCGGGCGACAAGAATAACGGGCTGGAACCCCAGCACACCCGCCTCTACGAAGGTGGTGTGAAGAGTGACTGGCTGAACGGCAAGCTGGCGACCACTCTCTCCCTCTATCGACTGGAGATGTACAACAAGCGCACCAAGGATCCGCTGGATCCCACCAAGGTGATCCTCACCGGCCTGCAGCGCACCGAGGGTGTCGAGCTGAGCGCCCGCGCCGAGCTGACCGACGAGATCTACCTGCGTGGCGGCTTCGCCATTCAGGATGCGGAGCAGGTCAAGGCGGATGCGGATCTGCAGGGCAAGCGCCCGATGAACGTCTCCCGCCAGAATGGCCAGTTCTATCTCGGCTACAAGAGTGGCGAGCAGGGCTGGTTCGGTGAAACCGGCGTGACGGCGGTGGGCGATCGCTTCGCCGACAACGCCAACACCACCACACTGCCCGGTTACGCCCGCTTCGATGCGCGCGCCGGTTATCGCTGGCAGCAGTGGGAAGCCGAGCTGAGCGCCGAAAACCTGACCGATCACGAGTACTTCGTCAGCGCCACCAGTGCCACCCAGATCATGCCGGGCACACCCCGTCAGCTGAGTCTGACTGGCACCTACCGCTTCTGATCCCAGTGACAACCACCCCGACTGGCCAGCCCTTGCTGGCCAGTTTTTTATGAAGCAACCACGATGAAACGCAGAAGAGTTCCCCTTCACAACAACAAATGGGTACGCCGCCTCCATGCCTGGGCCGGTTTTTTTACCCTCGCCCTGATGCTGATGTACGGCATCACCGGCCTCTGGCTGCAACACCGTGCCGTGTTGCCCATCCCCGGCCCCCACACCGACAAATCGAGTGAAGAGATAGTGCTGGAGGCGCCGCTCGCCAGCCCGGAGCAGCTGAAAAGCCTGCTGCAACAGCGCTATCCCGATACCTTTGCCGACGGGCGAACCATGATCACCCCGGCCCAGACCCTGCCCACCCCGAACGGCCCGCTCACCCTGCCCGCCAAGTGGGAGATGCGCGGCGTCACCCTCAGCCAGAGCGTGGCCGCCAGCTATGTTGAGGGTACCCTGCTGGTACGTACCGACCTGCAACTGGCCAACTTTGCCGCCAGCCTCAACCGGCTGCACCGCGGCATGGGCACCGGCCTCGGCTGGCAGCTGTTTGGCGATATCGCCGCCCTGGCCCTGCTGCTGCTCGCCCTCACCAGCCTGTTTATGTGGACCAAGCTGCACGGCACACCCAGAGCCATCATAGCGCTGACGCTCGCAGGCACCCTCGGTACCCTGCTGTTTGCCCTGCTGGGATAGTGCGGCAACCATGTTCTGATGCAGCAAGGTTTGGAAAGAAAACCGCAATAGAAACAGGCCGCTGGCGGTGATGCCGGCGGCCACATCAAGAAAAGGAAATAACGGAGAGCGGGAAAAGAGAAGGGATACCAAGAGGTAACGGGAAGTACTGCCAGCTCAACAGTAACGCTCCAATGTGCAGGAACGCCAAAAAACAAAAGGCCATCATTGCTGATGGCCTTTTGTCATGAATTTGATGGTGCCCGGGGTCGGACTCGAACCGACACGGTTATTCACCGGCGGATTTTGAATCCGCTGCGTCTACCGATTTCGCCACCCGGGCAACTGCGAGGGATTATACGAATGGCGCGATGCCATGCAAGGTGTTTTTCGATTGAACACTCCCGTTTGTTCATTTATTCAACGCCTTGCCGATGCGGGGCCAGTTACATAGAATGCCGCCATCATCTTAATGGAATAAAAACGATGGCCAAGCCTAAAAAAGTCCAACAAAAATCCCCCTCTCCCGCCACTCAGCCATACCCGTCAGCGGGTCTGCTGCGTCGCCTCGGCGCCCTCATCTATGATGCGCTGGTGGTGACTTCGCTGCTGATCATCGCCGGCTTTATCGGCATGGGTGTCGCCAAGCTGTTGCTGGTCACCGGCATGGCCAGCGTACCGGCGGGTGAAGATACCGTCTGGTTGCTGACCCGCCACCACCTGAGCCTGATCTACACCCTGTGGCTCGCCTTCGTCATCTGCGGTTTCTACACCTGGTTCTGGACCCGCGCTGGCCAGACCGTCGGCATGCGCGCCTGGCGGCTGCGCATTCAGAACGAGGATGGCAGCCACATCCGCGTTACCCAGGCGCTGATCCGTCTCGCCACCGCCGCCTTTGGTCTGGGCAACCTGATGTGCCTGTTCAACCGCCAGCGCCCACGGGCGTTTCAGGATATCTGGGCCGAGTGCGAAGTGATCGTGCTGAGCAAGCAGGAGAATCTGGAATTGCTAAACAAGTAATACCGGGTCAATGCAGCAACGAAAGAGGGCACCAACAGGTGCCCTCTTTGCATTTCCTCATAACCTCGTGCGGATTACTGCTTGCGGCTGAGGATGTAGAAGGAGATACCGCCAAACAGCAGGCTGGGCGCGATAGCCGCCAGAATCGGCGGTACCGCATAGACCAGACTGATGGGGCCAAACACCCGATCACTCACATAGACGGCGAAGCCGGTCATGATCCCCATCAGCATCCGCGCCCCCATGCTCACCGAGCGTAGCGGGCCGAAGATGAAGGAGGAGGCCAGCAGGATCATCGCCACCACCGAGAGCGGTGACAGCAGTTTGCGCCACATCTCCAGCTTGTAGCGACCGGCATCCTGCTTGTTGGCATCGAGATAGCCGATGTAGTCGAGCAGACCGGAGACCGAGAGGTTCTCGGGGTCGATACTCACCACCCCCAGCTGCTTGGGCGTCAGCTCCGAGCTCCACTCCATCTTGTCATGCTGTTCGCTGCGGATCTGCGCCGGGTCGTCGAAGCGGGTAACCTGGGTCTGCTTGAGCAGCCAGTGGTGGCGCTCGAACACCCCCTCCTGCGCCTGCACCACGTCGATCAGCTTGCGCTCGGGGGTGAAGCGATAGAGGGTGATGCCGGTGAGGGCGCCATCGTTACGCACCCCGTTGATATTGACGAAGTTGTTGCCATCGCGAGCCCACACCCCGTAGGCGGAAACCGTCAGACGACCTTCGGACAGCGCGCCCGCCTTGATGTCATCTGCCATCCGCTTGGCGATGGGGGCCACATATTCCCCCATCAACCCCACCATGATCATCAGCGGGATCGCCGTCTTGAGCGCCGCCATCACGATACTGATCTTGGAGCGACCCGCCGCCTGCATCACCACCAGCTCGGAGCTGGTCGCCAGCTGACCCAGACCAATCAGGCCACCCAGCAGCGCGGCCAGCGGGAAGAAGAGCACCGCCTCCTTGGGCATGGAGAGCAGCACATAGTAGAGGGCGTTGATCATGTCGTAGTTGCCGTCACCGACCGACTTGAGCTGCTCCACATACTTGATGAGCGCCGCCAGACCAACCAGCGTGATTTCACACAGCAGGATCGACATAAAGATGACCCTACCGATATATCTATCGAGAATGCCAAACATCAGCAGAAGTTCCTATGTTGCAGCATCATGCTGATTTTCTGTTGAAATAGCGCCCTTTCACCCCGTTCCACCAGCTGGTGCCCTGCAGATTGAGGGGCAGGCCGATAAACAGCAGGTAACCGAGCGGCACCAGGAACATCCCCGGCCAGTAGGGCAGCCGACCGCTGTCGATGGCCGAACGGGCGGCGCTGAGCAGCAGGAAGTAGGAGAGATAGAGCATGATGGCCGGCAGCAGCTTGGCGTAGCGCCCCTGACGGGGGTTGACCCGCGCCAGCGGCACCACCAGCAGGGTGAGCACCGGAATGGAGAGGGGCAGCGAGATACGCCACTGCAATTCCGCCATCATGGCGTTGTCCTGGGTACCGAACAGTTCCATGGTCGGCTTGGCCGCCGCCTTGCGGTTGGAACGCTCCATCTCCTGCTGGCGGATCACCAGACCATATTCGCGAAAATCGGAGATCTGGAACTGCTTGCCGGAGAAGTTCCCCTCGTAGCGGGAGCCATCCATCAGGGTCAGCCACTGCAGACCGTTCTCATCGACCGTCACCACCCCTTCGGTCGCCACCACCACCGAGGGAGGATTGTTCCCCTCCGCCCGCTGCAGCACGAAGATCTTTTGCAGTTTTGAGCCGTTGTCGTTCAAATCCTGGATATAGGCAACCAGACGCCCCTTGTCGAGCTCCATAAAGCGGCCCGCCTGCAGGAAGGAGATACCCGGATCCGACTTGAACTCGTCGATCACCTGATACTCGCGCTCCTTGGCCTGCGGGGCGATCCAGCCGGTGTTGAACGCCGCAACCACCGCCGTCAGCAAGGCCAGCAACATGGCGCTGCGCATCACGAAACGGTGGCTGAAGCCGACCGCATGCATCACCGTCATCTCGCTTTCGGCGTAGAGGCGACCATGGGCAAACAAAATGGCTAAAAAGAGACTGATAGGCAGCATCAACAACGCCATATTGGGCAAGTTGAGCAGCAGCAGGGTGGAGACCAGACGTGTCGGCACCTCGCCATCGGCGGCGTCACCGATGATCTTGATAAATTGTTGGCTGACAAAGATAAGCAGCAATACGAATAACACTGCCAGCTGGGTTTTCAGGGTTTCCCTGAACAAATATCGGAAAACGATCACAGTCATTCCCAAGTAAACTTGTGTTTTTAGTCGAATGCCTGAAAAATAGGGCCGTATATTGGATTTTTACCAGTTTGAACTGCGGAGCCTGTGGCTGTTCGCTCCGCCTCTGATACCCCAACAAGCACCGCATTATTCAATAAAAGGTGCCTTTTGTCTTTAGGATGTAGGAGATTCCATGGAGTTCAGTGTAAAGAGTGGCAGTCCAGAGAAGCAACGGAGCGCCTGCGTCGTAGTCGGCGTATTTGAGCCTCGTCGCCTCTCTCCGGTTGCCGAACAACTGGACAAGATCAGCGATGGCTATATCAGTTCGCTGCTGCGCCGTGGCGACCTGGAAGGGAAACCAGGCCAGATGCTGCTGCTGCATCAAGTACCGGGCGTGCTCAGCGAGCGCGTACTGCTGGTCGGATGCGGCAAGGAGCGGGAACTCGACGAACGCCAGTACAAGCAGATCATCAACAAGACCATCACCACCCTGAACGAAACCGGCTCCATGGAAGCGGTCTGCTTCCTCACCGAGCTGCACGTCAAGGGTCGGGATACCTATTGGAAGGTGCGCCAGGCGGTAGAAACCACCAAGGCGGGCCTCTACAGCTTCGATCAGTTCAAGACCAACAAGGCCGAGCCACGTCGCCCGCTGCGCAAGCTGGTATTCAACGTGCCGACGCGTCGGGAACTGACCATTGGTGAAAAAGCCATCGCTCACGGTCTGGCCGTGGCCAAGGGTGTGCGGGTCTGCCGCGACGTGGCGAACATGCCGCCCAACGTCTGCAACCCGGCCTATCTGGCCTCCCAGGCCCGTCGTCTGGCCGATGCCTACGACAACATCACCACCAAGGTGGTGGGCGAGCAGGAGATGGCCGAGCTCGGCATGAACTCCTATCTGGCGGTGGCCCGCGGCTCCGACAACGAAGCCATGATGGCCATCATCGAATACAAGGGTCATCCGGATGCCAAGCCCATCGTGCTGGTCGGCAAGGGTCTGACCTTTGACTCCGGCGGCATCTCCATCAAGCCGGCCGACGGCATGGACGAGATGAAGTACGACATGGGTGGCGCCGCCTCCGTGCTCGGTACCATGCATGCGCTGGCCCAGCTGCAACTGCCGATCAACGTCATCGGCGTGCTGGCAGGCTGCGAGAACATGCCGGGTGGCAACGCCTATCGCCCGGGTGACATCCTCACCTCCATGTCCGGCCAGACCATCGAAGTGCTCAACACCGATGCGGAAGGTCGTCTGGTGCTGTGTGATGCGCTGACCTATGTGGACCGCTTCGATCCGGAAACCGTGATCGACGTGGCGACCCTGACCGGTGCCTGCGTCATCGCGCTGGGTCACCACACCTCGGGTCTGCTGGCCAACCACAACCCGCTGGCCCACGAGCTGCTCAACGCCTCCGAGCAGGCGGGTGATCGCGCCTGGCGTCTGCCGCTGTTTGACGAGTATCAGGAGCAGATCGACAGCCCGTTCGCCGACATGGCCAACATCGGCGGTCGTCCGGCCGGTACCATCACCGCGGCCGCCTTCCTGTCACGCTTCACCAAGAAGTACAACTGGGCCCACCTGGATATCGCCGGGACCGCCTGGAAGAGTGGCAAGGATAAAGGCTCCACCGGTCGTCCGGTGCCCCTGCTGACCCAGTTCCTGCTGAACCGGGCTGGCGTGGATATCGAAGAGAAAGAGTAACTCTCCGGCCCCTGCCGATGGCTGCATCGGAAGGGTTGGCGTTACCCTGAACCACAAGGAAGAGGCCCGCCTCTTCCTTGTTTCATTCTTGAATCAGTGAGCTGCGGACGGGAAACGCCCCGTCAGCCTCATGAGGCGGTCAACAGTCCGTCACCGCAAAACGGGATCAACCTGATGAGCCAAGTGACCTTTTACCTGATGAGCGAACAGGATGACGCGCAGGCCTCTGCGGTCGAGCGACTGGCCTGCACTCTTGCGGCCGAGTCGTGGGGCGCGGGCCATATCTACCTGTTCTGCAACGATGAGGCCCAGGCTCTGCGTCTGGACGAGCTGTTGTGGCAACTGCCGCCGGAGCGCTTCGTGCCGCACCAGCTGCAAGGCGAAAGCGGCATGGCCCCGGTGGAGATCGGCTATCAGCCACCGAAACGGCGCTACGCCCGCCTCATCAATCTGGCCACTGCGACACCTTTGTTTGCAGGACACTTCGCTCAAGTGGTAGATTTTGTCCCCACTGACGAAACACAAAAGCAGCAAGCCCGCGAGCGCTACAAGCACTATCGCCAGGCAGGCCATACCCTCGAAATGAGGGATCAGCCCGTCCTTGCCGCACCGGATCCGGCGCAGCCCTGACTGCAACCAATTGATCCATAAAGAATCAACACCAGACTCCATCCATCCAGATTACGGCGAGACCATGGAAAAGACTTTTAATCACAACGCCATCGAACAGGCGCTCTATCAGCACTGGGAAGCCCAGGGTTACTTCAAGCCCCACGGCGACACCAGCAAAGACTCCTTCTGCATCATGATCCCGCCGCCGAACGTCACCGGCAGCCTGCACATGGGTCACGCCTTCCAGCAAACCCTGATGGATACCCTGATCCGCTACAACCGCATGCAGGGCAAGAACACCCTGTGGCAGGCAGGTACCGACCACGCCGGTATCGCCACCCAGATGGTGGTTGAGCGCAAGATCGCCGCAGAAGAGGGCAAGACTCGCCACGATTACGGCCGTGATGCCTTCATCGACAAGATTTGGCAGTGGAAGGAAGAGTCCGGTGGCACCATCACCCGCCAGATGCGCCGTCTGGGCGACTCCGTGGATTGGGAGCGCGAGCGCTTCACCATGGATGAGGGTCTCTCCGCCGCCGTGCAGGAAGTGTTTGTTCGTCTCTACGAAGATGGCCTGATGTACCGCGGCAAGCGTCTGGTGAACTGGGATCCGAAACTCAACACCGCCATCTCCGATCTGGAAGTGGAAAACCGCGAGATCAAGGGCCACATGTGGCACCTGCGCTATCCGCTGGCCAACGGCGCCAAGACCGCCGAAGGCAAGGATTACCTGATCGTCGCCACCACCCGTCCGGAGACCATGCTGGGCGATACCGCCGTGGCCGTGAACCCGGAAGACCCGCGCTACAAGGCGCTGATCGGCCAGCACATCCTGCTGCCGCTGGTGAACCGTCTGATCCCCATCGTTGCCGACGAACACGCCGACATGGAGAAGGGCACCGGTTGCGTGAAGATCACCCCGGCCCACGACTTCAACGATAACGAAGTGGGCAAGCGCCACAGCCTGCCGATGATCAACATCTTCACTCTGGACGCCCACGTGCGTGCCGAGGCCGAAGTGGTCGATACCAACGGCAACCCCTGCACCGCCTACGACGCCGCCCTGCCGGCCGAGTTCGCCGGTCTGGAGCGCTTCGCTGCCCGTAAAGCGATTCTGGCCAAGCTGGAAGAGCTGGGTCTGCTGGACGAGATCAAGGATCACGTGCTGCAACAGCCTTACGGCGATCGCGGTGGCGTGCCCATCGAGCCGATGCTGACCGACCAGTGGTACGTGCGCGTGGCACCGATGGCCAAGACCGCCATCGAGGCGGTGGAAGATGGCCGCATCCAGTTCGTGCCGAAGCAGTACGAAAACATGTACTTCTCCTGGATGCGCGACATTCAGGACTGGTGCGTCTCCCGTCAGCTGTGGTGGGGTCACCGCATCCCGGCATGGTATGACGATGCCGGCAACGTCTACGTTGGCCGCAGCGAAGACGAAGTGCGCGCCAAGCACAGCATCCCGGCCGTAACCGTACTGCGTCAGGACGAAGACGTGCTCGACACCTGGTTCAGCTCCGCCCTGTGGACCTTCTCCACCCTGGGCTGGCCGAACAACACCGAGGCACTCAAGACCTTCCACCCGACCGACGTGCTGATGAGCGGCTTCGACATCATCTTCTTCTGGATTGCCCGGATGATCATGATGACCATGCACTTCATCAAGGACGAAAACGGCCAGCCGCAAGTCCCGTTCAAGACCGTCTACATCACCGGCCTTATCCGTGACGAAGAGGGCCAGAAGATGTCCAAGTCCAAGGGCAACGTGCTGGACCCGCTCGACATGATCGACGGCATCTCGCTGGAAGATCTGCTGGAGAAGCGCACCGGCAACATGATGCAGCCGCAGATGGCCGAGAAGATCGCCAAGCGTACCGCCAAGCAGTTCCCGGAAGGGATCGATGCCCACGGTACCGACGCCCTGCGCTTCACTCTGGCGGCGCTGGCCTCTACCGGTCGTGACATCAACTGGGACATGAAGCGCCTGGACGGCTACAACAACTTCTGCAACAAGCTGTGGAACGCCTCCCGCTATGTGCTGATGAACACCGAAGATCAGGATTGTGGCTTCAACGGCGGCGAGATGCAGTTCAGTCTGGCGGATCGCTGGATCCAGTCCCAGCTGCAAGTGGCCATCCGTGACTTCCGTACCGCCCTCGATACCTACCGCTTCGACATCGCGGCTGGCGTGCTGTACGAATTTATCTGGAACCAGTTCTGTGACTGGTATCTGGAGCTGACCAAGCCGGTGCTGACCAAGGGTTCCGAGGCCGAGCAGCGCGCTGCCCGCCACACCCTGGTGACCGTGCTGGAAACCCTGCTGCGTCTGGCACACCCGATCATCCCGTTCATCACCGAGACCATCTGGAAATCGGTCGCCCCGCTGGCTGGCGTACACGCCGACACCATCATGATTCAGGCCTTCCCGGAGTTCGACGCCGCCAAGGTGGACGAAGCCGCGATGGCGGATCAGGAGTGGGTGAAGGAGTTCATCGTCAGCATCCGCAACATCCGCGCCGAGATGAACGTGGCGCCGAGCGTGCCCCTCAACGTGCTGCTCCAGTGCGATGCCAAGGATGCCCAGCGCGCCGCTGACAACGAGGCCTTCCTCAAGTCGCTGGCCCGTCTGGAATCCATCCGCGTACTGGCGGACGGTGAAACCGCTCCGCTGTCAGTGAAGAAGCTGATCGGTGCTACCGAGCTGATGATCCCGATGGCCGGTCTCATCGACAAGGATGCCGAACTGGCCCGTCTGGCCAAAGAGGTTGCCCGTCTGGTGGGCGAGTGCGGCCGCATCGAAGGCAAGCTCGGCAACGAAGCCTTCGTCGCCAAGGCGCCGGAAGCGGTCATCGCCAAAGAGCGCGAGAAGCTGGAAGATTACCGTCTCCAGCTGACCAAGCTGGAAGCCCAGCAGGCCGAGATCGCCGCGCTGTAAGCACCGCCCCAACCGATACAACAAAGCCCCCTGCCAAGGGGGCTTTTTCATATCCGCGCTTCCCGTTTCAGCTCACCAGCAGCCAGCCGCAGAAGCCGAGATAGAGCAGACCGACCAGCGCCAACCGCCCGGCGGTCATCACTCCCTTTCTGAACCCCCACCAGAGCAAGCCCACTGCCAGCAGCGTCACCAGCGAGGAGGCCATCATGGCGCCATCCAGCAGCCAGGGGGTAAAGAGCAGACAGAACGCCTTGGGGATAGTGCCCTGGATCATCATGGCCCCGGAGATATTGGCCAGCGCCAGCCGGTTCTTGCCCTGTCGCACCCAGATCAGCACGTTCATCAGCTCCGGCATCTCGGTCGCCACCGGGCTCAGCAGCAGGGCCGCCAGCACCGGCGAGAGGCCAAACAGCTCGCCCACGCTCTCCAGC